>Ga0247732_10000511_pt1 | contig 18361 bp, 15 predicted proteins | sample UWRJL163409C2_FD_180940 | JGI IMG/M metagenome (GOLD analysis project Ga0247732, IMG submission 180940) | Plant litter microbial communities from Arlington Agricultural Research Station in Wisconsin, United States - UWRJ-L163-409C-2 | ecosystem: Environmental > Terrestrial > Plant litter >...
CCAGTTCGAGGGCCTCGTCGGGGGTCAGGCCGAGCGAGCGGATCTTTGCCGCGTAGTCCGTGGCGGCGTGCTGCGCCGCGCGATGCGCGGCATCGCCCTGCGCCGACACCAGGGTTCCGCCCCGGCCATGGGTCTCGACGATGCCATCGGCCTCGAGCTCCTTGTACGCGCGGGCCACGGTGTTCGCCGCGAGGCCGAGTCGTTCGGCCAGCGCGCGCACCGGTGGCAGCCGGTAGCCCGCGGGCAGCTCGCCCGAGGTGACCAGCTTGAGAACGTGAGCCCGCAGCTGTTCGTACGGGGGCGCGCCGCCCGCGGCATCCACCGACCAGTCGCCGGGAAACCCGGCGTCAGGCATCGGATGCCTTCGGCTGTTCGGGCGCGTCGGTGTCGGCCCGCCCACGGTCGGCCAGAGACTCGAGCAGCGCCTTCGGAACGATGAGCCGCTTGAGGTCGCCGAACGGAACCGCGCCCTCGTCGGCCCGGTCGTCGGCGCTGTTGCTGAGCGCCCGCACCTGGGTGTGCAGGTTCTGCATCTTCAGGTCGAGGCGGTTCGCCGTGTCGGCCGCATCTCTCAGCTCGTCGAGTAGCGTGGCCGGAACCTCGCGGTTGTACTTGTAGTAGATCTTGTGCTCGAGGCTGGCCCAGAAGTCCATGGCGATGGTGCGGATCTGGATCTCGACGGGGACCTGCTCCACCCTGTCCGACATGAAGACGGGCACCGACACGATGAGGTGCAGGCTCGTGTAGCCGTTGGCCTTGGGGTTCGCCACGTAGTCGCGCTCGGCGATCACCGTGAGGTCGACCTGACTCGCGAGCATGTCGCGGATCTTGTAGATGTCGCTCAGAAAGCTGCACGTGATGCGGATCCCGGCGATGTCGTGAATGCAGTCGCGGATCACCGCGGTGTCGATCTCGAGCCCTTTGCGACGCGCCTTCTCGAGAATCGAATCGGGCGACTTGAGCCTCGAGTTCACGTGCTCGATGGGGTTGTAGTCGTGCACGTGGTTGAACTCCTCGCGCAGGATGTTGATCTTCGTCATCACCTCGTCGATGCCGAACTTGTACGACATCATGAAGCGCGTGAACTCGGCCCGCAGGTCGCGGATCTCGGCCTCCGTGCGGGGCAGGTCGGTGACGGGTGGGGTGTCTGAAGGGGCGTGCACAGCGGAAGTCTGCCAGTGCTACCTGCGGATCAGGTTCGAGAGGACGATAGCGCTGCGGGTGTGGTCGACGTTCGGCGCGATGCGCACCTTCTCGAGGGCGAGCTCCAGGCTCGGGATGTCGCGCGAGCGCATGTGCACGATGGCGTCGGCGCTGCCCGTGACGGTTCCCGCATCGACGACCTCGGGCACAGAAGAGAGGATGCGTTTGAGCTCGGCGGGCGCGACCGTTCCGCGGCAGAAAAGCTCGACATACGCCTCGGTGACGGTGCCGTCGAGAGTGGGGTCGAGTTGAATCGTGAAGCCGCGGATGATGCCGCTGCCCACGAGCCGGTCGATGCGTCTCTTCACCGCCGAGGCCGAGAGTCCGATGACCTGCCCGATATCGCCGTACCCGGTGCGGGAATTCAGCTTGAGCAGGTCGAGAATCTTGTAATCCAGGGCGTCCATACCCCGAGGATACGCGGAATTGTTGCATGAGCAGGGAGTTGGCGCACAAGAACAGCGTTGAACGATCGTCACGCGCGGATTGCCGCATGCAAGACTGGTCTCAGGCGTGCCCGGCTGTGCAACAGGCCTGGGCCACTGGACTCAGTCCGCCTCCCGTGACAATCCTCGGAGGAACTCCCCATGACGTCCACTCTCGAAACCTCAGGCCAGTCCGCGGCTCCCGCCCGCGTCGCCACCCCGCGCCACTACCTCATGTGCCGCCCCGACCACTTCACGGTCGCCTACCGCATCAACCCCTGGATGGACCCGGCGGTTCCCACAGACACCTCCCTGGCCGTGGCCCAGTGGAACACCCTCTACGAGACCTACCTCTCGCTCGGCCACACGGTCGAACTCATCGACCAGATCCCCGGCCTGCCCGACATGGTCTACACGGCCAACGGCGGATTCATCATCGACAACGTCGCCTACGGCGCCCTGTTCACTCATCCGGAGCGCCAGCCTGAGGGGCCTGCCTTCATGGAGTGGTTCCGCGAGCACGGCTACGAGGTCGCCGAGCCGCAGAACGTCAACGAGGGCGAGGGCGACTTCCTGCTCGTCGGAGACGTGATCCTCGCGGGAACCGGGTTCCGCAGCGCATCGAACAGCCACGAGGAGATCGGCGCCCTCTACAACCGCGAGGTCGTGACCCTCAACCTCGTCGACCCTCGCTTCTACCACCTCGACACCGCGATCTCCGTGCTCGATCCGCTCACGGGCGACAGCTCGGCGAACATCGCCTACCTGCCCAGCGCCTTCGACACCGCCAGCCGCCTCGAACTCGAGAAGCGCTTCCCCGACGCGATCCTCGTCAGCGAAGAAGACGGGGCCATCCTCGGCCTCAACTCCATCTCCGACGGCTACAACGTGGTCATCGCGAACCGCGCTGTGGGCTTCGAGAAGCAGCTGCGCGAGCGCGGCTACAACCCCATCAAGGTCGATCTCTCCGAGCTGCTGCTCGGCGGCGGCGGCGTGAAGTGCTGCACCTTGGAACTGCGATGAGTGCCCTTCGACAGGCTCAGGGAAAGCAGGCTCAGGGAACGGCGCCCGAGTTGTCGGCCGGCCAGGCGGCGGCCATCCGGCTCGTCGACGAGCACGCCGCGCACAACTATCACCCGCTTCAGGTGGTCGTGGAGTCGGGCGACGGCGCGTGGGTCACCGACATCGACGGGCGCCGCTACCTCGACTGCCTCGCCGCGTACTCGGCCGTCAACTTCGGCCACTCGAACCCGGTGCTGATCGACGCGGCCAAGGCGCAGCTCGACCGCATCACGCTCACGTCGCGTGCGTTCCACTCCGACCGGCTCGGACCGTTCGTCACCGCCCTCGCCCAGCTTGCAGGCAAAGACATGGTGCTGCCCATGAACACGGGCGCCGAGGCCGTCGAGTCGGGCATCAAGGTCGCCCGCGCCTGGGGATACCGCGTCAAGGGCGTCGCTCCCGAGCAGGCGAACATCATCGTCATGGACGGCAACTTCCACGGCCGCACCATCTCGATCATCAGCTTCTCCGACGACGCCACGGCCCGCGACGGCTTCGGCCCGTTCACGCCCGGTTTCCGCAGCGTCGCCTACGGCGATGTGGATGCCGTGGCGAACGCCATCGACGCGAACACGGTCGCCGTGCTGGTCGAGCCGATCCAGGGAGAGGCGGGCATCGTGGTTCCGCCCGCGTCGTACCTGCCCGCGCTGCGCGAGCTGTGCACGGCGCAGAACGTGCTCATGATCGCCGACGAGATCCAGTCGGGCCTCGGCCGCACGGGAGCCACCTTCGCGTGCGATCTCGTGGGCGTCGTTCCCGATCTCTACCTGCTGGGCAAGGCGCTGGGCGGCGGAATCGTTCCCGTCTCGGCCGTGGTCGGCAACGCCGACGTTCTCGGAGTGCTGAATCCCGGCGAGCACGGATCGACTTTCGGAGGCAACCCGCTCGCCGCCGCCGTCGGCCACGCGGTCGTCGACCTGCTGGCCACAGGCGAGTACCAGGCCCGGGCGGCCGAGCTGGGAGCGCACCTGCACTCGCGTCTGCTCTCGCTCGTGGGTCGCGGCGTGGTAGAGGTTCGCGGGGCCGGCCTCTGGGCGGGCATCGACATCGATCCCGCGCTGGCGTCGGGCCGCGAGGTCTGCGAGGCGCTGCTCGCCCGCGGCATCCTGGCGAAGGACACGCACGGGTCGACCATCCGTCTGGCCCCGCCGATCGTCGTGTCGAGAGAAGACCTCGACTGGCTGGTCGACGAGCTGGAGCTCACGCTGGAGTCGTTCGCCGCCTAGCTCGCTGGCTATCCGCGCCCTCTTGGTGGGTCCGCCGCTGCTCGACGGGGCGCGGATGCACCAAACGGGCGCGGACTTGCCTACTCGCTCGGCGCGTACACGCTCTGCACGAACGATTCGAAGGCGCTCGCGTCATCGAGGGCGCCGGTGTACGCGGTTCCGTTCACCACGACCAGGGGCGCGGTGTCGAGGGCCGGCACGTCTGAGTTCGGAACCGATGCGCGGGCCCTGCCCGTCGCATCCACGACCCAGTCATCGAAGGCGCCCGACCTGATGCAGTCGGCCACCGCGGTGTCGGTCACGCCGGAGGTCTGCACGAGGCTCACGAGGTCGGCGTCGGAGAGCCCCGATGCTCCCGCGGTCGACTGCGCCGTCGCCAGAGCCGTGTTCACGGCCGGAACGGCATCGGGCGCCGCATCGGCGACGCAGGCGACCGCGTTCGCCGCGCGCTTCGAGTAGTTCTGATTCACCGAGTCGTCGAGGGCCACGGGGTGAAGCTCGAGCGTCGCATAGCCCGACGTGACCCACGACAGCAGAGCGCTACCGTTCGTGGTCTCGAACAACGCGGAGTCGGCGCTGCCGTAGTCGGCATAGACGACCATGTGCAGAAGCTTGTCGCTCGTGTCGAGCGTGGTGGCCACGGGCGTCGCATCCGACTCCTGGGCCGCCGCGGTCGCCGCGGTGACCTTACTGCCGTCGCCAGAGAACAGGATGCCGTCGCTCGCCATGTTCATCGGCCCGAGCGCGGGGGCGGGCTGCAGGGCTGACACGATGGTGACCGTTCCGACCGAGAGCACGGCGACTCCCACCACGGCGAGGCTCGTCCTCCAGGCGATGCGCCTGTGCCTCCGCCTGCGGGCCGCCTCCTCGCGTTCGAGTCTCGCGAGTTCGCGGGCCAGGGCGCGGCGGTCCTTCTTGACGAGTCCGGTGAACAGGGTCTTGTCGGCTCTCATCGGCGTGTCTCCTCGGCGGTGCACGGATCGGCGGTGCACAGATCGAACGGCCCGACGCTATTCACGCGAGCTTCGACGTCGCTATGACTGCGCTCGCAAAACGCTGGGCAGAATGGACCCATGGCATTCGAGAGTTTTCCTCTGCGTCGTGCCCACGAGCATCCACTCGAGCCGATGCCGCGCGGCGCGTGGCCCGCGACGCTCGCCCCCGTCACCCATCTGCTCGACGAGGGAATCGACTTCGCGCCCGTCACGGTGTTCGTGGGCGAGAACGGCTCGGGCAAGTCGACACTCGTCGAGGCGATCGCCCAGGCGTACGGGCTGTCGCCCGAGGGCGGCTCCGTGAACGCCATGCACTCGACCCGGTCGACCGAGTCCGGCCTGTGGAAGCACCTGCAGCTCGTGCGCAACGCAGGGGCGTCTAAGCGCGGCTACTTTTTGCGGGCCGAGACCATGCACGGCTTCTACACGTACCTCGAGCAGAATCCGGGCGCGCGCGCCGAGCCGCGCTTCCACGAGCTGTCGCACGGAGAATCCTTCCTCGAGCTGGTCGTCGACCGGTTCAGGGGGCCGGGCCTGTGGGTGCTCGACGAGCCGGAGTCGGCGCTCTCGTTCACCGGCTGCCTGTCGCTGATCGGCATCCTCAAAGACCTCGTCGCGTCGGGAGACTCGCAGGTGATCCTGTCGACCCACTCGCCGGTGCTCGCCGCCTTCCCGGGTGCGGTCATCCAGGAGGTGGGGGAGTGGGGCCTGCGCCGCTCGGAATGGGCCGACCTCGACCTGGTGCGCAATCTTGCACTGTTTCTGGATGCGCCGGGCCGCTTTCTGAGGCATGTCTGACACCGCCAGCAGTCCCCGCTGCGGACAGTGTGCCCCGGTGCGCCGGTACCTTCAGTCCATGCCGGCACCTCCTGGCCGGGGCTACAATCGATAAAAACCGAGTAGTCACTTGGTTTTGCCGACGACGCCTAGGATGCCACTGATGCCAGCCTCACTCGCCCGACTCCGCGATCTCGTTCCCGCCCGTGCGCGCGTGATCATCGACAACGACTTCTCCGGCGATCCGGACGGTCTTCTGCAACTCGCCCACCACCTGCTCTCGCCCTCGGTCGACATCCGCGCCGTCATCGGCTCGCACCTGCGCCCGGGCGACCCGTTCGACCCCAGTGAGGTCACGGCCGACAACGCCGCGCGAGAGGCTCAGGATGTCGTGACGCGGCTCGGCCTCGAGGGTCGCGTTCCGGTGGTGGCCGGCTCGAACGCCGGCCTGGCCGACCGGGCGACGCCCATCCGGTCTGCGGCGACCGACGCGATCATCGCCGAGGCGATGCGCGACGACACCGATCTGCCCCTGTATCTCGCGTTCGGGGCCGGGCTCACCGAGCTGGCCAGCGCCTGGCTGCTCGAGCCGCGTATCGCCGACCGCCTCACGCTGGTGTGGATCGGCGGGCCCGAGCATCGTGGTCTCGCGGTCGCTCCTCCCGGGTCGACGGGGCCGGAGTACAACCTCAACATCGACCTGATCGCCGGCCAGGTGGTGTTCGGAGACTCGGGCATTCCCATCTGGCAGATTCCGCGCGACGCCTATCGCCAGACGCTGCTCTCGACCGCCGAGCTCATCACGCGCATCGGATCTGCGGGGTCGCTGGGCGAGCATCTCGAGCGCGCGATTACCCGGGTGTCGACGATGGCGGGCCGCCACGGGATCCTGCTGGGCGAGACCTACATCTGCGGCGACAGCCCGCTCGTTCTGCTCACGGCGCTGCAGTCGGCGTTCGAGGCCGACCCGTCGTCGAGCGACTATGTCGTGCGGCCCACGCCCTCGTTCGACGACGAGGGCGGCTACATCGAGGCGGCCGGCGTGCGGGACATGCGCGTCTACACGCGGCTCGACGTGCGGCTCATGTTCGACGACCTGTTCGCCAAGCTCGACCTGTTCGCCGCGACCGAGCGATGAGGAGTCGGATGCTCGGCGACCTGTCGGTGTCGTCCATCGCGTTCGGCGGGGCCGGTCTCACTTTCGCGGAGCATCTCGACGACGCGCGACGCGAGGCGTTGCTGCGCGTCGCCGTGGACGCCGGGTGCACGCTCATCGACACTGCCCTCGCGTACTCGACGGCCGACGAGAGACACCACAACGAGCGGCTCGTCGCGCGGGCCCTCGGCTCGTCGATGCGCGACGGCTCGGTGACCGTGATCTCGAAGGGCGGCCACTACCGCGACGGCGACCGGTTTCCGGTCGACGGCCGCCCGGAGGCGATCGCCGCCGATTGTCGGGGCAGCCTCGAGGCGCTGGGCGTCGATGCCATCGACCTCTACCTGCTGCATAAGCCCGATCCCGAGGTTCCTCTGGAGGAGAGCGTGGGGGCGCTCGCAATACTGCGTGAGCAGGGGCTCGTGAAACGGGTCGGGGTGTCGAACGTGAGCCGAGACGAGCTCGGTCGCGCGCAGTCGGTCACGGTGATCGATGCCGTCGAGAATCGGCTCGACCTTGCGCGGCACGACTCGTGGGCGGTGCTCTCGTATGTCACGAAGATCGGTATGCCGTATCTGGCATATTCACCGCTGAGCGTCGTCTCGGACTGGCCGCGTTTCTCCGCGAGCGAGTTCGTCACCGCGCTCACGGCAGAGCGGAGCGCCTCGCCGCAGCAACTCGTCCTCGCCTGGCTGCTGGTTCAGGGAGCCACCGTGATTCCCATCACGGGGGCGACCCGCGAGGAGACGATCCGCTCGTCGGCCGCGGCGAGCGAGATCCAGCTCACCGCCGAGCAGGCAGTGCGGCTCGGAGACGAGATCCGGGCGAGCGCTGCCTAGAGCGGAACGGTGAGCAGCGACTGCACATAGCGCCGGGTCTCCTCGGCCATATCGATCGAGTCCTTGTCGAGGAGCCATTGCACTTGCAGGCCGTCCATCAGGGCGACCAGAGACCGCGCGGCGCTTGCCGGATCGACGCCGACCTCGAGCCGGCCCTCGTGTCTCATGTTCTCGAAGGCGGCGGTCGTGAATCCGACGACCCACTTGTATCGATTGATGAAGTACGTGTGGGCGGGATGGTCTGGCGACGTGGCCTCGGCGGACAGAATGCAGTGCAGTTCGACAAGGCCGGGAACGCTGGCGTTGTATCCGACAAGGGACACGAGGCCACGAATCTGCTCGAGACCGTCGGGGTTGTCCATGTTCGTCAGTGTGCGCGACTGGTCGTCTCGCAACTCGAGCACACCGGCGAGAAGCTCGTTCTTGTTCGAGAAGTGGTGCAGCAGGCCGGCCTGGCTCATGCCCACCCGCTCGGCGATCTCCCGGATCGAGCCGCTGCGGAAGCCGTTCGACGAGAAGACCTCGATGCCGGCCTCGAGGATCTCTCGTCGCCGGGCAGCGGTCTTCGCGTACGTGCCGCGGGGCTTTCCGGTAACAGTCATGGGGGCGACTCTACCGGCGAAAATAACGATCCGGTCAAAACCTAGTGGTCACTCGCTTTTCGTGTTAGCGTCGCTCCAGACGTAGCCCAATGGGGGTCTACATGCACCCGAAAGAGACAATGATGTTCCGATGGAAGAGATTGGCGGCGGTCGCTGCCGTCGTCGCACTGGGCCTGACCGGCTGCTCCGCTTCATCTGGTGGTAGCGAAGACTCTGGAGGGACGCTGACCCTCGGTCAGATCGTTCAGCCGACCACGTTCGCTGCAGCGCAGTCGAACTGGGCGAACGAGTCGCCCTACATGCAGGCCGTCTACGACACCCTCCTCACGGCCGACCCGAAGGGTGAGGTTCAGCCCGGACTCGCCACGAAGTGGGAGTACAACGACGACAAGACGCAGCTCACGCTCACGCTGCGCGACGACGTGAAGTTCACCGACGGCACCGCCCTCGATGCCGAGGCCGTCGCCCAGAACCTGGTCCGCTTCCGTGACGGCGCCGGCCCCAACGCCTCGTACCTCGTCGACATGACGGATGCCGTCGCCACCGACGCCACGACCGTCACGATCACCCTCAAGGCCGCCAACCCGGCGCTCCTCACCTACCTCTCGCAGAACGCGGGCCTCGTCGAGGCGCCGAGCGCCTTCGAGTCGTCCGACATTCAGACCGTGCCGGTCGGCAGCGGCCCCTACACACTCGACACCGGGGCGACCGTCATCGGAACCTCCTACGTGTTCAACAAGAATCCCGACTACTGGAACGCCGAGAACCAGCACTACGACAAGATCGTGATGAACGTGTACGGCGACCCGACCGCCCTGCTCAACGCGGTCAAGGGTGGACAGGTCAACGCCGCGAACACCCTCAACAACAACGACGTCGCGCAGATGGAGGCCTCCGGCTTCACGGCGAACCCGCTCGAGCTCAACTGGGCCGGTCTCACGCTGATGGACCGCAACGGCACCGTCGACCCTGCGCTCAGCAACGTCAAGGTGCGTCAGGCCATCAACTACGCGTTCGACAAGGACGCGATGCTGAAGACGGTCGAGAGCGGCTTCGGCACCCCGACCACCCAGGTGTTCCCCGAGCGCTCCGCCGCCTATGACAAGAGCCTCGACTCGGCCTACGACTACGACCCCGCCAAGGCCAAGGAGCTCCTGGCCGAGGCCGGCTACGCCGACGGCGTCACCATCCAGATGCCGAGCACGCCCCTCCTCGGATCGGCCACGTTCACGTTGATCCAGCAGCAGCTCGCCGATGTCGGCATCACCGTCGAATACGGTGAGCCCGGCAACAACTTCATCGCCGACGTGCTGACCCCGAAGTACCCCGTGGTCTACATCCCCCTGCAGCAGGGTGGCGACTGGGAGCTCATCCAGTTCCTCATCTCTCCCACGGCGACGTTCAACCCTTACCACACCACCGACGACACGGTGAATGGCTACATCGCCACCGTGCAGAACGGAACCCAGGAAGAAGCCGACAAGGCGGCCGCGGACCTCAACAAGTACCTGGTCGACAACGCCTGGTTCGCGCCGTGGTACCGCCCGCAGTCGACCTACGTGACCGACGCGAACACCTCGGTCGTGATGCAGCCCGGCAACGCCGTGCCCTACCTCTGGAACATCACGCCCAAGGCCTAGCCGCCCTGAGCTCCGCCGGTGCCGACGCATCATGTCGTCGGCACCGTCGGGGCGTCCCCCACAGCTTCATCCCTCCTCATTCCCGCAAAGGAACAATGGTGTTGAGATTCATCCTGAGGCGTTTGGCCTCCGGCGTCGTGCTGATCGTCGTCATCTCGACGATCGCCTTCGGCCTGCTCTACGTCGGCGGTGGCGACATCGCCCGCCGCATCCTCGGCCAGACCGCGACGGCCGAGACCGTCGCCCAGAAGACGGAACAGCTGGGTCTCAACCGGCCTCTCTACGAGCAGTTCGTCGACTGGGTGTCCCACGCCGTCGTCGGCGACTTCGGCACATCGTGGTTCACCGGACAAGAGGTCATCCAGGCCATCTCCTCGCGAGTCGCCGTCACCCTGTCGCTCGTGATCGGCGCGACGCTGATCAGCGCGATCGTCGCCGTACTGCTCGGTGTGTGGGCCGCGCGCCAGCGTGGCTGGCCCGACAGGCTCGTGCAGGTCATCTCCGTCCTCGGCTTCGCCATCCCCGGGTTCCTCATCGCCCTCGGCCTTGTCATCGTGTTCGCCATCAACCTCGGCTGGTTCAAGCCGACGGGCTTCGTGCAGTTCGCGACCTCGCCCTCGGGCTGGTTGTCGTCGATCACCCTTCCTGTCATCGCCTTGGCCATCGGCGGCATCGCCGGTGTGACCCAGCAGATCCGCGGATCGGTCATCGACGCCCTGCGCCAGGACTACGTGCGGACCCTCCGCAGTCGCGGGCTCTCGGCGAACCGGGTCATCTACAAGCACGTTCTGCGAAACGCGGGTGGCCCGGCCCTCGCCGTTCTCGCCGTGCAATTCGTCGGCCTGCTCGGCGGGGCCGTGATCGTCGAGCAGGTCTTCGCCATTCCGGGCCTCGGCCAGGTCGCCGTGACCGCCACCAACCAGGGCGACATCCCGCTGGTGATGGGCCTCGTCGTGGTCACCGCCATCATCGTCGTGGTCGTCAACCTCGTCATCGACATTCTGCAAGGCTTCCTCAACCCGAAGGTGCGACTCTCGTGACCTCCTCCATGCCCCTGCCCGATCCGCAGCTGACTCCCGCGCTCGAAGAACGCGCCGCCCGGGTCTCGCTGTTCCGCAAGCTGCTCAAGAACCCCGTGGGCCTCATCGCCCTCATCTTCCTCGGGCTGCTCGTGCTCTCAGCGATCTTCGCCCCGTTGCTCGCGCCGTCCGATCCGAACACGGCCTCGCTGCAGGAGGTTCTCGCTCCTCCGGGAGGCGAGCACCCGCTCGGTGCCGACTCGGCCGGGCGCGACGTTCTCTCGCGACTCCTCTTCGCCACGCGGTTCTCGCTCGCCGGCGCGCTGCTGGCCCTCGCGGTCGCCGCGATCATCGGCGTGGTCAGCGGTCTGATCGCCGGGTACTTCGGCAAGTGGTTCGACTCCGTCTCGTCGTGGTTCGCCGGCCTCCTCATGGCGCTCCCCGGCATCGTCGTGCTGCTCGCCGCGCGGGCCGTGCTCGGCCCGTCGATGTGGCTGTCGATGGCGATCTTCGGTGTTCTGCTGTCGCCCGCGTTCTTCCGCCTGGTCTACGCCTCGGTCTCGGCCGTGCGCAACGAGCTCTACGTCGACGCCGCGCGAGTCGCCGGTCTCTCGGATGCCCGGATCATCGCCCGGCACATCCTGACGGTCGTGCGCGCCCCCGTCATCATCCAGGCCGCCATGATCACCGGAATCGCGATCGCGATCCAGGCCGGACTCGACTTCCTCGGCCTCGGCGACACCACGGTGCCCAGCTGGGGATCGATGCTGAACGACGCGTTCGCCAAGATCTACACCAACCCCGATCTGATGATCTGGCCGGCGTCGGCGATCGCCCTCACCTGCATCGCGCTGACGCTGCTCGCCAACGTCATGCGCGACGAGCTCGAGCGAACCGCCGGTCCAGTCAAGCGCCGCAAGAACCGCAACCGCGATACCGAGGCGCCCGTCGTCAAGGCTGCACACCTCTCCACCGTCGGCATGGCCACGATCTCCGAGGAGGAGCGCCGCCTGGCCCTCGAGCAGCCCGCCGCCTCCGAGTCGCGAGAGATCGTGCACCCCGTGGTCGTGCATCCCGACCCCGAAGACGGAGGTCGCTCGTCGACCGGCAACCCGTTCGGCGAAGAACTGCTCTCGGTCAGAAACCTCGCGGTCGGCTACGACCAGCCCGACGGGTCGATCAAGGTCGTGGTCAACGACGTGTCGCTGCGCGTGCGCCGCGGCGAGGTGCACGGACTCATCGGCGAGTCGGGATCGGGAAAGACCCAGACCGCATGGAGCGTGCTCCGCCTTCTGCCCGACGGAGGCCGCGTCATCGACGGGTCGATCTCGTTCGAAGGAAAAGACCTGGCCCACGCGACCGAGAACGAGATGACCAAGCTCCGCGGCGCGAAGATCGCGTACATTCCGCAGGAGCCCATGTCGAACCTCGACGCGTCGTTCACGATCGGCTCCCAGCTCGTCGAGCCGATGCGCGTGGTGCTCGGGCTCGGCAAGGCGGAGGCGACCACGCGTGCCCTGGGGCTGCTCGAGCGGGTCGGCATCCCGAACCCCCAGCGCACCTTCGACGCCTATCCGCACGAGGTCTCGGGCGGCATGGCCCAGCGCGTGCTGATCGCGGGCGCCATCTCGTGCGACCCCGATCTGCTCATCGCCGACGAGCCGACGACCGCCCTCGACGTGACCGTGCAGGCCGAGGTCCTGAGCCTGCTGCGCGAGCTTCAGGCGGAACTGAACATGGGCGTGATCCTCGTGACCCACAACTTCGGCGTCGTCGCCGACCTGTGCGACAGGGTGTCTGTCATGCGCGCCGGCCGCATCGTCGAGACCGGTCCGGTGCGGTCGATCTTCGCGGCCCCCGAGCACGAATACACGAAAGCGCTCTTCGCGGCGATCCTCGAGGAGGGCGAAGCCCGCGGCGAGCTCGTCACCGCACAGACAGAGAAGGAAGGCCTGCGATGAGCGAGCTGCTGCTCGACGTCAAAGACGTCGTGGTCGAATACCCGATCAAGGGATTCCGCAAGGCGCCCTTCACGGCCCTCAAGGGCGTCTCGCTCGACATCCGCGCCGGAGAGACCGTCGGTCTCGTGGGCGAGTCGGGATCGGGCAAGACGACGCTCGGCCGCGCGGTGCTCGGACTCGCACCGGTGACGGGCGGCTCCATCCTCTACAAGGGCTCCGACATCGCTCACCTCGGTCGTCGTGAGCGTCGTGCGCTGTCGAGCGAGATCCAGGTGGTCTTCCAAGACCCCTACACCTCGCTCAATCCGTCGCTCACGATCGAGCAGATCCTCGTCGAGCCGCTGACGGTCAAGAACATCCCGGCGAAGGAGGCGTCGCGGCGGGTTCTGACGCTGCTCGACCAGGTCGGTCTGCCGCAGTCCGCTGCCGACCGCCTGCCGCGCGAGTTCTCGGGCGGCCAGCGTCAGCGCATCGCGATCGCGCGGGCGCTCGCGCTCGAGCCGCGACTGATCGTCTGCGACGAGCCGGTCTCCGCCCTCGACCTGTCGACGCAGGCCCGGGTCATGGACCTCTTCAAGGAGATCCAGGAGCGCACGGGCGTGGCCTACCTCTTCGTCTCCCACGACCTCGCGGTGGTGCGCAACCTCAGCCACCGCGTGGCCGTGATGTACCACGGCGAGATCGTGGAGTGGGGCGACGGCGATCAGGTCACCGCCCGGCCGACGCATCCGTATACGCAACGACTGTTCCTCGCCGCTCCGGTTCCCGATCCCGTTCGCCAGGAGCAGCGTCGTGCAGATCGCGAGCGTCTTCTGACCGAACAGACCGAGCAGGGCCAGCAGGCGGGGGCTCTGTGAGCATCCGTTTCGGAGCCGCTTACTACCACGAGTACCAGCCGAGCCCCCGGCTCGATGACGACCTCGACCTCATGCAGCAGGCCGGATTCACGGTCATCCGCGTGGGCGAATCCGTCTGGTCGACGTGGGAGCCGGAGGACGGCGTCTTCGATCTCGACTGGCTGCAGCCCGTGCTCGACGGCGCCCACGCGCGCGGCATCGGCGTGATCCTCGGCACGCCGACGTACGCCCTGCCCATGTGGCTGGCCCGTACGCATCCGGAGGTCGCGGCCGACGTGGCGACCGGCGTGCCGAACCGCTGGGGCAACCGGCAGGAGATGGACTTCACCAACCCGGCGTTCCTCTTCTACGCCGAGCGCATCATCCGCAAGATCGTCACGCGCTATCGCGATCACCCGGCGATCATCGGCTATCAGGTCGACAACGAGCCGGGCATCCGACTGCTCTACAACCACGGCGTCTTCGAGGCGTTCAAGGACTCGTTGCGGCACACCTATGGCGATGTCGAGACGCTGAACCGCGAGTGGGGCCTCGTCTACTGGTCGCACCGGCTCTCGACCTGGGACGACCTCTGGGTTCCCGACGGCAACTACCAGCCGCAGTACGACCTCGCGTGGCGGCGCTTCCAGGCGCAGCTCGTGACCGACTTCATCGGCTGGCAGGCCGGCATCGTGCGCGAGATCGCCGAGCCCGCGCACGTCGTGACCACCTGCATCTCGTACGACCAGCTCGGCGTCGAAGACGTCGACCTCTCGGCCGAGCTCGACGTGGCCAGCGGCAACGCCTACTACGAGATGGAGTCGTCTCTCGCGCACCCGTCGACCGAGGAGCGATCGACCGGCTGGATCGTGAAGGGCACCTGGGCGCTCTTCCACCTCGCCGACCTCATGTACTCGTCGAAGCAGGCCCGCTTTCTCGTGACCGAGACGAACGCGTCATCGATCGGCCACTCGCCCATGAACTTCTCGCCCTACGACGGCCAGTGGCGCCAGGCCGCCTGGGCGCTCGTAGCCCGCGGCGCCGACATGATCGAGTACTGGCACTGGCACACGCTGCACTTCGGCACCGAGACCTACTGGGGCGGAATCCTGCCGCACAGCCAGAAGCCCGGTCGCACATACCGCGAGCTTGCGCTGCTGGGTGCCGAGTTCGGCCGCGCCGGCGACCTCATCTCAGACGGCACGCCCGACGTCGACGTCGCGGTGCTCTACGACTCCGACAGCAAGTTCGCCCTGTCGTCGCAGGCCCCGTTCCCCGCGCCCGGCCAGTACCTGGATGCCGACGCGTACCGCAAGATCATGGCGTCGTTCGTGCGGGGCGCGTTCGACGCGGGACTGCAGACGCGGCTCGTGCGACCGCAGCAGCTCTTCCCCACGCGGGCCGCGGATGGCGTCGAGCCGATCGCGGGCCGGGATGCCGCCGCGGTCGCGGCCGAGCTGCCGGTGCTCATCGTGCCCGCCTTCTTCACGGCGGCAGACGCCGAACTCGACTGGCTGCGCGACTACGCCGAGGCCGGCGGACACCTCGTGCTCGGGCCGCGCTCGGCCTACTCCGACAGGGAGGGCCGCGCCCGCCTCGAGCAGAAGCCCGCTCGGCTCGACGAGGCCGCGGGCGCCTGGTACGACGAGCTCGCGAACCTGACCGAACCGCTCGAGGTGGCCGCGGCATCCGATGCGCCCGACGGCGTCGCCACACTGGCCCTGCGCGACGGCTCGGCGGCGACCGACTGGATCGACGGACTCACCCCCACCACGGCCGACGACCTCGTGTCGTATGTGCATCCGCATTTCGGCCGCTGGCCCGCCGTGACGACGAGAGCTCACGGCGCGGGCCGCATCACCATGGTCGGCACCGTGCCCAACCAGCAGCTCGCCCACTCGATCGCCGAGTGGCTCGTCGCCGAACCCGTGGCCGCGTGGGGCGACCTGCCGCCCAGCGTCACCGCGACGAGCTCGACCGGGCCCGACGGGCGCCGCGTCTTCTTCGTGCACAACTGGTCGTGGCTCGAGCACTCTGTCGCGATTCCGCGCGAGCTCGTCGACGTGCTGGATGCCGCGGGCCCGGTGCTCACGTCGGGCTCGGCTCTCGAGCTGGGCGCGTGGGACGTGCGGGTGCTCGCAACCCCTTCTCCGACGCCTTCTGAAACACCCTCACACAAGGAGACACCATGACCCGCTCGCTCGAACTCGACGAGGCCGGAGAAGCCCGCCTGGCAGAGATCGTCGCGTCGCTGACCCTCGACGAGAAGGCGGGCCAGATGTTCCACGCCATGGCCTTCGTCGACGAGTCCGTCATTCCCGCCGAAGACGGGCAGCCGCTGCTTCCGGGCCCGGTGCACGACTTCGTGGTGAAGCACCACGTGACCCACATGAACCTGGTCAACGTGCTGCCGCCCGCCGAGCAGGCGCGCTGGTACAACGCGCTGCAGGTGCTCGCCCGGCAGACCGGATCGGGGGTTCCCGTGACGGTGTCGAGCGACCCGCGCTCCGCCGTGACCGAGCGCGCCGGCGCCTCCCACTGGGCCGGCGACTTCTCGGCCTGGCCCGAGCCCATCGGGCTCGCCGCCACCCGCGACCCCGAGCTCGCCCGCCGCTTCGGCGACGCGGTGCGTCAGGAGTTCCGGGCCGTGGGCATCCGGCTGCTGCTCGGCCCCCAGGTCGACATCGCGACCGAGCCCCGCTGGTCGCGTATCAGCGGAACCTGGGGCGGCGACCCCGAGCTCACCGCCGAACTCGCCTCGGCATTCATCGAGGCCGTTCAGACGAGCCAGCTCGGGCCCGACTCCGTGGCCACGATGGTCAAGCACTTTCCGGGCGGAGGCCCCCAGAAAGACGGGGAGGACCCGCACTTCGCCCACGGCAGGGAGCAGGTCTACCCGGGCGGGCACCTCGCCGAGCACGTCGTCCCCTTCCCTCCCGCGCTCGCGGCCGGCGCGCATCAGGTCATGGCCTACTACGGCATGCCCGTGGGCACCGAGCTCGAAGAGGTGGCCTTCGCCTTCAACCGCCAGGTCATCACCGGAATGCTGCGCGAGGGACTCGAGTTCGAGGGCATCATCTCGACCGACTGGGGCGTGCTGAACGACCACGAGATCATGGGGCAGATTTTCGTGGCCCGTGCGTGGGGCATCGAGCAGCTCGATCCGCCCGCCCGCACGCAGCGTGCGCTCGAGGCGGGTGTCGACCAGTTCGGCGGCGACTCCGAGAGCTCGCTCGTGGCCCGGCTCGTGCGAGACGGCCGCGTCAGTGAGGAGCGCATCGACGCATCGGTGCGGCGCATCCTGCGCGAGAAGCTGCGTCTCGGCCTGTTCGACGCCGAGCCGCTCGACCCGGCGCAGGCTGCGGATGTCGTGGGCCGGGCCGATCTCGTGGCCGCCGGCCTCGACGCCCAGCGTCGCTCGCTGACGCTGCTCACGAACGGCGACCCGGCGCATCCGACCCTGCCGCTGGCGAACGGCCTGCGCGTCTTCGCGCCCGACATCGACGACGCCGTGCTGTTCGCGTACGCCGACGTCGCGAGCTCGGTCGACGACGCCGACGTGGTGATCCTTCGCCTGTCGACCCCGCACGATCACCGGCAGACCACGGTCTTCGAGAGCAACTTCCACTCGGGTCCGCTCGACTTCGCCCCCGACGAGCTGGCGAGCATCCGCGAGACGCTCGCGGCGCGGCCCACCGTCGTGGTGCAGAACCTCGAGCGCCCGGCGGTCATCCCCGAGATCGCGGCCGAGGCTGCGGCGGTGGTCGCCGACTTCGGATCGAGCGACCGCGCCGTGCTCGACGTGCTCTTCGGCCGGGCCGAGCCCGAGGGCCGCCTGCCGTTCCAGCTGCCGCGCTCGATGGCCGACGTGCTCTCGGGCGACCTCGACCAGCCGCACCGCTTCGCCGACCCCCTCTTCGATTTCGGCCATGGGCTGAGCTATTCCAGCGACCGACGTTCAACAGAAAGCAACTGAGACATGACCGACCTCATCCAGGCCACCACCGACCCGCGACTGCTCGACCTGCTGTCGAGGCTGACCCTCGAAGAGAAGGTGCTCGTGCTCACCGGGCACGACTTCTGGGCCACGTGGCCGCTCGAGAAGATCGGCCTGCGCCGCATGCTCGTCTCCGACGGACCGTCGGGCGTTCGCGGCGAGGTGTGGGACGAGCGAAGCCCGTCGCTCAACCTGCCCTCGGCCACCGCGCTCGGTTCGTCGTGGGATGCGGACATCGCCCGCCGCTACGGAAACGTCGCCGCCGTGGAGGCGCGTCGCAAGGGTGTCGACGTGGTGCTCGGCCCGACCATCAACCTGCACCGCTCTCCGCTCGGCGGCCGCCACTTCGAGGCGTTCAGCGAAGACCCGGTGCTCACCGCCGACCTCGCCGCCGCCTACGTCGAGGGCATGCAGGAGAACGGCGTGGGCGCGACGCCCAAGCACTACATCGCCAACGACTTCGAGACCGACCGCTTCACCGTCGACGTTCGGGTGGCCGAGCGCCCCCTGCGGGAGCTCTACCTGCTCGCCTTCGAGAAGGCCATCACCGAGGCGCACGCCTGGCTCGTCATGAGTTCGTACAACTCGGTCAACGGCGCCACGGTCACCGAGAACGACCTTCT
>Ga0247732_10000512_pt1 | contig 18347 bp, 19 predicted proteins | sample UWRJL163409C2_FD_180940 | JGI IMG/M metagenome (GOLD analysis project Ga0247732, IMG submission 180940) | Plant litter microbial communities from Arlington Agricultural Research Station in Wisconsin, United States - UWRJ-L163-409C-2 | ecosystem: Environmental > Terrestrial > Plant litter >...
TTTTGTATGCGCTGGGCTGGACGCACCATACCGGCGGCGCACAAACCATCCGCTGTGCGGCGATGATCCAGTTGCTGCTTGGCAACATTGGTATGCCGGGCGGCGGCGTGAATGCCCTGCGTGGTCACTCCAATATTCAGGGCTATACCGACCTCGGTTTGCTGTCGCTGAATCTGCCGGGTTACATGCCTTTGCCGTCGGAAAAACAGACTAATTTCACTGATTATCTGCATCAGATTACGCCCGCACCGCTGGTGGACGGACAGGTCAATTTCTGGAAAAACACGCCGAACTTTTTCGTCAGTATGATGAAAAGCTTCTGGGGCGATCACGCCACGGCGGAAAATGACTGGGGCTTTGACTGGCTGCCGAAATGGGACAAAAGCTACGACGTGCTGCAACAGGCCGAGCTGATGACCGAAGGCAAGCTGAACGGGTATATCGTGCAGGGCTTCAACCCGCTGGCGGCCTTCCCGGACAAAAACAAATCCTCGCGTGCACTCTCGAAACTCAAATATATGGTGGTGATCGACCCGCTGGTGACTGAGTCCTCAAACTTCTGGCAAAACCACGGTGCAATGAACGACGTGCAGACCGCCGATATTCAGACCGAGGTGTTCCGTCTGCCGTCTTCCTGTTTTGCAGAGGAAAACGGTTCGATTGTGAACTCCGGTCGCTGGCTGCAATGGCACTTCCAGGCCTCTGAGCCACCGGGTGAAGCGCTGCACGACGGCAAAATTATCGCCCGTCTGTTTATGAAACTGCGTGAGCTGTACCAGAAAGAGGGCGGTGCCAATCCGCTGCCGGTAATGAATATGGCGTGGGATTATCAGGATCCGCTCGACCCGCTGCCGGAAGAAATCGCCCGCGAAGCCAACGGCAAAGCGCTGGCTGATATTCATGATGACCAGGGCAATCTGCTGGCGAAAAAAGGCCAGCAACTTTCGACGTTTGCCCATCTGAAAAATGACGGCAGCACCGCCAGTTTCTGCTGGATTTACACGGGAAGCTGGACGGAAGCCGGTAACCAGATGGCGCGCCGCGATAACGCCGATCCTTCCGGTCTGGGCTGTACGTCCGGCTGGGCGTGGTGCTGGCCGCTCAACCGCCGCATTCTGTATAACCGTGCGTCCGCTGATCCGCAGGGCCAGCCGTGGGATCCGAAACGCGAAATCATCCGCTGGGATGGCGCGAAGTGGATTGGTTTTGATGTCCCGGATTACAGCACCGCCGCGCCGGGGTCCGGTGTCGGGCCATTCATCATGCAACAGGAAGGCGTCGGCCGTTTATTCGCCACTGACAAAATGGCCGACGGCCCGTTCCCTGAGCATTACGAACCGATCGAATCACCGATTGGCACCAACCCGTTGCATCCGGCGGTGATTTCCAATCCGGTCGCGCGCATTTTTGCCAGCGATTTGCCGAATATGGGCACCGCCAAAGACTTCCCGTATGTGGCGACCACCTATTCGATCACCGAATTGTTCCGCCACTGGACCAAACACGCGTTGCTGAACGCCATTGCGCAGCCAGAACAGTTTATCGAGATCGGCGAAGGTCTGGCCGCCTCGAAGGGCATTGCGCAGGGCGATGAAGTGAAAGTGTCTTCGAAGCGCGGATTCATCGTGGCGAAAGCCGTGGTGACCAAACGCATCCGGCCACTGACCATCGACGGTAAGCACGTTGATACCATTGGCATCCCTTGCCACTGGGGCTTTGAAGGCGCAACGCGTAAAGGTTATTTAGCCAACACGCTGACGCCGTCAGTCGGTGACGCTAACTCGCAAACGCCGGAGTTTAAGGCGTTCCTGGTTAACGTGGAAAAGGTCTAACGGAGGCGAATTATGGCAATGCAATCACAGGACATACTTCGTAAGTCCGCAACCAACGGGTTCACGCCAGCGCCGCGTGCCCGTGACCATCAGCAGGAAGTGGCGAAACTCATCGATGTCACCACCTGCATCGGCTGTAAAGGCTGTCAGGTCGCCTGTTCCGAATGGAACGACCTGCGCGATGACGTCGGGTTTAATACCGGCGTTTACGATAACCCGATGGATCTCAGTGCGAAATCCTGGACGGTGATGCGTTTCTCCGAAGTGGAACAAAACGGCAAGCTGGAATGGCTGATCCGCAAAGATGGCTGCATGCACTGCGCCGATCCGGGCTGCCTGAAAGCCTGTCCGGCGGAAGGCGCGATTTTGCAGTACGCCAACGGCATCGTCGATTTTCAGTCAGAACATTGCATCGGCTGCGGTTACTGCATCGCCGGTTGCCCGTTCAACATTCCGCGCATCAACCAACAGGATAACCGTGCCTACAAATGCACGCTGTGCGTTGACCGTGTGAGCGTCGGCCAGGAACCGGCCTGTGTGAAAACCTGCCCGACGGGTGCGATTCATTTTGGCACTAAAACCGCGATGCAGGATTTGGCCGCAGAACGCGTCAGCGAGCTGAAAGGCCGCGGGTTTGAACATGCCGGTTTATACGATCCGCAGGGCGTTGGCGGCACGCACGTGATGTACGTGCTGCATCACGCCGACAATCCTGAGCTGTATCACGGCCTGCCAAAAGATCCGGCCATCAGCGCGGCGGTTACCTTGTGGAAAGGTGTCTGGAAACCGCTGGCCGCCGTCGGCTTTGCAGTGACCTTCGCCGCGGCGGCATTCCACTTCCTCGGCGTGGGGCCGAATTACGTGAAAGAGGAAGAGCATACGGAAGGGGAAGATAAACATGACGATGAGGAGAAACGCTCATGAAAAAAGAGAAGTTAATCCAGCGCTATAACCTGGTGGAACGTCTCAATCACTGGATCGTGGCGTTTTGTTTTGTGACGCTCGCGCTCAGCGGCATCGGCTTCTTTTTCCCGTCGTTTAACTGGCTGATGAACGTTTACGGCACCCCGCAACTGGCGCGTATCCTGCACCCGTTTTTCGGCGTGGTGATGTTCGTCTCTTTCCTCGGTATGTTCTTCCGCTACTGGAAGCACAACCTGCCGGAAAAAGATGACATTGTGTGGGCGAAAAATATCGGCAAAGTGCTGACCAATCATGAAGTCGGCGACACAGGCCGCTATAACTTCGGCCAGAAATGCGTGTTCTGGGCGGCGATCAGTTGCCTTGTGCTGCTGATGGCGAGCGGCGTCATGATCTGGCGTCCGTGGTTTGCTGGTTACTTCCCGATCCCGCTGATCCGTCTGGCGCTGCTGGTGCATTCACTGGCCGGTATTGGCCTGATTCTGGTGATCATCATGCACGTCTACGCGGCGACCTGGGCGAAAGGGTCGATTTCGGCCATGACCGGCGGCAAAGTGCCCGCGTCGTGGGCGAAGTATCACCATCCGCGCTGGTATCGTCAGGTGCGTGCTGAAGAGCTGAAAAAAGAACAAGATAAGAGGAAAGCCGGATGAGCATCCAGATTGTTCAACAGGACGAACTGACAGACGGTAAAACCACGGCGGGGAACATCCCGCCGGTACTGTTCGCCAACCTGAAAACACTGTATCAGCGCCGCGCCGATCGTCTGCGCGCGCTGGCTGAAAACAGCCCGCTCGACGGATATCTGAACTTTGCTGCGGCGATTTGCGACGCCCAGCAGCGCGTGCTGAAAGAGTTTCCGCTCAGTATCGACCTGAGTGGCGAATTAGAAAAAGCGGCCGGTAAACCGCCACTCGACTGCCGTCTGTTTCCGCGCACGCCGCACTGGCTGACCTTGCTGGATGCGCTGATCCTGGTGCTCAAACATGGCGCATCAGAGCCGGTGTCCGGCGTACTTGAGCGCCTCGAACATTCCCCGAGCCTGCAGCGGGAAATGATGGCGACGCAGTTGCTGAATCAGGATTTCAAACACGTTCCGGCCGATGAAGCCCCGTTTATCTGGGCCGCGTTGTCGCTGTACTGGGCGCAGATGGCGGCGCAGTTGCGGGGTGTCGGGCGGGCGGATTATGGCGAAAATCGTCAGTTCTGCCCGGTCTGCGGCAGTATTCCTGTGTCTGCGGTGATCAATGCCGGTGGCCTGCGCTATCTGCACTGCAATCTGTGTGAAAGCCAGTGGCATGTGGTGCGCGCCAAATGTAGCAACTGTGATGAAATGGAGCATCTGAACCTTTGGTCTATCGACGATGAGCAGGCGACGGTGAAAGCCGAAGCCTGTGACGATTGCGGCGCGTACCTGAAAGTGATTTATCAGGATAAAGATCCGCAGGCAGACGCCGTGGCGGACGACCTCGCCACGCTGCTGCTCGATGACCGGATGGAAGATAAAGGATTTTCCGGCAGCGGCATCAACCCTTTCCTGTTTCCCGCCGGGTAACCTGTAAATCTGGCAGCCGTGACTGGTAAACCCCGGCATGGCTGCTAGCTTTAAAAGAGGTTCCGGCGAAAACGAGGAGGGTCTGATGAAATTGATCGGCAGTTATACCAGCCCGTATGTACGCAAAATTTCTGTGATGTTGCTGGAAAAAGGCATCCCGTTTGATTTCATTAATGACACCCCCCACGAACCTGGCTGCAAAATCACGCAGTACAATCCTCTCGGAAAAGTCCCCGCGCTGGTCGCCGATGATGGCGAAATTTTCTATGATTCCCCGATCATTGTGCAGTTCATCGAACTGATGAATGTCGCGCCCACGCTGTTGCCGTGGCAGCCGCTGGAAGCGTTACGCGTGAAGCAAATTGAAGCGCTGGCCGACGGCGTCACTGATGCTGCCGTGGCGCTGGTGCTGGAAGGTCGCCGCGATGCGGATAAACGTAACGAAGCCTGGGTTTTGCGCCAGCGGGAAAAACTGCTGCGCGGGCTGGATGCGCTGGAAAAGCATGCGGCAAACCGCACATTGCTCAATTCTGAAAGCCTCAACGTGGCCGATATTGCCGTCGCCTGTTGTCTGGGCTATCTCAACTTCCGGCGTATTGCGCCGGGCTGGTGTGTCGAGCATCCCGAACTGGTAAAACTGGTTGAACGCCTGTTCCAGCGCGAGAGTTTTGCGCGCACCACACCCCCCGGAAGTGGTAACGCCAGCTTTGCAGCGAAAAAGGTGTGAGGCCGCTCGAAGACTTCTCTTTACAATCTGCCGGTGAGATTTTTAAAGCCTAAGCTTTGTGCAGCGCTCTGCTAATCCCTGTTGCATAAAGGAGTTCCATCATGGCCTATGATAAAAATCCTCATGCCGTCAAACCGGAAGAATACGGTTTCCCGCTGAAACTCAAAAAACAATACGACAACTTTATTGGCGGTGAATGGGTCGCGCCGGTAAAAAAAGAGTATTACGACAACCTGACGCCGGTTACCGGCGAAGTGCTGTGTAAAGTGGCCAGTTCCAGCACCGATGACGTCGATCTGGCGCTGGATGCCGCCCATCAAGCCAAAGACGCGTGGGGAAAAATGCCGGTGCAGCAGCGTGCAAACTTACTGCTGAAAGTCGCCGATCGCATGGAACAAAATCTTGAACTGCTGGCAAATGCCGAAACCTGGGATAACGGCAAACCGATCCGCGAAACCAGTGGTGCAGACGTGCCGTTAGCCATCGACCATTTCCGTTATTTCGCCTCCTGCGTACGCGCACAGGAAGGCGGGATCAGCGAAATCGACAGCGAAACCGTGGCCTATCATTTCCACGAACCGCTGGGCGTGGTGGCACAAATTATCCCGTGGAATTTCCCGCTGCTGATGGCGTGCTGGAAAATGGCACCGGCGCTGGCGGCAGGTAACTGCATCGTACTCAAACCGGCCAAACTGACGCCGCTGTCGGTTCTGTTGCTGATGGAACTGGTGCAGGACATTCTGCCTGCTGGCGTCATTAACGTGGTCAACGGCGCGGGCGGGGAAATCGGCGAATATCTGGCGACCTCCAAACGTATCGCCAAAGTCGCTTTCACCGGTTCGACGGAAGTCGGCCAGCGGATCGCCGGCTATGCTGCACAAAACCTGATCCCGGCTACGCTGGAACTGGGCGGTAAATCGCCGAATATTTTCTTCGCCGACGTGATGGATAAAGAGGACGAATTCTTCGACAAAGCGCTGGAAGGGTTCGCGCTGTTTGCCTTCAATCAGGGCGAAGTCTGTACCTGTCCGAGCCGTGCGCTGGTGCAGGAGTCCATCTACGAACGCTTTATGGAACGGGCAATCAAACGTGTGGAAGCGATCAAAACCGGTAACCCGCTGGATATGGAAACCCAGATGGGCGCGCAGGTGTCTGCCGGACAGATGAAAACCATTCTGGATTACATCGAAATCGGTAAAAATGAGGGCGCGGAAGTCCTGACCGGCGGTGCGAAGAAAAAACTTGAAGGTTCGCTGAACGAGGGTTATTACCTGCAACCGACCATCTTGCTGGGTAAAAACAATATGCGCGTCTTCCAGGAAGAAATTTTCGGACCGGTGCTGGCGGTAACGACATTCAAAGATATGGATGAGGCGTTACAAATCGCCAACGATACGGCGTACGGGCTGGGGGCGGGTGTCTGGAGCCGTGACGGCAACGTGGCGTATCATATGGGGCGCAACATTCAGGCTGGCCGTGTCTGGACCAACTGCTATCACGCCTATCCGGCACATGCGGCATTCGGCGGTTACAAACAATCCGGTATCGGGCGCGAAACCCATAAGATGATGCTGGATCACTATCAGCAAACGAAATGTTTACTGGTGAGTTATTCGAGTAAACCGATGGGGCTTTTCTGATTCTGAGTTGCCATTAATACCCCACCCCAGCCCTCCCCTTCGCAGGGGAGGGGGCAGGTCGGCGTTTTTACTCCTCCCCCTGCGAAGGGGGAGGCGGGGAGGGGGTTTTGCAGGCGACTCAGTACGAAATCACACCACGCTGTTCGGCGGCAGCACCACCTGACGGCTGCGCAGGAAAACCACCACCAGCGCCAGCCAGGCGAGGCCGCTGATCAGGTTGAACATGTTAAACATCCCCGCACCGCCTTCGACATAAGCCACTTTTGCCAGCTCAATCCCAACCGTGAAAATCATCATGCTGATAACGCCCATGGCGGCGGAGACAGTCCCTTTGCTCATGTCGCTGGAGAACAGCGTCAGGCGGTACAAACCGGCATTCGCCACACCAATTCCGAACGCATACAGGCTCAGACCGGCGGTCATCCACAGATAGGCATGCGCAGAAAACATCGTAGCCACCGCAGCGATCAGCAAACCGACCACCATCGGGCCTGCGCCCAGTTTAATCAGATATTCGACGGTACGTTTGCCCGTCAGGCGCGCCAGCGTAACGTTACCGATAATCAGTGCGCCGAAAATCGGCACCTGTAACAGGCCATAATCGTAAGCGGCTAAGCCTTCGCCGCTGATTAAAATCACCGGCGACTGTGCAATCCATGTCAGCAACGGCAGGCTGGCAAAACCAATCGCCAGCGCGCCGCATACGAACTGACGGTTCTTCAGCACGTGCTTGTAATCGCGCAGCAGGCTTGGCATCGAGAACGGTTCGCCAAGGCGGGAAGCTGTTTCCGGCATCGATTTCCACAATCCCCATAGCGCGATAGCGGCGAGCACGGCGAAAATTACAAACATCGACTGCCACGGGGCAATGTGGATCAGCGCCGCACCGGCCAGCGGCCCGAGCAGCGGGGCAATCAGCGCGACATTCGCCATCATGGCCGTGATTTTAATACACACCGATTCTTCGAAGGATTCCTGTATCGCGGCGTAGCCGACCGCGCCGATAAAGCACAGGCTGATGCCTTGCAGGAAACGCATCACCATAAACTGTTCAATGTTTTGTACGAACAAAATGGCCAGACAGGTGATGATGAAAAAGCTCACGCCCGCCAGCATGACCGGACGACGCCCGCGCCTGTCTGACAGTGGCCCGAGCAGCCATTGCAGGAACATGCCGCCAGCCAGATAAGCGGTCATGGATGTTGGCACCCATTCTTCCCCGGCATTAAAATTAGCCACGACGGCCAGCATGCCCGGTTGGATCATATCGTTACCGATATAAGTCGCGAATTCGAACAGCACCAGGCACAGAGGGAACAAAAGCGCCTGCCGACCCAGAAGGGACGCAGTATTTGGAGAATTATGCATTTTAGTTATTCACAGACGTAAGGCTAATCGGTTGAAAATTAGCAGAAAATAAGAGACTGTCCGGGCGGGTTTCGCAAGCGAGGCAGTAATGCTGGCTATTTTGCCGATTATTTGAGCGCAACGCAATCTTCAGATTCACGTTCAGCACAATCTGAGAACGGCACTTTTGCCTTGTTAGCCCTCCAAAAGCTGGCTACGCTGCCAACAACCATCGGTAAGAAGGAAATTGCAGGGAATGAGCCAAAAAATCAGCTGGATAGATAATCTGCGTGGGCTCGCCTGCATGATGGTGGTGATGATCCACGCCAGCACCTCGCTGGTGGTCAATTTCGCTGCGGTCCATACCGCTGAATGGACAGTGGCAAACCTGCTCAATTCCGCCTCGCGCGTCTGTGTGCCGCTGTTCTTTATGATTTCCGGTGCGCTATTTTTGGGTGAAAAAAGTGCGCAAAAACGGCATTTTTGGCGCGTCACATTATGTTTGCTGTTCTACAGCGCCGTCTCGCTGATGTATATCCTCACGATGACAAAAATAGGATTTTGGCCGTCATTGCGTCTGATTGTGGAAAAACCGGTGTTTTACCATCTTTGGTTTTTCTACGCCATTATCGTGATTTACCTGATTTCCCCGCTGATTAACGTTAAAGCCGTCTCCGGCAGATACCTGCTGATCGCCGGAACGTTGCTTGGCGTCCTGGCGAATCCGCAACTGCCTGCCGTGACATGGCAGAAAATCCATCTTTTGCCGCTGGATTTATACATCAGTGGCGATACCTTCTATTACGTGCTTTACGCCCTGATGGGCCGCGCCATCAGCCAGCTCAATACTGAAAAAATGGTAATCACGCTTACCGCCAGCGCCCTGTTTATCCTCAGCACGCTGGCGATTGCCACGGGTACGTACCGGCAGATGCAAATTAACCAGAATTTCGCCGACACTTTTTACGTCTACAGCGGCCCGCTGGTGTTTATCTCCGCCATCGCGCTGTTCGTGGTGTTCAAAAACGCGCTGACACACCGCATGCTGCCGGGATTTGCCCTGATCTCCCGTCATTCCCTGGCCATCTACGGCTTTCATGCACTGATCATCATTGGCCTGCGCAGCCAGCATCTCGACTTTCCGCAATATCCGCTGCTGAACATCGCCTTTTTGTTTATCTGCGGACTGGGTGGCGGATTATTACTGGCGATGGGGTTGGGGAAAATAGACCGGCGGAATTGGGTGAGCTGAAAACAATATTGATTATTTATACACATCATGAATGGTTGTGCATTATATTATCAATTCATTCCTCCTCGTTTTATTAAATCGGCACGTCACGATTAATCTCTTTCATTATCTTTGTCATTTTGTTCCGGATATTATTTCGCTTCACTTATCCAGGCAAATTATCATGACATTCTGGCCGCCCTTTCAAATAAATGGTGTGATTTATACGCTTGATCATCTTCGGGCATCGACAATTGTTGCTATCAGGCCAGCCAGTGACGATTTTCCAACCCGTAAGTTACGGATTTTTGTGGTCTACACTGATCATTGTTTCACGGCGCATCAGGCAGAATCTGAGTTGTGGGTTTATCCTCATGCTCCCGGAAAGCATCAGCGATATTTTTGTCCGCAACGTCATTCATATTCATTCCGCTTACCCGAGCTTATAAATAAACTCATTAATGAAAATGCGTTATTAGGCCGGACGTTGCGTCAGCATCAGGAAACATTTTATTATCTGGAAACACATTATATGGGTGTGGATTATTGTTTGTTTTTTGAAATAACAAAAAATAAACATCCGGTGGGTGACATACGATTAAAAGTGATGACAAGTTACCCGAGAGAGAAATGGGCTGGCCCGGTGGGCGTAAATGGATGGTTCAGTTTTTGGCATATTTTTGATGCGAGGATGAAAGGTCTTAAATTACCAACAAGGCGCAGATAACAAAAAAGCGACACGGGGTCGCTTTTTTGTTTTTACAGCTTCAGGCGGAGGTCTTTGGATTTTCATCTTATCGCGGCACGGCCAGCGGCCTTTACAGGCAGACACCGACGTACTGTTTAGCGTAGCCATTCAGTCCCACAAATCGTCAGCGGATAAAATTTTACTCAATTAATGCTCAACTTGCAATCAGCCTTGCGTTTAACGCCACCGCTCCTGCGCACGGCGCAATTGTCTTGCGGATGAAAATCCGGCGGCGAGGGCGGCTTTTTCGATGCCTGATCCCTGCTGAAGGCGCTGTTGCGCCACGGCGATACGCAGTTGCTCGTGGTAGTCACGCACGCTGATACCCAGATGCTGGCGGAACAAACGGGTGAGGTGGCGTGCGCTGATGTGCGCTCTGGCAGCGACCTCTTCCACCTGCCAGGCGGATTCCGGTTCGGCGGCCATCAGATTTTGTGCGCGGTGAACGGCGGGGTGCAGATGATTACGGTAACGCAGCCACGGAGAGAGTTGCGGATCATCACCGCCACGACGAAAATAGACCACCATTTCGCGGGCGACATCCAGCGCCGCCTGCGGTCCCAGATGCGTGGCGATCAGGTGCAGTGCCAGATCGATACCGGCGCTGATGCCCGCGCTGGTCAGCACGGAACGGTCTTCAACAAATATCCGGTTATCTTTTACCTGTGCGGCGGGTACCTGCTGGCGCAACTGCCCGATCACGTCGTGATGTGTCGTGCACTGATAGCCGTCGAGCAGCCCGGCTTTTCCGGCCAGCAGGCTGCCGGAGCAGATACACACCAGCGTTAAATTCCCCGCTTCAATGGCGCTTTTCTGCTGATGCAGCCAGTCGCAGGTCGTCTGCGCCACCATTGAGCTGAAGTTTTCAGCGGATTCCGCCACGCCCGGCATGATCAGAATGCTGCCCTCTGGCAGGCTTTGCGGCAGTGGCTGCAAATGGCTGACCATCAGGCCGGTAGACATCATGATTTCCGGCTGCGGCCCGATGTAGTGCAGCCGGAATTGCCTGCTCAGGCGCAGCGCTTCCGCCGGGCCGGTGAGATCTAACGACATCACGCCGGGGAGCGTCACAAAGTAGACATTTCGCTGCATAGTGCTTCATCCGTCCGCAGGGGAAAACGCTATCTTCACACAACGCGGTCAAGTTCCGCCAGCGCACCGGTCACGTCGGTGAGGGTGGCAAAGCGGTCGTCGAGCACCAGTTCGGTACGCAATTTGATCTCCTGCGCGCTCAGCGTGAGTCCGCTGGCGTGGGTCATCGGGAACGTCAGTGTCGCTTCGGTGACAAAAGTCACCGAATAGCCGAGGTCGGACGCCACGCGAGCCGTGGTTTCGCAGCACTGCTCGGTACGCATACCGGCGATAATCAGATGCGTGATGCCTTTATCGCGCAGCCAGCCGTCGAGGCCGGATTCCGTCAGGGCATTGTGGACGTGTTTATGGACGACATGTTGCGGCTGGTGTGTGAGGAACGTCATCGGCGTGACCAGACCGGAAGCCAGCGAAAAGTCGCCATCAGGATTGACGTGAAACACGTCGATAACCGGCACGTTGCGGGCCTGACAACCATCAATCAGGCGGGTTAAGGCTGCGCTGAAAGCCGGTAAATCATCCTGCTGCCAGAAGTCTTTATGTTCGAAGGAACGTTGAACGTCGATATTTAACAGGGCGCTTTGGGTCATTTCCGGACTCCATCTGGTGAGTGTGAAGCCAGTGTGCGCCTGAATTGAAATGAGAAGAATGCCAAAAACGGACATGATGCTGACCAGGGCGGACGACCTTCGCCATCCGCCGTCGGTTCAGAATTTTTTGATCAAAGCTTCTGATCGGCGCGCCAGTGGTGATAGTCGATATGGTCGGCCTGGAAATTGGTCGTTTCAGCATCGCCGGTCAGGCGGTACGCAAGCTGAAACGCAAAATCAAACGCCAGCCCTAATCCTTTGCCGCTGAGTAAGTTGCCGTCTTCTACAAACGACTGATTGAGGTAAACGCCGTCTTTCACGTCTTTGTATAAATCGCCGGAACAGACATAGCGACGACCTTTCAGCAGCCCGTTTCCGCCGAGTACGCGCGCGGCAGCGGAGCACAGCGGGCAAATCAGTTTCCCGGCGTCGTCATGACGGCGGACAAATTCCACCACCTCTTTACTGGCCGCCAGCGCCACTGAACCTTCCGGCCCGCCGGGCATTACCACGGCATCGAATAAACGATCACCCTGCGCGGACAGCAGTTCGTTGGCCTGCATCTGAATACCGTGATAGGTGCGCAGCGTCAGGCTTTTCTGGCAGGCTAATGTGGTGACCTGAATCTCCAGCCGCTCGAGAATATCGAGCACAATTACCGCTTCACCTTCTTCAAATCCGTCGGCCAGCAGCAGAGCGACCTGCTTTTTCGCGTTGTCCTTTACCATAATGCAAATGTCCTCTGAGGATAAAAATCAGAGGACATAATAAAATGAAACGGTGTTTTGATATTGTGAGTGGCGTTGCAGAGTGAACTAGAAAACCAGTTGCACTTTCGAGGCTTTGGATTTATCCAGAGCGTACTCCAGCGCTTCCACCAGGCTTTCCTGCGGGAATTCCGCCGACAGCAGCGGCATCGGATCGACAGTTTTATTCGCCAGCCATTCGACCGCCGTGTTGAATTCTTCGGTGAAGCGGAAGCTGCCGACCCAGTTAATTTCTTTGGCAATGAGCATCATCAGCGGGAATTCATTCACCACCGGTCCCATGCCGACCTGAACCAGCGTGCCGCGCGCGCGGGTCACTTCCAGACAACGGCGGATGGAAGACGGGTGGCCGGAGGCATCAAAGGAGACATCGAAAAAGCCTTTCTCCGCCTGATATTCACTGAAATCACCCTGTGCGGCGTCCAGCGCTTTACCTGCACCCACCGCCAGTGCCAGCGTGCGGCAACGTTCGCTCGGGTCCGTCACCACGATTTGCGCGGCGCCTTTGGCTTTCGCCGCCAGCACGATCAGGCAACCGATCGGACCGACGCCGGAAACAAACACCGTTTTGCCATGAATATCGCCTGCCTGATTGACGGCATGAATGGCGACGGCCAGCGGCTCGGCGAACACCATCAGACGGTCACTGACCTGATTGTCGTAAGGAATGCACTGGTTGCTGTCGACGATCTTATACTGCGTAAACGCGCCATTGATGTGCGGGAAATACATCGCGCTGCCGAAGAATTTCATGGTGGTGCACTGATTTTCGTCGCCGGAAAGACAGTATTTGCAGGCTTTGCACGGCTTACTCGGGTTCAGCGCCACTTTCTGACCAGGCTGCAAACGCGGGGTATCCGATTTCTCCACCACACCCACCACTTCGTGGCCGAGTACCATCGCCTCGCGCACTTTGAAATCACCCACCGCGCCGTGTTCGTAATAATGCAGATCCGAGCCGCAGATGCCGCCGCGGGTGATTTTCACCAGCGTACCTGCTCCGGTGTAGTCGAGGGTCTGGTTGATCACCGAAACGTCTTTTTTCCCGGTTACGACGCAGGATTGTGTGGCAATAGTCATGGAATTCTCGCTCTTTAAAGGGCCTGATTGCGCCCAGTAAAGAGGGTTTGCCGGTCATAAAATGTGATCGTCGTCACTTTGCGTCGTGTTACGAAAACCTGTTACCCATAACTTGAACGGACTCAACTTTTCCCGGCAGATTTATCACGATTGCGCGCCGGAATGCTGAGGATCAGATGGGTTATCACACCACCGGCCAGCCCCCAGAATGCCGAACCGACTCCCAGCAGCGTGACGCCGGAAGCAGTGATCAGAAACGTAATGATTGCCGCGTCGCGCTGACGCTCATTTTCCAGCGCGCGGTACAGGCTGCCAGCAATGGTGCCGAGCAAAGCCAGCCCGGCGATGGTGTGGATCAGCGCCTCCGGTAACGCAGTAAAGACCATGCCGATGGAACCGCCAAACACGCCCGCAATCAGATAGAAAACGCCTGCCGAGACGGCCGCCATATAGCGCTTTTTGGGATCAGGATGAATATCCTCACCCATACAAATTGCGGCGGTAATGGCGGCGATACAGATGGTAAAACCGCCGAACGGCGCTAAAACTAACGCAGTCAGCGCCGTCCAGGAAATCAGTGGCGAAACGGGCAGATGATAGCCGTGCGCTTTCAGTGTGGCGATGCCCGGCGCATTCTGTGAGGCCATAGTCACCACAAAAAACGGAATGCCAATGCCGATAATGGTGGAAAGTGTGAAATGCGGCATCACAAACGCCGGTGCGGCGAAGGTCAGCGTCTGACCGTGCAGGGCAATATCCCCCTGTAATGCGGCGACGATCAGCCCGGCAACCAGCGCCATTACCACCGCATAGCGCGGCAGGGCGCGTTTTGCCAGCAGATACACCAGACACATGGTCCCTGCGAGGGCAAAATTGCTTTGCAGTGAGGTAAAGGCGTTCAGCCCGAAACGCAACAGAATACCGCCGAGCATCGCCGCTGACAGCGCCTGAGGAATGTAATGCATCAGTCTGGCGAATAAACCGGTCACGCCACACAGCAGGATCAGCCCGGTGGCAAACACAAATACGCCAATGGCTTCGTTAAGCGAAGTGCCGGGCAGGCTGGTCACCAGCAGCGCCGCACCGGGCGTTGACCAGGCCGTCACCACCGGCGTGCGGTAATACAACGATAGCCCGATGCTGGTAACGCCCATGCCCAGCCCGAGCATACTCAGCCAGCCGCCAATCTGCGCTACGCTGGCGCCCGCCGCTTCCGCCGCCTGAAAGATAATCGCCGCGGAGCTGGTATACCCGACTAAAACCGCGACAAATCCGGCGATTACCGCCGAAAACGTTAAATTCTGCAAACTGAGACGCGAGGCCATGGGCGAAATTCCTTCTGGTTAGCGGACGCTAGCGGTATGCTGTTGTGCGTTATAGCGCACATCTGCTGCGCTCAAGATATCACTGTGCGTTATAGCGCACAATCGCGATCGGTAAAAACGATTGCCAGAGGAGTCAGGATGCAGGAACTCACCCACCATATTGGCAGCCAGCTGAAAGCCGTGCGCAGCGAACGCGGCTGGAGTCTCAGCCAGACGGCAGAACATACCGGCGTCAGTAAGGCGATGCTCGGGCAAATCGAGCGCGGCGAATCCAGCCCGACCGTCGCGACGCTGTGGAAAATCGCCAGCGGCCTGAATGTTTCGTTCTCGGAATTTCTCGAAACGCCGCCCGCGCAGTCAGCGGCGTTGCATCGCCACGGCTTACTGACTACGTTCAACAGTGACACTTCGGGCATGCGCGTGGTGCCGCTGTTTCCGTTCGATACCACGCTGCGTATGGACATGTTTGTTATCGATCTCGAGCCGGGCGGATGCAGCGAATCCACACCACACGAAGCCGGAGTGATTGAGCATGTGATTGTTATCGAAGGTGAACTGACGCTGACGGTTGACGGCGTGACGCGTGTGCTCAGCGCCGGTGAAGCTTTGCGTTTTGTTGCCGATTGTCCGCACGCTTACCGCAATGAAAGCGGTCATTCCGTGCGTTTCCACGACCTGATACATTATCCGCAGTCACGCCCGTAACGTTTTCATTTCCTGAGGAGAATGCCCGATGAGCCAGCCGCACGATGTGATGATCCGTCTGTTAACCCCCGCAGACCGCGAAGGTTGGGAAGCGTTATGGCGTGATTATCTGGATTTTTACCAGTCGGAGCTCGATCCGGCGCAATTTGATTACACTTTCCAGCGTTTATCACAGCCTGATTACGCCAGCATGTTTGGCTATGTGGCGGAGTACGAGGGAAAACTGGTCGGGCTGGTGAACTGTATCAATCACGATCATGGCTGGCACATGCAGCAGGTGGTGTATTTGCAGGATTTGTACGTTGACGACCGCGCCCGCAAACTGGGGATCGGGCAAAAACTGATTGAAGCGGTTTATGCTTACGCCGACGAAAACAATAAAGCCAACGTCTACTGGACTACCCAGACCTCAAATCATACTGCCCGCAAACTGTATGATCGTATTGGTACGCTGACCGAATTTATTAAATATTCCCGTTAAGTGGTTTACGCATATTCATTTTCGTTGTGACGTAACCGAGGCTGGCGTACAGCGCCTGCGCACCGGGATTGCTGGCAAAGACATTCAGTTCAATTGCCACACAACCCTGTTCCTGCAGGCGTTCTTCCATCAATCTGAACGCTGCCGCTGCATGACCCTGACGGCGAAATTGCGGATACACCGTCAGTTCGTACACGAACGCGCTGCGCACGCCATAACGTTCCACATTGGAAAACCATAAATAGCCCGCTGTTTCGCCGTTCTCTTTGGTTTTAATCTCAAAAAGATACTGATCCGGCGTATCAATACCTTGCGGCAGTGCACTTTGCGTAGAACTGCGAGCCCGTTCCAGCGCGGTATCCGCCTGCCAAAGACCGGCTGTTACATTCTCTTCTGCATAATCTTTTGCCAGCTGTTCTGCGAAACCCTGGTAAAACGCAGCACTCATCGGCGCTAAAATAGTCATCCTTTCCCTCTGATTTATTTGTTGTTTTCCGGCTTCTTATAAGGCGTGACGTAGCATTCGCTGATGGTGGTGGAATGACTTTCCATCTGCGTGATGATGTAGCCTTTATCGGTCAGCGCCACTGAACTGTAGGGCGTTTCATTATTTTTATCTGAAATCACGTCTTCAAAAGACTGAATGATTTTGGCTTTTTCACTGGCGCGCGTCGGATCATCCATCCCGTCGACCCGGATCATCGCCTGTTTAAACTGATTACGGAATCCTGTTTTCCCTGCCTTGCTTTCAATCACGGCCTTGATGTTCACCGTGATGTCATTACCGAGCAGAAATAAGGTGTTGCTCTGATAAACCAGCACATTCTTACGCTTCGAAACCACGAAGCCGTTCTCGATAACTTTCATTTTGCTGTTGTTGGCGTAAGTCACATCATCCAGGCAAATGGTTTTATCGCCGACCTTAAACTGGCTGAACCGCGCTTTGATTTCTTTCGGCGTAGATGCCGCCTGCGAGCAGAGCGGTGCAAGCAGCAAAAGAGGTAAGAGCCATGACTTCATAGGAGTTTCCTGAACAGGTGCTGAATCAGCCGACATAACAGCAGTATAGGGAGACGTGCGCAGGATGCGAACGTTTATCTTTGCGGGGTACTCTTTTACCTGACCGGGCGACACAAACTGTTTTCTGCGCTATGTTTTTCTTCCTTTGTTTTATTTCTTTCAGGAGTTTGCCATGAGCCAGCCTTCGCTGATTTTGTATTCCGATGCCAATTTTTTCAGCCCTTATGTGATGTCCGCTTTTGTCGCGCTGACCGAAAAAGGCATTCCCTTTGAACTGGAAAAGGTAGATCTGGCTAACGCGGAAAACCTGAAGGAAAATTATTCGGCGATTTCCGTCACCCGCCGCGTACCGACATTAACCAATGGCACGTTTGTGTTATCCGAGTCCTCTGCGATTGATGAATATGTCGAAGAGTTGTTCCCTGCGCCCACGTTCCCGGCCATTTACCCGGCTGACCCTGAAAACCGCGCCAAGGCCCGTGAAGTACAGGCATGGCTGCGCAGCGATCTGATGCCTATTCGCGAAGAGCGTTCAACGGAAGTGGTGTTTGCCGGTGCGAAACGTCCGGCGCTCAGTGCAAGCGGACAGCAGGCGGCTGAAAAATTGTATGCCGCCGCAGCGTTTTTACTGGGCGACAAAGAATATTTATTTGGCGAATGGTGTATTGCGGACGTGGATCTGGCGCTGATGCTTAATCGTCTGCATCTGAACGGCGATCCGCTGCCGGAGAAACTGGCCGCTTACGCAGAGGCGCAATGGCAGCGGCCATCGGTGAAGGAATGGCTGGCGCTTTCAGCTTAACGTTTTTGTCAGAAAGAACCGCGTATGCGTCGAGGGCGCATCGTCCGGCGCGCGGGAATCAGGGATGTAATCCTCCAGCGCCATTTGCATGCTATAGCCCATACGTTCGTAGAAAGGCCGCGCCTGGAAACTGAACGTATCAACCAGCGAGTAACGGCAACCCCGTGCTTTGGCTTCCTCTTCCGCTTCCCTGATGAGCTGCGTGCCGACATCTTTGCCGCGCAGCGTTTCATCGACCCACAGCATCTTTATGTACATCCAGTAGCCGACGGTTTCAGCCACGATACCGGCCAGTTTCTTGCCATTCTCATCTTCCACGAAAATGCCTAACTCGCGGAAGGTCGGTTTCGGGATAAAGTTTCGGTTGAAATCCCGCAGTGCCGTTTTGATCTCCTCGAGATCGCTTTCGGTCGGGGCATGGGTGAGACGAGTCTTCATGACATTTTTCCTTTTTCCGTTAACGTTTTGTCGTAGCGAGGCGAAC
>Ga0247732_10000517_pt1 | contig 18164 bp, 14 predicted proteins | sample UWRJL163409C2_FD_180940 | JGI IMG/M metagenome (GOLD analysis project Ga0247732, IMG submission 180940) | Plant litter microbial communities from Arlington Agricultural Research Station in Wisconsin, United States - UWRJ-L163-409C-2 | ecosystem: Environmental > Terrestrial > Plant litter >...
CCTATCCCTCACGACAGTTGTCCACAGCCTTTTCGCCTGATCAAGCGTCGAATGCTCGTTCCGAATCAATGTCGGTGGTCACTGTTTGACTTGTCCCATGACATTCGAAAGCCCACCCCTCTCGACCGACCCATACATGGTCGCGCTCGATGAGGTCGCCGCCCTCGACACGCAGATAGCCCGCCTATCCGCGGTCAGGGCCAGACGCGTCACCGAGGCCGCCCGGCAGCTCCACCGGCAGTCCCCGGTCGACACGTCCACCGCCGGACCACAATGGTCCACCGCCCGGGTCGAACGCATCGAGCTCCTCACCGAACTCGCCCTGCTGACCCACCGCACCGAGTACCGCACCGCGGTCCTCGTCGACACCAGCACCGCCTTGGTCAGCTCTCTTCCCCTCACCCTCCACGCCTTGTCAGCAGGCCACGTGTCGTGGGAGCACGCGGAAGTCATCGCGAAACACGCGGCCGGCCTCGAGGGCGACGCCTTAGCTACGTATGACGCTCGCCTGTCGGTGCTCGCGGCGGAGGTGAACCCGAAACAGCTCGAGAAGAAAGCCCGCCACGAGGTCGAACTCGCCCAACCCACCACCGCCGTCGAACGAGCAGAAAAGGCGGCCGGTACTCGACGCATCTACGTGGATCCGGCCGCGGACGGCATGGCCAGCCTCACCCTGTTCGCACCGGCGCCGGAGATCCACGCCATCGCAGACAGGGCCGTACGCCTCGCCGCCGGGCTCAAGAGCAGTGGTGACCCGCGCAGTATGGGACACCTCAAGGTCGATGTCCTCACCGACCTCCTCCTCAACGGGGAAACCTCGATCCCCGGAGCCACCCGCGGGATCCGCGGCAGGGTGCACATCATGGTTCCGGCGATGACGCTCCTGGGCGTGGGCGAGGAAGCGGCGATCCTCCGCGGCTACGGACCCATCGACCCCGCGACCGCCGCCCAGTTGACCGCGGACGCGACGTCGTGGCGGCGCATCCTCACCGACCCCATCACGGGACGTATCCTCGCCACCGACCCGCGGGATTACCGGCCGACCGCGGCAATGATCGATCACGCCAGGCTTGTGCACCCGGAATGCGTGTTCCCGGGATGCACTGTCCCGTCGGAGCAGGCGGACATGGATCACACCGAGGACCACGCCTACGGCGGCGGCACTATTCCCGAGAACCTGGCACCGCTGAGTGCGGGACATCATCGGGCGAAGCATCACACGAGGTGGCAGTTCATTCAGAACGGAGACGACACCCTCACCGCAACCTCACCCGCAGGCCACATCTACACCGTCCACCCCGAAGGCCGAATGAAACCCGCACCACGGCAACTCATCAACACTGTCGCCGCCACGATAGCCACCGCAAGCTCAACGACCACATCGGAGGACGACCTCGACGACTGCCCCTTCTAAGGCATCAACCCACACCACTCGGGCCTCGATACGGCAGCGGGCAGCCTACTCGACCAGCGCGTCAGGTACAGTCCCCTCGTTCCCTGATCCTGTCGAAGGGCAGCCCACTCGACCCACGCAGGAGACACTGGAACCGAATGATGACCTCATCGTCATCCTCTCTATCAGTTGCTTTGTATCTGGGCGAGAAAGTGGTTGCTCTCGGCCTGCGCCGAGTACTCCGCGGGCCTCCTCACGCACTCAGGACACCAGTGCCCCGCCATGAGGATGAGGCGCGGGCTGCCCGTGAACTCGTGCCCGAAGGCGCACTGCCATGACAGCGGCGTCGAGAGGTCGCCCATCGTCACGTCATCGCTCAGCAGTTCTCCGCCGCGGAACGACGCCGCCTCGAAGTAGTCGATTGCCGCCCACGACGAGGGATCCTTGGTCTCGTCGTACCCGTGGTCGAATCGACGTGGGGTTCGGTCCACTCGAGGCGGCCAGAAGGTCTCCCATCCGCCGATCCCTTCCCACTCCTCGCGTGATCCGAAGTAGGCGTCGATCTTCGCCTGGTCGTTGTCCCGGATGAACCCCATCGTGCCCCGCGGCTTGAGCGTCAAAGGTTTCAGGACGAGGTTCTTCACAAGCCACGCCGGCACACGGCCTGCATTGCGCACGCTCGCCGGGGCTGCCGCAATGGCACGCTTCAGCGCACCGTCGAAAGTGTCCTGCCGAAAAGGCACCAGCTCTTCGAGGCGATCCGAGTCGGTGTACCACTGGCCGTGGAAGTTGCGGGTCGCGAACCAGTTGCGCTCGTACCAAGACTTGATGTCCTTCACTCCCATCGCGCCGCCTATGGCGAGCTGGAGCTCCCAGTTCGTCAGTCGCCAACCCTCCCCGCCACCGATGTTGTAGATGCCCTTCCAGAACGCATCCGGGGTGATGGGATCGCAGATCGACACCATCAGCCGGGCCGCGTCTTCGGCGGATACCCACTCCATCACGCCCTCGAAGGGCGAATGCGTCATGATCGGGTCACGGATCTCCAACATGCCCGGGTGGAAGATGCCGGTCTGACGCACCCACGCCCACTTCGGAAGGCCCGAGTCGACGAGCTCTTTCTCGGCGATGATCTTGCTCTGACCGTATTCGTCGTATGCCGCCACACGCAGTGGGTCACCCACCCGCCCCCAGTGATGAGGCGGGTTGCGGTCGCCGGTCTCCGCGATGGTTCCCACCCCGACAACACCGATTGCTCCCGGATCGGGTTGCGCCTTCACCGCGCGCACGATGTTGCGCATGCTCCCCACATTCACCCGATGAGCAAGCTCCGGATGATCGTCGGCCAGAGGCGAGACAACGGCCGCGGTATGCACCACGACATCCGCACCACGCACACACCGCTCGACGGCGTCGTAGTCAGTCAAATCGCCGAAGATGACCGTCAGGTTCGTCATGCCCTCGAACGCGCGGATGGACGCCAGGTCCTTCGCGCTCGGCAGCACAAGGGCGACCACATCGAACTCGTCCGCGCGTCTCTCGAACTCACGCAGGATGTACCGGCCCCAGTTGCCGGCCGCGCCGGTGAGGAATACTCGCGTGCGGCTCGTCGTCGTCATGCCGCGACGGTTTCGGCTCGGCTGAGGGCCATGAGTTGATCCAGTGCCTCCGCGGGGAAGGCTCCCCCGGTGAAGGCCAGGAACTGCTGCATGGGCATCGACTCCACCATCTTCAGCTCGTCGGGATTGTCCGCGGCATGCTTGCGCTGTTCCTCCGTCATACCCGCAGTAAGTCCCCGCATCAGCGCGGGACCGACGAGGGGATGTGCGAACCACTCGCCCACGGCGGACTCGAGGGTCAGGGGGCGCAGTCGGACGTCGCCCCCGAGCGCGATCCGCCGTTCGGCGACGATGCGGGACGCATCCTCACCGATCTGGATCGCATAGTCGCCGGTTGGCACGACCCAGGCGGACAGATCGACATCCCAATAGGCAAAGGCCCGGCGGTCAAGAGCAAGATCGATGGTGCGTGATTCCCCCGGCTCGAGCTCGACCTTGCTGAATGCTCGCAAATCCCGCTCGGGGCGTCGTACCGGTCCTGCGTCGGTGCTGACATACAGCTGCACGACGTGTTTGCCGGGAATCGCACCCGTGTTGCTGACGGTCACTCGAGCGGTTGCGGTGTCGGAGCCGGTGACCTCCACGTGAAGATCGGTGGTGTCGAAGGTGGTGTAGCTGAGGCCGTGTCCGAACGGGTAGCGCACCGGCTGAGCAGCTGTCTCGTAATGGCGATACCCCACCATCACGCCTTCGCCGTAGCGCACGTGTCCCTGTTCGCCGGGAAAGTTGTTCCAGCTGGGGTTGTCCTGCAGCCGCAGCGGGATGGTCTCCGCGAGGTGGCCCGAGGGGTTCACGCGGCCGAAGAGCACGTCGGCGATTGCCGATCCGCCCGCCTGTCCGAGCAGCCATCCCTCGACGATCGCATCGACATCATCGTGCCATCCCTCGAGCGACACGACGCCGCCGTTCGAGAGCACGACGACCGTGTGGGCTGCAACGGCCGCGACCTCGCGGATCACGGCGATCTGAGCGTCGGGGAGAGCGAGCGTGGTGCGGTCGAAGCCTTCGGACTCGTCTCGGTCGCCGAGGCCCGCGAACACGACGGCGACGTCGGCTCGGCCCGCCAGCTGCACGGCCTCCCGCCGCCGCGTCTCGGCCTCGTCATCGTCGGCGAGCACGAACCCTGCAGCGTATTCGACGCTCGAGCCGTTCTCATCGGCGAGTTGCCGAAGCGCGTCGAGGGCCGCATCGACGCGGGTGGGGTTGATGTGAGAGCTTCCGCCGCCCTGAAAGCGGGGCTCGGCAGCGAAGGTTCCGACGACGGCGATTCTGGCCGGCGCACTCAACGGAAGAGCGGCGCCCTCGTTCTTCAGCAGCACGATCGACTCCGCCGCGAGTACACGGGCGAGGGCGTGGTGCGCATCCACATCGAATTCGCCGGAGGCGGAGTGCGGCAGCTCAGCGAGCGCGACTACCCGCCGCACGGCCTCGTCGACGACGCTCTCGGCGAGTTCTCCGCTGCGCACGGCGTCGACGATCTGCTGGTCCGTCGCACCGCCGCTGCCAGGCATCTCCAGGTCCATACCGGCAGCCAGGCTGGCGACTCGATCGCTCACTGCTCCCCAGTCGGAGACGACGGCGCCGTCAAATCCCCACTCCTGGCGAAGAACCTCTGTGAGCAGCCACGGGTTCTGAGACGCGTAGACACCGTTGACCTTGTTGTACGACGCCATGACGGTGGCGGGGGCAGCCTCAGTGACAACCCTCTCGAACGCAGGCAGATAGATCTCGCGGAGGGTGCGCTCGTCGACGTCGGAGCTGATGCGCATCCGCTCGTGCTCCTGGTTGTTGGCTGCGAAGTGCTTGACCGAAGCACCCGGGCCGACCGCCTGCATAGCCGCGACGTGCGCCGCCCCCAGTACACCCGACAGCAGTGGGTCTTCGGAGTAGTACTCGAAGTTGCGGCCGCATAGCGGAGAGCGTTTGATGTTCACGCCCGGACCGAGCACGACGGAGACACCGAAGGTCAGAGCCTCGCGCCCCACGGCCGCGCCCACCTGCCGGGCGATGTCGGGGTTCCAACTGGAACCCACCGCCACGGCGGGCGGGAAGCACGTCGACGGTTCCGCGTCGTTGATGCCCAAGTGGTCGGCGCCGCCCGCCTGGCGCCGGATTCCGTGGGGACCGTCAGTCAGGACGATCGACGGGATGCCTGCCTCGGGAATGGCTTTCGTGCTCCAGAAGTCGCCTCCGGAGAGCAGCGACGCCTTCTGTTCGAGGGTGAGAGAGGGGATATCGACGGTCATGATGCGGCTCCAGCCGAGGTGAGGGATGTTTCGAGTTCGTTTTTGAGAGCGTCGGATGCGCCGGGTATGTATTCGAGCAGGGTCGCGATCGTCATCGCCTTGGCCTCGGGAGCCTGGGCATCCAACGGCACCCCGGGGAAATGACGGCCGAAGACCTCGGTGAAGCGACGCCAGGCCGTCGCGTCATCGGCGACGTCGCGCAGGGTCGATTCGAGCGTGAGGGTCGGTCGTTCGGCGACCTCGCCCAGCTCATATGTCCAGCGATGCTCACCGGCCTGCACGGCGACGATCAGACCATCGGGATGCAGCGGAAGCACGACCTCGGCGTCGGTGCCGGCGGGGATGCTGATGGACAGCTCGACCGCTCGGGCGACGATGGCCCACTGCACTCGCACCTCACCGTGCACGGTGGTGTGTCGCAACGTGGCCGAGGTCAGGGCTGTTCCCGGCTGGGGAGCGATGCGCATCCGCCTGTAGCCGGGCTCGACCGCAGTCAGGCCGCCAATCGTGCGATGCATCCAGTCGACGACGGCACCCAGTGCGTAGTGGTTCAGCGACGTCATTCCGGATGGGTTGATGCCTCCGTCGGGGCGAACGGAGTCCCACCGCTCCCAAATGGTGGTCGCCCCCATCGTCACCGGATAGAGGAAGGAAGGACACTTGGTCTCGAGAAGCATGAGGTACGCCTCGTCGAGGTGACCTGTGGAGCTGAGGGCATCGGTGACGAGGGGCGTTCCCGCGAAGCCGGTGGAGATCGTATAGCCGGCCTTCGCGACGATCTCTGCGAGCCGGTCTCCGGCGCGCTTGCGCTGTCGCTCGTCGAGCAGACCGAAGGTGATGGCGAGCGCGTACGCGGTGGCCGTCTCGTTGACGACACGACCCGTTGTGCTCACGTATTCATCGAGGAACGCCGAGCGCACGCGCTCGGACAGCGATTCGAACTCGCGGGCGTCCTCGACGCGGCCCAGGATGCGTGCGGTGTCGGCCATCTCGCGCGTGGTCCGGCAGAGATACGCGGACGCAACGAGATGGCGGTCGGTCTTGCCTCCGGCGGGATTGTTGTCCGGCGCATCCGGATCGAGCCAGTCGCCGTACTGGAACCCGGTGCTCCACAGTCCGTTCTCGTCGAGCAGCCCGGCGACCTGGCGGATGAACGCCGCCATCGACTCGTAGGCGTCGGCAAGAATCTGCTCGTCTCCGTACTCGCGGTAGAGAGTCCAGGGCAGGCTGACCGCCACATCGCTCCACAGAGCAGTGGGCGACGACGGAGTGGACAGCACATCCGGCACGACCCAGGGCACGTTGCCCGACTCGCGCTGCTCGGCCGCGAGGTCTCTCAGCCAGGAGCCGAGCACCCCGCGCACGTCGTACAGGAACGCCGCCGTCGGGGCGAACGCGTTGATGTCGCCCGTCCAGCCGAGCCGCTCGTCTCGCTGGGGGCAGTCGGTCGGCACCCCGACGAAGTTGTCTCTCATCGACCAGACCGCGTTGGCGTGCAGCCGGTTGAGGAGGGGATCCGACGTCTCGAGCCACCCGGTGCGGGTCATGTCGGAGTGGACCACGACCGCGCGGAGCGCATCAGCAGTGAGTTCACCGGGCCAGCCCGTGACCTCCACGTAGCGGAATCCATGGAAGGTGAAGCGGGGCTCCCAGGTCTCCGAGCCGTCACCGTGCAGGGTGTAGCGATCGGTCGCCAGCGCAGTGCGGATGGTCTCGAAGTCGGCCTCCCCGGCGGTCATCACTTCGGCGTGACGAAGAACGATCTCCGTGCCGGCGGACCCTTCCACGGTGATGCGCACCCAGCCGGAGATGTTCTGTCCGAAGTCGACGACGGTACGCCCCGACGGTGTGGTCAAAACGGCCACCGGCTCCAGCTCCTCGATGCGGCGGATTGGCGGAGCGATCGGATCGACCAGCGATTCGGCCGGCCAATCGAACACCTGCACCCCGCCCCATCCGGTCTCATCGAAGCCCGGCCTGTCCCACCCGTCCTGCTCGAGGCGGGCGTCGAAGGTCTCTCCGTCGTAGATGCTGTTCGAACGAACGCCGCCCGTGCCCGCTCGGAATCCGGTATCAGTGGAGACGACGTCGATCGACCCGTCGGCGAACTCGAGCTCGAGGCGCATCCAGGCCGCGGGCCGATCGGAGTAGTGGTTGCGGACGCCTTCCCAGCCGAGACGCCCCAGCGCCCACCCCTCTCCGAGCACAGCACCCCAGGCGTTGGTGCCGGTGACGATGTCGCCCGTGACGTCATGGCTACTGACCACCAGACGGTGCCGATACGAGGTCCAGCCGGGTGCCAGCACCTCTTCGCCCACCACCGACCCGTTCAAGTGCGGTTCGATAAGACCCACGGCGGTCACCTGCAACGACGCTCGCACAGGCAGCCTGTCGACCTCGAATTCGTGACGAAGGTAGGACGCGGGCTCGCCGGCCGCCCCTGCGGCGCTGGAAGGTGAGATGAAGACGGCGGTCATGCGGGAACTCCTTGGTAGTGCGATCTGGACTATCGGACGGACTTGACCCGCGTGACCACGAGGCCACCCAGGATCGTGAAGGCACCCGCGACGATGTAGAGGAGGGTGTAGTTCTTGTCCCCGGCCGCAGCGACTCCGACTGCGAGAAACAGCGGAGCGATGAACGGGGCGACGGCCTGCGGGATGGAGACGGCGAAGCCGATGATGCCCATGAAGCGCCCCGCATTTGAGTCTTTCTCTGGAAGGACATCGAGGATCAGAGCCTGGTCGACGGCGGCGAACATTCCGATGCCGACAGAGGTGACGAGCGAACCGGCATAGAGCATGGTGACGTCGGGTGCGAACGCCATGATGATCGCACCCGCGGCGAACAGCACGGCACCGAACAGCACGAACAACCGGCGACGACGGAGCTTGTCGGAGAGGAACCCGCCGCCGATCGCTCCAGCAGTGGTGGCCAGAATGCCGAACAATCCGAGCGTCGCGATGATGGGGGCCACCTCGACCACGTCGACGCCGAGTCGGGAGGCGAAGAAGAACGCGGTGAACGTGGTGTTCAGAGTGAGACCGAAGTAGAACAGGAATCGACCTAGCCATACCCAGCTGAAGTCCGGGTAGCTGCGCGGGTTGTACAGGTACTTACTGAACAAGGTTCCGACCGACAGTTTGTCGGCGAAGCGCGCTCCGCGCGTGTCGGCCTCGCGTGTGAACGTCACGAACAGAGCGACCACGATCACACCGACGAGTCCAGGAACGAGGAAGAGGAGAAGCGCGTTGCCGGAGAAGCTTCCGGCGATGACCACACCGAAAACCGGCGCGACCTGGGTTGCGAAGCCGGCCAGGCCGGCGACCTTGCCTCGCTGGGTCTCCGAGAGCTTGTCGGCCATCGACGTCTGAAGATTCTGATAGACCTGCCCCCAGCCCATCTGGGCGAGTATCCATCCTGCGCCGAGCACGAACACATTCGGTGCGAGTGCCATGACAACCAGCGAGACGATACCTACGAGGGTGCCGACGATCATGAACGGCCGGCGACGCCCGAGCCGCGTGCGGGTGCGATCGCTCAACACTCCGAACAGCGGTGCGGTGAGCATCACTGCAAGCGCCCCGGAACCCGTGATGTACCCGAGGTACTCCTCATGGCCGGGCGCGAGCTCGGACAGGCGAATCGACAGAGAGATGGCCAGCGGGGTGATGAACGCGACGAACACGCCGAACTGGCCCAACACCTGGAACCAGATGTACGACGTGCTCGCCTTGGGGCCGGCCGGGGGCCCATCGGTGTTCTGTACGACCTCGTCGACCGCCCCGGGTGCGGAAGGAAAGGCTTGGGATGCGGCCGGCGGCGTGGCCGGGTAGTCGTTCGAGTTCATGGTCACAAGAGACTCCATTGTCAGGATGGCATTCGTCACTAGCGCGAGCTAGCTGAATGCACAGTAGTTCAATATCACTAGCACGCGCAAGTACTGGCCCGAGAATCACTAGCGCGCTGAAGCTCTACTATGGGCGAGGAGGCGTTGTGACCCAGATGAACACGCAGCGACGAGTGACGGCGACCGACATCGCGCACGAAGTCGGCGTCTCGCGCGCCACGGTGGGATTCGTCTTGAACTCGACTCCAGGCCAGACCATATCGGAGGCCACCAGGCAGAAGGTTCTGACTGCCGCACGGCGACTCGGTTATCGTCCGCACCTCGCAGCGCAGGCGCTCGCGAGCGGACGGAACAGGATTGTGCTCCTCGTTCTGCCCGACTGGCCGATCGACTACAGCATGCGACGCCACGTCGATGAGGCGTCGACCGCTCTCGACGAAGCCGGCTACTCCCTTGTCACCATGACGCCACACTCGGGCGGCAACGCACGCCCCCTGTGGCAGACGCTGCAACCCGACGTCGTCATGGGAATGATGCCATTCAGCGCGGCGACCTACGACGAGATCCGGGCATCGGGAGTCGGCGCGGTGATTCCGCAGCCCACGGCGGACGCTGATGTCGAAGACGAAGCGCTCAGCTTCAGCCACGGGCCCCGGCTTCAGGTCGAACACCTCGTCGAGCGACAGCATCGGCGCCTGGCCTATGCGGCCTCACCCGATCCGAGGCTCGCCGAGCTGGTCGCGTCGCGCTTCGCTCTCGCCGAGGAGACAGCACTGAAGAACGACGCGGGCCCGGTGACCCGCGCTGCGGTCGACTCCGCGAACGTCGTGGACGTCGTCGCCGACTGGCACGACTCCGGCGTCACCGGGGTCGTCGCCTACAACGATGACGTCGCGGCGCTGGTCGTGGGCGCAGCCGTACGGCAGGGCATCCGCGTTCCGACAGAGCTGGCCATCATCGGGCACGACGACGCGCCCATTTCGAGTGTCTTCGTTCCGTCGATCTCAACGGTCCATGTCGACGACGAGGGACTGGGTCGCTACTTCGCCGACCTCGCGCTCGCAGCCGCCTCCGGAGCCGCTCCTCCCGAGTTGAAGCACGAGCCGCAGGTCACCGTGATAGCCCGAGAGTCGAGCTGACCGCATCCGCGCTTTGCAGGTCGGGCACGTGAAATGGGATACGCCCAACTCTTAGTACACGATTCGCTGTACTGTCGAGGCATGCCCGCCGCAACCGCAACGCTGTCGCACACCGCCGCGCTCTCCCGCCTGGGCCACGCCCTCGGCGATCCGACGCGGGCCGGCGTTCTGCTCGCGCTGCGCGAGGCGCCCGCCTACCCGTCCGATCTCGCCGACGACCTGGGGGTGTCACGGCAGGTCATGTCGAACCAGCTCGCCTGCCTGCGCGGATGCGGCCTCGTCGAGGCGATGCCCGAGGGCCGTCGCACCGGCTACCGACTCGCAGACGACCATCTCGCGGCCGCTCTCGACGAGCTGCTGCGGGTGACGCTGCGCGTCGAACCCGACTGCTGCGACGGCGACGGATGCTCGTGCGCATGACAGCGACGCAGGCTCCGGCCCCCGAGAGACGACAGCTTCTTCAGCGCCGTATCCGGCTGATCGTCGGAGCGACGATCGCCTACAACGTGGTCGAGGCCGTCGTGGCGATCACCGCGGGCTCCATCGCGTCGTCGGCCGCGCTCATCGCATTCGGACTCGACTCGGTGATCGAGGTGCTCTCCGCGGCCGCGGTCGCCTGGCAGTTCACGAGGCGTGATCCGGAGCGCCGGGAGAAGGGAACGCTCAGAGTCATTGCGGTGGCGTTCTTCGCTCTGGCCGCATACGTCACGGTGTCCTCCGTCGTCGCGCTGGCGGGCCAGGAGCAGGTGCGGCATTCCACCCTCGGCATCGTCATCACCGCACTCAGCGTCGTGATCATGCCGTTCCTGTCGCTCGCCGAGCGCCGCGCCGGCCGCGAACTGGGATCGGCCACCGCCGTCGCCGACTCGAAGCAGACCCTGATCTGCACCTACCTGTCGGCCGCCGTGCTCGTCGGCCTCGTGCTGAACAGCCTGCTCGGCTGGTGGTGGGCCGATGCGATCGCGGGCCTCGTCATCGCGGGATTCGCCGTTCGCGAGGGTATCGAGGCGTGGCGCGGGGACACCTGCGCGACGTCGGTGGGAATGCTGCTCGACGACGACGACCACCACTGAGCCCCTTGCAGATCACGCGCCGACGGGTACTCCCGACAGCTCCGTGCGCGCGAACGCCCGATCCTTGCCGCCACTGAAGATCAGCACGATCAGCAGGATGAGGCCGAAGAGGATCACGATGATGTTGCCCGGGCCCGCCAGCGGCGCGAGTGGACTCGCGGCGGACGGATAGGTCGAGAAGAGGAAGATGCTCGGATCGGTGCTGGCGTGCAGCAGAATCGGCACGATCAGGCGGCCGGTCACCCGGTAGGCCAGGTACATCAGCAGGCCGAAGAAGAAGGTGTAGCCCACCTGCACGACCGTCGCCAGTGCGCCCTGCCCGCCGAAGAGATTGCCCGCGTGCAGCATCGCGAACAGCGCCGCCGACACGAGCGCCACCGCGATCTCAGGATGGCCCGCCTTGCGCATCAACTGCACCACGAACCCGCGGGTCAGCACCTCCTCGGCGAACCCGATGAACAGCCCTGTAAGCAGCCAAGAGAAAAGGAGCGCCGCGCCCGTCTTCTCATAGTCGAGAGCGATGAATCGAAAAATGTTCGTGAGCAGCACGACCGCGACGGCGATCCACATCCAGCCGCGACCGCGGATGGCCTGCCGCCCGAAGAGCTCCTTCAGCCATCCGATCGACCACGCGAGGATCACGAGCAGGATGCCCCCGAGCAGGATCGGCAGGCCGGTACCGACGAAGATGCCCAGGGCGCTTGTTGCCTCGATCTTGGCACCGCCGAAGATGAGATTGAGCAGGATCCCACCGAGCTGATACACGCCGTAGTAGACGAGCACGAGGATGAGGGCTTTCCACCAGCCGCCCCGTTCCCAGAAGCTCTTCCATGGTGATGGAGTGTTGTGCTCGTGCATCGGAGCCCCCTCAGAGATCGAGAGTCGCTCGATGTGCCACCCCCCGGTTCAGAAAAGCGTATAGGAAGGGTCGGCCGGGGTCAGGCCGCCGACGTGTCGATCCAGAAGCGCAGTTCGCCCTCGCCGTTCATGCCGCCCTCCTCCACACCGCCGTTGCGCCGAACGACCGCGATCGAGGCGGCGTTGTCGGGCGCGACCGTCAACAGGGCCCGCTCGATGCCCAACGCGGCGCATCTCACCAACGCGTCCCCGAGCATCCGGGTGGCGTGACCCTGGTTCTGCCACGGGTACACGACGTGATAGCCGATGTGGCCGCCGCCCTCGTCGTCGGTGAGCTCGTGCCTGATGACGAGCGAGCCGATGTAGTACTCGCCCGAGGTGAACCAGAAGAGTTCGGAGGGAACACCCCAGCGTTCCCGCACGCCCGTTCTCTCGGCTACGTAGGCATCGAAGTCGAGGCTCGCGGCGCTCAACCACTGCGCGTCCGATCCCCGGTGCTTCATGTCGGCCTGTTCGCCGACGAGATACGAGGTCTTCACGACTGCCGATGGCACGGTCAACGCGGGTGCTGCGGGCAACTGGATCATGCCGAGAAGCGTACAGAGCTACTGTGATTCGATGCGGCAGACCACCTACCTGACCATCAACGGCACCGAGCTGTACAGCGAAGTGGATGGCGAGGGCGAGCCCGTGCTGCTGTTGCATGGCGGCTTCTGCTCCCTCGAATCGCTGCGGGCCCAGTCGGATGCGCTCGTGCCTCGCTACGAGGTGCACGCGTTCGAGCGCCCTGGCCACGGGCGGTCCGCCGACATCGACGAGGAGTACAGCTACGAGCTCGGGCTCGCCGACACGGTCGCCTACCTCGATGCACGGGGACTCGAGAGTGTTCACGTCATCGGCTACAGCGACGGCGCGATCCTCGCCCTGATGCTCGCACTCGAGCATCCCGAGCGGGTGCGCTCGGTCGTGTCGATCAGCGGCAACCTCGATCCCTCGGCGTTCGATCGATCGGGCGAGCACGAACGGTTGCTGCTGTCGGCCGAGCCGGCGGCGACGACCGAACCCGGCGCATCCGAAGACCAGCCCGACCTCGAGCGCCGGCACTACGAGCGGCTCTCGCCCGACGGCCCGCAGCACGCCGACGTCGTGCTCGAGAAGCTGTTTCGCCTCTGGACTACCGAGCCGAACATCGACGCCGCCCGACTCGCGAGTATCGCGGCGCCGACGCTCATCGTGGCCGGCGACCGCGACTCGATCAGGCCCGACCACAGCCTGCTCATGGCCGCCTCGATCCCCGGTGCCCGCCTCTGCATCGTGCCCGGGGCATCCCACGGCCTGCTGGCCGAGCAGCCCGAGCTGATCAGCCGGGTGATCGGCGACTTTCTGCCGTAGCGACGATCCCCTCCTGCACCTGCTGACGGGCCCTCGGATCGCGGGCGATGTCGGCGATGTGCTCGGTCGCGGCCCAGGTCGAGAGGAGGCGCAGCGCGTCTTCCGACGGGCTCCCGGGGGCGGCGGTGTACACCGTGAGGGTGTGTCCGGGATCGTCTTCGAGTTCCATGACGTGATAGGTCAGCTCGAGTGCGCCGACGACGGGGTGCTGGAACTGCTTGGCCCCCGAGTAGTGGCGACGTACGTCATGTGCTCCCCAGAGAGTCCTGAACTCCTCGCTTCGCACCGAGAGTTCACCGACGAGGTCGCTGAGCTCCTTGTCGAACGGGCTTCGACCGGCGTCGCGGCGAAGGATCTGCACATTGACATTCGCCGCTCTGTTCCAATCGGGATAGAGATCGCGCGCTCGGGGATCGAGGAAGATGAACCGGGAGTGGTTCGCCGGGCGGGCGCTCGTTCGGAACATCTCCGAATACAGCGCGAAGCCGAGCTCGTTCGCCGCCACCAGATCCATACGGTTGTTGCCCACGAATGCCGGGGCGCCGGTGATCGAATCGAGGAGATGCTGCGTCGCCGGTCGAAGGCTGTGCGCCGGTGGCTTCGGCGCGCGGGGACGACTGCCGAGGTTCGCGGTGCGGGCGAGATCGTGCAGGTGGTCCCGTTCGGCATGATCCAGATCGAGAGCGCGGGCGACGGCATCGAGCACACTGTCTGAGACGCCCGTCAGATTGCCGCGCTCGACACGGGTGTAGTAGTCGACGCTCAGTCCGGCGAGCCGGGCGACCTCGTCGCGGCGCAGCCCGGGAACCCGTCGACGTCCTCCCGACGGTTCCACCCCGGCCTGCTCCGGGCTGATCCGCGCCCGGCGCGAGACGAGAAACTCGCGTACTTCACTGCGGTTGTCCATGGCTCCACGCTAGGTGTCTCGGCCAGTCCGGAGGGAGGTTCTGCCGCAACCCGTTTAGCCAGTACCCTCGCTACCTCCGCGAAGGGCGCGTTGACTGAACACACCCCACCGAACCAGCAGACAGAGGAGATCGGGCCATGACCACATCACGATTCCGGGCGGCCGTGCTGGCCATCGTGACCGTGATGGGCTTTGCCGCATGCGCCTCCGATCCTCAGCCCCCATCGAACACTCCCTTCGAAGCAGGCCCGACCTCACCCCCACCCTCGACCGTCATGCCGACGGCCGCGCCCGCTGCCACCGAGAACCCGGAGCCCGACGTGCCCACTCAAACGGCCATCACCATCACTGTGAACGGCACACCCGTCACCGGGGTGCTTCAGAACAACGCGGCATCGGCATCCCTGCTGGCGCAACTGCCGCTCGAGCTCTCGTTCGCCGACTACGGCGGACAGGAGAAGATCGCGGGCATCCCGATGCCGCTCGCTCTCGACGGTATGCCCCCGGGCGGCAGCGCCGAGCCGGGCACCATCGGCTACTACGCGCCCGACCAGGCCCTCGTGCTCTACTACGATTCGGTCGGCTACTACAACGGCATCATCCCGCTCGGCACCTTCGACGATGTCGCAACCGTTCAGAACGCTCCCGCCTTCGTCGGCACAGTCACCGCGGGCGGCGCCGAATGAGCGCGGTCACGGCGGGCACCCCGGTGACCGAGGCATCCGCCGAGAAGCGACTGCCCCTGCTCGCCCTAGTCTCGCTCGCGTTGATCGGTTTCATCCTGCTCGCGATGGAGACGATGCCGGCGGGCCTGCTCCCCGACATCGCAGAGGGCATGGCTATCAGCGAGGGCACCGTGGGCCTGTTCGTCAGCGCCTACGCGCTCGGAACCGTCATCGTCACCGTTCCCGCCATCTCACTCACGCGTCGGTTCCGCCGCAAGCCGCTGCTGCTGCTCAGCGTCGCCGGGCTGGTCGTGGCGAACGCCGTCACCGCGATCTCTCCCGACGTCGCTCTCTCGCTGGCCTCGCGCTTCGTGGCCGGCTCGTTCTCGGGCATCATCTGGGGAATGCTCGCGGCCTACGCCATTCGCATCAGCCCTCCGTCCCGCTCCGGGCTCGCCCTGTCGATCATGTCGATCGGCGCCCCGCTCGGATTCGCGTTCGGAACCCCCCTCGGCGCCTTCATCGGGGGCCTCACCGACTGGCGCTGGTCATTCGCCGGCCTCAGCCTGCTGGGCCTGGTCGTGGGCGTCATCATTCTCGGCTGCGTGCCGGATGCTCCGGGGCTGCCCGCCGCCACACGGTTGCCGCTCCGCAGGGTCATCACCCTGCGCGGCGTGCCGATCGTGCTCATCGTGATCGTGGTGTGGATGCTCGCCCACAGTACGATCTACACCTACGTAGCCCCCTATCTGCGGGCGACGGGCACAGGCATCACACCCGACCTGATGCTGCTCGTCTACGGCGTCGCCTCCCTCGGCGGAGTCGCGCTCGTGGGTGTCTTCCTCGATCGTCATCCCCGCGCGCTGCTGCACCTCTCGGCGGCGACCTTCGCCGCAGCAGGCGCCGTGCTGCTCCTCGGCCACGCGTCGACGCCTGCGATTCTCATCGCGGCGGTGCTCTGGGGCATCAGCTTCGGTGGCACCACGCCGCAACTGCAGAACGCCTTGACCCACGCGGGCGGCGACAACGCCGACATCGCCAACTCGTTTCTGCCCGTGGCATTCAACCTCGCCATCTTCGGCGCCGGCATCCTGGGGGCGCTACTGCTGAGCGTCGGCGACGGACTGATTCTGCCGGCCGCCATGACCGTGCTCGGCGTGTTCGCGCTCGCGCTCACGCTGTACGGTCGGCGCACCGCCTTCGCTGCTCGGCGCTGATCACCCGAGACCCCAGGCCCAGACCGAGCGGTCAGCGCGAGCCCCGCAGCAGCCACACGAAGTAGGGCGCCCCGATCAGAGCGATCATGAGCCCGGCCGGAACCTGCGCCGGCGCGATCAGCGTGCGCCCGAGCAGGTCGGCGACGCACACGAGCACGGCACCGAGCACCATCGAGACCGGAATCACCCGGCCGTGTCGCGACCCCACCAGCGCCCGGGCGAGGTGCGGTGCGACCAGGCCGACGAATCCGACGGCCCCGATCGCGACGACACTGACCGCCGCGAGCACGGCCGCGAGCGCGAGCACCCCGAGCCGGGTGCGCTCGAGTCGCACGCCGAGGATGCGCGGGGTGTCCTCGTCGATGGCGAGCAGGTCGAGCTGGCGCCGCATGCCGAGCAGCAGGGGAATCGCGATGACGAGCGCCACGGCCACGGGCGCGACGTCGGGCAGGGTGCGTCCGTAGGTCGTTCCCGACAGCCAGGTCAGGATGCGCGGGGTGTTGTACGGGTCGGCTCGAAGCAGCAGGAACGTCGTGAGGGCGCTGATTCCGTAGCCGCAGCCGATGCCGATCAGCACGAAGCGATCGGGCAGCAGGCCGCCGCGCCAGGCGAGGGCCGTGATCAGGGCGAAGGTCGCAAGGCCGAGCACGACCGCCATCACGACGAGCAGGGGGCGGCTTCCCCCCAGAGACGTGACCACGATCACCGCTCCGAGGCCGGCACCGGCGGTAATGCCCAGGATGCCGGGCTCCGCGAGCGGGTTGCGCACGGTGCTCTGCACCACGCATCCGGCCAGCCCGAGGGCCGCACCGGCCAGAACCGCCGCGGCCACGCGCGGGAGCCGCTCATCCAGCGCCCGGCCCACGAGATCAGGGGCGACGCCCTGCAGCCAGAGGCCAATGTCGCCGGTGCGCAGCCACAGGCTGCCGGCGAGCAGGCCGACGACGACGGCGACCGCGAGGAGAACCGCGGCCACGACGAGCGCGACGACATAGCGGCGGTGCGAGCGCAGCCCGGCCCTGGCCTGCGGGGGCAGGCGGATCGGCCCGGAGTCGCGCAGGCGGCGGGCGAGCACCACGATCACGACGGCTCCGAGCAGAGCGGTGGGCACGCCGGTCGGAATCGCCGCGGCGCCCTCGGCACCGAGGATCGCACGGAGCGTCGCATCCGCCAGCAGAATCAGCAGCGCGCCGACGAGACCGGTTGCGGGAATGAGAAAGAGGTGACGGTTGAGCACCCGGATGCGCGAGGCCAGCAGGCGGGCCAACACCGGGGCGCCGAGGCCCACGAAGGCGATCGGGCCGGCGAGGGTCACCGAGATGGCCGTGAGAACGACGGCGCAGAGCACCGCGACGACGCGGGTCGACCGGATGGGCACGCCCAGCGACGACGCGGCGTCATCGCCCAGGCCGAGCACGTCGAGGCGCCGCGAGAGCAGCAGCGCGCCGGCGAGCGCGACGATGATCACCGGGGCGGCGCGCACGGAGGCATCGATGTTGAGCTGCGCGAGCGAGCCGCTCCCCCAGGCGTAGAGGCCTGTCGTGTTCTCCTTGAAGAGGATGAGCAGCATGGCGGTCGCCGCATCGAGGGCCAGGGCGATGGCCGAGCCGGCGAGAATCAGCCGGGTCGTGCCGGTGCCGGCGGATGTTCCGGCGAGGCCGAGTACAACGGCTGCGGCGAGCAGGCCCCCGATGAAGGCGACACCGCTCGAGGCCCACAGGGGCACCGAGAAGCCGAAGGCCGCGACGGCGGTCAGCGCGAAGTAGGAGCCGGCCGTGACCGCGAGGGTGTCGGGCGAGGCGAGC
>Ga0247732_10000518_pt1 | contig 18140 bp, 18 predicted proteins | sample UWRJL163409C2_FD_180940 | JGI IMG/M metagenome (GOLD analysis project Ga0247732, IMG submission 180940) | Plant litter microbial communities from Arlington Agricultural Research Station in Wisconsin, United States - UWRJ-L163-409C-2 | ecosystem: Environmental > Terrestrial > Plant litter >...
TCGCCGTCAATCGGCATTCCCGGGTCGGCCAGGCCCACGGCATGGTCGACTTCGAGACCTACCACCGCCGCATCAACGCGATGAACTTCGCGCTGACCCACGACGACGGCATTGCCATCAATTACGACGATGCCGACGTGATCCTGGTGGCCGTGTCCCGGGCCGGCAAGACCCCGACCTGCATCTACCTGGCCCTGCATTACGGGGTCCGCGCGGCCAATTACCCGCTGACGGATGAGGACCTGGAGCAGGATCGCCTGCCGCCGCGGCTGCGCCCGTACCGCAAAAAGCTGTTTGGCCTGACCATCGACCCGGACCGCCTGCAGCAGATCCGCCAGGAGCGCCGCCCGAACTCGCGCTACGCGAACCTGGAGACCTGCCGCCGCGAGGTCGCCGCCGCCGAGACCATGTTCCGGATGGAGCGGATCCCGACGTTGAGCACCACCCATACCTCGATCGAGGAAATCTCGAGCAAGGTGCTGGGCACGCTGGGGTTGCAGCGCGAGATGTATTGACCGACGTGAACCGGTGGCGGGCCGCCCCTTTGGCCGGGGCGGCGCCGCCCCCACGTTGGGAGATCAACGTGTAGGATCGACCCATGGCCCAGGCATCGCCCCGTATCGAACGCATCCCCCGGCTCAGCCGCTTGAGCTGGCTGATGGGCCTGTACGCCGAGAACTACCAGCACCTCGTGCGCCTGTTCGCACCCGCCGAGCTCGTCCCCGGCAGCTACGTTTCTTCGATCGGCGATGGGCTGGATGTGCGCCTGGACGTGATCGAATGCCACCGCTATACGGTCGAACTTCGGCTGACCTATGACTTCGCCGACCCGGTCACCGGGCAGCCGGATCCGTCGGCCTACGTGCGCCTGTACCGCGACGCCCGCCAGGCCGAGACCACGCATTGCTATGTGGGCCGCCGCTGGCAGGACGTGGTGGGCATGTACCCGCCGCCGGCCGAGCTGATCAGCCACCGCATGCGCATGAACACCTTCCTCGGCAAATGGCTGGAATACCTGGCCGAACGCGGCCACGGCGTGGCTACCCTGCGCCGCGATGGCGCGGTCACCGCACCGGCCGACGCACGCCGCGCCAGCCTGGTGCCCTGAGCCCCCCCCGGGCGGATCACGCATAATCGGGGGTCTGTGTTCCCGAGCCTGTGCGATATGCCCTATACCCCCATCGTGGCCACCCTGGGCTACGTGCTGTCCGCCGACGGCAAGCAAGTGCTGATGATCCACCGCAACGCCCGCCCCGGTGACCTGCACCTGGGTAAATACAACGGGCTGGGCGGCAAGATGGAGCGCGATGAAGATGCCGCCGCCTGCATGCGCCGCGAGATCCGCGAAGAGGCCGGGATCGAGTGCGGCACCATGCGTCTGCGCGGCACGATCAGCTGGCCGGGCTTCGGCAAGAACGGTGAGGACTGGTTCGGCTTCGTGTTCGTCATCGATGACTTCACCGGCACGCCGCTGACCTCCAACCCGGAGGGCACGCTGGAGTGGGTGGACGTGGACAAGATCGACAGCCTGCCGCTGTGGGAGGGCGATCGCAGCTTCCTGCCGCTGGTCTTCGACGATGAACCGCGCGCGTTCCATGGGGTGATGCCGTACCGTGACGGCGCCATGCAGTCGTGGAGTTACACCCGGCTGTAGTACGGTTGCCGACCAGCGGCCGGAACTACCGGCGGGCGAGCAGCAGGTGGAAGTGCTTGGTCACTTCGCGCCCGTCGTTGCTGCACCCGGTTTCGCGATGCGTGCGCCAGGCCTGCACGCTCAATCCGGCGCTGCGCAGCGCCTGCTCGACCTCGGCCAGCTCGTGCAGATGGAATCCGTAGCCGGTGAACGGCAGGGTGCGCATGAAGGCGGCATCGCCGAAGGCCAGGCAGAGCCGACCCCCGGGGCGGAGCACGCGGGTGAGTTCGGCGAACGGGAATTTCAGTTCGTCCCAGAAATACAGGGTGTTCACCGCCAGCGCCGCATCGATGCAGGCCGAGTCCAAGGGCAGGGCATGGGCATCGCCCAGGCGGACGTCGGCGCGATCCTGCAGCCCGTGCGCGGCCAGCAGCGCGTTACCCGCGTCGACCATCGCAGCAGAGACATCGACACCCACGTAGCGGCTGCGCGGCGTGCGCAGCAGGTCCTGCGCGAAGGCCGCATTGCCTGGGCCGATCTCCAGCACCTCCTCGCCCGGAGTGACCGAGAGCAGGGCGATGGCGGCACGGTTGAGCTCGCCATTGCTGTGGTTCATCGATTCGGCCACGGCAAGCGCATGCTCGCCATGGGGGTGGCGCAACTGGGCGGCCAGATCATCGGGGGAAAGCACGCGCAAGACTCCTGTCGGTGGGCGGCAGGACCTGGCGGCGGCGGAGTCCATCGACCAGCTTAGCCGACGGGAGACCGCTGTTGGGAGGCATCCACGGGGAAATCGGGCCGACGCAATGCGGATAGGTGATCAACAAATGACCATCGTCGCGTCTATTGAGATCGAGTTGTCCACAGGGGGTGTGGATGACTCGTGGGCAAGTTTGTGGATAAGCCGCTTCGGCCCCCGCTGGCACTCGCTGTCAAGATGGGTGGCCAAAAATTCACCGCAGGTCGCCCCGGCGTGAACGGTGCGGCAAGGCGGGGGTACGGTGGCGTAGGGTGGGGTGTCCCGGTGTGGCCGCTCGCGGTACTCTCTTGCGATTGCCGCCACCCGATCTTCCATGAAACGTCATTTCTCGATGTTGCGCGAGTTCCACCTGGCCGACTGGTTCACCCTGGCCAACGCGTTCTGCGGCACCGGTGCGGTCTTCGCCGCCATGCGCTACCTGCAGGATGGCGAGCGCAGCTATCTGCTGTTCGGCATGGCCCTGATCCCCCTGGCCTTCATTTTCGACGCGCTGGACGGGCGCATCGCGCGCTGGCGCAAATCCAGCTCCACCCTGGGGCGTGAGCTGGATTCGCTGTCGGACATCATCTCCTTCGGCGTCGCCCCGGCCGCGCTGGCCTACGCCTGCGGCATGCAGGGCGGCTGGGACTGGCTGGTGCTCAGCTACTTCGTCTGCTGCGGCGTCAGTCGCCTGGCGCGTTACAACGTGACCGCCGAGGCACTGGCGGGCGAAGGCGACAAGGTGCCGTACTTCGAGGGCACCCCGATTCCGACCAGTCTGGCGCTGGTGGTGGTGCTGGCCGTGGCGGCGAGCGTCGGCGCGACCGGCGCGGACCTGTGGCTGGGCCAGTGGCAGTTGGGCCCGTGGCAGCTGCACCCGCTGGTGCTGCTGTTCGCGCTGTCCGGCTCGCTGATGATCAGCAAGACCCTGCGCATCCCCAAGCCGTGAGGCACGGCAGCGCGGCATTGCTATCATCGTTTCCCGAGACGGGAGGACGGTCATGACCACGGCGGGCAGCGGCAGCGGCGCAGGCGATGTGGAAGCCTTGGCGCGGCAGTATTTCAGTGCCTGGGGCGATGCTCTGCGGCACGCTGCGGCACCGCCTGGCTACACCCCCGGCCCTGAAGGCCAGGGCAGCTGGCAGCAGGCAATCGACAGCTGGGCGCAGATGATGCCCAATGCCGCCAGCGGTCCGGCCGACGAGGCCGTGCACCGCTTCCGCGAGCAGGCCGGTGGCTGGTACGGCACCATGCAACAGGTGGCCGCGCAGTTCGCCGGCCGCGACACCACCAGCGCCGACGTCGCACAGGCCTGGCGCACGGCCGTGCTGGGGCAGGGCGACGGGCTGCTGCAGTGGATGCTGCAGGGCGCACGCGGGCATACCCACGCCGACGGGCCGGATCTGCTGCAGCTGCTGGAAACGTTGCAGCGCCAGCTCGGGCCGTGGCTGCAGAGCCCGGCATTCGGTCCCGGACGCGAGCACCAGGCCCGCTGGCAGGCGCTGTTGCGCGCCCAGCAGGACTACCAGGCGCACTCGCGCGATTACGTGGAGCAGATCAAGCAGGCGCTGGACGATGCGTTCACCCTGTTCGAGCAGCGCCTGGCCGAGCACGAACAGCCGGGCAACCAGCTGACCAGCGCTCGGGCGATGTTCGATCTGTGGATCGACGCGGCCGAGGAAGCCTATGCGAAGGTCGCGCTGTCCGAGCCGTTCCAGGCGGTGTATGCCTCGCTGGGCAACGCCCAGATGCGGCTGCGCGCAGCCACCCAGCAGGAAATCGAACGGCTGACCGAGAGTTTCGGCCTGCCGACGCGCACCGAAATGGATGCCGCCCATCGCCGGATTGCCGAGCTGGAGCGGCTGGTGCGGCGTATGGCCAGCGGTGCAGGCACGGGGGCGGGTGCGGCGGGAACTGGTGCAGGATCAGCCACCAGGTCGGCAGAGCCGAAGAAGTCAGGTGCGAAGAAGGCGAGCGCGAAGAAATCAGCACCCGGCAAGGCAGCACCGAAGCAGGGCAAGGCACCTGCCGCAGCGCGCCCGGCCAAAGTGAGCAACCCCGCAGGCAAACCAGCCGCTGCGACCCAGCGCGCAGCCAAGGGGTCCACGCCGGCCAAGGCCACCAAGCCCACGACCAAGCCCAGGAAGCGCAGCGCATGAAAGGCCCCTTGGGCTTCAACGCCGAAGACCTGCTGCAGGAAACCCTGGCCATGCAGCGCAAGCTGATGGACGGGCTGAAGCTGCTGCCCTCGGTGGACGATGTCGATTACGGCGCGACCACCCGCGAGGAGGTCTGGCGAGACGGCAAGGTCACGCTGTACCGCTTCGTCGGCAGCGAGCCGCCGTTGCATGCCACACCACTGCTGATCGTCTACGCGCTGGTGAACCGGCCGTACATGGTCGACCTGCAGACCGACCGCTCGCTGGTGCAGAAACTGCTGGCGCTCGGGCACGACGTCTATGTACTGGACTGGGGCTACCCGGACCGCTCCGAGCGCTACCAGACGCTGGAGGATTACCTGCTGCGCTTCGTGGATGGCGCGGTGGATCATCTGCAGGCGCATAACGGTGGCGAGCCGATCAACATGCTCGGCATCTGCCAGGGCGGCGTGTTCGCGCTGTGCTACGCCGCATTGCGCCAAGCCAAGCTGGCCAATCTGATCACGATGGTCACCCCCGTCGATTTCCACACGCCGGACAACATGCTTTCGCACTGGGCGCGCCAGGTGGACGTGGACCTGCTGGTGGACACGCTCGGCAACATCCCGGCCGACCTGATGAATGCCAGCTACCTGATGCTCAAGCCGTTCCGGCTCAACGTGCAGAAGTACGTGGGGCTGCTCGACATCCTGGACGACAAGGACGCGCTGGAAGATTTCCTGCGCATGGAGAAGTGGATTTTCGACTCGCCTGATCTCGCCGGCGAAGCCTTCCGTGACTTCATCAAGCAGTTCTACCAGGGCAATGGCCTGATGCACGATGGCGTGCGCATCGGTGAGGACACCGTCGACCTCAAGCAGGTCACGTTGCCGGTACTGAACATCTACGCCGAGCAGGACCATCTGGTCCCGCCGGATGCGTCCCGCGCGCTGCGCGGCCGCATCGGCAGCACGGACTATACGGAGAGCAGTTTCCGCGGCGGTCACATCGGTATTTACGTGTCCGGGCGCGCCCAGCGCGAAGTGCCCGCGACCATCACCGGTTGGTTGAACGAGCGCTCGCGATGAAGATGCGTCACCTCATCTGGCTGGCCGTGGGTCTGTTGAGCATCGGTACCGCGCACGCGGCCCCCAGTGACACCGCCCGCCGCGAGATCGCCGGCCTGATCGGTGCGCTGGATGGCTCGCGTTGCCGGTTCCAGCGCAACGGCAGTTGGCACGATGCGCCCGAGGCGCGCGCGCATCTGCAGCGCAAGTACGACTACCTGCTCAAGAAGGACAAGGTGGACACCGCCGAGCAGTTCATCGAGCGGGCCGCCAGCCAGAGCAGCATGAGCGGCAAGCCGTACCGGATCGCCTGCCCGGGCCAGCCGGAGCAGACCGCCGCCGTCTGGTTCGCTGCCCGGCTCAAGGCATTGCGCCAACGCACCCCGTAGACACGGTTCGCGCTAGAGTCGGCCCATTCCGGACCGAGACCCCGTGCATGAACACACCGCCACGCCCCCTGTCCCGTTCGCTCAACGACCGCATGATCGCCGGGGTAATGGGCGGGATCGCACATCGCTACGGCTGGAACGTCACCCTGGTGCGGGTGCTGTTCGTGCTGGTATCGATCGGCTCGGCGGCCTTCCCGGGCATCCTGGTCTACCTGATCCTGTGGCTGTTGATCCCCAACGAGGCCGATTGACCTTGGCGCCGGTGCTGCTGCGCGCCTTGCAGGGGCTGGGCGCGCTGTGGACGTCGCCCAATACCCTGATCGGCCTGGCTGCCGGCACTGCCGGGATGTTGGCCGGTGCCCGTCCTTCGTGGAACGCACGCGACTGCGCAATCGTGTTCCGTGAGTTTCCCTGGGGGCCGGGCGGGGCGATTACGCTGGGCAACGTCATCCTGCACACCGGTCCGGTGCTGGACGTGCCGTGCCGCACCTATGCGCACCAGGCCGGTCACGCCACCGAGCCGGTGATCGGGCTGCACGACCACGAGCGTGCGCACGTCTACCAGTATCTGGTGCTGGGGCCGTTGTACCTGCCGGTGTACCTGTTGTGCGGTGGGGTCAGTGCACGCAATCCGTTCGAGCGCGCGGCCGATGTCTATGCGCTGCAGGGGCGCGGCTGGTGGCCGTCACGGCGCGCTGCGCAGTGACGTTATCTCCGCGTTAAATCCATGTAAGAAAAACGTCGACAACGCGACGTCATCTGCATGCAAAAAAACGTCATTAGCCTCCATGACGAATCAGTCAGGTTTGCCGGGGTAAGCTTGCATGGCTGTATGAGCAGTAACGTTACCTGGAGGAATACATCACATGGCAATCGTTCTTTATGTCGGTGGTAGCAAGGATGGCGACAAGGGCCTGGTGCCCCATGGTTTCAGCAAGTCCCAGGCCGATACCGAGCTGGGCCCGGAAATCTACACCGAACGGTTCATGGAACTGCAGGGTGTGGGCAAGGTGCGGGTGATGGCGCTGGAGTCGATGCAGGATGAGATCGTCCACCAGCGCGCAGCCGTGCATTACCGGTAAGCCAGCCACACCGCTCAGGCGCCCGGTTGTCGCGGGCGCCCGCGCCGGCATCCCAGCCCCACGCAAGGATGCCGGCGTGAATGCAGGACCCCTCGTGTGCTCATCGCCACGGGGCGACAGGTTCGGCCCGGCCTGTCAACGGCTTTCCCCCGCCGCCGCGCATCGCCAGAATGGGTTCTTTCCGCAAAGCGGCTCCGGCCGGAAGCAATGCCTGACATCAAGCTCGCCCAGCAGATCGCCCAGACCATCGCCGATGAGATCGGTGCCCAGACCGCCCAGGCCCTCGCCGCCATCGCCCTCTTGGACGAAGGTGCCAGCGTCCCGTTCATCGCCCGCTACCGCAAGGAAGTCACCGGCGGTCTGGACGATACCCAGCTGCGCAACCTCGAAACGCGGCTGACTTACCTGCGCGAGCTGGAAGACCGCCGCGCCGCGGTGCTGTCCAGCATCGACGAACAGGGCAAGCTCAGCGACGAGTTGCGCAACGAGATCCTCGGCGCGGACACCAAGTCGCGACTGGAAGATCTGTACCTGCCCTACAAGCCCAAGCGCCGCACCCGTGCCCAGATCGCGCGCGAAGCCGGCCTGGAGCCGCTCGCCGATGGCCTGCTGGCCGATCCGGGCCTGGACCCGCAGGTGTTCGGCGCGACCTTTGTCGATAGCGACAAGGGCGTGGCCGACGTCAAGGCAGCCCTGGAAGGTGCCCGCGCGATCCTGATGGAGCGCTGGGGCGAAGATGCCGCGCTGGTCGGCGAGCTGCGCACCTGGCTGGGCGAGAACGGCGTGATCCGCGCGCGTGTCGCCGAGGGCAAGGAAGAGCAGGGCGCCAAGTACCGTGATTACTTCGAGCATTCAGAATCGCTGGCGAAGATTCCCTCACACCGTTTGCTGGCCCTGTTCCGCGCGCGCCGCGAAGAGATCCTGTTCCTGGAGCTGGACCCGGGCAGCGATGCGGAGGCTGGCAATCTGTATGCCGAAGGGCGCGTGGCGCACAACGCGGGCATCCGCGATGCCGGCCGCCCCGGCGATCGGTGGCTGCTCGACGCCTGCCGCCTGACCTGGCGCGCCAAGCTGCACATGCACCTGCTGCTGGACCTGTTCAACCAAGCGCGTGAGAAAGCCGAGGCCGAGGCGATCTCGGTGTTCGGGGACAACCTCAAGGACCTGCTGCTGTCCGCCCCGGCCGGCCCGAAGGCCGTGCTCGGCCTGGATCCGGGCATCCGCACCGGCTGCAAGATCGCCGTGGTGGATGCCACCGGCAAGCTGGTCGCGACCGACACCATCTACCCGCACGAACCGCGCCGCCAGTGGGACCAGTCGCTGCACACCATCAAGCAGCTGTGCGTGCAGCACAACGTGGAGCTGATCGCGATCGGCAACGGCACCGCCAGCCGCGAAACCGACAAGCTGGCCGGTGAGGTGATCAAGGCGCTGGGTGACACCAAGCTGCAGAAGATCGTCGTGAGCGAAGCCGGTGCGTCGGTGTACTCGGCGTCGGAGTTTGCGGCCAAGGAATTCCCGAACCTGGACGTGTCCATCCGCGGTGCGGTCTCGATCGCCCGCCGCCTGCAGGATCCGCTGGCCGAACTGGTCAAGATCGAGCCCAAGGCGATCGGCGTGGGCCAGTACCAGCACGATGTGGATCAGTACCGCCTGGCGCGCGCGTTGGATGCGCGCGTGGAAGACTGCGTCAACGCGGTCGGCGTGCACGTCAATACGGCTTCTGCCGCGCTGCTCTCGCGCGTGTCCGGGCTGTCGTCCACCGTGGCCGAGAACATCGTGCGGCACCGCGATGACAACGGCCCGTTCAAGCGCCGCAAGGACCTGCTCAAGGTGCCGCGCCTGGGCGAGAAGACCTTCGAGCAGTGCGCCGGCTTCCTGCGCATCGCCGATGGCGATCAGCCACTGGATGCCTCCTCGGTGCACCCGGAAGCCTACCCGGTGGTCGAGCGCATCGTGGCCGCCACCGCGCGCCCGATCAAGGCGCTGATCGGTGACGGCAGCTTCCTGCGTGGGCTCAAGGCGGAGCAGTTCACCGACGAGACGTTCGGTGTGCCGACCGTGCGCGACATCCTCAAGGAGCTGGAAAAGCCGGGCCGCGATCCACGCCCCGAGTTCAAGGCCGCGCGCTTCGCCGACGGTGTCGAGGAACTGAAGGATCTCAAGGTCGGGATGATTCTGGAAGGCGTGGTCAGCAACGTGGCCGCGTTCGGTGCCTTCGTGGACATCGGCGTGCACCAGGATGGCCTGATCCACATCTCCGCGCTGTCGGACACCTACGTCAAGGACCCGCGTGACGTGGTCAAGGCCGGTGACATCGTCAAGGTGAAGGTGCTGGAGGTGGACGTGGCGCGCAAGCGCATCGCGCTTACCCGCCGCCTGGACGACACCCCGGCCCCGGCCAAGGCCCCCGGCGAGCGCGATGCGCGCCCAGCCGGTGGCGGTCGCCGCGAGGGTGGGGCAGGCAATGGGCCGCGCGGTGGTGGTCGTGGCACCCCGTCCGGCCCGCGGCCGGGCAGTGCCGCGCCGCCCGCCAACAACGCGCTGGCCGATGCCTTCGCGCGGGCCAAGCGCGGCGGTTGAGTCCGGCTCGGGTACACCCCAAAGGCCGCCTTCGGGCGGCCTTTGGGGTTTCTGGCCACCCGTTCGTGCCGAAGGCACTTCTGGTTTGACGTGCGTTTACGCAGACTTCCTGTTGAATGCCCGTATGGTGGACGGGCGGCGGGGAGGCCAGATGACCGACAAACAGGCAGAACCGGGCGACCGGCCGGGCCACAGTGTTCAAGCCGAGGCCGCCCTGCCGGCCATGGCCGAGCACGCCCGACGCCTGGAAATGATCATCGAGGGCACTGCGGCCGGCACCTGGGACTGGAACATTCCCGACGGCCTGATGCGGGTCAACGAGCGTTGGGCGCAGATCGTCGGCTATACACGTGAGGAGTTGGCGCCGATCACGCCGGAGACCTTTTTCCGGCTGGTCCATCCCGAGGATCTGGCGCAGTCCAACACGTTGTTGGACGAGCACCTGGCGGGGCGCTCGGCGCATTACGAGAGCCTGTGCCGGATGCGCCACAAGCGCGGGCACTGGATATGGGTGCAGGATCGCGGGCGTGTCTACGAACGGGACGCGCAGGGCCGGCCGGTCTGGATGGCCGGCGCGCATGCCGATGTCACCGATCTGCAGCAGGCCCGACAGGACGCGGCGGAGATGCGCCAGCGGCTGCAGGCCGTGGTCGATGCGTCCGACGAAGTGGCGGTGATCGCCACGGACGTCAACGGCGTGATCAATCTGTTCAACACCGGTGCACAGAAGTTGCTGGGCTACGCCGCCGAGGACGTGATCGGCCGGCTCGACCTTGGGCAGTTCCACGATCCTGATGAGATGCGCGCCTATCTGCAGGCCGACACCGATGCCGATGGGCGCCTGCCGAGCATCTTCCAGGCACTTACTGCACGGGCGGCGCAGGGGACGTGGTCACGCCAGTGGACCTTCGTGCGCAAGGATGGTGAACGACGCCAGGTCCGCTTGTCGATCAGTCCGCTCGACGGTGCGGGCGGATTGATCGGCTACGTTGGCATGGCAGTGGATCTGACCCCGCTGCTGGAAGTGCGCGAACGGGCGTACGTGGCGGCGAAGAAGTTTGCCGGTGCGTTTTCCTCGGCAGCGCTGGGCATGGCCCTGGTCTCGCTGGAAGGGCGCTGGCTGGACGTCAATGATGCGCTGTGCGGGATTCTCGGCTACACCCGTGCCGAACTGCTGCTGATCGATTTCCAGACTCTCACCCACGCCGATGACCTGAACACCGATCTGGCCCTGCTTGGCGATCTGCTGGCCGGGCGCCGCGACCACTACCACATGGACAAACGCTACCTGGGCAAGGCCGGCAACCTGGTCTGGGGGCGCCTGTCGGTCTCGCTGGTGCGTTCGGAGAGCGGCGAGCCGCTGCATTTCGTGTCACAGATCCAGGACGTGACGGTGCAGCACCAGAGTAGCCAGCAGCTACGCGAATCAGAACAGCGCACCCGGGTCACCCTGGATGCGGTCGCCGACATGGTGCTGACCCTGGACCTGCACGGTGGCATCCAGTACGCGAACGCCGCAGCCACGCGCGCGCTGGCCGGCGAGGGCGCCGAGTCGCTGGCGGGCAGTCAGCTGCAGGACGTCATGGAGCTGACCACCGAATACGCGCCGCGCTCGCCGCTGGACCTGGCGGTGCTGCTGGACCCGGAGAGCAATGCGGTCGATCTCCATTCGGATCTACTGCTGTCGGTGGGGGCCCACCTGCTGCCGGTGGATGTCACCCGCGCCTGGCTGCGCGGCGAGGACGGGCAGACGACCGGCGCGGTCTGGGTCATCCGTGATGTCACCCAGCAGCGCGCCCGACAGCGGGAAGCACGGCACCTGGCCGAGGTCGACCCGCTCACCGAACTGAGCAACCGGCGCGGGTTTGAAGCCCACCTGCAGCAGGCGATCACCCGGGTCGCGCGGACCGGGCAGTCGGCATCACTGATGTACATCGATCTGGACCGCTTCAAGCCGGTCAACGATACCCATGGTCATCTCGCCGGCGATGCCGTGCTGTGGGCGGTGGCAAGTCTGCTGCGCCATGGCGTGCGTGATTCGGACATCGTGGCGCGGCTGGGGGGCGATGAATTCGCGGTGATCCTGGCCGGCTGTTCGCTCAAACGCGCGCGCCGGATCGCCAGCGACCTGCTGGAGTCGCTGCGCGGGCTGTCCATTCCCTGGGACCTGCAGCGGCTGAAGGTGGGCGCCAGCATCGGCATCGCCCGGATCGGCGGCAGCATGAGCGTGGACGATGCAGTGGCCGCCGCCGATGCGCAGTGCTACCGGGCCAAGGCGATGGGGCGTGACAACGTGCAGGTGGAGACTCTGGTGGCGGGGGACGTGGAGGTGTTTGAGAGCCAGGACGGCTCGGAGGGTGGCGAGTGAGCCGGTTCAGGGTGAACTGCGGCGCGCCCTAAAGCTCGCGCAATCGCGGCCGTTATATGACTCGCAGTCATTGCCTGCACACTCACGTGGATATCTGGCTTTACACCTGTTCGAACGGTTCATTGCCGCCGCCTGGCGCGGTGTTTGAAGCGCACTGAAGCAACGTCAGCCGCACTGGCGATCTTCGTGAGTCCAGCCAACGGAATACCGCTACCGGGCCACCGCCCGGGGTTGACCTATTCGCTAAACGGACACCGAGGTCTAACGATGCTTACTTCAGGCTTGCACACGCATGTGCCCGACCGTGCCTCCGATAGAGGTGCATGGTCCCCGCGACACGCTTTCGCCGCATTGTTCGCTTCCCGCCGCAGCACGGAGGGCGCTGTTTCCGCCGCCCGACAGCGTCAGTGCGAGCTGGAAGACCAGGTCAAGGCCCTGCATCGGGTGCAGGCGGTCATCGAGTTCCAGCTCGATGGCACCATCGTGCACGCCAATGACAATTTCCTGCAGACGCTGGGCTACACCCTGGAGGAAATCCAAGGCAGGCATCACGCCATGTTTGTCGATCCCGAGTACGCGCAGAGCAGCGAGTACCGGGACTTCTGGGCCAATCTGGGCCGCGGTGAGTTCGACGCGGGGCAGTACCGCCGCATCGGCAAGGGGGGGCGGGATATCTGGATCCAGGCCTCGTACAACCCGGTCTTCGACGCCAACGGGCGGCCCTACAAGGTGGTCAAGTTCGCCACCGACATTACCGCGCAGAAATTCCAGACCGCCGATTTTGCCGGCCAGTTGGCGGCGATCAACAAGTCCCAGGCGGTGATCGAGTTCGACCTGGACGGCCGTATCCTGGCGGCCAACGAGAACTTCCTCGCGGCCATGGGGTATACGCTGGACGAAGTGCGCGGGCAGCACCATTCGATGTTCGCCGAGGCCGGATATCGCGAGAGTGCCGAGTACCGCGCGTTCTGGCTGAAACTCGGCCGTGGCGAGTACGATGCGGGCCAGTACAAGCGACTGGGCAAGGGCGGACGTGAGGTCTGGATCCAGGCCTCGTACAACCCGATCTACGATATGAACGGGCGGCCGTTCAAGGTCGTCAAGTACGCCACCGACATCACCGCGCAGGTACGCGATACGCAGGCGCTGCAGGCGGCGGTGTCCCAGACGCGCGAAGTGGTCGCGGCCGCCCAGAGCGGGGATCTGACCGGGCATATCGACACACAGGACAAGAGCGGGCCGATCGGCGAGCTCTGCGCAGGCATCAATGCGCTGGTCGAAGCGATGGCCGGCATCATCGCCCAGATCAAGCTGGCGGCAGACACCATCGCAGTGGGTGCCAGCGAGATCGCAGAAGGCAACAGCGACCTTTCCGTTCGCACCGAGCAGCAGGCAGCCGCACTGGAAGAAACCGCCGTTTCCATGAGGGGCCTGACGGCCACCGTGAGGCGTACCGCCGACAACGCCGTGCAGGCCAATCAACTGGTGGGTGGGGCAGTGGCAGTGGCCGCGCAGGGTGGTCAGGTGGTCAACGAGGTGGTATCGACCATGTCGCTGATCAATGACTCCTCCCGCCGCATCGTCGACATCATCGGGGTGATCGACGGCATCGCCTTCCAGACCAACATCCTGGCGCTCAATGCGGCCGTGGAAGCGGCACGTGCCGGTGAGCACGGGCGCGGGTTTGCCGTGGTGGCCTCGGAAATCCGCTCGCTGTCGCAGCGCTCGGCCGAGGCGGCCAAGGAGATCAAGCAGCTGATCGGGGATTCGGTCGAGAAGGTCGGGGCGGGCACGCGCCAGGTCGAAAGCGCCGGGCGCACGATGGACGAGATCGTCGTCAGCGTGAAGCGGGTAAGCGATCTGATGGCGGATATCAGCACGGCCGCGCGTGAGCAGAGCGACAGCATCGAGCAGATCAACCAGGTGGTCGAGCATATCGACGAGAGCACCCAGCAGAATGCCGCCCTGGTGGAGGAAGCGTCGGCCGCCGCGCGCAGCATGGAAGAGCAGTCCACCCAGTTGCTGCAGACGGTGGCGGCGTTCCGGGTGGGGGCGACGGGCGGGGTGGCGCGAGCGGCGGCGGCCAATGCCGTGCACGGCGGTCATCCGCCGTTGCGGCTGGTCTGAGTTGGTCTATGCAATAGCCGAAGGCCAAATCCTGATGATCTGGCCTTCGGCGGCCCCAACCTACGGCAGGGGGGGCGACCCTGCACGCAGTGCGCGCTCATTGTCGCTCAAGAGCATCGATCCTTTTCTCTCACGTACTCCCAGCCGCACAGTGTTTGCGCCGTCGATATGTCCATCCGGCTATGAGCGACACTTGGCGGGAAGTCGTCCTGGAGCTCGACAAAGGAGCGATCACTGCAGATATTGCCGGGGAAAATCGCCAGACATGTCGATCCCGGTTGCTTGCTTGATCGAAACAGAACGCCCTCATAGCCGGCCCACTTGAGCATGAGGCCAAAGCGCTGACTCGGTGAGGGTAGACCGAACTGGACCGGCCATGCTCGCCAGTTGACGTCCTGCAGGTTGGTCTGAAGACGGGATGGCGTGCGAATGAGGAGGCTTTCGGGTTTGCCAAGTCGCAGTACTTTCGCGAGCCGGACGAGCTCATCTGGCACGGTGAACTTGGCAAGAATCTTCGCGACAGGCCTGAGGTTCTCGATGTTTCGAACGTCGAACACTCTCTCGATCCTGCCATGGATGCGAACCGTCGTATCACTCTTTCGCAGGCTCATTTCCGCCGCGGACAGGCCGGTTGCTTTCATCTTCTCAGACGAGGACTGGTAGCACTCGCGGAACGCCGTTTCATGCGAGTCACCGATGTACAGCGCCGGAAAGATCACGGCCGCACCAGATTCGTCGCAGTCGTTCCCGATGTTGAATCGGCCGCCTATGGAACGCACGCTCCCTGCGGCTGAAAGTGGATCGCTGGAGTATCGATACTGAACCATGCGAGCCCAACTATGGAATTCAAAGGCCGGTGCAGGCTTTGAATTTAGCGCATCTATCAGCTGGTCCCTCCGACGTAAGCGTTCACCTTCAAGGCCGTGATAAAGGGCGTCGTGAAGGTCATCAAGCTCTCGGGATCGCTTCTTCCATACCTCCAGATCAGATTCTGAGAATCTATCGAGGACATGAATCGTTGCAGGAAAGTCGTTCGGAACACCGTGCAGAGGGACAGGCTGCTTCGACCTCCGTGCCATGGACTGTCAGGCCTGATCCTCTTGAATGGCCGTAACAATAAAGCGGCGCAGACGATCGTGTCTACCAAGCCGGATCATGTCGCGTGGCGCGATGTCACCTAGCAGTGGATTCCTGGTACGAAACCAGAGAGCCGTCTTTGCTGCGTCGCCTTCGAAGATGTCCGCCACCATGTTGGCAACGGCACCGATCTCCTCCAGTCGTTCCCTGACAGCCTTCGGCGCGCCGTCGTCCCAGCGGACAGAGGCCACCGCAACAGATGCGATCTTCGAGACTGCATTGCGGTCGAGCTGCATGAACTCTGCAACCTTCTTGGGCTCAAATTCGGTGCCTTTCCCGAAATGCAACGAGTCCCTGAGCGGGACGCTACGGAAGAGCGGGGCGGTTTGCATGGCAAGCCAAGCGAGGGCGGGATGGGCGGAGTATTGCACACCTCGCGCAGTGATGCACCACGAAGTCAACAATTTCCAACCATGTCTGGATCGTGTTTAAAGCTTTCAAAAACAGATGGTTATCGATGATTCGAGAGGGTCTTGGCAGGCGCGGTGCGTCCTGGCGTTGGCCAGGCGTCCGCGGCTTCATTGTGCAGGGGTTTCGCCCTGAGGAGGGCCAACCCGCTCAAACGAAAAAACCCCGCCTAAGCGGGGTCTCATCTCCGCTGATTGCGGAGCGCATCGTTTTTTGCGGAGCGCTTCTGACCATCCAGAAACCCTGCAAACCATTGGTGCCGAAGGTGGGACTCGAACCCACACGCTTTTAAGGGCGGCGGATTTTGAGTCCGCTGCGTCTACCGATTCCGCCACTTCGGCTGGCTGGCCGCGTAGTGTATACAAAATTCATACATCTGTGCAGGCCTGAATGCTTAAGCTCCTGTCAGGGTTTCACCTACACAGAACGCTATACTCATCGCGCTGAACCATACAGGGAGTCGTTATGAGCGCGCTGCAGGATCTTCGGGTACTGGTGGTCGAGAACGACGAAATGAGCGCATCTCTGCTGCAGATGCAGCTGATCCAGTCCGGCGCCATCGTGGTCGGGCTGGCGGCCTCGGTGGGCGAGGCGTTGCGGCTGCTGGGAGAGACCCAGCCGCAGGTTGCCCTGCTGGACTATCGGCTGGCCAACAACGAAACGAGTGAGTCCGTGGCCGCAGCGTTGGCTGCGCGTCAGATCCCCTTCGTCCTGGCCACCGGCATGGCCACTGACCATCTGCCCGATGCCTTCCGTTCGGGCGTGATCCTGAGCAAGCCGTACCTGACGGCTGAATTGAACGCCGCCCTGGCGCGCGCGCAGGTCGGCGATTCCGTCGCCGGCTGAGCAGCACTCACGCGGCTTCGGCGTGGGCCAGTGTGACCGGCTCGCGGTCGTCGAGGATCCGATACAGCGCGGCAAGGTCCTGCGGATCCGGATTCAACCAGGCATCCAGATGTTCCGGCCGGATCGGCACGATGCAGCGGTCATGGCCGGTGCGCGCCACATCCATCGGCGGCGCATCGGTAATCGCGGCAAACGACAGCAGTCTGCCTTCCGGCCCTTCCCACTCCGACCACAGGCAGGCGATGAGCAGATCGCGGGGTGGCTGCGGGCTGAACTCCAGCACGACGTTCTCGGCCTTTTCGCCCACGGACAGGGGGCGCTGTTCCAAGGCGTGCCGCGGCACGTGCTCGTAGAACGATTGCACCACCACCACGCCATGCTGATGGCCAAACGCGGATTTCCAGTAGGCCTCGAGGCTGTCGCGCCGCGCGTTGTACGTGCCGGGATACAGCACGTCGTTGCGCGCGGGCTTGTCCGGCAGCCGGCATTGGTAGCGCATCGGCTTGATCACGCGCTGGCCCTGCTCGGACACGATCACCGGTGCGTACACGCCTGGGAAGATGCGGCTGTCGCGTGGTACCAGGCCGGCGCGCTGCAGGTCGGACAGGCGTGCCTGCGCGCGTTCGATGCGGTTGCCGGCCACGCGTGCCTCGTTGCGTGCCTTCTGCGTGGGCCGGACGTCCAGTTGCGCCTGGGCCGCCTTCAATCGCGCGCCCTGAAGCCGGACTTCTTCGTCGAGTGCCTGCATTTCCTCGGCATGCCACTGCTGGATCCGCGCCACGATCTCCTGGCCCTGGGGTGTGCGCGCGCCGGCGAAGCCATCGTCCATCGCCTTGGGGGTTTTGGGTCGCTGTTTGCCGGCGTCGTGCGCATACAACTGGGCAAACTCGTCCAGCGACAGCATGGCGCCGTACTCTCGAACCAGCTTGGTGTAGTCGGCACGGATCTGGGCGGAATAGCACATGGCAGGGCAACAGGGCGGGCAGGGGGACAGGATAGGCCGATGTGTCGCACATCCTGCGAAACCGCTCGGGCAAGCTGAGCGTCCATTCATTACTGGAGCCGCGTCATGTCACTGCCCGCCGGTGTTCACTGCAGTCCGTTGCCGCCCAGCGTGGAGGAGTATCGCGCGCTGCGGGTACTCGCCGGGCTGAGTCCCAAGACCGCCGAAGCGGCGGCGCGGGGCCTGCCCAATACGGTCTTTGGCGTGAGCCTGCGCGAAGGTGACCGGCTGCTGGCCATGGGCCGGATCATCGGCGACGGCGGCTGTTTCCTGCAGGTGGTGGATATCGCGGTCGTGCCGGACCGCCAAGGGCAGGGCCTGGGCAAGGCTGTGATGCAGCAGTTGGATGAGTGGCTGCGGGGCCATGCCGTGGGTGCGTATGTGAGCCTGATCGCCGACGGCCAGGCGCACCGGCTGTATGCGCAGTTCGGCTTTGCGTTGACTGCGCCGCGTTCGGTGGGCATGGCCAAGGTCGTGGCATAGCGCCCATAAACAAACAGCCCCGACCAAGGTCAGGGCTGTTTGTTTGAAGCTGGCGTCCCCACGGGGATTCGAACCCCGGTCGCCACCGTGAAAGGGTGATGTCCTAGGCCTCTAGACGATGGGGACGCGTTAAACCG
>Ga0247732_10000519_pt1 | contig 18131 bp, 19 predicted proteins | sample UWRJL163409C2_FD_180940 | JGI IMG/M metagenome (GOLD analysis project Ga0247732, IMG submission 180940) | Plant litter microbial communities from Arlington Agricultural Research Station in Wisconsin, United States - UWRJ-L163-409C-2 | ecosystem: Environmental > Terrestrial > Plant litter >...
CGCTTTCGTCGAGATCTCGCGGCCGCACGAAACGCGATGTTTACACGAGCCCGGGTCTTGTAACGCCCCGGAAACAAGACCCCGCCGACGTTGGAAACCGCGCGTCGCGAAACTGTTGACGCCCCGCGAGATCGCTACCCGACACAGCGCATGCCGCGGGTCCCTCAGTACCACGACACACAGATGAGGAACCTCATGGACAGCGGAAATCTCGCCTGGGCCGTCGCCGCAACGGCGCTCGTGCTCTTTATGACGCCCGGTGTGGCGTTCTTCTACGGCGGTCTGGTCAAGGCCAAGAGCGTCGTCAGCATGATGATGATGAGCTTCGGCGCGCTCGGACTGATCAGCGTGCTCTGGATCCTGTACGGCTTCAACATGAGCGCCGTCGACAGCACCTGGGCCTTCGCCGGAAACCCCTTCGCCGACCTCGGTCTGGCCTCGCTCGATGACAACGCCCTCGTCGGAGCCGCCTACGGCGCGACCTTCGCGATCATCACCGTCGCGCTCATCTCGGGTGCGATCGCCGACCGCGCCAAGTTCGGTGCCTGGATGATCTTCGCGGGCATCTGGGCCACCGTGGTCTACTTCCCCGTCGCAGCCTGGGTCTGGGGCGGTGGCTGGATCATGGGCCTCGGTGAGACCTTCGGCTTCGACGTCAGCGTCATCGACTACGCCGGCGGAACCGCGGTGCACATCAACGCCGGTGCCGCCGCGCTCGCGCTGTCGCTCGTGCTCGGACGCCGCGTGCTCTTCCAGAAGGGCGTCCACAAGCCCCACAACGTGCCGCTCGTCATGCTCGGTGCGGCCATCCTCTGGTTCGGCTGGTTCGGCTTCAACGCCGGCGCCGAGGGCACGTTCGGCCTGCTGGGCACCGAGGACTCCTCGGTCGGCCTCATCATCGTCAACACGATCGGGGCGACCGCGGCCGCCATCATCGGTTGGCTCATCGTCGAGAAGCTCAAGGACGGCAAGGCCACGTCGGTGGGCGCCGCATCCGGTGCCGTCGCCGGTCTGGTCGCCATCACCCCCGCGTGTGCGAACCTCACCCCCGGCTGGGCTCTGCTGCTGGGTATCGTCACCGGTGCCGTCTGCGCCCTCGCCATCGAGCTCAAGTGGAAGTGGGGCTTCGATGACTCGCTCGACGTGGTCGGCATCCACCTCGTCGGTGGTCTCATCGGAACCATCTACCTCGGCTTCTTCGCCACCGAGACCGGTCTGTTCGTCGGCGGCAACGCCGACCAGCTCGTGGTCCAGGTCATCGCCGCCCTCGGCGTGCTGATCTACTCCTTCGTCGTCGCCTTCATCATCGGCTTCGCGATCGAGAAGACCATCGGCTTCCGCGTCAAGAACGAGGACGAGATCGCCGGCATCGACACCACCGTGCACGGTGAGGAGGGCTACGCCCTCGTCGAGACCAACCCCTGATCACGACACTCGACGGACGGCGTCGCGGGCTTCGGCCTGCGGCGCCGTCCGCGTTTTCGCCGCGGTCTAGGGTGGCGAGGTGAGCCTTCTCCGCCGCCTCGGTTCCGTTCTCGCCCGCGCCCTCCATCCGAGCGGACGGGCGCCCGTCTCGGGTTCCGCGCGCGTCACCGCCGTCGACAGCCCCGGACGGTCCGGCGCGACCGCCACGAGGGCGGTGAGGCCTCCGTCGGCCCGGGGTCTGACGATCGCGTACGCGCCGATGCGCGACGGCGACGCGGACGCCGGCGAGATCGTGTGGACCTGGGTGCCGTACGAGGAGAACGACGGACGCGGGAAGGACCGCCCCGTGCTGGTGATCGCGCAACAAGATGCCGATCACGTGTACGCCGTGCGGCTCACGAGCACCCCGCACCAGGGCTCGCGCGACTTCGTGCCGCTCGGGGCGGGGGAGTGGGACCCCCAGCGGCGTCCCTCCTGGGTCGACATCGAGCAGCTCTACAGCGTCCACGTGCGCGGCCTGAGGCGCGAAGCATCCGCTCTTCCGCGCGACCGCTTCGCCGTCGTCGCCGCGGCTCTGCGCCAGCGCTACGGCTGGCGCATCTCCGCGCGCTGAACGTGGACCTCCGATACACACCCTCCGGCCGGAACACCACGCCTGGCGGTGTTTCTCGGCCGAAACGCGTGTCTCGACGTCGTATGGATGCTGCGCCGGCAGCGATCCACGCGGCGCCCGTGCTGAGGCAGGATTGAGGCGTGAGTGTCGTGCTTCGCCCATGGAACCGAAGCGATGCTTCGGCGCTGAGCGACGCCTTTCAGAGCACTCCCGATCTGGCGACTCAGTTCGGCGACGCCGACCTGTCGACCAGGTCAGCCGCTGAGACGTTCATCGAGCAGGCGTTGCGGTTCGACGAGCAGGTAAAGAACTGGGCTGTCGTCGACGATGGCGTTGCCGTCGGCAACGTCGGAGCGTCCGCGATCGAGTTTCGGCACGAGACCGCGTGGATGTACTACTGGCTTGCGGCCTCAGCGCGCGGCAAGGGGTATGCGACCGGGGCTCTCATCGCAGCGAGCGACTGGGCCTTCGAGAACGGGCTGTACCGGCTCGAGCTCGGGCACCGGGTGAACAATCCGGGCTCATGTCGGGTGGCGACCGCGGCGGGGTTCCGGGTCGAGGGCATCGAGCGAGAGAAGCTCCGTTACGGGAGCCACCGTTACGACGTCGAGACGCACGCGCGGCTGGCCGTCGACCCCGCTCCCGAGGCTGCAGCCGTGGTGTCGATGACAGGATGAGCGACCACTCCGCTGGTCACCAACGGGAGCATCACCGTGTGGCGTGGGCCGGCGAGGTCGTACCGGGCGGTCTCGTGTGACCGCATAGCGATCGGCGTCACTGCGTGAGGGTGGTGCAACACGGCTCGACGACATTGCGTCCCCGGCTACCCCTGGAACTGCGCAGCCGCCGCCTGCAGCGCCGACAGCTGATTCTGATCGCGAGGCGCGAACGCGAAGAGGCCGATGACGACCAGTTGCGATTCGGTGATGCCCAGGCCGCGCACGACGTCGAGCATGCTCGCGTAGTCGTCGGCCGTCGCGAACGCGTAGGCCTGCACCGGGGTGCCGTCGAACTGGCATTCGCCCCACTCAGCCGCGAACGGAGCCGTCTCGGCGGATGGCGAATAGCCCGTGCAGCCGAGCGTGTCGGCGATGTCGGCGACAGTGGCGGTGCCGTTGAAGTACTTCTGAATGCCGGCGTCGGGGGTACCGCCGGGCGGCACGGGCGCAGCCGAGCAGCCGGCGAGAGCGAGTGCCGCGGCGATCGCAGCGGCGGCGGGAATGCGTCGTGTCATGGCGCGGAGCATAGCGAGCCGAGGGGACCGCGAGGTGTCGCGGAATGTTCGTCGAGCCGGCCCGGATCGCCCCACGTTTCGCCCCGCCGGCGGGACCGCGAGACGGTGCGCCCCACAGATGCCCCACAGCCCGCGTGGACCCCACGCCGGAAACCGAAAACCCCCGGCGAACCGGGGGTTTCATGGTGGGCGATGCGGGACTTGAACCCACGACCTCTTCCGTGTGAAGGAAGCGCGCTACCAGCTGCGCCAATCGCCCAGATGCCCCGAAGGGCTTCATCGATCGTACCCGATTCGCGGACCGTTCACGGACGCCGACGGCCTCGACACGCGGGTGGCGTCTCGGTTTGTCGCTGCGCTCGGAATGGGCTAAAGTCGTACGAGTGCCCGGGGCAACCAGGGACACGCGGATGTAGCGCAGTGGTAGCGCATCACCTTGCCAAGGTGAGGGTCGCGAGTTCGAATCTCGTCATCCGCTCGAGTGCGAGGTCGTCATACGGAGTGATCCGGAAGGCGACCACGACACGTGGGCCGAACCCCACGCGGTGGCGTGGCCGAGCGGCTAGGCACCGGCCTGCAAAGCCGTTTACACGGGTTCGAATCCCGTCGCCACCTCGACGACAACTGAATAGCCCATTACGGGCGCGATTGGCGCAGCGGTAGCGCGCTTCCCTGACACGGAAGAGGTCACTGGTTCGATCCCAGTATCGCGCACAGACAAACCCCCGGGAAACCGGGGGTTTTTTCGTGTCCCAAGACGGCGATGCAATATATGGGAAATACGCGCCTGCACGATGCGCCCGGATACTGGCATCGCGTCCATATCCGCGCGAATACGCAAACGGAACAAATCCCCTTTCGGAGTTGTGCAGCCTCGTTCAGATACCTCACACTGATCTCGGATGCTCCATGTCGCGAGCGTCCTCGCGATCCTGGGGGATTTTCACTTCATGCGTCTACACACGCGCGTCGGCAGCGCCGTTATAGCTTTCCTGCTTCTCATGACTCTCGCACCTGCTGCGGCGAGCGCCCTCGATTCCTCACCGGCCGAGTCGTTCCAAGACGTGGACGTTCTGAGCGATCAAGCTTCCGCCGCGACCGCGTCGGTCGAATCCGCAGGTACCGCCGAGCCCGTATCTGTGTACCGGTTCTGGAGCCCGGTCTACCAAGCGCACTTCTTCACCACGGACGTTGCCGAGCGTGATGCCATCAACGCACGGTGGTCCAACATCTGGACGTACGAAGGGCCGCGGTACACCGCGTTTTCCACACAGGTGGCCGGCACCATTCCTCTGTATCGATTCTGGTCCGCACAGCTGAACGGCCACTTCTACACGGCTGACCTGTCCGAACGCGATGCTGTCATCGCTCGATGGCCCGACACGTGGTCCTACGAGGGGGTCGCTTACTACGTGTATCCGAACACCACCAGCGCCCCCGACACCGTTCCGGTTGCTCGGTTCTGGAGCTCCGTCTCACAGCACCACTTCTACACCGCGAGCGTGACCGAGCGCGATGGCGTTATCCGGAACTGGTCCGCGACTTGGTCCTATGAGGGCGACAACTTCCGAGTTCCCGCTGCCGGCGTCCCTGTCGACCAGCCGCCCGCCCCGAATCCCGGTCCCTCCCAGCCGGGCAACCCCGGAGACACGAAGAACTGCTCCGACTTCCGCAATTACCCGGAGGCGAAGGCGTGGTTCGACACCTACTACCCCTACTACGGCGACATCGCCAAGCTCGACGGGAATAACGACGGGATTCCGTGCGAGAGTCTTCCCGGCGCCCCGTAGGTCCTCGACAAGGTCGTTGGCGCCGATCGCTCGCGGAATGGCGGGCGTGGAGCGGCGGGCGGCAGGTACGCTAGGCCCGTGTCGGCGAACGAACCTGAGGAGCAGCAGCAGTCTGCGACCGAGCTGCTCGCCAACCGCCTGCGCACACTGATGGATGTCGTCGAAGCGCGCACCGGCGAAGAGGTCACCTTCACCGCCATCTCCGACTACCTCTCCGGCCGCGGTGTGACCCTGAGCCGGTCGCGATGGTCGTACATCCTCAACGGACATCGCCGCATCGACGATGTCGCACTGCTGGACGCGCTGTCCGACTTCTTCGAGATGCCCCACGGGTACCTCCGGGGAGAGGCCGGGATCCCCGAACCGATCACGGCACAGCTCGATCTCGTCCGCGCGATGCGCGCGGCCAAGGTGCGCTCGTTCGCCGCGCGCACGCTCGGCGACCTGTCACCGGAGACCCTGAGCGCCATCACCACCTACTTGGATAAGGAAGCAGCGCGCGTCCGCGGACCGCAGAGCTGAGGACATCCCATGCGAGCTTGGATCGAAGAAGGCCGACCGCACCTGCCCGTCGACATCGAGCCCGGCATCACACTCGCCGAGCTGACGCGTCGTGTCCAGGTCGCCAGAGGCAGGCCGTTGCGCATCGACGAGCTTCCCGCGCTCTCCGACAGCGATGGAGCGCTCTGCGGTCTCTGGCTCGCCACGGACGACGTCGACATCATCCTTCACGCCCCGAGTGAATCGAGGCTGCACCGCGAGCAGTTCATCCTTCACGAGCTCGCGCACATGCTGCTCCTCCATGACCGCGTCGACGACAAGGTCGAGTACGTCACCGGAAGCGTCCTCCCCGACATGGAGCCGGCCACCGTCATCAAGGCGCTCGCCCGAGACAGCATCAACGACGAGTACGAGCGGCGCGCGGAGCGCCTCGCCGACGTCATCGCCACGTACATCCGCAGCCAGCCCGTGTCTCGGTTCTCGGAGATCTTCGGCTGATGGTGGAACTCACCATCAGCGCCCTGATGTGGGCGCTCGTCGTCGTCCTCGTCGTCTTCCGCCGTGCCCGGAAGGAACGCTCCGTCCTCTACGCCGCCATCACCATCGCCGTCACCATGATGCTCAACAACGACGACCTGTACGTGCTCGTCGACGGGTGGTTCGGCGCCCGCGACATCGTGCACCTTCTGAGCGCCATCATCCTCATGGTCGGCGTGCACTTCCTCGCCCAGGGGATATCTCGAGCCGGCGCCCCGCGATATCTCCGCGGCGTCCCCGCGCTGGTCGTGCTGTGGGCTGCCATCGTCGTCACCACGGTCGCATTCTTTCTCGTGCCGCATCGGGGAGGCACCAGTGAGAGCTTCATGCGCGAGTACGGCGATTACCCCGCGGCCGCGGTCTACTCCTGCGCGCAATACGTCTACTTCCTCATCGTCTTCAGCGCGCTTCTCCTGACCGCGGTCTCGACCATCCGTCAGAGCGCCCTCACCCGCGAGCGGATCGCGGGCGCCCTCCTGCTCATCGGATCGCTCTGCACGATGGCTCTGTCGGTCACCGTCATCGGGATGAGCACCGCTCAGCTCATCGGCGGGCTCCCCGCCGCCGAGCCGTGGCGTCCCGCGTACTACGGCCTCCAGGTCAGCACCTTCCTCTTCCTCACCGCAGGTCTGGCGTCCGCGCCGATCGTCCGATGGGTCGGGCAGTCTCGACGGGAACGCCATGTCCGTCGATACCTCGACCGCATCACCCCCCTCTGGCAGGAGGCGATCGAAGCTCGCGCATCGCTCCGCCTCGAGACCGCAGAGGTCGACGCCACCCACCGGCTCCACCGCCGCATCGTGGAGATCCGCGATGCCGCCATGGACGGCCGGAACCAGTTCGCTCTCACCGCCGACGATCGTCGGCTGCTCGCCGAGGCGGAGGACCGGCTCGGCGCCGGCGCGGTGTGACACTCGGATACGCGCTGGCGCGGCGTCTCACCGCCCCGCCGCGTCCTCGGCGACACCGCCTGACCGTCCTGCCGTCCGCTCCCGGCTTCCTCACCGTGCCCGCCACGGAATCGACCACGCAGGCGGGGGAGTGGGGCGTCTTCCTCGACAGCGGTGCGCACCTGCGCGTCTCAGGCGAGCCACGACAGAACGGGCGAACGGCGACATGGCGGATCGACGAGCGCTGCGGACCTCTGGAGGAGGGCCGGCGCGCGGCGTGGAGCGGCATCGTCGCGGTCGACCCCGTGTCTGCGGGACGCACATGCGTCGACCACCCGGTCCCCACGCGAGCAGGAGCGGCGCCCACATGGTTCTTCGACAGTGCACCGGGCGACGAGCACCCGTTGTGGGCCGTTCATATCTTCGGTCTCGGGTCGACTCGATCGGGCATGCTGCGGAGTGTCGACATCGCCTCTCATGAGGGGATCCCGTCCGTGGTCCCCGCTTATCGCAACACCCTCGAGGGGCCGACGGTGGGCCGCGGCCGCTCGCACCTCGGCGCGACGGAGGTCGACGACGTCGCGGATGTGCTCGGCGCGCTGTCTGTGACGGGCGAGGAGAGATTCGTGCTCTTCGGGTGGTCCATGGGCGCGCAGATCGCCCTGCAGTTGGCGGACAGTGCCGCCTGGGCTCCTCGGATCGATCGCCTGGTCCTCGATTCTCCGGTGCTCGACTGGCGAAGCGTGCTGGAGGCGAATGCGGCACGAGCGAAGATCTCGCCGAGACTCGCCCGTCTCGCCATCCCCTGGCTCGAGGGGCGTCGTCGCGCTCGGGCCGTGGGGTTGTCGTCACCGGTGGATCTCGACCGGCTGGACTGGGTGCGCCGAGCCGAGCGCATCACGCAGCCCGTGCTCGTGCATCACGGATCCCGCGACTGGTCCGTACCCCTCGGCGACTCCCGGGCATTCGCGGAGCGTGCGCCCCGCGCCACCCTGGTGCCTTCTGCCGGCGGCCACACGACGGGATGGAATGCCGGGCCGGCCGACTACATCGCGAGCACGGTGCGCTTCCTGGGAGCCGACGACGTCTGAGGCCGCAGCGGAGCGTGTCACCCTGCCGCGTTGGACATGTCTAACGCTCGCGGTTACAGTCGAGGTGGGGGAAGCCCGAGGTACGCGACGGGGCTATCTCGGACGAACAGTGGAGGGGGCCGCCAGCTTGGGGCTTGCGAGAAAGCCATTGTTCACTTGTCGGTCCGCTCCGCCCGGGGGGAGCGTGAGCGGACCGGCATACCCCAGACGCCATCGTGTGAGCCTCATGTCCGAGGTCGGCAGGATGCTGCGAATTCCCGGATCGCGCGGAGGGCGAGAGCCCCGCGTCGCCGGCCGTCCCTCTACCGTCCGCCCGTGTAGCGCGGACGCGATCGACATCCGGTTCGGCGCCCTCTCCGAATCATTGACGGACCCGCTGGGCCGCGGCCCCTTCGCACCCGGCGGGTCCACCTCATGAAGACGACCTCCTCGAACCCATCGGGGGATGACGGGTTCGAGGAGGCCTTTCGTGTTCCGCGCCGAAGCAACGGGGATCTTGAGCGTCCCACCGCGTCCGGCTCGTGGGTAGGGGGGAAGGCCCGAAACATTGTTGAACGCCGTTCAGCCGACCCCGAGGGTGTCGTGCACCTGCCCGGGAAGCGGCGCCCGCATACAGCGAGTCCGTACTGTTGCCGCATGAGGTCTTTGCGAGTGGCGTCGATCGCCCTGGGAGCGCTTGTGCTGCTCACGGGATGCACGAGCCCCGATGCCGCGGCACCCGAGCCTCCCGAGACGAGCACGAGCACGCCCGCACCGACGGCCAGTGCCGCGCCGTCCCTCTCGCAGACCGCGTCGCCGACGCCCAGCGACACGGCGCCGCCGACCGCGGAGGCGCCCGTCACCTGCGACACGATGATCGACGAAGCGGTCGCCGCGCAGTATCGCGCGGAAGGTCTCGAGCCGCTGGCCAAGCCGTTCCTCACCGCCCACGGGGTGGATGTCGAAGGTGGCATCTCCTGCCCGTGGGGGCCCGCCGGCGCCCCCGGGCAGCAGGCGACCTATGTGTACTCGTGGGGACCGCTGGAGCCCGGCCAGGCCGCGGACGTCATCGACGAGCTGCAGGCGCGAGAGCCCTTCGAGGTCTCGACCGGCGAGGGCGGCACCTACCTGAGCACGACGTACTCCGACGGACCCGGTGCGGTGTTCTTCGTCACCGAGCGGTCCATCCGGTTCGCCGAGACGCGGGAGTTGCTGCGCAACATCGTCTGGGTGGGCTGAGCGACCCGCCCGAGTCCGGCTACCGCGCGCCGGCCCCGCCCTACCCGCGCAGGGCGAGCGGCACGACGGCGGCGGCGACGGTCAGCGGACCGATGAGGCACCCGAGCACGATGAATCGCCGCCACGAGATCTCGACGCCCTGCGAGCGCAGCCGGTCGTGCCACAGCAGCGTCGCAAGGGAGGCCCACGGAGTGATCAGTGGTCCGGCGTTGACGCCGATCAGCAGCGCGGCGAGTCGGGCGGGGGAGCCGGCCGTCGACTCGAGTGCGAGGTAGGCCGGGAGGTTGTTGCCGACGTTGGCGGCGAGCGCACCGATCCCGGCGACCTGCCAGAGGGAGAAGAGGTCCTCCCCACTGCCTACGACGTTCGCCAGGAGGGCCTGCGACCCGAGGCCTTCGAGCACTCCGACGGCGAGGAAGAGGCCCGAGGCGAAGACGACGAGCTGCCACGGCACCATCTGCAGCCGCAGAGTCCGCCGAGCGCGCACCGCGAAGACGATCACCAGCACGACGGCGGCCGCAGACGCCGGCATCCACGGCGGGAGCCCGACCACGAGCGCCGGAAGCAGCAGGGCCGTCACGACCGCCGAGACGACGAGCAGCGGCCGGTCGACGGTGCGAAGCGGGGGCGCCTCCGAGAACCGCACCGGCACCCGGCGGAGGAACACCGCGGCGAGCACCGCGATGGAGACGAGGGCGGCCACCAGCGCGGACGGGCCCACGAGCGCGAGGAAGGGCAGCGGGTCGTGAGTGCCGAGGACGTCGGCGGCGAGCAGGTTCGTGAGGTTCGACACCGGCAGGGCGAGCGACGCGGTGTTCGCGAGCACGACCGTGACGAAGACGAACGGAACGGGATCCAGGCGGTGGCGGCGGGCGAGGGCGATGACCACGGGCGTCAGCAGCACGGCGGTCGTGTCGAGCGACAGGAAGGCCGTGACGAACACGGCGAGCACGACGGTGAGCGCCCAGAGCACGCGCGCGCGGCCTCGGGCGACCCGCGCGAGCGCCGCGGCGACGGCGTCGAAGACACCGGCCGACGACGCGAGTTCGGCGACGATCGTCACCGCCACGACGAAGAGGAGGATGGGCCAGACGCGATCGGCGATGGCCAGTGCGTCGTCGGTCGTGAGTACGCCCGTGAGCAGCCCGACGCCCCCGGCGACGAGCAGAACGATGCCGATGACCGCGAGCTTCACGGCATCCATCATCCTCTGCCGCGCGGCAGGATCGCTCCACGGCGATAGCCTGGATGCCGAGCCACTTTGGAGACCTTTCGTGACCGACGCCGCCCTGCCCGTTGACGTGTCCTACCCCGCCGACGGATTCACCCTGTTCCCCGACCGCTCCGTCGTCGCGCTACGCGTCAACGGCGAGCTGCGCGACCTCGCGACGAAGGTCGAGCAGACGGATGCTGTCGAGCCCGTCGGCATCGACACCCCCGACGGGCTGAACATCCTCCGCCACTCCGCCGCCCACGTGCTGGCGCAGGCGGTGCAGCGGATCAACCCGCAGGCGAACCTCGGGATCGGGCCCCCGGTCACGGACGGCTTCTACTACGACTTCGGCGTCGACGAGCCCTTCACGCCCGAAGACCTCAAGGCCATCAAGAAGGAGATGGAGCGCATCGTCCGCGAGGGCCAGCGCTTCGTCCGCCGCGTCGTCACCGACGACGAGGCGCGCGCAGAACTCGCCGACGAGCCGTTCAAGCTGGAGCTCATCGGCTTGAAGGGCGGCAAGGAAGCAGCCGAGGGCGCGAGCGTCGAGGTGGGCGCGGGAGAGCTCACCATCTACGACAACGTCAACCGCGACGGCGAGACCGTCTGGAAAGACCTCTGCCGCGGCCCGCATGTGCCCAGCACCCGCACCATCGGCAACGGCTGGGCGCTCACGCGCATCGCCGGTGCCTACTGGCGCGGGAGCGAGAAGAACCCCCAGCTGCAGCGCATCTACGGCACCGCGTGGCCGACGAAGGACGAACTGCGCGCCTACGAGGAGCGCCTCGCCGAAGCCGCGAAGCGCGACCACCGCAAGCTTGGCAAGGAGCTCGACCTCTTCTCGTTCCCCGAAGAGATCGGTTCGGGCCTCTCGGTCTGGCACCCCCGGGGCGGCGTCGTGCGCCAGGAGATGGAGCAGCACGCGCTGCGGCGTCACCGTGCCGCCGGTTACACCTACGTCTACACGCCGCACATCTCGAAGGAAGACCTCTTCCTCACCTCGAACCACCTCGTGACGTACAAGGAGGGGATGTTCCCGCCCATAGTCATGGACGAGGAGCGCGACGCCGACGGGCACGTCACCAAGGAGGGCCAGGACTACTACCTGAAGCCCATGAACTGCCCGATGCACATCCTGATCTACAAGGAGCGCGCACGGAGCTACCGCGACCTGCCGATGCGTCTGGCCGAGAACGGCACCGTCTACCGCAACGAGCTGTCGGGCGCCCTGCACGGTCTCACCCGTGTGCGCGGCTTCACGCAGGACGACTCCCACCTGTTCGTCACCCCCGACCAGCTCGAGGAGGAGACGACCCGTGTGCTCGAGTTCGTCATCTCGATGCTGCGCGACTTCGGGCTCGAGGACTTCGAGCTCGAGCTCTCCATGCGCGACGACGAGAAGTCGAAGTGGATCGGGAGCGATGACTTCTGGGAGTACTCCACGAACGCGCTGCGCAACGTGGCCCACGCCAGCGGGCTCAAGGTGACCGAGGTTCCGGGAGAGGCCGCCTTCTACGGTCCGAAGATCGACCTGAAGACGAAGGACGCCATCGGTCGCACCTGGCAGCTGTCCACGGTGCAGGTCGACGTGAACCTGCCCGAGCGTTTCGAGCTGGAGTTCACCGACCGCGACGGGCAGAAGAAGCGCCCGATCATGATCCACCGCGCCCTGTTCGGCTCCATCGAGCGCTTCTTCGCGATCCTCCTCGAGCACTACGCCGGTGCCTTCCCGGTCTGGCTCGCGCCGCTCCAGGTCATCGGCATCCCTGTGGCCGAGGAGTACGCCGACTACCTCGGCGAGATCGTCACGCGCCTGCGCGAAGACGGTGTCCGCGCCGAGCTCGACACGAGCGACGAGCGGATGCAGAAGAAGATCCGCACGCACACCACCCAGAAGGTGCCGCTGCAGCTCATCGCCGGCGAGCAGGACCGCGCGGGAGGGACGGTCTCGTTCCGCTTCCGCGACGGCACTCAGCTCAACGGCATCCCCGTCGACGAGGCGATCCGCCGCATCCATTCGTCCATCGACGCGAAGACCCTCGTCGACTCCGCCGACGACCTGGCCTGAGCGGACTCCCGAGATGACGGATGCTGCGAACCCCGGCGGTCGGTCGGAGCCCGCGATCGACGGGCTCGAGTCGGCGGCCGGGTTCGCGGGCGTGCCCGACGAGTTCCAACGGCTGTGGACGCCTCACCGGATGGCCTACATCCAGGCGGGGCCGCAGCCGTTGCGCGACGAATGCCCGTTCTGCGCGGCGCCGCACAAGTCGGACGAGGACGGCCTCATCGTCGCGCGCGGTCGGACGGCGTATGTGCTGCTGAACCTGTTCCCGTACAACTCGGGCCACCTGCTCGTCTGCCCCTACCGGCACATCCCCACGTACGACCTGGCGACCCCCGAGGAGGTCGCCGAGATCGGTTCGCTCACGCAGACCGCGATGCGGGTGCTGCGAGACGTCTCACGGTGCGACGGCTTCAACCTGGGGATGAACCAGGGGGCGGTCGCCGGCGCCGGCGTTGACGGTCACCTGCACCAGCACGTGGTGCCGCGCTGGGCGACCGACGCGAACTTCTTCCCGATCATCGCGCGCACCAAGGCGCTGCCTCAGCTGCTCGGCGAGGTACGGGAGGCCGTCGCGAACGCCTGGCCCGCTGAGGGTCGGACCCGCTCGGCCGACCCTCAGCGCACCTGACGCACGGCGAACTGCAGGCGCGGGTGGGCGTAGGCCTCCTGCGACTCGACGAGCTGCAGTTCGCGCTCGCCCGACAGGTGGGTGCGCTCGAGCAGGTCGAACACGCTCGACGTGGTGCGGGCGAGCGCGTCGGCGGCGTCGCCCGTGCGACGGTAATGCGCCGTGAAGAGGGCCGCGGTCACGTCGCCCGAACCGTTCGCCTTCATCGGCAGCAGGGGCGTCTGCACGATCCAGGCGCCCTCGTCGTCGACGACGAGCATCTCGATCGTGCCCTCCTCGCGGTCGGGGCGCTCGACGCTCGTGACGAGCACCGTCCGCGGGCCCGTCGCGCGCACGGCGTCGGCCGAGGCGAGCGTCTCCTCGAGGGTGTGCGGGTCGGTCCCGGTGAGGAAGCCGAGCTCGAACTGGTTCGGGGTGATGATGTCGGCGACGGGTACGACGCGCTCGCGCAGGAGCTCCGGGATCGCGGGGGCGACGAAGCATCCCGACTTCGCATTGCCCATCACGGGGTCGCAGGCGTACATCGCGGAGGGGTTCGCCGCCTTGACGCGCGAGACCGCGTCGATGATCACGTCGCCGATGCCCTCGCCGCCCTGGTAGCCCGACAGCACCACGTCGATCGACCCGAACACGCCGCGGTCCTCGATGCCCGCGATGACATCGCGCACATCGTCGGGGCTGATGAGCGGCCCGCGCCAGGCGCCGTACCCGGTGTGGTTCGAGAAGTTCACCGTGTAGACCGGCAGCACCTCCACGCCGATGCGCTGGAGGGGGAACACGGCCGCGGAGTTGCCGACATGGCCGTACGCGACCGCCGACTGGATGGAGAGGATCTTCACGCTCTCGATCCTCCCACCGCGCGGGACGTCATGCGGCCGAGAGCCGCGGTCCAACGCAATACACTTGGCCGTCATGACCCTCAGCGACGCCCCCGAAGGCACCGAGCAGACCTCCGCAGCATCCACCGGCTCCACCCGCGTGAAGAGAGGGCTGGCCGAGATGCTCAAGGGCGGCGTGATCATGGACGTCGTCACCGCCGACCAGGCCAAGATCGCCGAAGACGCCGGAGCGGTCGCGGTGATGGCGCTCGAGCGCGTTCCCGCCGACATCCGCGCACAGGGCGGCGTCGCACGCATGAGCGACCCCGACCTCATCGACCAGATCATCGCGTCAGTCTCGATCCCCGTCATGGCCAAGGCCCGCATCGGCCACTTCGTCGAGGCGCAGGTGCTCCAGGAGCTCGGCGTCGACTACATCGACGAGTCCGAAGTGCTCTCGCCGGCCGACTACGTCAACCACATCGACAAGTGGGGCTTCACCGTCCCGTTCGTCTGCGGGGCGACCAACCTCGGCGAGGCGCTGCGCCGCATCACCGAGGGAGCGGCGATGATCCGTTCCAAGGGCGAGGCCGGTACCGGCGACGTCTCGGAGGCGACGAAGCACATCCGCACGATCCAGGGCGAGATCAACGCCCTGCGCTCGCGCACGAAGGACGAGCTGTACGTCGCGGCGAAGGAGCTGCAGGCGCCCTACGAGCTCGTCGCCGAGATCGCGGAGACGGGCAAGCTCCCGGTCGTCCTCTTCACCGCCGGCGGCGTCGCGACGCCCGCCGACGCGGCCCTCATGATGCAGCTGGGCGCCGACGGCGTCTTCGTCGGATCGGGCATCTTCAAGTCGGGGAACCCCGCCGAGCGTGCGGCGGCGATCGTGAAGGCGACGACCTTCTTCGACGACGCCGGCGTGATCGCCGAGGCGTCGCGCGGGCTCGGCGAAGCGATGGTCGGCATCAACGTCGCAGATCTGCCCGCACCCCACCGCCTCTCCGAGCGCGGCTGGTAACCGTGGCGGGTCGTCCCCGCGTCGGCGTGCTCGCCCTGCAGGGCGACGTGCGCGAGCATCTCGCGATGCTGGCGCGGCTGGGGGCGGATGCTGCGCCCGTCCGCCGTCCCGAGGAGCTCGCCGGCGTGGACGGGCTGGTGCTCCCCGGCGGGGAGTCGAGCGTGATCGACAAGCTCGCGCGAGCGTTCGGCATGCAGCATCCGATCCGCTCCGCCATCGCCGACGGCATGCCTGTCTACGGGACGTGCGCGGGCCTGATCCTGCTCGCCGACCGCATCACCGGTGCCATCGACGGCCAGGAGACGTTCGGGGGCCTCGATGCGGTGGTCGCACGCAACGCCTTCGGCGGGCAGACCGAATCGTTCGAGACCGACCTCGAGATCGACGGGTTCGTCGGCGGCCCCGTGCACGCGGCGTTCATCCGAGCGCCGATCGTCAGCTCGGTGGGGGAGAGGGCGAAGGCGATCGGCGCGCTGCCCGACGGGCGCATCGTCGCCGTCGAGCAGGGCAACCTGCTCGGCACCGCCTTCCACCCCGAGGTCTCCGGCGAGACCCGCTTCCACGAGCGCTTCCTCGCGAAGGTCCGCGCGCGCCGCTGACGCCTCCCGCGCGCGACTGCCCGGCACGAATGCGCCACTTTCCGGCGACTGCCCCCGCGAATCGGTGGTGTCAGTCGCCGGAATGCGCCACATTCCGGTGAAATGGGGACGTGACCGAATGGGTGGCGCTGTTGCGCGGGGTGAACGTCGGGGGCGTCACGATCCGCAGTGCCGAACTGCGCGACGTGGCGACGTCGATCGGACTCGACGACGCGCGCACCGTTCTCGCGAGCGGCAACCTTCTCTTCCGCGCGACGGGGGAACGCGCCGACCTGACGGCGCGGATCGAGAAGGCGCTGAGCGCACGCTTCGAGTACGACGCGCGGATCGTGCTCGTGACGCGTGACGAGGTCGCACGAGCCATCGCGGGATTCCCCTTCGACGAGGAGGACGGCCAGCGACAGCCCTACGTCGTGTTCTGTCTCGGCGAGCAGACGCGGAGGGCGCTCGTGGATGCGGCGGCCGGCCTCGACGGCGAGGTGGACCCGGTCGCCGACGCACCCGGCGTCGTCTACTGGAACCCCGCCAAGGGCACCACGGTGTCGACCCCGTTCGCCCAGGTCCTCGCCGGGAGGGCGTACCGCGAGACGACCACGAATCGGAACCTCCGCACGTTGCGCAAGATCGCGGGCTGAGCGTTTCGTACACTGGTCGTTATGTCCGGCCACTCCAAGTGGGCGACCACCAAGCACAAGAAGGCCGTCATCGACAGCCGCCGTGCGAAGTCGTTCGCCAAACTCATCAAGAACATCGAGGTCGCCGCGAAGATGGGCGGCGCCGACCTCGCAGGCAACCCGACCCTCTTCGACGCGATCCAGAAGGCGAAGAAGACTTCGGTCCCCAACGACAACATCGACCGCGCCGTCAAGCGCGGTGCGGGCGTCGGCGGAGAAGCGGTCGACTACCAGACGATCCTTTACGAAGGCTACGGTCCCAACGGTGTCGCGCTCATGATCGAGTGCCTCACCGATAACAAGAACCGCGCCGCCGCCGAGGTCCGCACCGCGCTCAGCCGCAACGGCGGCAGCCTCGCCGACCCGGGCAGCGTCGCCTACAACTTCGCGCGTAAGGGCGTCATCGTCGTCGCGAGCGAGAGCGCGAGCGAGGACGACGTCATGCTCGCCGTGCTCGAGGCCGGCGCCGAGGAGGTCGAGCCGCACGGCGACGGCTACGCGGTCGTCACCGAAGCGACCGATCTCGTGACCGTCCGCACCGCGCTGCAGGAGGCCGGTATCGACTACGAGTCGGCCGACGTCGAGTTCGTGCCCTCGCTGAAGGTCGAGATCGACGCCGACACGGCACGCAAGGTCTTCCGCCTCATCGACGCGCTGGAGGACAGCGACGACGTCCAGAGCGTGTTCAGCAACTTCGACCTCACCGCCGAGGTGCAGGCCGAGCTCGAGAACGACGAGTAGGCCCGCGCGCCTGGGTCGGGTGCCGAGGCGAGCGCTTAGCGTGGGGGAGTGACCTCCCGAACGCTCCGCGTGCTCGGCATCGACCCGGGCCTCACCCGGTGCGGAGTCGGCGTCGTCGACGTCGCCCGCGACCGGTCGGCCACTCTCGTGCACGTGGGTGTCATCCGCTCCGCGGTGGACGACCCCATCGAGCGCCGCCTCGCGACCATCGCAGCGGGCATCCGCGCCGTCGTCGCCGAGCACGGCCCGGCGGTCGTGGCCGTGGAGCGGGTCTTCGCACAGCACAACCGCAGCACCGTCATGGGCACCGCGCAGGCCAGCGGCATCGCATTGCTCGTCGCTGCGGAGGCGGGTCTTCCGGCGGCGACCCACACGCCCAGCGAGGTCAAGGCTGCCGTGACGGGGTACGGCGCGGCCGACAAGCGCCAGGTGCAGACCATGGTCGCCCGGGTGCTGCGCCTGGACGCCCTTCCCCAGCCGGCGGATGCCGCGGACGCACTCGCGCTCGCGCTGTGCCACGCGTGGCGCACCCCGGCCTCGACGCCCACGACCGGCGGTGGCCTCACCCCGGCGCAGCGGGCGTGGGCGGAGGCCGAATCGAGGTCGAGGGCGCCGGCGCGTGTCGCTCGAACAAAGATCCGAACGGGCGCGTAGGCTCGGAGGATGATCTCTTCGCTCCAGGGCACCGCTGCGTCCGTCGGCGACGACTCGCTCGTCATCGCGGTCGGCGGCGTCGGATTCTCCGTCGCCGTCACGCCCCAGGTGGCGCGCGCGACGCATGTCGGCGCGGAGGTTCATCTGCACACCACCCTGATCGTCCGCGAAGACGCCCTGTCGCTCTACGGTTTCGAGAACCGCGAGGAGCTGGTCGTCTTCACACAGCTCATCGGCGTCACCGGTGTCGGACCGAAGTCGGCGCTCGGGGTGTTGTCGTCGCTCACCGTCCCGCAGATCGCCGAGGCCGTCGCGTCCGACGACGACGCACCCTTCCGCCGCGTGTCGGGCATCGGCCCCAAGACGGCCAAGCTCATCGTCGTGCAGCTGGCCGGCCGTCTCGCGCCGCCCACGGCCGG
>Ga0247732_10000520_pt1 | contig 18102 bp, 14 predicted proteins | sample UWRJL163409C2_FD_180940 | JGI IMG/M metagenome (GOLD analysis project Ga0247732, IMG submission 180940) | Plant litter microbial communities from Arlington Agricultural Research Station in Wisconsin, United States - UWRJ-L163-409C-2 | ecosystem: Environmental > Terrestrial > Plant litter >...
CCCGTCGCGCGCATAGCCGATCGCGAACCGCGTGATGCGCTCGAGGGGCAGCGTTCCATGACGCTCGAGCATCGACATCCAGGCACCGAACGCGCCGGGCACGACCGCCGCGAGATGGCCGGTACCGGGGATCACGCCGAGCCCGAGCGCGGTGAAGGCCGAGGGATCGGCCGCCGCCGGCGCCGTCCCCTGTCCGCACAGCACCCAGGGTCGCGCAGAGCCGACGTCGAAGCCGAGGATGGGTGCATCTCCGCCGAGTCCGTTCAGGTGCGGCTCGACCACGTGCAGCACCAGACCGGCCGCAGCGGCCGCGTCGAAGGCGTTTCCGCCCTCCTCGAGCACGGCCATGCCCGCCGCCGACGCCAGCCAGTGGGTCGATGCCACCATTCCGAACGTGCCGACGAGTTCCGGCCTCGTCGTGAGCGTCATCGGGTACGCCCCTGCGACGGCCCCGACACGACCCTCACGTCGCCGAAGAGGCGCGCGATCGGGATGAGCACCGCCGGACGGGCGGCGACCCACCCCGCCGTCAGCACCACCAGCGATGCGACGAAGATCCCGAAGCCCGTCCAATTCACCGTGTCCTGCGACGCATACATGTGGTTCAGGTTACGCAGCGCACCGGTGGCGAAGACCAGCGCGACGTGCACCGCGATGAAGACGAGGAAGTAGATCATCGTCCACACGTGCACCCGCCGTGCCGCATCGAACGGCAGCAGCCGGTTCAGCCGATCGGCCGTGCGGGGCCAGAACATGCTCAGGCGCGCCCCCGTGACGATGGCCGCCGGGGCTGCGATGAACACGGTCGTGAAGTAGAAGAGCTGCTGCAGGCTGTTGTAGTTCACCCAGCCGTTGTGGGTCGGCCAGTCGAGGGTGGCGTACTGCAGACCCGCGGCGAGCGCGTTCGGGAAGACCTCCCACGAGGTCGGCACGATCTTCATCCATTGGCCGGTGACGAACAGGAGCACGACGTACAGCACTCCGTTGGCGATCCAGAGCACGTCGAGCGCGAGGTGGAACCAGACCGTCAGGCTCATCTTGCGCCGCTTCTCGCCACGCGGCGACCAGAAGGCGATGGGCCGCTTCTGCCTGCGCACCTGCCAGCCCGAACGGATGATGAGCACGATCAGGAACGTGTTGAAGAAGTGCTGCCAGCCCAGCCACGCCGGAATCCCCACCGGTGCACCGGCGGGCAGCGCGTACTCGCCGGGGTGGTCGACGAGGAAGCCGCGCACCGGGTCGGAGGCGACCAGGGCGCGCGCACCGAGCACCACGAGCCCGGCGACGAACGTCAGCACCACGACGCCGACGACGACCACGCCGACCCACTGACCCCGGGTCAGGGCGACGCGGCGCACGCCGGGGGGAGCATTCACCCCCGGACGATCAGCCGCTGCCACAGACCGATTCTATGAACCGCGGATGCTGCCCCGCCTCGCACCGTTCGACGTCGACGCGTCGGCGCGGTCAGCGATGGCGGAACCGGGGTTCGCGCTTCTCGCGGAAGGCCGCCATCCCCTCCTTCTGGTCGTCCGTCGCGAACAGCGCGGCGAACGCCTGCTTCTCGAAGCGGAGCCCCTCGGCGAGCGGTGTCTCCAGGGCCGTATCGAGTGCCGCCGTCGCCGCGTAGAGGGCGGGGAGGGGCTTGGCGGCGATGCCCTCGGCGATGCCGGCGACCTCGTCGAGCAGCCGGTCGGCCGGCAGCACGCGCGAGACGATCCCCGCGCGCTCGGCCTCGGCAGCATCCATCGTCCGCCCGGTGAGGATCAGGTCGGCCGTCTTGTACGACCCGATCGCCCGCGCCAGTCGCTGCGACCCTCCCATGCCGGGGATCACCCCGAGCGTGATCTCGGGCTGGCCGAAGCGGGCCGAGTCGGCGGCGATCACGAGGTCGCACATGAGCGCGAGCTCGCAGCCGCCGCCGAGGGCGTAACCGGCCACCGCGGCGATCGTGGGCGTGCGCACGGCCGCGAAGCGACCCCACGCTCCGAAGTGGTCGTCGACGATCATCTCGACCGACGTCTTCGCCTCCATCTCCTTGATGTCGGCGCCGGCGGCGAAGGCCTTCGCCGATCCGGTGACGACGATCGCGCCGATCCCGGGGTCGACGTCGAAGGCCTCGGCCGCCTCGACGACCTCGCTCATCAGCGTCGTGTTCAGCGCGTTGAGGGCGTTCGGCCGGTTCAGCGTGATCCAGCCCACGCGTCCGCGGGTCTCGATGAGGATCGTCTCGTACGTCATGGGGCCCCTTCCGAAGAGCGGATGCTGCGCGCCCGCCCTCCGATCCTCCCCCGGCGCGCTCGCGGAGTCGACCGTCGACGGATGGTCGCCTCTCGTTCACCTCGCGGCCACCACGACCCGAGAGGGTCGACGGGACCGGTCCGCATCTTCGCGGGACCGGTGCGTACCCCCGTCTCATCCCCAACCCGAGGACACGCATGCCCACGCATTCCTTCCGCCGCGCCGTCGCGTTCACCGCGACCGCCGCAGCGGTGTGCGCGCTCGCCCTGTCGAGCGCCACCGCGGCTTCCGCCGCGATCGTCCCCGCTCCCGTCACGAGCAGCGCCACCGGTGCCGCGCTCGGACTGAGCCCGATCGGCACGTTCGAATCGGGGGTCTTCGACGAGTCGGCCGCCGAGATCGTGCAGACCTACCGCGACCGCATCTTCGTCGTGAACGCCCAGGCGGGCTCGGTCGGCGTGCTCGACAACACCGACCCGACGAAACCGGTCGAGGAGTTCGCCCTCACGTCGCAGGGCGTGGCCAATTCGCTCGCGATCCGCGACGACGGTCTCGGCGTCATCGCCTTCGAGGCGCCCGTCAAGACGGATCCGGGCCACGTCGTCTTCTTCGACGCGAACGCTGCGGACGCGGCATCCGCCGTTCTCGGCGAGATCACCGTCGGGGCTCTCCCCGACATGGTGACGATCTCGAAGGACGGCGCGTACGCCGTCGTCGCCAACGAGGGCGAACCGGCCGACGACTTCTCGACCGATCCCGAGGGGTCCGTCGGAGTCATCAAGCTGCCCACGACCGTCTCGCTCCCGGCGACGGCCGACGCGAAGACCGCGAACTTCCGCGCCTTCGAGCCCGGCGGCACCAAGACGCTCGACGCGAATGTGCGCGTCTTCGGCCCCGACGTGGCGGCGCCCGGGCAGGACCCGACCACGCTCGCCACCAACCGCGTGAGCCGCAACCTCGAGCCCGAGTACGTCACCGTCTCCGGTACGACCGCCTACGTCGCCCTGCAGGAGGCCAACGCCATCGCCGTGGTCGACCTCACCAAGCCGGAGGTCACGAAGATCCTGCCGCTGGGATTCAAGGACTACGCGACGAACACCCTCGATGCCAGCGACCGCGACCCCAACGGTGCCCCGACCTACAACCAGAAGAGCTACGCCGGTCTCTTCGGCGTGTACATGCCCGACGGCATCAGCTCCTACGTCGCCGCGGACGGCAAGACCTACCTGGTCACGGCCAATGAGGGCGACGGGCGCGAGTGGGGCGATTACAACGAGACCGTCCGGGTGAAGGATCTGGGCAAGAACGGCGTCGCGCCGGTCTGCACGACCTCGCCGCTCGCCTCCCAGCTCGGCGACGCGGATCTCGGCCGCCTCAATGTGACGACCTCGATGGGCCTGAACGCCGACGGCACGTGCTACTCCGAGCTGTACACGTTCGGCGGACGCTCGTTCTCGGTCTGGTCGACAGACGGTGCGCTGGTGTTCGACTCGGGCAGCCAGTTCGAGAAGATCACGCACGACGCGAACCCCGCGTTCTTCAACTCGAACCACACGGAGAACAACCTCGAAGGCCGCAGCGACGACAAAGGTCCCGAGCCCGAGAACCTCGTGATCGGCGTCGTGGACGGCAAGACCTACGCGTTCATCGGTCTCGAGCGCGTCGGCGGCGTGATGGTCTACGACATCACGACCGCGAGTGCTCCGACCTTCGTCACCTACGTCAACAACCGCGACTTCTCGAAGGAACCCGGCACCCCTGAAGCCGGCGACCTCGGCCCCGAGGGTCTCGCGTTCACGTCGGCGCTGCGGTCCCCCACGGGAACGCCGCTGCTCACCGTCGGCAACGAGGTCTCCGGAACGACGACGAACTTCGATGTGACGGGGCTCGTCGCGGACAAGCCCGACGTGCAGGTGCTGACCATCAACGACTTCCACGGCCGCATCGTGCAGGAGCCAGCCAACGGCTACGCCGGGGCGGCGGCTCTCGCCGGTGCCGTGGACGCGTACCGCGCGCAGAACCCCAACACGCTGTTCGTCTCCGCGGGAGACAACATCGGCGCCTCGGCCTTCGAGTCGTTCATCCAGGACGACCAGCCGACGCTCGACGCGTTGAAGGCGGCGAAACTCGACGTGAGCGCCGTGGGGAACCACGAGTTCGACCAGGGCTTCGACGACATCCAGCGCGTGATCGACACGCTCGGCGGCCCCCAGTACGCGCTCGGGGCGAACGTGTACGAGAAGGGCACCGACACCCCGGCGCTCGAGGAGTACACCGTCGAGACCACCGAGAGCGGCGCGCGCATCGCCTTCATCGGCGTCGTCACGCCGCAGACGCAGACCCTGGTCAACCCGGCGGGCATCGCCGACATCGAGTTCGGCGACATGGGAGAGGCCGTCGACCGCGTCACCGCCGAGATCGTCGCAGCCGATGCGGCCGATGTCGTCGTCGTCCTGGCGCACGACGGTGGGGCGAGCTCGAGCATCGAGGCACTGCAGGCCGACACGACGTCGGACTTCGGCCGCCTGGTGCACAACCTGCCCGAGGGCGTCGACGCGGTCGTCTCGGGCCACACGCACCAGACGTACGCGGGCGAGGTCGACGGCGTTCCCGTCGTGCAGGCCAACCAGTACGGCACCCGCCTCGGAACGCTCGACATCGACCTCGCCGAAGACAACGCGCTCGTCTCGATCACTCCCGGTCTCGTGACGCTCTTCGACGCTCCGGTGTCGATGAGCGCCGCCTACCCGAAACTCGAGGTCAACGAGCTGGTCGTCGAGGCGAAGGCCGAGGCCGACGTGCTCGGCAAGGAGCAGGTCGGAACGATCACCGAGAGCATCAACCGCGCCAAGACCGCGGCCGGGGCCGAAGACCGCGGCGCGTACTCGACGCTCGGCAACACCGTCGCCGACGTGTACCTGTGGGCCACGAGCGAGAACCCCGAGTACGGCGGCACCGACGCGCAGATCGCGTTCATGAACCCGGGTGGGCTCCGCGCCGACCTGGTGCCGGGCGACAACGGCGCGGTCACCTACCGTGCCGTCGCCAACGTGCAGCCCTTCGGCAACACGCTGGTGACCCTGGAGCTCACCGCAGCGCAGCTGAAGGCCGTGCTCGAAGAGCAGTGGCAGCCTGCGGACTCCAGTCGTCCGAAGCTCGCACTGGGGGTCTCGGAGGGCTTCTCGTTCGAGTACCTCGGGACCGCCGAGCGCGGGTCGCACATCGGCGCCATCACGTTGAACGGCGAAGAGCTCGACGTGACGGACACGGCCACCACCTACAAGGTCGTGACCAACTCGTTCCTCGCGGCCGGCGGCGACAACTTCGGCACGTTCGCGCAGGGTACGGGCGCGGCCGACTCCGGGCAGATCGACCTCGCGGCCACGGTGAACTTCTTCGAGGCGTCCGAGGGCCCCGTCGCCCCGTCCCCGGCCGATCGAGCGGTGCTGGTGACCAGCATCGACCCGGTCGAGCCGACCGACCCCGGCACCGACCCGGAGCTCCCGGGGACGGGCCCCGGCACCACCCCGCCGGCGCCGACGAACCCGGGCGGCACTCCGCCCGCGGCGGGAACGCAGGTCGGTGGCGACTGGGCCGACGTCTCGCTGAGCAATGGAGGACGCGTCGAGCAGGGCCGCTCCCTCACGGTGACGGTGTCGGGCCTCGAGCCCGGCCAGCAGATCGCCGCGACCCTCTTCAGCGAGCCCCTCGTGGTCACCGGTATCCCGGCGGCGAACACCCAGGGCATCACGACCTTCGCGGTCGCGATCCCCGCCGACTTCGCCGTCGGCGCTCACCGCCTCGTGATCACGACCGCCGGCGAGGAAGCGATCTCGGTCGGCGTGACGGTCGTCGCACCCGGTGCTCTCGCAGCCACCGGCGCGGAACTGCCGTGGGGCATCGCGCTCGGGGCGGGCTTCCTGCTCGTCGCCGGGGGCCTGGCCTTCGCCCTCCGTAAGCGCCGCACCGTCGTCGGCTGACACCCGCACCGCACCGCAGAGGCCCTCACCCTTCCGGGTGGGGGCCTCTCGCGCAGCATCCGCATCTTTGAGAGTGCCCGAAACCGCCATCCGTGCCCGAAATCGCGGGCACCCCTGGCCGTTTCGGGCACCTTCGGCGAGAGACGCGGGCTCAGCCGTCCCAGCGGCGGAAGAGGGCGGCGAGCGCCTGGCCGCCGCCGATGCACATCGTCACGACCGCGTACTCGAGGTCGCGGCGGCGCAGGTCCATCGCCGCTCGCACCGACAGGATCGCGCCGGTGGCACCGACCGGGTGGCCGAGCGCGATCGCCCCGCCGTAGGGGTTCGTCTTCTCGGGATCGAGGCCCGCATCGCGGATCACGGCGACCGCCTGGGCGGCGAAAGCCTCGTTGAGCTCGATCACGTCGACGTCGGCCGGGGTGAGCCCGGTCTGCGCCCACAGCCGCTCCAGCGCGATCACCGGGGCATAGCCCATGATCTCGGGGTCGACCCCGGCCGTGGTCACCGCTTCGAGCGTGACGAGCCCGTCGAGACCCCGCTCGCGCGCATCGGACTCCCGCATCAACACGGTCGCGGCCGCCCCGTCGTTGATGCCCGAGGAGTTGCCCGCCGTGACCGACCCGCCCTCGCGGAACGCGGCGCGCAGGCCCGCGAGCACCTCCACGGTGGTGCCGGGGCGCGGATGCTGGTCGACCGCCACCTCGACGCCGGTGCGGCCGGGGGTCGTCACGGGCACGATCTCGTCCGCGAAGGCCGAGCGCGCCGCATCAGTCGCCGCACGCCGTTGGCTCTCCACGGCGAACTCGTCCTGCTCCCGACGGGAGACGCCGTATCGCTCGGCGACGTTCTCGGCGGTGGTGCCCATGTGCTTGCCGCTGAACGGATCGGTCAGGATCGCGAGGGTGCCGTCGAGCAGCCTGCGGTCGCCGAGCCGCGCGCCGTCGCGGGCGCCGAAATCGAGGAAGGGCGTGCGCGACATGCTCTCGTCGCCGCCCGCGACGACGACGTCCACGCCGCCCCAGAGCAGCTCCTGGGCGCCCGACCAGATCGCCTGCAGCCCCGAACCGCAGAGGCGATTGACGGTGAATGCGGGCACGCGCGTCGGAAGCCCCGCGGCGAGCGCCACCCGGCGGGCGTTGTAGGCGTCGGGTCCGTTCTGGGCGATGCAGCCCATCACGACCTCGTCGACGTCGGCGGGGGCCAGACCCGCGCGCTCGAGCGCCGCGGTGACCGCCACGGCGCCGAGCTCGTGGGCCGGAACCGTCGACAGCGATCCGGCGAAGCTCCCGATCGGTGTGCGCGCACCGGCGACGAGCACGACCCGCTCGCGGTCGGCCATCAGCCCGCCGCCTCCTCCGGGCGCTCGGCCGTATCGTCGACGACGACGAAGTCCTCGTAGCCGTCGATGTGGCGCTCGTCGGGCCCGTTGTACTCCGACAGGGGGCGGATGAGCGCGTTCGACGCCCGCTGCTCGCGGATGTGCGCGGTCCACCCCGTGACCCGCGCGGCGACGAACAGCGGCGTGAAGGTCGCGGTGTCGAAGCCCATCAGGTGGTAGGCCGGGCCCGAGGGGTAGTCGAGGTTCGGATAGATGCCCTTGCGGTCGACGAACTCCGTCTCGAGCGCGTCGTAGAGGTCGAGCACGTCCGGCCGGTCGTAGTGCTCGACGAGTTCGACGAGAGCCGCGCGCATCGTCGGAACCCGGGAGTCGCCGCGCTTGTAGACGCGGTGCCCGAACCCCATGACCTTCCGCTTCTCGGCGAGCGCGGTGTCGAGCCAGGGCACGACGTTCGACGCGTCGCCGATCTCGTCGAAGACGTGCATGACGGCCTCGTTCGCGCCCCCGTGCAGCGGTCCCTTCAGCGCCCCTATCGCTCCCACGACGGCGGAGTACAGGTCGCTGAGGGTCGAGGTGATGACGCGAGCGGTGAACGTCGAGGCGTTGAAGGAGTGCTCGGCGTAGAGGATCAGCGAGACGTTGAACGCGTCGACGACGAGCGGCTCGGACTCCTCCTCGAACGTCATCCAGAGGAAGTTCGCGGCGTAGTCCAGGTCGTCGCGCGGCTCGACCGGTTCGATCGGGTCGTCGTCGCGACGACGGCGCTGGTCGTAGGCGATCACGGCCGGAAGCGCGGAGAAGAGACGGATGCTGCTGGCCAGCTCCGCCTCGGGGCTCGCATCGTCGGCGTGGGGATCGGTCGCGCCGATCACACTCACCGCCGTTCGCACGACGTCCATCGGGTGCGCGGTGGTCGGCACCAGGTCGATCGCCGCTCTCACCGCCGGCTGCAGCATCCGGTTCTCCCGCTCAGAGGCGCGCAGCTCGGCCAGCTGCTCGGAGGTGGGCAGCTCGCCGTGCCAGAGGAGGTAGGCGACAGCCTCGAAGGGCTGGGACGCGGCGAGCTCCTGCACGGGGTAGCCCCGGTAGAGGAGGCTGTTGGTGTCGGGGTTCACCTTGCTGATCGCGGTGTAATCCACCACCACGCCGGCGAGGCCCTTCTTGATGTCGGTCATCTCTCTCCCTCGAGATCGGCGGATGCTGCGGTTCAGCGCTCCACGCGGAAGTCGAACACGTTCGTGTCGAAGCGGGTGTAGCCCTCGTAGTCGATGAGGTCGTACAGGTCGGCGCGGTGCTGCATCTCGCCGAGTCTCGAAGTCAGGTGCCCCTCGTCCTCGAGAGTGTCGAGCGCCCTGTCGGCGGCCCCCATCGCGAGGCGCAGAAGCGAGACGGGCCAGATCACGATGTTGACGCCGGCGCTGCGCAGCTGCTCGGTCGAGAACAGCTCGCTCTTGCCGAACTCGGTCATGTTGGCCAGGATCGGCACGTCGAGCGCTGCGCGCATGGCCTCGAACTCGCCGAGGTCGCGCATCGCCTCGGGGAAGATCGCGTCGGCACCTGCGTCGACGAGCGCCTTGGCGCGATCGATCGCCGCGTCGAGCCCGTCGATCGCACGGATGTCGGTGCGCGCCATCACGAGGAAATCGGGGTCGCGTCGCGCGTCGACGGCGGCGCGGATCCTCTTGACGGCCGTGTCGCCGTCGACGACGCTCTTGCCGTCGAGGTGCCCGCAGCGCTTCGGGTTCACCTGATCCTCGATGTGGGCGCCCGCGAGCCCCGCGTCTTCGAGGGTCTGGATCGTTCGCGCGACGTTCATCGGCTCGCCGAACCCGGTGTCGGCGTCGATGATCGCCGGAAGCTCGGTCATCCGCGCGATCTGCTGACCGCGCCCGGCGACCTCGGTGAGGGTCGTCAGCCCGATGTCGGGGAGGCCCAGATCAGCGGCGAGCACCGCGCCGGAGACGTAGACCCCGTCGAAGCCCTTCCGCTCGATCAGCCGCGCCGACAGCGGGTTGAACGCGCCCGGGAAGCGCAGCAGCTCGCCGGATGCGAGGCGTTCGCGCAGCATCCGGCGCTTCTCGTGCGCCGGGGTCTGGGCGTACAGCATCAGAACAGCCCCTTGGGAGCCGGCGCGAGGGCGAGCACACCGTGCTTGGCGACGATGTTCAGCTGCAGCACCTCCGCCGCCGTGAGCTCGGGCAGACGCTCGGCGAGGTCGAGGAACCGCTCGATCTCCTCCGGCAGCAGCACGGGCTCGGCCAGCAGGCGGAACTTGCGCACGTAGTCCTCGCGGGCGAACGGGCGAGCACCCAGCGGGTGCGCGTCGGCGACGGCGATCTCGTCGTCGACGGTCGAGCCGTCGGCGAGGGTGATGACCACGCGGCCTCCGAAGGCCTTCTCGTTCGGATCCTCCGAGTGGTAGCGACGCGTCCACTCGGCGTCCTCCGCGGTGGTGACCTTGCGCCACAGCTCGACGGTGTCGGGACGGCCGGCGCGCTCGGGCGTGTACGAGTCGACGTGGTGCCAGGCGCCGTCCTGCAGCGCGACGGCGAAGATGTACGGGATCGAGTGGTCGAGCGTCTCGCGCGAGGCGGCCGGATCGTACTTCTGCGGGTCGTTCGCGCCCGAGCCGATGACGTAGTGCGTGTGGTGGCTCGTGTGCAGCACGATCGAGGCGACGTTCGCCGGGTCGCGGAGGTCGGGCCGCTCGGTGCCGAGACGGCGGGCGAGGTCGATCCACGCCTGCGCCTGGTACTCGGCGGAGTGCTCCTTCGTATACGAGTCGAGGATCGCGCGCTTGGACTCGCCGGAGGCCGGCAGCGGAACGTCGTACGACGCATCCTTGCCGTCGAGCAACCAGGCGACCACGCCGTCCTCTCCCTCGTAGATCGGGGCGGGCGACGTCTCGCCGCGCATCGCGCGGTCGACCGCCTCGACGGCGAGCTTCCCCGCGAACGCCGGCGCGAACGCCTTCCAGGTCGAGATCTCGCCCTTGCGCGACTGGCGCGTGGCGGTGGTGGTGTGCAGCGCCTGACCGATCGCCTGCCGGATGGTCTCGGTGTCGAGGCCGAGCAGTGTGCCGATCCCCGCCGCAGCCGCGGGGCCGAGGTGGGCGACGTGGTCGATCTTGTGCCTGTGCAACGAGATCGCCCGCACGAGGTCGATCTGGATCTCGTAGGCCGTGGCGAGCCCGCGCACGAGCGCCGCCCCGTCGCGACCGGTGTGCTGCGCGACGGCCAGGATCGGCGGGATGTTGTCGCCCGGGTGGGAGTAGTCGGCGGCGAGGAACGTGTCATGGTAGTCGAGCTCCCGCACGGCGACCCCGTTCGCCCACGCGGCCCACTCCGGGCTCGTGCGTCGTTCGAGCGCGCAGCCGAAGATCGTGGCGCCGGGGCCGCTGATCGAGACCGGGTGGTCGAGGGCCTGCTGTCGAGCGGCGCTCACCGGGCGCCGGGTGAGGGATGCTGCCGCCACCGCGGCGTTGTCGATGACCCGGTTGACGATCATGTCGACGACATCGCCGTCGACGCCCACCTCGTCGGTCGCAACCTCCGCCAGGTGCCACGCCAGCTCGCCTTCGCGGGGCAGGTTCTCGTCGCTGCGGTGGACACGGAGATGATGCGAGATCGTCATGGGGGGCCTTTCGTGGGGCATTCCCTACCCATACTGCCCGCCCTACGGCGAGAGGGCCTCCCCTTCCGCTTTCGCCGGGCGTACGTGTACCCGGGGTTCAGCCGTGGACGGCCGACTGGCCGAGGTGCGTGACGAGCTCGTCGAGCGCGCTCGCCCATCCGTCGTAGAAGCTGTCGTCACCGGCCATACCGTCGACGCCGCGCAGGTCGAAGGTCAACCGCGTCAGATCTCCGGCCGGTGCGATCACGACCGTCACCACCGGGGTCTCGTCGGGATCGGCGTCGGGCTCGCCCCAGGTGAAGACGAGTCGCCGCTGCGGCACCACCTCCCGGTAGATCCCGCCGGTCGGGTACGTCTGACCCGACGCATCATCGACCATCGTGTAGGCGTAGCGACCGCCCTTCTTCGCGTCGATGGTCACCGTTTCGCGCGGCGTGGTCATGCCATTCGGATGCCACCACTGCGCGGCGTCGTCGGCATCCGTCCATGCGTTCCAGATCTGTTCGGGGGTCGCGTCGAGCAGTCGCTCGAGCGTGAATCCGCGGGAGGAATCGATCATGGGTTGCTCCTTGCCTGCCGCGGCGCGCGTCGTCGCGGTTCGAGCACCGTACGTCGCCGTCCGCGTTCCGTCGAGGCGGTTGCGCGAGGGGCGGATCGCCGGCGGCGAGTCGTTCCGGTCGGCGGATCGCGCGCGCTCAGGAGGTCGTCGCCTACGGCACGGCGGTCACACTGTCCTGAGCGGCCCGCGGCCGCCAGGTCGCGAGAACGGCTGCGGCAGCATCCAGGCTCTCCGCCGCGCCCTCGCCATCGGTGCGCGCCTGAGCCAGAGCGGCGAGCACGAGCGACGAGCAGATGACCGCGAGCGTGCGCTGCGACGCGGCGTCGAGGTCGGGTCGACCCGCGGCGACGCCCGCGCGGACCGCGACGCGGATCTCGTCGGTGTACTCGGCGATGATCGCCCGGACGCCGTCGTCTTCGCTCGCCAGCGGGGTGCACGCCGCGTTCAGCAGGAGGCAGCCCGATCTCGCCGATGACGACGGCGAGAGGATCTCGGCGCGCAGGACCGCGAGGTAGCGCTCGAGCGCCTCAGGGGCGGGGTTGCTCTCCCTCAGCCCCGCGAGGCGAGGGCGGGCGACGTGCGCGAGGTAGTCGACGACGACCGCTTCGAACAGCCCTCGTTTGCTCCCGAACGCGTGGTAGAGGCTCGACCGCTTCAGGGAGGTCGCCTCTTCCAGCTCGCCGATCCCCGCCTCGGCGTAGCCTCGCGACCAGAACAGGTCGCGGGCCGAGCGCACCACCTCGTCGTGGTCGAACGTTCGCAGTCGTCCCATCGGATTCCCTCCGTCGGGGTCTATATTAGACCAATCGTTACAAAATTTCGGAAGGACGCCCCCATGCGCGCGATCACCCACCACGAGTTCGGCGACCCGGCAGCAGTACTCACCGTCGAAGACGCCGAGACCCCCACCCCCGGCGAGGGAGAGGTGCGCATCCGCACCCTGCTCTCCCCCATCCACAACCACGATCTCTGGACGATCCGCGGCACCTACGGCTACAAGCCCGCGCTTCCCGCTCGCGCCGGAACCGAGGCCGTCGGCGTCGTGGAAGAGGTGGGCGCCGGAGTCGATTCGCTGCGGGTGGGCCAGCGCGTCGCCACGGGCGGCACGTTCGGGGTCTGGGCCGAGCAGTTCATCGCGCGCGCGGCGGGGCTCGTCCCCGTCGCCGAAGGCCTCCCGGACGAAGCAGCCGCCCAGCTCGTGTCGATGCCGTTCAGCGCGATCAGCCTGCTGGAGTTCCTCGACCTGAAGCCCGGCGACTGGATCGTGCAGAACGCCGCGAACGGCGCGGTCGGTCGCATGGTCGCCCAGATCGGCGCTGCGCGCGGCATCAACGTGGTGGGGCTCGTCCGCCGCGCGTCGGGCGTGCGCGAGCTCGAGGACCAGGGCATCTCGCGCATCGTCGCGGTCGACTCCGAGGGCTGGCAGGACCGCGTCGCCGAGCTCACCGGCGGCGCCGACATCGTGGCGGGCGTCGACTCCGTCGGCGGCCGGTCGAGCGGTGATGTGCTCTCGCTCCTCGCCGAGAACGGAACCCTCGTTGCCTTCGGCGCGATGGACAGCCCGACGATGGAGCTCGCTTCGGGCGATGTCATCTTCAAGCAGGCCACGGTGAAGGGATTCTGGGGCAGCAAGGTCGCGGGGAGCATGGATGCGGCGACCCGCACCGAGCTCTTCGGCGAGCTCGCACGTCACCTCTCGTCGGGAGTGCTCACGCTGCCGGTCGCATCGGTCCACGGGTTCGACGATGTCGCCGCTGCCGTGACCGCCTCAGGCGAAGCGGGCCGCGTCGGCAAGGTGCTCTTGCGTCCCTGACCGGTCCCGGGCCGGTCGCCTCGTCTTCTCGCGGCGGCCGGCCTACCCGGCGGCGAGCTCGACCATCTTCGCGAGCGCCTCGAGAGCGGGCCGCTGGCCCTTCACGAGACGTTCGCGCGCGTCGTCGATCGCTGCCCACTCGACGCGGTCGACCTCGGGGAATCGCGCGGTCTCGCCCGACCGCGGCGGCCACTCCATCTCGAACTCGCCGAACGAGAATCCGGACGCGTCGAAACCTGCTCCGTCCGCGACGAACACCACGACACGCTTGCCCGACGAGTAGGCGAAGGTGCCCAACTCGGCATAGTCGCCCGCCGGCGCGTCGATGCCGAGCTCTTCGCGGAACTCGCGGTGCGCAGCATCCAGAGCGGACTCGCGGTCGGGGTCGAACTCGCCCTTCGGGATCGACCAGGCGGCGACGTCTTTCGAGGCCCAAAACGGGCCTCCCATGTGGGCGATGAGCACCTGCACCCCGCTGCCGTCGAGACGGTACAGCAGGATGCCGGCGCTCATCACCACCATGGTCGGGCCTCAGGCCAGTCGCGCCTTGGGTGACGTCTCGTAGGTCTTCTGCCCGTCGCGCTCGACCGTGCCACCCAGCGCGTCGTCGATCGCGGAGAGCGTGTCGGCGTCGAGGGTGACACCGGATGCCTTGACGGTGTCGGCGAGCTGCTCCGGACGCGACGCGCCGACGAGTGCGGCCGCGACGTTCGGGTTCTGCAGCACCCAGGCGATCGCCATCTGCGGCATCGACAGGCCCGCCTGCTCGGCGATGGGTTTCAGTCGCTGCACCGCGGTGAGCGTGTCTTCGGCGAGGAAGCGCTTGATGAAGTTCGCGCCGCTCTTCTCGTCGGTCGCGCGCGACCCCTCGGGGACCGGCTGACCGGGCAGGTACTTGCCGCTCAGCACGCCCTGCGCCATGGGCGACCAGACGATCTGCGAGATGCCGAGCTCCTCGCTCGCGGGAACGACCTTGTCTTCGATGACGCGCCACAGCATCGAGTACTGCGGCTGGTTCGAGATGAGCTGGATGTTGAGCTCCTTCGCGAGGGCGTGGCCCTCGCGAAGCTGCTCGGCGGTCCACTCCGAGACGCCGATGTAGAGCACCTTGCCCTGGCGCACCAGGTCGGCGAAGGTCTGGAACGTCTCCTCGAGCGGCGTCTCGTAGTCGAAACGGTGCGCCTGGTAGAGATCGACGTAGTCGGTGCCGAGGCGCTTCAGCGAGCCGTTGATCGACTCGGTGATGTGCTTGCGGCTCAAGCCGGTGTCATTGGGGCCACCCGGTCCGGTCGGGAAGTAGACCTTCGTGAAGATCTCGAGCGACTCGCGCCGCTGCCCCTCGAGCGCCTTCCCGAGGATGACCTCGGCGGCGGTGTTGGCGTAGGTGTCGGCGGTGTCGAACGTCGTGATGCCGGCGTCGAGGGCGGCGTGCACGGTCTTGACGGCGGCGTCGTCTCCGACCTGCGACGCGTGCGTCACCCAGTTGCCGTAGGTGATCTCCGAGACCTTGAGACCACTGTTGCCCAGATAGCGATAATTGACCATGCGTCCACGCTACTGGCGCGCGCCGACCTCGGCTCCGGGTTGCGCCGACGAGGATCGAGGATGCGTCAACCACCCCCGGCCGCAGGACGCACGCGGGTAGCGTTCCCTGGTGAGCACCTCTCCCGCCCGCGCCCGGACGACCGAGTCGATGCGCGCCGCGCGCACGCTCGTCGCGCCGTCGCGCATGCTGCTGGCGGCGAAGACCGCGGGCGCCGCCGTACTCGCCTGGTACCTCGCGCCGCTCATCCCCTTCGCCGCCGACGAGTACTCGTACTACGCACCGCTCGGGGTCGTGGTGAGCATGTACCCGACCCTGGCCGATTCCGCGCGCTCCAGCGTGCAGACGGTGCTGGGCCTCGCGATCGGCATCGGTTTCGGACTCGTCGCGGTCGGGCTCGATGCCGCGGGGGTGCCGGCTGCGGTCGCCCTCGCCGCCATCGTCGCGATCGGGGTGCTGCTGGGAGGCGCGCGCGCGCTCGGCCCCGGGCGCGAGTGGATCGTCATGGCCGCGCTGTTCGTGCTCCTGATCGGGGGAAGGGGCGATCCCGACCAGTTCTCGGTGTCGTACCTGGTCACGATGGCGTTCGGCATCGTGGTCGGCGTCGCGGTGAACGTCCTCATCGCACCCCCGGTCTTCCTGCCGTACGCCTCCCGGCGGCTCAGCGAACTCCGCGACACCGTCGCCGCCCGCCTGGACGAGATGGCCGACGCCGTCGGCGCGGGAGGCGTCGACCGCGACGCACTGGCCGCGTCGATGAGCGAACTGTCGACGATGCTTCTGACGGTCGCCGATGAGGTGCGCGAGGCCGACCGCAGCCTCCGGGGCAATCCGAGGGGCCGCCGGCAGGCGGCCGCTCAGGAGGAGAACGCACGTCGCTTGCGGGCGCTCGAGCACGTGACGTTCTTCGCGCGCGATCTCGCCGATATCCTCGGCCGCATCCCACCGACGGGGGCTCCGCTGCGCGGCGAGGCGCGGGCGCTGCTGGCCGAGGCGGTGCGCGCGTGCCGCGACGTCGTGGCCACCGCACCGGGCGACCGCGACACCACGGCGCTCATCGAGACCGCCGGTGCGGCGGTCGAGGGCTACCTCGCGTCGCTGGAGCCCGTCGACACCGGCATCGCCGAGCTGGCGGAGACCGTGACCGCCGGGGTCAGTCTCCGCCGCATGATCGACGCCTGCCGCCCGTTCGCCTGAGGACGGCGCGTCAGTGCAGGGCGTTGGCGGCGATGTACGCGCGCAGCACATGCTCGTCGGCTGCCATCTGGACCACGTGCTGCGGGGCGTCGAGCATTCTCCGAACGTCCGGCGCGTACTCGATGTCGACGCCGATCGCCTCGAGGATGGTCTCGGCGAACTTCTCGGGCTTCGCGGTCTCGAGCACGAGCATGGGCACGCCCTCTTCGACGTACTCGCGAGCGACCTTCACCCCGTCCGCGGTGTGGGGATCGATGATCTCGCCCGAGGCGGCGTGCAGAGATCCGATCGTGGCGAGACGGTCGGCGTGCGTGCTCGTCCCACTGACGATCCCGAACTCCTCGGCGAAGCGCTCCCGCTCGGCACTGAAGTCGACGAAACCCCGCTCATCGAGCTCGCGCCAGGCAGCGGTGACCCGCTCGGGGTCACGACCGACGAACTCGAAGACGAAGCGCTCCAGGTTCGAGGCGCGCGAGATGTCCATGGAAGGGCTGGAGGTGATCAGGGTCTGGGCAGTGGTGCGCGGGCGGTAGATGCCCGTGCGGAAGAACTCGTCGAGCACGTTGTTCTCGTTCGTCGCCAGCACGAGGCGGCGCACGGGCAGCCCCATCTGCGTGGCGAGGAAGCCGGAGTAGATGTTGCCGAAATTGCCCGACGGCACGGTGAACGACACCTCGGTCGCTCCGCTCGCATCGGTCGCTCGCAGCCACGCCCAGAAGTAGTAGACGGTCTGCGCGGTGATGCGCGCGAAATTGATGGAGTTCACGGCGCCGAGATGCTGCGATCGTTTGAACTCGAGGTCGCCGGCGAGGTGCTTGGCGAAGCTCTGGCAGTCGTCGAAGGCGCCCTCGATGACGATGTTGTGCACGTGGTCGTCGTCGATCGAGAACATCTGCGCGCGCTGGAACGCGCTCATGCGCCCCTGCGGGGAGAGCATGAAGACCGAGATGCGCTCCTTGCCCCGCAGTGCGTGCTCCGCCGCCGACCCGGTGTCGCCGGAGGTCGCGCCCAGGATGTTCAGCACCGTGTCGGTGCGCTCGAGCAGGTATTCGAGCGCGTGACCGAGGAACTGCATGGCGATGTCTTTGAAGGCGAGCGTCGGACCCTCGGACAGGCCGACGAGGGTGAGACCGTCACCGATCGGGCGCAGGGGCACGACGCTGTCGGGGAACGGCGCGTAGGCCGCCTCGGTCATGCGCGCCAGATCGTCGCGTGGGATGTCGGTCGCGAAGAGCGCGAGCACCTCGGTCGCCAGCTGCGGGTAGGTCAGCGCCCGCCAGCGCTCGAGCGTCTCGGCGCTGACCGAGGGGACCGTCTCGGGGACGGCGAGGCCCCCGTCGGTGGCGAGGCCTTCCAGCACCGTCGCGCTGAACGGCTGCGGCTGCATGCCGCCACGGGTGGAAATGAACTGCACGTCGGCTCCTCGCCTCTGGACTGGCGTCTCTATTCTCCCCAGTCCCCCGTGCAGTCGATGACAACCCGGCCCGGGGCGGCGTTCAGCTGTCCTTGCGGATCCAGCGGAAGGTGACGCGCACGAGGATCAGGCCCACGAAGAGCCAGATGAGCGTCACCCCCAGGGTGAGTCCGTGCTGCCAGGTGCCGCCCGGCTCGTCGGCGGCGAACGCCTCCGGCAGGAAGACCGAACGCATGCCCTGCGCCAGCCACTTCAGCGGGAAGATGCTCGCCACGTTCTGCAGCCACTCGGGCAGCACCGAGAACTGGATGAAGATGCCCGAGATGAACTGCAGCACCAGCACGATCGGGATGACCACCGCCGAGGCGCTGCGCCCGGTGCGC
>Ga0247732_10000523_pt1 | contig 18029 bp, 15 predicted proteins | sample UWRJL163409C2_FD_180940 | JGI IMG/M metagenome (GOLD analysis project Ga0247732, IMG submission 180940) | Plant litter microbial communities from Arlington Agricultural Research Station in Wisconsin, United States - UWRJ-L163-409C-2 | ecosystem: Environmental > Terrestrial > Plant litter >...
GGGATGGCGAAGATGAAGAAGGCGACGTTGGTGCCGACATAGAGCAGGGGGAACCATTGCGCCGCGAAGTCGCTGCGCGCCTGCAGCGAGAGGTACACGAACCCGTCGCCGATGGTGAGCAGGCCGAGCAGGCCGGCGACGATCACGAGGCGGCGCAGCCGCGGCTCGTTGAGGTCGCGCCAGCGCAGCGGGGGCCGGGTGAGAGCGGCCGCGCGCTCCTTGCGCGGGCGGCGATTAGGCACGAGCAGCCCGAGCACGACGACTCCGAGAGCCGCGAAGGCGAGCGAGATGACGAACACGATCGTGTAGCCCGTCGGCACGAAGAACAGTACGAGGAAGGCGAGTAGCGGCCCCACCGCGGCACCGATGGTGTCGAGCATCCGGTGCACTCCGAAGGAATGCCCGAGGTTGGCGGGCTCGGAGGATGCGGTGATGAGCGCATCTCGCGGGGCCGTGCGGATTCCCTTGCCGATGCGATCGACCGCAACGACCGCCGCGATCGCCCCGAAGCCGGAGGCGAGCAGCAGCCAGACCTTGGCGACCGCGGAGAGCCCGTAGCCCGCGAAGGCGACCCACTTGGGACGGTCGGCGCGATCGGCCACCCAGCCGCCGCCGATGCGCACGAAGGCGCTGACCCCCTGGTAGAGGCCGTCGATGAAGCCGTAGGCGATGGTCGACAGGCCCATCGCGCTGGTGATGTAGAGCGGAAGGATGGCGGCAACCGACTCGGACGAGACGTCGGTGAGCATGCTGACGATGCCGAGCGTGATGACCACGGACGAGACCCGCACCAGCGACTTCTTCGCCCCGGGCGGCATCGGCTTCGCGTCGCCGGAGCTCGCTGCCTCGGCATCGGCATCGGCATCGTCGCGCGCGGGGTCTTCGCCCCGATCGTTCAATGAGATGTACATGGAAATCGCCCCCTAGCGATTACGAACCCAGCGATCACGAGCTGACGTTCAGCACTCCGAACAGCGCGTAGCTCGATCCGTTCGACTTCGATGGCGTCACCGTGAGGGTGATGGAATCGTTGCCCCGGGCGAAGGAGTACGACTCCGTGCCGCCGGTCGACGGCACCGGACTCCCCGCAAGTCCGATCTTCGCGAACAGTTTTTCATAGTAGGTGACGACCTCGTCGCCGCTCGCGTCGGTCTTCGCGCTCAGGGTGGCCTGCATGATGCTGCCGCTCGACGACACGGAGGAGTTGACGATGGTCGATTTCGGCTTCAGCGCGATCGCCGCGGGAAAACCGGCGACGAGTTTCTTCGCCGCGGAGGCGGTGGGCGGCAGCGGTGCGGTCACGAGGGGCTCGCGCTTGGCCGAGGGCGGCAGCGTGGGGGCGGCGGTCTGCTCGGCCAGCACCTCCGTCGCGGTGCGCGGCCCGGCGGTGGGCGGCGTCGTGGTCCCCGCCTGGGGACCGATCGCGTCGGCACTGCTCGACGGGGCGGGGCTGGCGGATGCCGACGGGGTCGCTGCTCCGCGTGCTGCGCCGTCGGGCGTGCCCGAGCGCTCGGCCGAGGTCAGAGCGCTGAACCCGATCCCGACCGCGAGCAGTAGCGCGGCGAGGGAGGCGCCAACGATGATGAGTCGCCGCGGTGTCACCAGGCCTTCGGGTCGTGCCATCTCGTCCCCCTTCCCGTCTTCGTGGTCAGTCCTGCCGAAGCAGGCCGTCGATCTCGATATAGCGTTCGCCGGTGGTGGGGCAGACGAAACGGCCGTCACCCTCCGCAACGAGCGGCTCCCCGCTTCGGCCGACCCAGCCCACGCGCTTGGCCGGCACGCCGGCAACCAGTGCGAAGTCGGGCACGTCCTTGGTCACCACCGCACCGGCGGCGACGAGCGCCCAGCGGCCGATCGTGATCGGTGCGATGCACACGGCGCGCGCGCCGATCGACGCGCCGGTGCGCACGGTGACGCCGACGGCATGCCAGTCGTCGTTCGACTTGCGGGTGCCGTCGGTGTTGATGGCCCGCGGGAACATGTCGTTGGTGAAGACCACCGAGGGGCCGACGAAGACGCCGTCTTCGAGCAGGGCCGGCTCGTACACCAGCGCATAGTTCTGGATCTTGCAGTTCTGGCCGATGATGACTCCCGGGCCGACGTATGCGCCGCGGCCGACGATCGAGCCGTTGCCGACATGGGCGTATTCACGCACCTGGGCGAGGTGCCACACCATGCTCCCCTCGCCGATGCTCGACCGGGGGTCGATGTCGGCGGTCGGGGCGATCTGGGCGGACTGTGGAATCGGGGTCGGCTTCTCGGCCTCGTCGATACGGTCGACCATCAGTACGCTCCCACCGGGTTGGTGACCACCTTGAAGGTGCGCCACAGGATGATGAGATCTCCGGTGAGCGACCAGTTCTCCACATAGTAGAGGTCGAGCCGCACGCTCTCTTCCCAGCTGAGGTCGGAGCGGCCGTTGACCTGCCACATGCCGGTGAGTCCGGGCTTGATGTAGAGGCGACGGTGCACGTGCTTCTCGTAGTCCTTCACCTCGCTCTCGAGCGGGGGGCGCGGGCCGACGAGGCTCATGTGACCCATCAGCACGTTCCAGAACTGCGGCAGCTCGTCGATCGAGAACTTGCGCAGCATCGCCCCGAGACGGGTGATGCGCGGGTCGTGCTTGAGCTTGAACAGCGGTCCGCTGCCCTCGTTCTGGTCGAGCAGGCCCTGCAGGTCCGCCTCGGCCGTCTGCACCATCGAGCGGAACTTGACCATGTGGAACGTCTCGCCGTTGCGCCCGACGCGCTCCTGACGGAAGAAGACGCCGCCCTCGCTGTCGCGGCGGATCGCGACGGCGATGATGGCGAAGAACGGAGCCAGGAAGATCAGGGCTGCGGCAGAGACCGCGATGTCGAAGAGGCGCTTGGCCACGTGCTTGCCACCCTCGAACTGCGGCAGCTCGACGTGCATGAGGGGCAGGCCCTCGACGGGACGGAAGTGGATGCGCGGGCCGGCCACATTGGTGAGGCCCGAGGCGACGACGAGTTCCGATCCGCTACCTTCGAGCGCCCAGCCGAGGTCGCGGATGAAGGTTCCGCTGCCGCTCGACTCGCCCGCGACGATCACCGCGTCGGCGCCGTGCATGCGGGCCGCGTCGGCGACCTTGTCGAGGCTCGACACGAGCGGTACCGTCTCGCCGGCGAAGCTGAGCGACATCTGGTCGCCCTCGGGGAGTGCCATGCCGACGATGCTGTATGCGGCGCCGGACTTCTTCTCGATCTGCTTGACCACGTACGCGACCTCGGCGGGACTGCCGACCACGATCGCGCGGGACAGGTAGTGCCCGTCGTTGCGCATGTGATTGAGCCAGCGGCGCCAGATCCAGCGCTCGAGCAGCAGCGCTGCGAGGCCGATCGGCAGGGCGATGATGAAGAAGCCGCGAGCGATCTGCACCTGGAAGACCAGGAAGGCGATCGCGAGCAGGCCGAAGATGAACAGGCTCGCGTTCACGACGCTGCGGTATTCCGCGAAGCCGACCCCGAGCATCCGGGTGGCACGGGTGCGGAAGGCGCCGATGGTGACGAACCAGAGAATGGCGACCATGAGCGCGACCACCTGGTACTGCACCGAGACGCCGGCGACGGAGAGCTCGGCGTCGCCCAGGCCGAAGCGGGCGAAGAGAGCAACGGTCACGGCGAGGATGATGACCGCCGCGTCGCTCGCGCTGAGCAGCATCCGGTAGCGGCGGCTCCAGGCCAGGCCCACGCGGGGGGCGTCGCTGGCACGGCCGGAGAAGCTGCGACCGTGGTTGCCCGCGACGAGAGTCTCGAGGGGCGACAGGGTTCTGCTGACGCTGCTCACAGTGCACCTCCGAAGAGGGTTGCGGGCGCGGTGGGTACAGCCTGGATGGGTCGCCAGGCATGCAATGTCGGGTACATTGAGGCCAATCCTGCATAATCGGGTTACAGGGAAATGTGGGTAATTGCCTCACTTCCCGCGCGCAACACCTGCCAGGGTGGACAGGTGCGGGGTAAGCCCGCGGTGGTGATGCTCGCCCAGGCTATCCGCTAGCCGAACGGGTACGCATCCCCACTTCAAGGGGACATACCGACCGGTCTACCCTCCCCCGCGTCGCTGTCGGCGTGCCTCCCCGGCCGGCCCGACAATCCTGGAGAAATCACGTGCTCAAAGTCCTCGGGCGAGTGTTTCTCGCCCCCTTCGGTCGTGCTCTGTTCCGCCCGACGATCATCGGGCGCGCGAACGTGCCGACCCACGGCCCCGTGATCATCGCGAGCAATCACCTCTCCTTCGCCGACAGCATCGTGATCACGCTGGTCGCCCCGCGCTCGGTCTCGTTCCTGGCCAAGGCCAGCTACTTCACCGGCACCGGGATGCGCGGCCGGCTTTCGAAGGCGTTCTTCAGCGGGGTGGGTGCCATCCCTGTCGAACGGGAGTCTGCCGCCGCCGCGCAGGACGCCCTGGATGCCGGACTAGCTGTTCTCGAGGCCGGGGATGCCTTCTCCATCTACCCGGAGGGCACTCGCTCGCTCGACGGTCGGCTGTACAAGGGGCGCACCGGAGTCGCCTGGCTGGCGCTCACGTCGGGCGCGCCTGTGGTGCCGGTGGCGCTCACCGGCACCGAGGATCTGCAGCCGGTGGGGTCATCCGTTCCCCGGCTCGCCAAGGTGACCGTGCAGTTCGGCGAGCCCCTCGATCTGAGCGCACACGGACCGGCAACGTCGGGCCGCGCGCGTCGAGCCGCCACCGACGAGATCATGGCCGCGATCCACGCGCTCAGCGGCCAGGAGCTCGCCGGCGTCTACAACGAGCCGCCCGCAGCCACCGTGAGCGAGCGCGTGCACCGGTTCTTCCACCGCGAGCGCTCCTAGTCCGACCCCTCCGTCACTGCTCCAGCCTGTGCTCGGCCGCGCGTGCTTCGCCTGTGCTCGGCCGCGCCTGCTTCGCGCGTGCTGGGCCGCGCCTGCCCCGCACTGTTTGGCCAATTCAGGTCAGCCCCGTGCCCCAGCCGAATATCCGGCTGCGCATCTCGTCTCACCTGAATTTCGTGAGACGCCGCGGCTGTACCCACCGTGCTTTCGTGCTCGACCACTGGTCGCGCACTCGGTGTCGGCACGTGAGGCCCGAGGTGCGGGTGCGGGTGCGGGCGCTGGAGCAGATCGCGTGCACCGCTTCTTCCACCGCGAGCGCTCCTAGTCCTCCGGGCGGGAGCGTCCGAGCCGCAGGGTCGCGATGAGGCCGAGTACCAAGAACCCGGCAGCGGCGAAGGCCGAGTAGCGGGTGGCGTCGCTGAACGCGATCTTCGCGGCGTTCCCGACCTCGGCGTTCTGCTTGGCGAGCGCCGGGATCGCCGCCCCCGCGCTGTCCACGACCGTGTCGACGATCTGCGTGCGCTGCGCCTCGGGCAGGTCGTCCAGTCGCGCGTCGAGCGCGCTTCCCGCGGAGGTGAACAGCACCGTGCCGAGGATGGCGATGCCGAGCGCCGAGCCGATCTGCCGAGCGGTGCTCTGCGTGCCAGAACCCTGGCCGCTCTTGTCGACCGGTACGTCCATCAGCACGACGCCGGTCAGCTGCGCCGTCGCGAGGCCGACGCCGAAACCGTAGACGAACAGGAACGGCACGACCGAGCCCCAGCCCGCGGATGCCGAGATCACGACTCCGAGACCGGCGACACCGACGATCTCGGCGACGATTCCCACCCGGACGATGACGACCGGCGCGATGCGGTTGCCGAACGCCCCCGCGAATCCGCTCGCCACGAATGAGCCGATGGCGAGCGCCAACAGGATGAATCCGGTCTGCAGAGCGTCGTAGCCGAGCACGTTCTGCAACCAGAGCGGCAGCGACAGGATGATGCCGAACTCGCCGAGCGACACGATCATCGCCGCGATGTTGCCATTGCGGAAGGAGGCGATGCGAAACAGGTCAAAGGCGAGCAGCGTCGAGCGACCACGCCGTTGCCGCCGCCGCCCCCACAGTACGAACAGGATGCCCGCCACCACGGTGATCGCGAAGGCGATCGGCACCGGCGACAGATCGAGCGGCCAATCCACGCCTTTCTCGGTCAGCCACCAGCCGTAGGTGCGCCCCTCGATGAGTCCGAACACGAGCGTGGCGCTCGTCACCACCGACAGTGCCGCGCCGACGATATCCACGCGACCGGTTGCGGTCGGATCCTTCGACGGCGCGACGAAGACCAGAACCCCGACGACGATGATCACGGCGAACGGGATGTTGATGCCGAATGCCCAGCGCCAGGAGAAGTACGTGGTCAGCCAGCCGCCGAGCAGCGGGCCGACCGCGACCATGCCGCCGATGGTCGAGCCCCAGATGGCGAAGGCGATCGCACGTTCCCGGCCTCGGAACGTGGCGTTGATCAGCGACAGCGTGGTCGGCAGCACCATGGCTCCACCCACTCCCTGCAGCACGCGCGAACCGATCAGCAGATCGCCCGTGGGCGCGAGGGCGGCGAGCACGGATGCGGTGCCGAACACGATGACTCCCAGCACGAGCATCCGTCGACGTCCGTAGCGGTCGGCCAGTGCGCCGAAGACGAGCAGGAGCGCCGCGAAGACCAGCGTGTAGCTCTCCTGCACCCACTGCACCTGGGTGGAGGAGATGTCGAGGTCGTCGACGATCGACGGGATCGCGACATTGACGATGGTCGAGTCGACGATGATCAGCGCGACCGCGATGCTGATGAAGACCAGCCCGGCCCAGCGGCGGCGGTCGTGAATGGTGGTTACGTCACTCACGAGTTGCGCACACGGATGGCGACGGTGGTCACGATCACTACCACCACCGCGACGATCGCGGCGACACCGGTCGCGATGGAGTACGGCTCGCCACCGAGTCGCGCGACCGCGACCCAGGCGAGACCCCAGCCGAGGGATGCCGCCGGCGCAAGCCGCCCGCGCCCGCGCACCGCGAGCAGCACGCCGACCGCTCCCGCGACCACGACGACGGCCACGGACCAGGCGTCGCGCGGGATGCCCCAGCCGGTGAACCCGGCGTCGACCAGGAACGCGGTGATGTTCGCCGCGGTCGCCACGCAGACCCAGCCCAGGTAGAGGCCGACCGTGCCGTCGGCCACGACCGCCTCGACCACACCCGTCGGCCGAGTGCGCAGCGTGAGGAAGAAGGTGTAGATCAGCGCGGCGAGCAGCACGACGATGATCGGCACGCTCAGCGCGAGGGCGCCGAACTGGATGCTCAGGATCCACGCGGCGTTGAGCAGCAGCGTCACCGCGATGGGGTAGCCGAGCACGCGCTGACGGAGGGCGCTGCGCTGGCGTGGCAGTAGCTGCCAGATGGCGTAGGCGATGAGCCCGACGTAGATGACCGACCAGATCGAGAAGGCGGGACCGGCGGGAGCGATGGTGGTCGCGTCGGCCGCGAGTGCTCCGCCCGCGGCATCCTGAATCGGCGTGCCACCCGCGGCACCGGAGCCGATGAACGACCCGACCACGGCGATCACGGCGCTGATCATGACGATCACCTGACGAACGACATCTCTGGTCATGACGACCTCCACCTCTCGAGCCGCAATTACTCAGCTAGCTTAGTAATTCACCGTACCCGAGAATGGCAGATATGGAACCCATGGATGCCTGGCCGACTGGCCGACTGCTGTCCATGGCGTCGCGCCTGGTCGAGCACGCGTGGGTCGAGGCGCTCGAGAAGGAGGGTCTCACCCACGCGGGGCTCATCGTGCTCGACCTGCTCGACGGTGGCTCGCTCAGTCAGACCGAATTGGCGGCGCAGGCACGGGTGGAGGTGCAGACCATGTCGCGCACCCTGGAGCGGCTCGAGCGCGAGGGATTCATCGCGAGAGAGAAACACCCGGCAGACGGCCGACGGCACGTCGTGACGCGCACGCCGACCGGTCGCCGGGTGTGGGAGCGTGCGAAGACGCTCGAGGCGGATCTGTTCCCGAGCATCGCCGACAACGCGGGGATGCGTGCGGCGCTGCTCGAGATCATCCGCGCGACCTCGAAGGGCCGCTGGTAGCAGCTACGCCTCGGGGGTTGCGGCCTCTGCGGCCTGCTGCGCCGCGATCTGGCGGTGCACCTCGTCCATGTCGAGACCCTTGACGGCCTCGATCACCTGGTCGAGCGCGGGAGCGGGCAGTGCGCCGGCCTGGGAGAAGACCAGCACGCCGTCGCGGAACGCCATCAGGGTGGGGATGGCGCTGATGCCGGCGGCACCGGCCAGGGCCTGCTCCGCCTCGGTGTCGACCTTGGCAAAGGTCACATCGGGGTTCTTCTCGCTCGCGGCGTCGTAGATGGGGGCGAACATCTTGCAGGGGCCGCACCAATCCGCCCAGAAGTCCACGAGGGTGATTCCGGGGGAGGTGACGGTCTTCTCGAAGATGTCGTTGGTCAGTTCGACTGTGGGCATTTCATGTCTCCTTCTGAAGTCTGTACTGAATACAACGCACAGTGGCAATCCACATTCCCGAGCGGCATCGGTTGTGGGTTTCCACAACGGATGCCGCAGCCGCGCGAGCGCATTCGTCTAGTCCGAACGACCCGCTTTGCCCCTCCCGGCAAGGCTCTTAGCGTGTCAATCACCCCACTCGAAGGACAAGCCCAATGACGCAGCTCGCAGATCGTCCGCACCCCACCGTACCCGCCGCATCCGCGCCCACCCTGGCCCCATCGGGGGTAGATGTGGTCTGGCTCGGTGAGTATCTCCTGGGGCAGTGGGCCGATGCCCGGCGCCACTCGCGCACCCTGCTCGCCGACCCGGCGCTGCACCGCCAGGAGGGTCTCTCCCTCGCCGAACAGCGCCAGCGCGTCTTCGAGCAGCTCGCCCTGTTGGTCGAGAAGGGCGTCGTACACCGCGCCTTCCCGAAGTCGCTCGGCGGCGACGACGACCACGGTGGCAACATCGCCTCGTTCGAGGAGTTGGTCACCGCCGACCCCTCGCTGCAGATCAAGTCCGGCGTGCAGTGGGGGCTGTTCGGCGCGGCGGTGCTACACCTCGGCACCGAGCGTCACCACCAGAAGTTCCTCCCCGGCATCATGAGCCTGGAGGTGCCCGGGGCCTTCGCGATGACCGAGACCGGCCACGGATCGGATGTCGCGGCCATCGGCACCACGGCCACCTACGACCCTTCCGCCGACGAATTCGTGATCCAGACCCCCTTCCGCGCCGCCTGGAAGGACTACCTGGGCAACGCCGCACTGCACGGCACGGCAGCCGTCGTCTTCGCCCAGCTGATCGTGAACGGCACGAACCACGGAGTGCACGCGCTCTACGTCCCGATCCGCGACGAGAACGGTTTTCTGCCCGGCATCTGGGGAGAGGACGACGGCCCGAAGGGCGGACTCAACGGCATCGACAACGGCCGCCTGCACTTCGACGGCGTGCGCGTGCCGCGCGAGAACCTGCTGAACCGGTACGGCGACGTCGACGAGAACGGCGTCTACTCGTCGAGTATCGCCAGCCCTGGCCGCCGCTTCTTCACCATGATCGGCACGCTGGTGCAGGGCCGGGTGTCGCTCGACGGCGCCGCCGTCGTGGCCAGCAAGCTCGCTCTCGACATCGCCATCACCTACGGCAGCCAGCGTCGCCAGTTCGTCGCGGGCAGCCCCACCGACGAAGAGGTCATCCTCGACTACCAGCGTCACCAGCGCCGGCTGCTGCCACGTCTAGCCACCACCTACGCCATGTCCTTCGCCCACGAGAAGCTGCTCACCGCCTTCGACGGCGTGTTCTCCGGCGCCCACGCGACCGACGCCGACCGCGAAGACCTCGAAACCCTGGCCGCCGCGCTCAAGCCGCTCAGCACCTGGAACGCGCTCGACATCTTGCAAGAGGCTCGTGAGGCCTGCGGCGGTGCCGGCTTCCTCGCCGAGAACCGGCTCACCCAGCTGCGCGCCGACCTCGACGTGTACGTCACATTCGAGGGCGATAACACCGTGTTGCTGCAGCTCGTGGCCAAGCGCCTGCTCACCGACTACTCTCGCAAGTTCGCCAAAGCGGATGCCGGCGCCCTCGCCGGTTTCGTCGCGGGACAGGTCGGCGAGGCCGCGGTGAACCGCTCGGGCCTGCGCCGTCTGGCCCAGAACGTGAGCGACCACGGATCAATCGCCCGCTCCGTCGGATCGGTGCGGGAGGAGGCATCCCAGCGTCAGCTGCTCACCGACCGCGTGCAGACCATGGTGGCCTCGATCGCCGGTCGGCTGCGGCCTGCCTCGAAGCTGGCTCCCGCCGAGGCGGCCGCGCTGTTCAACAGCAACCAGAACGAACTGATCGAGGCGGCGAAGGCGCACGCCGAGCTGCTGCAGTGGGAGGCCTTCACCGAAGCGCTCGCCGGCATCGAGCACGCGGAAACCCGCGAGGTGCTCACCTGGCTGCGCGACCTGTTCGGCCTCACGCTGATCGAGAAGAATCTCGCCTGGTACCTCATCAACGGTCGGCTCTCGGCGGCTCGAGCGGCGGCAATTACCGACTACATCGACGACCGGTTGCTTCCACGACTGCGCGATCAGGCGCTTCCGCTGGTCGAGGCCTTCGGATTCACCCCCGAGCTGGTGCGGGCGCCGATCGCGTCCGGAGCGGAGCGGATTCGGCAGGATGAGGCGCGCGAGTACTTCCGTGCGCAGCGCGAAAGCGGTACGGCGCCGGTGAAGGAGAAGTCGCCGAAGCGTCGCTAGTGGCGCGGGTAGTCTCCTCGCCATGACGTTCAACGACAACGCCGACATCAGCAAGGGCGGCGCTCGCTCCGGCGGGAGTCGGCGGCGCACGGGTCTCGTGGTGGGGGGCGGTGGCGGCGTGCTGGTGACGATCGCCATCATCGTGATTGCCAACCTGCTCGGGGTCGACGTCGGAACGGATGCCGGCACGGGTTCCGGGCAACCAGCCGTCGACGGTCCGAACCTGTCGCAGTGCGTCACCGGCAAGCAGGCGAACGACGACGTCGCCTGCCGCATGAAGGGTGCCGCGGCATCCCTCGACGTCTACTGGGCAGAGCACGCGCCAGCCCTCGGTGTCGACTACAGCCGCCCCGACTTCGTGCTGTTCGGCGGGTCGGCCGACACCCCCTGCGGTGCGGCCTCCAGTGCGACCGGGCCGTTCTACTGCCCGAGCGACAAGGTCATCTATCTCGACACCGCGTTCTTCACCGACCTCCGCGATTCCTACGGAGCGTCGGCCGGGGCGCTCGCGCAGCTGTATGTCGTCGCGCACGAGTGGGGCCACGGCATCCAAGACCTGGCGGGTCGGTTCGCCGACCGGTCGGGCGACCAGCAGGGGGCCGGGTCCGACTCGGTGCGCACCGAACTGCAGGCGGACTGCTTCGCCGGGGCGTGGGTCGGCGCCGCGACCGAGACCGAGGATGAGAACGGCGTGCCGTTTCTCGAGCCGGTCACCAGCGCACAGGTGGCCGACGCATTGAACGCCGCGGCGGCGATCGGGGATGATCGGCTGCAGCAGCTCGGCGGCGGATCGGTCGACCCCGACTCGTGGACCCACGGCTCCAGCGCGCAGCGTCAGCGCTGGTTCGAGACCGGGTATCAGTCGGGCGCCGAGAGCTGCGACACCTTCTCGCCGGCGGCGTCGCAGCTCTGACGTCTCTTACGAGTAGAGGCGGCGTGCCTGCTTCGATGCGGCCTTCTGCGCCTTCTCGCGCAGCTTCTTCGCCTTCTTGCGGGCCTTCTTCACCTCGGGGTCGTTCCAGTACTTGGTGGCGGCGTGCTTGATGGCCTCGTAGCGGTCGTGGCCTGCGCGTGCTCCCAGCACGTAGGCCGCGAATGCGATGAGGACGATGACGATCAGTTTTGGACGCACGGGCGATCTCCTAACGGTTGATCAGGAACGTATGCCCGCGTGGGGCGCAAGGCAAGGGAGTTGTGCCGATGTTCAGGCTGAAACCGGAACAGGTTCGTCGTCGGTGACCGCCTCCACCTGCACCACGTCGAGCGTCTCCGCGACGCCGACCGCGGCGGCGACGGCCGCGTCGACGAAGGCCTGGTCACCCTCGATGCGCGGATCGAGCCAATCGGCCCACCATTCCGGCGGCAGTGGAACGGGGTTTCGGTCGTGAATGTGGTCGAGGGTGTGCACCGCGTCGGCAGTGAGAATCGTGGCGGTGAGCACCCAGCGGTCGGGGTCGTCGTCCTTCTTCGAGTGGTCGCGCCACCAGGAGTACAGGCCGGCGAAGGCTAGCGTCTCGCCCTCGCTGCCGCGCAGGTAGAAGGGTGTCTTCTTCTTGGTGAGCGGGTCTGTCTGCCATTCGTAGTATCCGGATGCCGGAATCAGCGCCCGCTTCGACTTCACCGCGCCCTTGAACGAGGCCTTCTCGGTAATGCCCTCACTGCGCGCGTTGAAGGTGGGCACCTTCATCTTGAGCGTCTTCGACCAGCCGGGGGTGAGCGACCAGCGAGCGAGCGCGACCCGGCGCAGCGGTTCGGGCTGCTCCTTCGTCGACTCGATGACGACCGGAATCGGGTCGGTCGGGCGCACATTCCAGTTCGGCTCCCAGTCCGCCGCCTCCCCGCCGGCCGCGACGAACTCCACGATCAAGTCGTCGACCTTCTTGTCCATGGCAAAGCGTCCGCACATGCCCCCAGTCTGCCCCTCGCCACCGACGCACGGCCAGCAGCCGTCCATATAGTGGAAGGGTGCCGAACACCACCTCGCTGACCGAGTCCGAAGCCTCCGTCCTCTCCTCCGTTCCGAAGGGACTGCTGCGCAACGGCAGTTGGGTCGACGCGTCGACCGGCAAGACCCTCGGGGTTGTCGATCCGAGCACCGGCGAGGTGCTCGTCGAGGTTGCCGATGCGAGCGTAGAGGACGCCCGCGCCGCCCTGGATGCGGCCGTCGCGGCCCAGCCCGCCTGGGCCGCCACCCCGCCCCGCGAGCGCGGCGAGATCCTGCGCCGCACCTTCGAGCTCATGACAGAGCGCAACGAGGAGCTCGCGCTGCTCATGACGCTCGAGATGGGCAAGCCGATCGCCGAGTCCCGCGCGGAGGTGGCCTACGCGGCCGACTTCTTCCGCTGGTTCTCGGAGGAGGCGGTGCGTCTCGACGGGTCGTGGTCCACCGCGCCCGACGGCAAGTCGCGCATCGTGACCATGAAGCAGCCGGTCGGCCCGTGCCTGCTGGTCACCCCCTGGAACTTTCCGCTCGCCATGGGCGCGCGCAAGATCGGCCCGGCCGTCGCGGCAGGCTGCACCGTGGTGGTCAAGGCCGCCAAGCAGACCCCCCTGTCGATGCACGCCCTTGCCGAGATCCTCACCGAGGCCGGCCTGCCCGCCGGGGTGCTCAGCACCGTCACGACATCGAAGGCCTCCGCGGTGGTGAGCTCGCTCATCGACGATCCGCGCCTGCGCAAGCTTTCCTTCACCGGTTCGACCGAGGTCGGGCAGTCACTGGCCGAGCAGTCGGCGAAGGGCCTCATCCGTCTGTCCCTCGAGCTCGGCGGCAACGCCCCCTTCATCGTGTTCGAGGATGCCGACATCGACCACGCGGTCGACCAGGCCATGCTCGCCAAGCTCCGCAACAACGGCGAGGCCTGCACGGCCGCGAACCGGTTCTACGTGCACGAGTCGGTGCTCGACGAGTTCTCCAGCAAGTTCGCCGCGCGCTTCGAGACGCTCGTGGTCGGGCGCGGAACGGATGCTGCGGTCACCCTCGGCCCGCTCATCGACCAGGCCGCGGTCGACAAGGTGGAGGAGCTGGTCGCCTCCGCCGTCGCGGAGGGTGCGAACATCCTGTACCAGACTCCGCTGCCGGACTCGACCGGCTACTTCTCGCCGGCGCGCGTGATCACCGGTGTGAGCCCGACCTCGCGTCTGGTGACTGAGGAGATCTTCGGCCCGGTCGCGCCGATCGTGGCGTTCAGCAGCGAGCAGCAGCTGCTCGACTGGGCCAACGCCTCGGACTACGGGCTGGCCGGTTACATCTTCACGAAGGACCTGGACCGGGCGGTGCGCGTCTCCGAGAAGCTCGAGGTGGGCATGGTCGGGGTCAACCGTGGTGTGCTGTCGAACCCCGCTGCGCCGTTCGGCGGGGTGAAGTCGAGCGGCTACGGTCGCGAGGGCGGGCACGTCGGCATCGACGAGTACGTCGAGACGAAGTACCTCTCGCTGAACGTCGGCTAACAGCGCTGCCGTTTGTCATCCGCGCACCGGGTACGACAACCCGTGCGGATGACGCACTGGTGCGCGGATACGAACTGGTGCGGGGACGAGCGGGGTGGGGCCGTGCGCGGGCATAAAAAAAGGCCACCCACAGTAGAAGCCTGCAGATGGCCTTCGTGGCTCCGACCGGCGTCGATCCGGTGACCTCACGATTTTCAGTCGTGCGCTCTACCAACTGAGCTACAGAGCCAAACGACACGGCCGTCTGGCGAGAGAAGACCGTGCGTTGCGACCCTGACCGGACTTGAACCGGCGACCTCCGCCGTGACAGGGCGGCGCGCTAACCAACTGCGCTACAGGGCCTAGCTATGTTTTCGTGACCCCAACGGGATTCGAACCCGTGTTAACGCCGTGAAAGGGCGCCGTCCTAGGCCACTAAACGATGGGGCCGTGAAGTCAAAAACCCTTCATAGCTACCGAGGAATAAGCATAGGGGCGCTGAAGACTTTTGCCAAACTGAGCCCCTTTGGTGCTGCAGCCCGGGCGTGTTCGTGCCACACCGGGCGATTGTCCTCGGGATGCCACGGCGGCCAGATAGGTTCACCCTGTTGTCGAAGGTTGTCGGGCACTCGCCCGTGGCGGTCGGCATCGAATCCGTTATCGTTAGCACTGTTAAACAAAATGCCGACGAGCGGAAGCCGGTGCGAGCCGGACAGCGTCACGGAGTCGGGGAGACATGATCTACAGGCAGAGCGATAGAGGCGCAGGCGCCCGGATGATCCATGCTCCCCGCCCGCGACGCAGCCGTTTCCTCACCGCAACCGCGGTCATCGCTCTTCTCGTCTCCGGCACCGTCGTCGGCCACTCCGCCGATGCCGCGTTCGCCGACGACTACCCCAGCTGGAACGACGTGCAGGCCGCGCGCAACAGCACCGCCGCCGCCGCCAAACAGATCACCGAGATCACCGCGCTGATCGCGAGCCTGCAGGCCGATGTCACCGCCAAGCAGGCCGTCGCCGAGCAGAAGGGCGAAGCGGCGCAGGTCGCCCAAGACGCCTACGACAAGAAGGCGCTCGAAGCCGCGAATCTCAAAGAGCAGGCGGATGTCGCCAGCGAGAAGGCCGCAAAGTCCAAGCAGCAGGCAGCTCAGGTGGCCGCACGTCTCGCGCGCAGCACGAGCAGCGACCTGCCCACCCAGATCTTCTTCAGCGGCGCGAAGGCGAATGACCTACTCGAGAAGCTCGGTCTCGCCAGCATGGTCAGCGATCAGTCGGTCGGTCTCTACACGAAGGCCGTGCAAGACCAGAACACCGCGCAATCGCTGACCGACACCGCGAACGTCGCCAAGGACGCACTCAAGGCGCTCGCCGAGACGGCGCAGAAGGCCCTGGAGGAGGCCGCGGTGGCGGCCGAAGCCGCGCAGACCGCTCTGGACGAGCAGCAGGATCACATCGCTACCCTGCAGGCGCAGCTCGATACCCTCAAGACGAACCAGCAGCACACCGAGGCGGAGTACAAGGCCGGCCTGGTCGCCAAGTACGGCCCCGGCGCCGACCTTGCGGCCGGTGAGATCAGCGAGCAGGGCTACGCCCGCCCTTCCGGGGGAGCGATCACCAGCCCCTACGGCTACCGCGTCGATCCTTACAACCACAACTACGCGCTGCACGACGGCACCGACCTCGGCGCCGCCTGCGGTTCTCCGATCTACTCGGCCCACGCCGGCACCGTCGTCTACGCGGGCCCGTTCGGCGGCTACGGCAACTACATCAAGATCGACCACGGCGATGGCACCTTCTCCGCGTACGGCCATATCGTGAACGGCGGCATTCTCGTGCGGGTCGGCCAGAGCGTGCCCCCCGGGCAGAACATCGCGAAGATCGGCAGCACCGGGTGGTCCACCGGCTGCCACCTCCACTTCTCCGTCTACCAGGGCGCGGGCACCATCGATCCGGTGCCCTTCCTCCGCGACCGCGGCATCAGCCTCGCCGGCAACGGCTGACCCACCCGCCGCCGCCCCCGCCCGACCCCGACCCCGACACCGCCCGACACCGCCCGACCCCGCCCGCCGAGTCTTCACAAACGGCGCTTCGATCCGAAACGAAGCACCGTCTGTGAAGACTCGGCGGAGGGGATCGGTCGTGCGGGGAGGCCCACCCCTCCCGCCTCCTTTATTCAGGAGAGTCTGTTTTATTCAGGAGAGTCTGTGACCGGAGTGACCGGGGTGACGGATGTTCTCCCCGCTCGCACCACGAGCCACTCCCGCCCCACGCCCTCCTGAATAACGTCCCGCCCCACGGCCTCCTGAATAACGCTCTGGGGGTCCGTGCCGCGGCCGCCAGCATCCCCAATACGGGGCCGGGTCTGGCCATTTTTCGGCTCCGTTGCTACGGTGACTGTTGTTACTGGTGTTAACAGTGTTACTTTCGAGCGGCTCGGGGATGATCGCCGCTCACCATCGGGGAGACCAATGAACCACGGCTATTCGTTCGACCGCATGCGGTCGAAGCGCGCAATCGCGCTCATCGCGCTGGCCGCGGTGCTCGTCACGGGCACCATCGTCGGGCAGTCCGCCGATCGCGCGTACGCCGTCGACTACCCGAGCTGGGGCGACGTGCAGGCCGCCCGCAACAGCGTCGCCGCAAAGCAGACAGAGATCGCGCGGCTCGATGCAGCACTCAACGCTCTCGCCGCGCAGGTCACGGCCGCGGATGAGCTGGCGAAGCAGAAGGGCGTGGAGTTCCAGGTCGCCCAGCAGAACCATGACGACGCCGCGTTCAAGCTGACCACCCTTCAGGAGCAGGCGAAGGCCGCACAGAAGAAGGCCGATGACTCGAAGCAGAAGGCTGCGACGCTCGTCGCACAGCTCGCTCGGGCCGGCGGGGGCAACGACGTCTCCTCCACGATCTTCTTCAGTGGCAAGGACTCCAAGAAGATGCTCTCCGAGCTCGGTCTCGCGACTCTCGTGAAGGACCAGTCCGCCGGCATCTACGAGAAGGCCGTCCAGGATCAGAACACGGCGCAGTCGATGAGTGCCCAGGCGGATGTCGCCGAAAAGGCGCTCAAGGGCCTGGCCGACGATGCAGAGAAGGCGATGGCCGAGGCGAATGCGGCCTCCGAGAAGGCGCAGGCGGCTCTGGCCGAACAACAGGCCAACAAGGGTCGGCTGGAAGCGCAGCGCGCGTCACTGGCGAGTAACGTCGTCGTCACCGAGGCCTCCTACAACGCCGGAGTGAAGGAGCGCGCACGGATCAAGGCCGAGCAGGACCGGCTGGCCGCGATTGCGGCGGCTGCAGTGCGGCCGCCCACGTCCGGCGGTGGCGGTGGCGGAAGCGCGGTCCCCGGTGGATCCGTCTCCGGATCCGGCTGGGCGAAGCCGTCGGTCGGACACGTCATCGATGCCTACGGAATGCGCACGAATCCGGGCACCGGCAAGTACACCCTTCACGCGGGGGCCGACCTCAACGCGCCGTGCAACGCAGCAATCTACGCGGCGAACACGGGAGTCGTGACGCAGGCTTCGTGGAGTGGCGGCTACGGCAACTTCGTCTCGGTGCGGAGCGGCGACGGCGTTACTACCGGCTATGGCCACATCGTCAACGGCGGAACCCTGGTGCACGTCGGCCAAAGCGTCACCGCTGGCCAGCAGATCGCCAAGGTGGGCACGACGGGAAACTCCACCGGCTGCCACCTGCACTTCGAGACGCGCCCCGGCGGCGTCCCGGTCGACCCGGTGCCGTTCATGGCGGCCCGCGGCATTAACATCCGCTAGCCCCACCAACGAAGAAGCCCCCTCTCCGCAGCAGCGGAGAGGGGGCTTCTTCGTTGGTGCGAGAGTGGTCAGTGACCCTCGACCTTGAGCTTCTCGATGCCGTCGAGGATGATCTGCTCGGCCTCCGCGGCGTTGCCCCAGCCCTCGGTCTTGACCCACTTGCCGGGCTCGAGGTCTTTGTAGTGCTCGAAGAAGTGCTCGATCTCCTT
>Ga0247732_10000524_pt1 | contig 17983 bp, 16 predicted proteins | sample UWRJL163409C2_FD_180940 | JGI IMG/M metagenome (GOLD analysis project Ga0247732, IMG submission 180940) | Plant litter microbial communities from Arlington Agricultural Research Station in Wisconsin, United States - UWRJ-L163-409C-2 | ecosystem: Environmental > Terrestrial > Plant litter >...
CTTCAACTCGACGAGCGACGCCAGCCTGTCTTTGAGCAGATAGCCGATTCCCCCGTCGCCGGCCGCCAGCAGTTCGACGGCGTAGGTCTCCTCGACGTACTGGCTCAAAAGCAGGATACCGAGCTCAGGATGCCGTCGGCGCAACTCGAGTGCCGCACGCACGCCCTCGTCTCGGAATGTCGGCGGCATCCGCACGTCGAGCACCGCGACATCGGGTCGCACCGCCGCGATGTCCGACAGCAGGGCGTCGGCGTCTGCGTAGGCGGCGACCGTCTCGAACCCGGCCTCGTCGAACAGCCGCACGAGCCCCTCGCGCAGCAGAAGCGAGTCCTCGGCGAGAACGAGACGGATTCCGCCGGGCCGCTGCGGCCTCTCGTCCCGATCGCTCACCCCCTCAGGATAGGGGGATGCGGGTCGTGATCATTGTCGGTCCGCCCTCGGGCGACGTGATCGAGATCTCCCCACGCAGTCCGCTCACTCGTTCGGCGAGACCCGCCAGGCCGTGGCCCGAGACCATCATCGCGCCGCCGTGGCCGTCGTCGAGCACGGTCAGCCCGAGAAGTCGGTCCCCCGAGTCCGATTCGAGAATCGACGCCGACAGCGTCGCCGCAGTCGCGCCCGCATGCTTGGCGACGTTTGCGAGCAACTCGGCCGCGATGAAATAGGCGCTTCGTTCGATCTTCGGCGCGATCCGCTCCTCGCCCACAGACAGCCGGATGCCCGTGGGCACGGTGCTGCGTGCGGCCAGCGATTCGAGGGCGGCCGCGAGACCCCTGTCCTGCAGCAGGGGCGGAGCGAAGCCACGCGAGAGGTCGCGGAGCTCCTCGAGGGTCTCACGCGACTGCTTTCTCGCGCCTTCGAGCAGTGCCCGTGCGGCGGCGGGATCGGAGTCGAGGGCGCGCTCCGCGCTGGCGAGATCGAACTGCAGGCGCACGAGACGCTGCTGCGGGCCGTCATGGATGTCGCGCTCGAGTCTGCGCAGACTGTGATCCTCGGCCGAGACGGCCGCGTCGCGCGATGCGCCCAGGGCCGCCACCTCACGCTTGAGCTCGTCCGACGAGAAGCGACCCAGCATGCCGCGGGCGATCACGTGATGCAGTCGCACGAGGCCATGTGTGACGAAGGGAAGCGTGGCGAGCATCGCGAGGCCGAGCAGCGTGTAGAGGATCGTCTCGTTGCGCTGGAGACCGTCGGGGTCGTTGCCGATCTGCACCGAGGGCACCACGAACTCGATCACCACCTTGTTCAACCAGAGGTTTCCCGATCCGTGCTCGGGAAGGAACCGCTCCCAGATGCCGTAGCTGAGACCGCCGAGCCCACTCACGAGCCAGGTGACCGCGATGCACCAGCTCGCGAGACCGACGGCGAAGTTCACGAGACCGCCGTGGAGCAGATAGAGCCAGTGGTGTGCGCTTCCCAGATAGTGACGAAGCATCCCCATGACGCCGGGCGTGCGCTCGATGTCCCACAGGGGACGAACGATGCGAGGCATTCCCGCGGCCTCGAGGCGCACCAGCTCGACGGTGCCGAACCACCGGGCCGCGACCAGGGCAGCGACGAGCACGAAGACGCCGCCCACGATGATGACGGTCGAGATGCCGAGCGTGAACAGGGTCACGAGCACCACGAAGGCGAGCGTGACGACGGGCAGGGTGCTGAGAAGAAAGCCCAGCTCTCGAGGCACACGGGACCATCGTCGACGAAAGCGGCCGCGCACCGGCGCCTTGTCGTCGTTGTCGATCATCGTGCCCAGAGTGGCAGAGTCCTGCGTGAGTGTCATGTCGGGGGTCCGTGTCGTCGTGTCTGTCGTCATTCCTCAACCCTGACCGTCACGTCGCCCAGGCGACAGGCGACCGGCATCCGGATTCGACCGGGGGTTAACCCCCGGTCAGGCCAGAGTTAGCCCAGCCTCAGCTTGCTTGCGGAACAATCTGTGCTGAGTACGGTTGTACGTGTCAGACACGATAGGAGTCACACAATGACCAACACCACCGTCACCGTTCCCACCAGCTCGACGAGCCCCGACGTCGCAGCCGCCACGGCTCAGTTCCTCGCACCGATCGTCGTCGACCTTCAGGCCCTCGCCATCAACGGCAAGCAGGCGCACTGGCACGTTCGCGGCGCGAACTTCATCGGCGTGCACGAGCTTCTCGACAACGTCGTGAGCCACGCGCAGGACTGGGCCGACCTCGCGGCCGAGCGGGTCGTCGCTCTCGGCCTGCCCCTCGATGCACGCATCGAGACCGTCGCCTCGAAGACCGTCATTCCCACGATGGAGCCCGGCTTCCAGCGCTCCGAGTACATGATCGCCGCGATGGTGGCGCAGATCGACGCCACGCTCGTCGGCATTCGCAAGGCCATCATCGAGCTCAACGACATCGACCTCACCAGCCAGGACGTCGTGCTCGAGATCGCCCGCGGTCTCGAGAAGTCGCGCTGGTTCCTCTCGGCCCACATCGCCGAGTAGAGCCTCTCGCACCTCAGTCCTTCGACGGGCCGGCACATCATGCCGGATCCGTCGGAGGGCTGTGTCGGTTAACCGGGCGTCCACCTCGTGGACACCGGCGGGATGCCACCGGACGGTAGCGTCTGGCGCTATGACGCAGCTCGTGAGCCACTATGCACTGCCGCCCGACCTCGAAGACGTATCGGGCTACACCGTTCTCGACGATGACGACGACGACCCGGTGCTCATCTCCCATGACGGCACGCGCATCGACACCTGGCGTGAGGGCTACCCCTACGCCGAGCGCATGGAGAGAGACGAGTACGAGCTCTCGAAGCGGCTGCTGCAGATCGAACTGCTGAAGCTGCAGAACTGGATCAAGGCCTCGGACCGCCGACTCGTCGTGGTCTTCGAAGGCCGTGACGCCGCCGGCAAGGGCGGAACGATCAAGCGGTTCACCGAGCACCTCAATCCGCGGGGCGCTCGAACCGTGGCGCTCGAGAAGCCGTCGGAACGCGAGAGCAGCCAGTGGTACTTCCAGCGCTACGTGAAGCACCTCCCCGCGGCCGGTGAGATCGTGCTGTTCGATCGGTCCTGGTACAACCGCGCGGGCGTCGAACGGGTGATGGGCTTCTGCACGCCCGAGCAGTACGACGAGTTCATGCGGCAGACCCCGAGGTTCGAGGAGATGCTCGTCGGCGACGGCATCGACCTGGTGAAGTTCTGGTTCTCCGTCTCGTCCGACGAGCAGCGCACCCGGTTCGCGATCCGGCAGGTCGATCCGGTGCGTCAGTGGAAGCTCTCGCCCATGGACATCGCCTCTCTCGACAAATGGGGCGACTACACGGCCGCGAAGGAGGCCATGTTCGCGCACACCGACACGTCGAATGCTCCGTGGACCGTGGTGAAGAGCAACGACAAGAAGCGCGCCCGCCTCGAGGCGATGCGCCACGTGCTGAGCCTGTTCGAGTACGACAACAAGGATCACGAGATCGTCGGACAGCCCGACGAGAACATCGTCGGATCGGCCGCTCGCATCTACGAGCGCGGGGAGAACGCCGGCATCGTCGCGTAGCCTTGTCGGGTGGAAAAAGATCTGCTCGCCCTGGCGCAGCTCCGGCAGGAGGCCCGCGATGTTCTCGATGCGGGAATCGAGGCCCGCTGTCGGGAGGGCGAAGATCCGTGGGACTTCCTTCCCGACCTGCCGACGGTCGACCAGTGTGTCGTCATCGGACTGCGCACCGCCCACGTCGAGCAGCGCGACCCGTCTGAACCGCGGCTCTCGAACTTCGAGATCCTGAGATCGATCGCGTTCGACTACCCCGAGCTTCGCCGCGCCGCCTGGTCTCTCGTCACCCGCCGCTGAGCACCGCCCATACAGCGCCGTGTCGAGACCCGTTCCCTGAGCCTGTCGAAGGGCCTGCCCGCACCCTTCTGCGCCGGTCGAGGAGGCCGCCTGCGGCCGTATCGAGACCACCGTCCCCTGAGCCCGTCGAAGGGCCCCCAACCCGGCGACTTCTCCTCCTCCACAACCCACCTTGCCCGACATTTATCCACAGTGATTTCCCCTGATCAGATATCGAATGCTCTAATCGATCGGATGTCGGTGGTCACTGTTTGACTTTCCCCATGACACCCCCACCCCCACCCCTCGAGCCCGACCAATACGTGGTCGCGCTCGATGAGGTCGCCGCCCTCGACACGCAGATAGCCCGCCTATCCGCAGTCAGGGCCAGACGCGTCACCGAGGCCGCCCGGCAGCTCCACCGGCAGGCCCCGGTCGACGCGTCCACCGCCGGGCCGCAATGGTCCACCGCCCGGGTCGAGCGCGTCGAGCTCCTCACCGAACTCGCCCTGCTGACGCGCCGCACCGAGTACCGAACCTCCGTCCTGGTCGACACCAGCATCGCCCTCGTCGACCGCCTCCCCGCCACCCTCGCGGCAGTCTCCGCCGGTGCGGTGTCGTGGGAGCATGCCGAGGTCATCGCGAAACACGCCGACGGTCTCGACGGCGACGCGCTCGCTACGTACGACGCGAGGCTCGCGTCTCTGGCCGTTGAGGTGAATCCGAAGCAGCTCGAGAAGAAGGCCCGCCACGAAGTGGAGCTCGCCCAACCGTCCACCTCGGTCGAACGAGCAGAGAAAGCTGCCGGGACCCGGCGCATCTATATCGATCCGGCAGCGGATGGCATGGCCAGCCTGACCCTGCTCGCACCGGCACCGGAGATCCACGCCATCGCAGACCGCGCCGTCAGGCTCGCCGCCGGGTTGAAGACCGCAGGTGACCCGCGCAGCATGGGACACCTCAAAGTCGACGTCCTCACCGACCTCCTCCTCAACGGAGAAACCTCCATCCCCGGGGCCACCCGCGGGATTCGCGGACGGGTCCACGTGATGGTTCCGGCGATGACCCTCCTTGGGGTGGGTGAGGAGGCGGCGATCCTCCGCGGGTACGGGCCCATCGACCCCGCCACCGCCGCCCAGTTGACCGCGGATGCCACGTCGTGGCGGCGCATCCTCACCGACCCGATCACAGGCCGCGTCCTGGCCACCGACCCGCGGGACTACCGTCCGACAGCAGCGATGATCGATCACGCCCGACTGGTTCACCCGGAATGTGTGTTTCCCGGGTGCACGGTTCCGTCGGAGCAGACGGACATGGACCACACCGAAGACCACGCCTACGGCGGCGACACCATCCCCGAGAACCTCGCACCGCTCAGCGCAGAACACCACCGGGTCAAGCACCACACCAGGTGGGAGTTCGTCCAGAACGGAGACGACACCCTCACCGCCACCTCACCCGCAGGACACGTCTACACAGTCCAGCCCGAAGGCCGGATGCAGCCCGCACCACAAGCACTGATCAAGGCGACCGCAGCGGCAGCGACGACCACGACAGCGGAGGAGGACCTCGCCGACTGCCCCTTCTAACCAACCCCGGGTCTCGATACGGCCGCAAGCGGCCTACTCGACCAACGCGAGGGAGACGAGAACAGCCGCGGCGTTCCCTGAGTTTGCGGAAGGGCCAAGCCTCGCCGACCAATGCAAAAGGTACAGCCGCGCCGTTCCCTGAGCCTGTCGAAGGGCAGCCCACTCGACCGACGAAAGGTTGACGAGAGCGCCTCCGCCGAGACTCGACACTGCAGCGCGCCCGGCACCGAGACAGCGCTGCTCAAGGACCTGCCGCGACCGGCGCGGAGTGCGCCGATCGAGTAGCGGCGCGAGGAACGAGCACTGCGTATCGAGATCACCGCAGCCCGGCGACGCCGCATCGGGCTCAGAGCAGCGCTCCGAGCTTCGGCGCGCCCGAAATCAGAGCGCGTTGTGCGTGAAGCGGCCGCCGAGCAGCGTGGCGGCCACGGGCATCCGGCGCAGCTCGTCTGTCGTTGCGGTGAGCGGGTCGATGTCGAGCACGGCGATGTCGGCCGGCCCTCCCGCCTCGAGGGCGCGGCGACCGTCGGCCGAGGCGATGAGTGCATCGTCGACGGAGATGGCCTGCTCCGGATGCCAGGGCGCCCTGTCGTCGCCCGTTCGAGCGACGGCGGCCGCGATGGTGATCCATGGATCGAGCGGCGCGACCGGCGCGTCGGAGCCGAGGGCCAGTTCGGCCCCCGCCGCGAGCAGCGACGCCAGAGCGAACGCGCGCCCGGTGCGCCCCGGCCAGTACTTGTCGGCGACATCGCGATCGTCCATGGCATGCTCGGGCTGCACGCCGGCGACGACCCCGAGGCGGGCGAAGCGCTCGAAGTCGGCGTCGGCGACGAGCTGGGCGTGCTCGATGCTTCCGCTCACGCCGAGCCGTTCGAAGGCATCGAGAGCGAGCCGGTTCGCGTGATCGCCGATCGCGTGCACGGCCGGAACGAGCCCCGCCTGGGTCGCCCGCCGAAGGAGCGGTACGAGCTCGTCGTACGGAATGGTGAGCAGTCCCCGCGAATTGCGCTGCCCCTCGAGGCCGGGATACTCGTCGAAGCAGAAGGCGGTACGCGTGTTCAGCGACCCGTCGGTGATGACCTTGAACGGACCGACCTGCAGCAGTCCGTGCGTTCCCGCGATGAGCGCGCCCGTGACGAGACCCGCGTCGATCGCCCGATCGAGGTGCTGCGGATAGATTCCGAATCGCACCCGCAGCTCGGTCGACCCCGAGCGGATGCGACGGGTCCAGTCCTCGACGTTCCATGACATCTCGAGATCGACGACTCCCACGACCCCGCGGGCGGCGGCGGCTTTCGCCGTGTCGCGCACCCAGCCATCGAGCGTCTGCGTCTCGACGGCGCCGAGGGTGCGGGTGACGGCGAAGCAGTCGTCCTCGCGCAGGAGCCCGGTCGGATGATCGGCCCTGCTGTGCTGCGCCAACGCGGCCGAGTTCAGCCAGCAGCAGTGCAGGTCGGCACTGACGAGGATCACCGGACGCGAACCCGACACGACATCGAGCAGCGCACGATGCGGAGCATCGGGCCAGAGCCCGTCGCGGAAGCCGTAGCCGACCAGGGCGCCGGCGTCCGTCTCGGCCGTCGCATCCTCGTGCCGCAGCCGCGCGGCGACGATAGCCACGGCATCCGCCGCCGACTCGGCCGCAGCGAGATCGAGTCTCCGCGACACGAGCGCCCACTGGGTTGCGTGCACGTGCTTGTCCCACAGTCCGGGAATCACGAATCGTCCATCGAGATCGACGACGCGCGCGGACTGGTCGCGCGACAGCTCGCCGGCCTCGCCCACGGCCTCGATGCGACCGTCCGCCACCCGCACATCGACGCGTGATCCGCCCGGCAGCCTTCCGCCGACCAGGAGCAGAGACTCGGTCACTTCTCTCCTCGCACTCGTCGCATCTCGGCCGCGAGCGCCTCGCTGGCATAGGGCCCGTCGCCCTCGAGTTCGGAGATGATGCGATCGACCGTCTCGGCCGGCTTGTTCTGGCTCAGCTTGCTCTTGGCTTCGATGCGCGTCGGAACCAGGCGGAATCCGACCGTGCCGGCGCTGATGGCGTCGGCGTACGCCGAGTCCTCGGTGGTGCCGCGCATCAGCCGGGGTGCGTCGACATGCTGCTCGAAGTGCTCGACGAGCCGATCGAGGACGCGCAGGTTCTCTTTTGCGTCAAAGATCTCGGGAACGCCGGAGAGGTGCGCCGAGGTGAAGTTCCAGGTCGGAACCGCAGGGTCGGCGTCGTACCACGACGGCGAGATGTACCCGTGGGGCCCCTGCACGATCACCATGACCTCGTGCTCGCCGAGCTCGTGGAGCCTCTCGTCGGGGCGGCCCACGTGGCCGACGATGGCGAGCTCGTCACGCGAGTCGTCGAGAAGCACGGCATAGTGCGATGCGACGAGACCCTCCGACGTGTGGCTGACCAGGGTTATCCACGGGTTCTGCTCGATGAGTCGGCGCAACTCGGCCTCGTCGGTGAGGGTGAAGGCGGGCGTTCTCCTCATGTCAGGCCTGGTCCTTCGGGCACCAGTACAGTTTCCTGCCGCCCATGATCTCGACGACGATGTTCGTTCCGCAGATGCGGCACGGCAACCCTTCTCGTTTGTACACCCAGTGCCTGTCGTCGCGCTTGGCGAGCGCCTTCTCGTAGTCGGCCTTCGAGAGCTTGTCCATCGTCATCATCTGGCCGGTCTCGACACCGATGGTGAGCAGTTTCGTCCAGTCCTTCCAGAGCGCGCGAACCGTGTCCTCGGCAACGAGCTTGCCCGGGGTGTGCGGGTTGAGCCGGGCGCGGAACAGGAGTTCGGCACGGTAGACGTTGCCGATGCCGCTGACCACCGACTGGTCCATGAGCAGCAGACCGATGGGGGTCTGCTTCTTGCGCACCGCCGCGGTGAAACGGTCCTCCGCGGCTCTGCGCGCCTTCGGCGTGGTCTCGAGAAGCGGATCCGGCCCGGCCTTGGCGATCACGGCGGCGACCTGCGCCGCATCCAGAATCTCGCACGCGGTCGGGCCGCGCAGGTCGGCGACCGCGGTGTCGGTCAGCAGGCGCACCCGAACCGCTCCCACGGGCACGGGCGGCCATTCGGTGATGTCGTCTCCGAGCTGCTCCTGCTCCGACATGCGCAGGCGGGCACGCCTCGGCGCGCCGATGCTCGAGATCGAGTCCTCGCCGTCTTCGTCGACGACGGTGCCCCGCTGGTTGGTCTGGCCCATGCGACCGTTCGCCGAGGCGATGGTGGCGTCGCGGGTGATATCGCCGGCGAAGTCCCACGCTCCGTAGATGCCGAGGTGCACGCGCAGCCAGACCTCGCCATCGAACTCGAGGAACATCTGCTTGCCGACCGCCTTCGCGTCGGTCATGGTGCGCCCGTCGAGAATGGCAGCGCCTTCGGCGAAGCGGCCCTGGGGCGACCACGACTCGATGCGGTGACCGACGAAGTTGCGCGTGAACTGCCGGGTGATGCGATGTACGGAGTGTCCTTCTGGCATGGATCAGGCCGGGTCGACGACGTGCCCGGCGATGGCCCCCGTGGCCTCGTACTCTGCGAGCTGCGCGATGCGGCGCACGTGCCTCTCCTCGAACGAGAAGGGCTCGGCGACGAAGGCGTCGATCAGGCTCATCGCCTCGTCGACGGTGTGCTGGCGAGCACCGATCGAGATGACGTTCGCGTCGTTGTGCTGCCGGGCGAGCACCGCGGTCGACAGGTTCCACACGAGTGCGGCACGCACGCCGGTCACTTTGTTCGCCGCGATCTGCTCGCCGTTGCCGGAGCCGCCGAAGACGACGCCGAGCGCCTCGACGCCCGCCTGCTGGTCGCGCACCACGGCCTGCGCCGCGTTGATGCAGAACGAGGGGTAGTCGTCGATGGGGTCGTAGCTGGTCGGCCCGTGGTCGACCACGTCGTGACCGAGCGATGCGAGATGCTGCTGAATGGTCTGGGAGAAATCGAGTCCGGCATGATCCGTGGCGATATGGATGCGCATGGGATGAGTTTACTGAGGCCGCCCGGTGGCGAAGATAGGCTGGGTGGGTCACGCGCCGCGGGCCACGAGCCCGCGCGCCGCAAACTCACACGAGTACGAAAGAAGTCATCAGTGCCTGGAGAAAACCTCACCCGGATCGAGGCGCAGGAGCGCGCCGGAATCGTCAGCGTCTCGAGCTACGAGGTGGTGCTCGACCTCACGCAGGGAGCCGAGACGTTCCGGTCGACGACGACCGTGCGTTTCTCCGCGACCGCGGGTGCGTCGACGTTCATCGATTCGATCACCCGAGCCGTGCACTCCGTGACCCTGAACGGCCGGTCGCTCGACGTGGCGGCCGTGAACGACGGTGTGCGCATCCAGCTCGACGAGCTCGCCGACGACAACGTGCTCGTCGTCGACGCCGATGCCGAGTACACGAACACCGGAGAGGGCCTGCACCGCTTCGTCGACCCCGTCGACGGCGAGGTCTACCTGTACAGCCAGTTCGAGGTGCCCGACTCGCGTCGGATGTTCGCCGTGTTCGAGCAGCCCGACCTCAAGGCCACGTTCTCGTTCACCGTCACCGCTCCCGCCTACTGGCAGATGGTCTCCAACCAGCCGACGCCGGAGCCTGTCGCCATCGACGGCACGGACAACGCCACCTGGACTTTCGAGCCCACCCCGCGCATCTCTTCGTACATCACCGCACTCATCGCGGGCCCCTACGTGGTCGAGCGCAGCGAGCTCACCTCCAGCGACGGTCGAGTGATCCCGCTGGGCGTGTTCTCGCGCGCGTCGCTGTCGCAGTACATGGACGCCGACTACATCTTCGAGAAGACCCGCCAGGGCTTCGAGTTCTACGAGAAGCAGTTCGCCTACCCCTACCCGTTCGACAAGTACGACCAGCTCTTCGTTCCTGAGTTCAACGCGGGCGCCATGGAGAACGCGGGCGCGGTCACGTTCACCGAGACCTACGTCTTCCGGTCGAAGGTCACCGATGCGGTGCGCGAGCGCCGGGTCGTCACCGTGCTGCACGAGCTCGCCCACATGTGGTTCGGCGACCTCGTGACCATGCGCTGGTGGAACGACCTGTGGCTGAACGAGTCGTTCGCCGAGTACATGTCGACCCTCGCCACCGCTGACGCGACGGAATGGACAGAGGCATGGGCCACCTTCGCCTCGACCGAGAAGAGCTGGGCCTACCGCCAGGATCAGCTGCCGTCGACGCACCCCATCGTCGCGACCATCAACGACCTCGAAGACGTGCAGGTCAACTTCGACGGCATCACCTACGCGAAGGGCGCCTCCGTGCTCAAACAGCTCGTGGCGTGGGTGGGCCAGACGGAGTTCATGGCCGGCGTGGCCCGGTACTTCGACGCGCACGCCTTCGGCAACACCGAGCTCGTCGACCTGCTGACCGAACTCGAGACCACGAGCGGCCGCGACCTCGGCGAGTGGTCGAAGCTCTGGCTCGAGACAGCCGGGGTCAACACCCTGCGACCCGAGATCGCGACAGACGAGAACGGCACGATCACCTCGTTCTCGGTTCTGCAGACGGCGATCGCCGAGTACCCCACGATTCGCCCGCACCGTCTCGCGATCGGCTTCTACTCGTTCGACGGTGACGCACTCGTGCGCACGAAGCGCGTCGAGCTCGACGTCGACGGCGAGCGCACCGAGGTCTCCGAGCTGGTCGGCGAGAAGCGCCCCGACCTCGTGCTGCTCAACGACGACGACCTGGCCTACGCGAAGGTTCGTCTCGACGACGCATCGCTCGCCGTCGCGGCCGAGAGCCTCGCCGCCGTCACGAGCCCGCTCGCCCGGGCCATCCTGTGGGGGTCGGCCTGGGACTCGACCCGCGACGCCGAGACCCGCGGACGCGACTTCGTGCGCCTCGTTCTCGCCAACGTCGCCACCGAGACCGAGAGCACCACGTTGCGCACCGCGCTGAACCAGCTCGTGCTCACCAGCACGAACTTCATCGCTCCGGATGCCCGCACCGAGGTCATCGAGGTCGCCGCCGACGAGCTGTGGTCGCTCGCGCAGGCCGCCGACGCGGGCAGCGACGCGCAGTTCCAGTTCGTGCGCTTCTTCGCCGCCCTCGCGTCGACCGACGAGCAGCTCGCGACCGTCGCGTCGCTCCGCAACGGGGAGACCGCGCTCGACGGGCTCGAGATCGATACCGACCTGCGCTGGGAACTCCTCATCGCCCTCGTCGCCGGTGCGAAGGCCGGCCAGACCGAGATCGATGCCGCCCTCGCCGAGGACAACACGGCATCCGGAGCCCAGTCGGCCGCACACGCGGCCGCCGCGATCCCGACCGCCGAGGGCAAGAACGCGGCGTGGTCCTCGCTGGTCGACACCGACGAGGCCCCGAACGCCATCGTGCGCGCCACGGCCCTCGGCTTCCAGCGTGCGCACGACACGGCGCTCCTCGAGCCGTTCGTCGGCCGCTACTTCGACTCCCTCGTCACGATCTGGGAGACGCGGAGCTACGGCATCGCCTCGTCGCTCATCAACGGCCTCTACCCCGCGGCGCTGGCGAACCTCGAACTCCGCGACGCCACCCGCGCCTGGCTCGACGCCAACACGGATCAGCCGCCCGCGCTGCGTCGCCTCGTCGTCGAGAACCTGGCCGGCGTGGATCGCGCGATCGCGGCGCAGGCGCGCGACGCCGACTAGTCCGGAGCGTTCCCTGAGCCTGTCCCCTTCGACAGGCTCAGGGAACGGACTGGCTCAGGGAACGGCAGGCGCACAGACAGCGCTGAACCTCGATCGATAGAGTGACGTGAATATGGATTGGAACGCATTCTGGGCCGGCTTCAACGACTTCATGGTCGTGTGGGGCAAACCGATCAACATCGCGATCATCATCGTGCTCGCCTTCGTCATCCGGGCGCTGATGATCTTCGTCATCAAACGCGTCGTGCAGCAGGTCGTCTCCGGCGTCAAGAAGAAGCAGAACGTGCAGGACACGCAGGCGCTTCTCGCGTCGCCCCTGGCCGCGGTGCGTGTGGTGCAGCGCACGCGCACCCTCGGCACCGTGCTCACGAACATCGTGAACGTCACGGTCGTCGTGGTGACGTTGATCCTGATCGTCACCACGATCGATCCCAATATCATCGGGTCGCTCGCGATTCTCACGGCGGCCCTCGGTGCGGGACTCGGCTTCGGCGCGCAGAACATCGTGAAGGACGTGCTCAACGGTCTCTTCATGGTGATGGAGGACCAGCTCGGCGTCGGTGACGTCGTCGACCTCGGGCCGGCCACCGGCGTCGTCGAGGCCGTGGGCATCCGGGTCACCCAGGTGCGCGACGTGAACGGCACGCTGTGGTTCGTGCGCAACGGAGAGATCCTGCGCGTCGGCAACATGTCGCAGGGCTGGGCCCGCGTCATCATCGACCTCGCGGTGCCCTACGACACCGACGTCGACGCGGTGCAGCAGAAGATGCTCGATACCGCCGTCGAGCTGGCCGCCAACCCGAAGTACCGCAGCCTCATCATGGAGAAGCCGGAGATCTGGGGTCTGGAGTCGATCTCGGCCGAGGCCCTCGTCATCCGGCTCGTCGTGAAGACCCGCACGTCGTCGAAGGACACGGTCGCCCGCGAACTGCGGATGCGCCTCAAGCGTGCGCTCGACGAGATGGACGTGCGGCTGCCGGCACTCAACAGCATCGTCCTCTCGGGTTTCGAGGGCGCGGCCAGCGTCACCGGCGCCCGCACTCCGAAGACCAAGCCGGTTCCCCTCACGACCAGCGTCGACGAGAACACCACGAAGTCCGGTGAGACGGGCACGCGCCCTCCGCGAGCACCCCGGGCGCCCAAGAGCACGGAGAACTGACATGTCGATCCCCTCGGAACCGTCGCCGATCACCCTGCGGGTGTCGCAGAACGGCGATTCGGCGCTCTCCCGCTCGTTCTACGACGAGGTCGGGGGCAGAGCCACCTTCGAGAAACTCGTGCGGGCCTTCTATGCCGGCGTCGCGACCGATCCGGTGCTGGTCGAGATGTACCCGGAGGAGGACCACGAGGGCGCGATCCAGCGCCTGACGGGGTTCCTCGAGCAGTACTGGGGCGGACCGGGAACCTACAGCGAGGAGCGTGGGCACCCGCGGCTGCGCATGCGGCACATGCCCTTCAAGGTCAACCCCGATGCCCGCGATCGCTGGCTCGCCCACATGCGCGTCGCGGTCGATTCGCTCGGGCTTCCTCCGCTGCAGGACGCTACGCTCTGGGGATACCTCGACAGGGCGGCGCACGCCATGGTCAACACCTTCGAGGAGTAGCGGGCCGCACGCCGACCCCGAGCACACGGCACGCCAGCATACGAGACGAAGGAGTCTTTGTGTCATCGACCAGAAGCGACGCGATCATCGTCGGGGCGGGCCTCGCCGGCCTCGTCACGGCATCCGAACTCATCACCGCGGGCAAGCGGGTGACCATCGTCGAGCAGGAGCCCGCCGCATCGCTCGGTGGGCAGGCCTGGTGGTCGTTCGGCGGACTGTTCCTCGTCGATTCGCCCGAGCAGCGCAGACTCGGCGTGCACGACTCCCCCGAGCTGGCCCGCCAGGACTGGTTCGGCAGCGCCGACTTCGACCGTGAGGAGGACGCGTGGCCCAGAAAATGGGCCGAGGCCTACCTCGATTTCGCGGCCGCCGAGAAGCGCGCCTGGCTCCACTCTCTGGGCGTGCGGTTCTTCCCCGTCGTCGGCTGGGCCGAGCGCGGGGGCTACACGGCCAACGGCCACGGCAACAGCGTTCCCCGGTTCCACATCGTCTGGGGAACCGGTCCGGGTGTGCTCGCCCCCTTCCTGCGCATCCTCGACGACGGAATCGCGCGCGGCCTCGTGACGATGCTGCACCGGCATCGCGTCGACGAGCTCATCACGAGCGACGGCTCGGTCGTGGGCGTCCGCGGCTCCGTGCTGGTCGACGACGACGCGGCGCGCGGCGCATCCAGTTCACGGGAGGTGGTCGGCGACTTCGAGCTCGAGGCGCAGGCCGTCATCGTGACGAGCGGGGGCATCGGGGGCAACCACGACCTGGTGCGAGCCAACTGGCCCGAACGGCTGGGCACTCCCCCGGCGACGATGCTCTCCGGTGTTCCGGCGCACGTCGACGGGCGCATGCTCGGAATCTCCGAATCGGCCGGCGCCCACCTGATCAACGGCGACCGCATGTGGCACTACACCGAGGGCATCACCAATTGGGATCCGGTCTGGCCGTCGCACGGCATCCGGATTCTGCCGGGGCCGTCGTCACTCTGGCTGGATGCGACCGGACGGCGGCTGCCCGTGCCCCTGTTCCCCGGATTCGACACGCTGGGCACCCTCGAGCACCTGCGCACGACCGGATACGACCACAGCTGGTTCGTGCTGACGCAGAAGATCATCGAGAAGGAGTTCGCCCTGTCGGGCAGCGAGCAGAACCCCGACCTCACCGACAAGAACCTGCGCCTGCTCGCGAAGCGCGTCGCGCCGGGTGCCCCTGGGCCCGTCGAAGCCTTCAAGCGCAAGGGCGTCGACTTCGCCGTGGCGTCGACGCTGCCCGAGCTCATCGAGTCGATGCAGGCCCTGTCGCCGCCCGGAGTGCTCGACGGCGCCCACGTCGAGAGCGAGGTTCTCGGTCGCGACAGGGAGATGGCGAACGACTTCACGAAAGACGCGCAGATCAACGCGATCCGGGGCGCCCGCCGCTACCGGGGCGACAAGCTGATCCGCGTCGCGACACCGCACCGACTGCTCGACGCCCAGGCCGGCCCCCTGATCGCCGTGAAGCTTCACGTGCTCACCCGCAAGAGCCTGGGCGGCATCGAGACGAACCTCGAGGGCCAGGCGATGGATGCGCAGGGCCGGGCGATTCCCGGCCTCTACGCCGCGGGCGAGGCCAGCGGTTTCGGCGGCGGCGGCATGCACGGCTATCGCTCGCTCGAAGGCACCTTCCTGGGCGGATGCCTGTTCTCCGGACGCCAGGCGGGTCGCGCGGTCGTGGCCCGGCTCTGAGTGCCGCTCAGCGCGTGAGACACGGGTTAGCGGGAAAGGATGTGCCCGCGCCGGGTCGAGACGCGCGTCCAGGCACCCGACACGAGGATGCGGGCGGGCTCGTCGGTGCGCAGAAAACCCAGGCTGTCGGCGGCGAGACCGACGCCCGCGGGAATCGGAGGGACGACATCCGGAATCGGCCGACCCCACACCTCGGCCCGCACCTTGTGCACGAGCTGCTCGCCGGTGTCGGGCGGCAACGCGGCGGCGACCTCGGCCACTCCCGCTCTGGCTGCCGCCTCGAGCACCGGTGCCTCGACCTCTCCGACAGGGAGCCAGCCACCCCGGGGCGGAGAGATGCCGACCCACGCCGGCGAGGACTCGGGGGGTGGAATGAGCACGCCGATCGGGCCGTCGTCTGCGTTGACGGTGACCGAGAGCAGGGCGAGTCGATCGAGCAGCTGGCGGGCCGACACGACCACGTCGAACGACGCGGTCTCGGCCAGGGCGAACGTACGGAGACCGAGGACGGTGGGCGCATCGTCGAGGAGCCCACGCGGGTGCAGCACGGGCGCGTACACGGCGAGCACACCGGATCCGCCGATGAGACGCACCCCGCCCTGGTCGAGCCTGGCCGCACGGCCGAGGAACACTTTGAGGTCGCCGAGCGACGGCGAATCGACGAGCGCGAATGACTGAACCATCTCGCTGTCTAAACTACTTCACTGGGAACCCTGATATTGGAGGCCGCATGACCGACGAAATCCGTGCTACGCCGTTGGAAGGGCTCCTCACGGCCCTCGATCTCACCGACACCGGCGCGCGCACCAACGAGGACATCTTCACGGGCCCGTCGCAGTGGATGCCTCAGGGTCGCGTCTTCGGCGGACAGGTGCTCGCGCAGTCGATCACGGCGGCCATGCGCACGGTCGATGAGGAACGCGTCGTGCACTCGATGCACGGGTACTTCCTGCGCCCGGGCGACATCGACAAGCCCATCACCTTCGCCGTCGACCGCATCCACGACGGACGCTCATTCGCGACGCGGCGCACGCAGGCATACCAGGACGGCATCCCGATCCTGTCGCTCATCGCGTCGTTCCAGACCGAAGACGAGGGACTCGACCACCAGATCGACATGCCGGCCGGGATCCCGCAGCCCGAGGAGATCCCCAGCACGGCGGAGCGGCTGGCGGGCATCGACCACCCCGTGGCCCGGTTCTGGGCGACGGAGCGCCCCTTCGACATGCGCCACGTCGACTCGCCGATCTACCTCTCGGTCGAGGGCGAACCCGTCGGTCACCAGGCGGTCTGGATGAAGACGCTGGGCGCCCTGCCCGACGACCCGAACCTGCACCGCGCCGCGCTCGCCTACGCGAGCGACTACACGATCCTCGAGCCGATCTACCGTCGGCACGGCATCGCGTGGGTGACCCCGGGTCTCAAGACCGCGAGCCTCGACCACGCCATTTGGTGGCACCGCTTCGGTCGCGTCGACGAGTGGATGCTGTACGTGCAGGAATCGCCGAGCGGCCACGGCGGGCGCGGGCTCTCGCTGGGACGCATCTACTCGCGCGACGGGGTGCTGCTCGCGAGCGTCGCCCAGGAGGGCATGGTGCGGGTTCCGGCTAGCGGGCGCGCTTCGTGAACTCGACCGGCGCGTCGAGATAGGGCTCCCATGCCGCACGCTCGACGTCGTTGATGCGCCGGGGCCGCTGGGTGGTGGCGTCGACGAGCACGATCGTCGTCGTCGCCCGGGTGAACAGCACGTGCGGTTCGACTCCGACCGGGCTGCACACCTCGTAGCAGACCTCGAGGCTCGCACCGCCGAGACGACCGATCCAGAGCTGGATGTCGACGGGCTGTCGCAGATACGGCACCGGCGCCAGGTACTCGATCTCTTGACGCGCGATCAGCGTCAGCGTGTCGGAGCCCGGACGCCCGTCGAGCACCGCGGTGGACGCTCCCACGGCGGACTCGACCGCTCCCGGATCCGGCGTCCAGAACGCCTCGATGCGCGCCTCTTCGAGGAGGCGCAGCATCTCGGCGTTGTTGACGTGCCCGTAGGCGTCGAGATCGGACCAGCGCAGGCGGATCGGAACGTGCAGGCGCATCGAGACCGTGCTCAGTCGCGGGTGAGCTTGCGGTACGCAGACCGGTTCGGCTTCGCCGCATCCGGACCGAGTCGCTCGATCTTGTTCTGCTCGTAGGATTCGAAGTTGCCCTCGAACCAGTGCCAGTTCGACGGCGCCTCCTCTGTGCCCTCGTAGGCGAGGATGTGCGTGGCGATGCGGTCGAGAAACCACCGGTCGTGTGTGATGACCACGGCGCAGCCGGGGAACTCGAGGAGTGCGTTCTCGAGGCTCGACAGCGTTTCGACGTCGAGGTCGTTCGTCGGTTCGTCGAGGAGCAGGAGGTTCCCACCCTGCTTCAGCGTGAGCGCCAGGTTCAGTCGGTTGCGCTCTCCACCGGAGAGCACGCCGGCCTTCTTCTGCTGGTCGGGGCCCTTGAAACCGAACTGCGACACGTAGCCGCGCGACGGGATCTCGGTCTTGCCGACCTGGATGTAGTCCTGCCCGTCGGACACGACCTCCCACAGCGTCTTCTGCGGGTCGATTCCGCCCCTGTCTTGGTCGACGTACGAGATGTCGACCGTCTCGCCGATC
>Ga0247732_10000525_pt1 | contig 17946 bp, 22 predicted proteins | sample UWRJL163409C2_FD_180940 | JGI IMG/M metagenome (GOLD analysis project Ga0247732, IMG submission 180940) | Plant litter microbial communities from Arlington Agricultural Research Station in Wisconsin, United States - UWRJ-L163-409C-2 | ecosystem: Environmental > Terrestrial > Plant litter >...
GGTCGGCGACGTCGGAATTATCACACAGGAAGGAGCCTTCGACTTTATGTTCAATATATGCGGCACGATCACTCGGGGCTCTAACGAATCAACTAACCTCCCCGTTGGGATTGTACCGATTCACCCCCCTGTCATATGGGAGAAAGAAGTTGCCATAATGGCGGAGCACTATACTGGGGATGTCCTGACAAGGGGCGTGTCGAGGTGTATACTGTAAGTGCTGTCGTAACGCATTCGCTCGTGATGACAACCATGATATAGGCCTCACGGTGAATTTATCTTCACCTGTACTCAACCCAATGGAGCGATCCTCGTCTTGCCGGATGGATCAGTGACGGAGCGTCTACTCAACTACACGCGATTCCAGCAACATTATGCTCAAAATGCCGAAGCATGGTACACGTTTGCTCTGGCGACGAGAGGTCCAGACGTTCGGAATGGCGATTTACATCTGGTTTATGGATGCGAGAAGACAACTGAATGGGGGGTAGCTGCGTTCGACACTTCTCGTTATAGCGAACATTTTTCCGAGCATCGATTCCGCAATATGGGGGAGGACCAGAGAAAGTTGACCGGAACACCGTATGCATGGGAGCACACAGACGACGCAGTAAGCAAAGTTGGCCCTCGAGATAAGGAGCTACGAGAGCTAGGAGCAAGCCGAGAAGAACCATTGCGTAACCAGACATTATTCATTCAAAGCATCAATACGACTCTCCGGGAAGAGGACTGGAAACGAATAACCGATGCTGTCTCGAAGGACATTTTCATGGACTCTTGGCCATCCGGGCCATCTTGCGACATCTCTAGCCATTCTTCGCAAAGCCAAGCTCAACCAGCACCTAGTAGTGTGGGAACAGCTTCGAAATCCCAAAGTTTCGCGACATTTGCTGTATGTCACTCCTCCCTCATAGTTCGATCACTAGTACTGATCTTCCGTTCTCAGTCGCGAAAGCAACCTGCACAGATTCTGAATGAGTATCTATTGAGCAAGGTAAAGCAGATCTAACCCTATTCAGATCAGTATAGACTCAGAGCCATGTTCCTCTTATTCTTTCTAGTGCCCGGAAGCGAAGGTTGCATCAATAGCTTCAGAGGTTTGGTCCCATGTGGAGGTAAGTACGAGTACCATGTTGGACTGTCCTTAATTCAGTGCACAGGACGACTACCTGAGCGCCCCAGATGCATTGATTACTTCTGTACTTGATGTGTATTCACTGGTGGTAGCTGATGGTCAGTATCATCTTCCGATTATGGCGCCAGTTGACAGTCTCAACGCATAGATGTGGCGTCCTTCGTTAACACTGCACAACATAGCGCGATGCCTGTATGAATTGACTCACCCCTTTACGTTCTAAATTCTGACAAATTCTTTCTTTCAGAAACCTTCAGCAGCAAATGTAGAGATAGCCCCACTAGGTCATCTCCCTCTGATATCGATGAACTGGATTTTTTGTATAACTCATCTATAACTCTAGGGAATGTTCTGGACGGCGGCACCGAGGCTGACACAGATGTATCGCTTCTTCACGTTGTCGAGCTGGACGACGAATCCCCTTGTACCACTGGGTCCATCACCGTGCCCGTGGAAGAGAAAAACCTGCAAAAACTATTCAACCGCAATTCAACTGCCGAGGGTCGACCCCCAACCTCATTAGTCGACGAAGCTAGGTTTCACAATAATGGAATCTTTTCCACAAACATAGTGGGCACGTACATTCAGTAAGTAGTCTTCTCATAATTATGTCGAATACTTGAATAACTCCTGTCAGATCATCACTAGTTCCACCCGGGTGGGCTTACTGTCGGCATCCCAACGGTGATGCCTACTTCTATAACGCTGAACTCCAGGTCATTACCCCAGAAGATATCAGAGACCCTGAGGCGTTAGAGCAAATCACCAATGCTAGGGACGAAAACATGGCATACCTCGAGGAGCACCCAATCGGGAGGACCTTGCCTGACGACGTCGTTCAAATCATCACTGGATCAACAGACGGAGAATTTGACATCATGATGTTCAGCGAATCGGCGAGAGCGTCGTATAGATGGGATGGTTCCGGTACGGGTAAGCAAACGATCCCAGCTACCTGATGAGCCCCTAAATCATACTTATGCGCCTTATAGAACTGGTTATACAATCAATGCAATACTTTTATCATCATATGGCCGAATATCCGACTCACAGAAGGCATCTCCCCCCTGGGATCGAAGAAGAGTTCGCTCATGATCTCAATCACGGTTCGTCTTCAGCCGACACCTTTATGATTCATTTCATACGACTCACATTCTAATAGCATTGACGGAATCTGCGCATGGACGCGCGAACTTTTGTTTCACCACCGAAGAGCTCAATATGGTTCGGACGCGGTTCCGAGAACTTACAGGTACGTTTTCCGCCGTTCTGCCTCTTTTCAGTCGCGTTTATTTATTCTCTGCCATTTCAGCACGACGCAGCAGAGGCGAAAACGTCACCGCGATGATGTCCTGGCTCATTGGGGTGGTCATGCCTCTTGATCCTGTTGAACGCCCCCCGCGTAGGGATGCACAATAGCTCAATGTTGTCTTAGCCAGCACCGCTTTCTGAAACGTGGACTCTTTAGTCCTGGAGGCCTGTTGAACATCGAATTGTCATCTATATTCTTTAGTATACTCGTGCTATGCCCTCTTTTCTCGTAACCTGTCATAATCAAACCACGGATTTTATTCCACTTGCCATCTTCTGACGGCAAAGGGTGAAGCTTCACTTATTCTTGAAGCGAAGCAAGTACATTTTAAATTATGTCAGAACGCACTATACATAACATCGTCTGCCCGAATATCTTTGCTATCATCCCACTCTTCCACTTCCGTCTCCACCATGAAAAACAATTCTGCATTCAGGCGCAGCTCTTCGGCGGAATGGCGAAGGTCAGCTAGCATGCTCTCGCTTCGGGCCGACCTCCCCCTGGTAACATCAACCCGTGCCTGGACGCGAAACTTGGTGAGCCTTGGAAACCTTTCCTCCGTCAGCCCTTTCAAATCTGTAGCTGTGAGCCGCTTGGTAACGTTTTGGGTGACGTTGGTCTGTGTGGCTGGTGGGTACAGTCGAACAACGACAGAAATATGATCGAGTGAATTTCGAGAAGGCAAGGATCGGAGGATGGTAATTATTTGATTGGAGGGGTATGCAAGCGACCACTCGGACGAACTTGGCCGCGAAGGTGGCAAAACGAAGATGATATGCTGTAAGGTGGAGAGACAACGAAGGGGGGGATCAGAAGTGAGCAGTCCTCCCATGTATTTCACTGACAAGTCAAAAATAATCAGATTAAAAGTTGACAGTACGCCAGAAACGACCTACAAGACACGCGTGAGATGATAAGCTTCTTGAGGGACATCGCGCAATGCAGAAGTGTCTGAACCTTGCGGTGCCAACTCGTGCCTATTGTATTGCCTTCTTCAGGGTCCCCATTGATTTCGAAGCTTTCGAGGTTCGAAAAATCGAACACGGGAGTCTTGTCGCGATGGAGCGCATTAGCTAGTGTTTGAGCGGAGGACGGACACGTCTTGAGCTCTCGCACAGTAGTTGGCCCTTGCTTGAGACCTGTGGTAGGATTGGTTTTGGTGCGGGTGGGTTTCTTGCCCTTCGAGTCCTCCATGACTTCCCCGACGTGTAAAGTGACCAAACGGTCGAGCGACGTCCTGGATCGAAACAGCGTCGACCAGGGAAGGAAGTTGACGCTGCCCAATCTGAGGACTTGCACTGATGGTTGCCTGATGGTGTTGATGATAGCAGTACGCATGCGGGTGGATATCGACGTCCAGTTCCGCTGGTCCTTATGGCCATTCATCATCATGTCAAACGAGAACACCCGAAGTTGTGTACAGCGAGAGAGGATATATTCCACCCTTAGCTGCGGGTCTTCCAAGTCTTTGATCGACGACACAAATTGAAGGCGTACGTCTCGAATGACCTCCTCCGCAAAAGTGCTCGGGGGCTCAGCGTCCAGGATGTCGAGCAAGTCGTATGTACTTTTCCTAACCGTCCCAAAGTCCAAGGGGAAGCATGGAATGTTGAACGGCTTTGTGCCTCGAATTGCGCGCTGGAAGAAGGATGTGAAGGGCCGGAAGGCGAGAGCGCACGCCTTGAGAGTCTCCACGTCGTTGAGGGACACAACTTCATGCACTATGATTGTGATCAGCTCTGTCGGGAGTGTATACGATTGTTGCATCGCTGAGAGCGTAATGGAATGCGAGTGAGATACAAGCGATGGAGTTGAAATGGTGAAACGTTGACGCGTCAGCATAAGGACTCGGGCTTCTGAGGTCGGACTTTGAAATGTACCAGCAGTGGAGAGCTTAGGACTTGAATGTAGCTCCATGCACGCCACGACAAGTTGTTTGTGAGATTAGGGGAGGATCAGAAGGTCGATTCTTAGTCACAGTCATGTATACACCATTGACGTTAGAGAATAAAAGGTGTCTAAAAGGAAGATGGAAGACCAATACGGGATAAAACAGATAGACTAGGTTCCTCGAACGCAGTGCTTATGTCGTGTGTATAGACAATATCTCCAGTATCTGTGAAGAATGGGCGGTCCTCACGACACAGATCGTAAAGGATAGTAGAATCACCCTGTTTTCCATAGAATACGCCCTCGAAATCCCATCTGCGCTTCGATGAACGCGGATCAATAGCACCACTGATCATCCAATCCTTCTGGTCCTTTACCGCATCCAACTGTTTCTTCAAATCAGCAAGGAAATCTTCGTGGAGAGGATAAGGTGTTCCAAGAAAGGCCTCTCGGAGCTCTTCGACAACGCTCCAGAGGATAGGAGCAAGTATTGCCCAATTCTGACCAGCCGCCCAGGAGAGAGTTCTAGAGTCATCGACAATACGACCCATCGATTGAACAAACCTTGACCACGACTTGGAGATTTTGGCTAAAGCAATCTATACACCCGACATCAGTAAAACCCGTTTTTCGAGAAGTGAAGTACTTACAGGTTTCCCTTCGTCGAGAAGCTTCCTAAAACGCTTGATTGGAGCGCTGGGATTGTATAAGGTAGCAGCGACTGCCGGGTCGTTGGCTTGAGTCTTGCGACGCAGTGTGCGGTGGAAGTCGAGGAGGCAATTGTAGTCACTAAAAGGATAATCCATTTGCCAATCGAGGGTTTCAATTTGACGTCGGGTTACCAACTTGTGTAGTGACGCTGCGATCGGGTCGAGTTGTTCATATAGGTTGACGTCTATGTCGAATTCCTCGCTTTCCGACTCTGGCTCATGGGATAGCCTATAGTTGAATTTGAGGACACGGACATGTGGCAAGAAGTCGCTCCGAGCAAACCCATCCGCCAACGCCGCCAATCCAATCTCGGTCATATCCGTAATGCAGAGATGGGTGAGAGATGCGCCGAACTGTTCCAAGGCTGGTATCATTGTCCGCGCGTTCTCGTAGTGGACTTTGAACGTGGAAAGGAGGGTTGACGATCCTACAGCAATCTGATGGGCCTTGGAAAGATCGTTGGCGTCCATCGTCACGAGGGTTGTCAATTTAGGGCACGCGACAGCAGAGGCGCCGCACTGAAGACCGAGGGACAATCGGTTGAGGTTTTGGTGTGAAAGAAGGTAGCCGCCCTGTGTATTCTTCGCTTCGGTAGACGTGGATGAATCGTCATCCTCGCTTGGTGTCTCCTCCCTTCTAAACTCGGAGATTTTGGCGTCCACGAGATTCGGCATTTGAGACAGTATCCAGGAGACCTCGTTGGCATCGACGTCCAACTCGAGGGAGAGAATCCTGTGGCAAATAGAGGGTTGGAATAGCCAGGACCACCCTTCGGTTTGGACGGAGGCGTCACGAGGGAGGCGGCCCAGGTCGAGGACAAGGCGAGAAAGGATGGGAATTTGAGGTGGTTTTAGGTTTGCTAGTGCGCCATCCAAGGGAAAGGGGCATGGGATTGGTCGAAAGAGCGACAGACATACAATGCGAGGGAAGGCCTCACAACCCGCGGATGTCATCAGGAAGTGGAAAAGGTGCACGGGGAGGGAAGTGAGGGTGAGCAAAATGCTGGCCCGATGAGAGCCCCCCAAAACCTGGGCAAAGTCCCGAAAAACACCAAGCGTGTTCTCCGTGAAGCGGTCCTTGACTGGGCGGTGATTGTCGCACCTGACAACGACCGCAAGCGGACCCGCAAATCGCGCGCAAGCGTGCATTCGCTGTGATAGCATTCTTGAAAGCAGTCAGAACTACACACGAAGTTATATGGAGCAACATACTGCGAACCTGAGGAATCATCAGGTAGAGCCAATGTCGCTTCTTCAGGAACGGTGATGCAGACAACGGATTCCACAATTTCTTTCCAGCGCTTGCAGACCAGACTCAAGGTCCTGCGCGAGACCCCCCGGATTGCGGTCCACTTGCTCTTTGAATCGCTTGAAGGAGCAAGGAACTTCCTGAAAATCTCCACCACTAGCTCGTCAGGAAGGTTGCCGAATGTGTTGGAGTTGGCCGACGGCCCTACTATCATAACCGTTCCTTCTGGTTGCAAAGTTTCAAGCCGGCGAGAAGGCTCATTCAGAATATCGGGTTCGATCGAGAGGCGCACTGAAGGTGACATTGTGGTTCGAGGTCAATGTTGAACAGAGAAGACCGATATTTTAGGGTTTTCGGTGGTGTGGGCCCTGACTGTGACGTGTCGTGCAGCTCCGAACGTAATCTCGGAGTGCAAAGTGCATTCTGATCCCCTGGTAATGGCTCGAAAGCTGCAGTCTTTCGGCATAGGAGGGTTAGAAATGAAAAAGGCAGGACGCGTTTAAACTCCACAAAAGTTCGCAACGGGCACGTGACTCAGCAAGTCGCGTCGATAGGGGGTTCTAGCAGTATCTCAATGTCTTCCTGAAGGCACATTGAGCGTCCATGAACATATACACAGTGCAAAATATATTATCTGAGAGAATGAATCATTCCACTTCCCTCCTAGACATCTTGAATAACTTCTCGAAAACATCTCCAGGATCCTCCCTGATCCCCGAGTGCGATAACTGGTTGGTGATATACTGTTCCACGTTCGCAATTGTTTGGACTGTTCTCTGCGCGAGGTCAAAGTCAACGTACATGTCGTCGTAGTATCTGTACTCGCTGTCAGGGCATTTTTTTCATTCATTAATGGATGGAAAACGTACGTGACAGCGGAGATGTTGACTTCGTTCTTCTTAAGCTGCTCAAGATCGTAGAGCGGGCCCCACGTACTGTCCTTTGCGAGTATTTCTGAAGCGCCCTTCCATGGACGAAGGGTCGCGAAGTCGTCAAACATTTCTGGAAGGACCTAGAGGAGCCTTCGAATTAGTACCTGCCTTGTTACATCAAGACTACGCACGATCTCGCCATAGAAGTACACCACGCCGTTGTCGTGGATGTACTGTGGGTTATTTTTGAGGGTATTCCATGCCGTCCAGTTGTGCGCCTTCCTGTAGAGTGCAATTGATCGTGAGTATTCCTGCCGTTAGCCGAGGTCAAGATGGTCGAACCCTTGACAGTATATCGGTTCGTGTAGAATTGCGTATATGGGGTTTGAATCGAAAGATGATTGCGAGTCAATCGTGTGGAGCGTTTTGTAGGATAACTTTCCGAAGACCTCGAGATCGTTGATGGCTTGCAGTACAATCCCTTCAAGGAGAAATCAGACCAGTACTAGATAGAATACGTGTCTTGTTGACCCACGATGAACGGTGTCGATCCCACCTAGAGAATCTGTCAGTCGAGAGGTGGTTGATTGAAGATGTGGTTACCATGACTTCCAAAGCTAATACCAAGAGATAGGAATCTTATCGGCGAGATTTTTCCCCCAGATGGAAGCGTTACATTATTGTCGTGGAGGAATGCCAAAATTTTCTTCACCTAAGGAGATGCATTCATGAAGATTTTACTAATTCGTAAGGAGATAACTCACCCGCAGCACGTCTTGAGGGTATTTCTTGTAGAAGACCTTGTTTCGCTGCACCACTCTCTCTTAATATGCGTTAGATAAAGGGCACGAATAGAAAGTGCGAAGCTCACTGCAAAGTTTCTCATATACTTCTTCAGGGCTGTCCACCAGCGGCGCGAGGCCCCCAGTCAAAAATACCTCTTTCAGTCCTTCGGGGAAAAACGAAAGGTAAGTGATCGCACAAAATCCTCCAAAGCTCTGTCCAAGCAAGGTCCAGGTTTTGTCAGCTCCGACCAGGATCTTCCTGATTTCTTCGCAGTCCTTCACTAAAGCATGTTAGACCAGGGATCTACGCGGAGTGAAAGTCGGTCACTCCCACCGATGCTATCAGCGCGAAAGAATTTGAGGTATTTCGCGATGCCTTCGTCGCTCGTCTTGAAGATGTCAGGGACTGTCGAAGGTTCGAGAGGGGTACTGAGTCCTGTCCCGCGCTGGTCGAGCCATACGGTCTGATATCCCTCCTTGTGGACCTGTACCAAAGTGTCAGCCAAGCGAATGCGGGACTGTGTTATCCACGAACCTTTTCTTGAAACGCTCTCGACCCGGGTGGTGGACTCTCAAATCCAGGGCCTCCTTGAAGATATAGCACTAAGGATTCATAGAGCATTAGTTCCTACGCTAGCGGCACCTTAAAACTTACGCACGGTAAGGAAGATCTGTGTCTGCTTTGCCCTTGTTGAGAGGAACAACATGGCGCGCGAACACTCTGATCTTAAGACCTTCTGGCTCAGAGTAGTCTAACGGAAGGGAAAAGTAGCGCTCAGTTACTTGCAAGCCCTCTAGATGAAAAGGAAAACGGGGTGTCAGACAAGGGGCGAACTCGTAATGGTTGGGCTTGCCTTTGATTACATAGGTCTCCGAGTCAACCACTTTGACATCGTTCAACGCTGCGTCATTCTCCTGGCCTTCAAGTATGATTTCGCGAGTGATTAACATGGAGTCACTTGGTATGTCGCGTGGCGTAGTTTGTGGTTAAGAGATAAGCTATCCCGTTCGAGAATCAAGATCATGGTGATAATCAGAATCAACTGTATTACGTCGAGCATGCGTATGCGCTATGGGCAACGGGCTACGCCGACGACTGATGAAACTCCGACACTGACGTCTGGCTGCCGCACCCCCAGCTCTGTTCGCACTACTCTTCGTCCCATTAGCCGCAAGAATTACGGAGTGTTGCCTTGACTCAGTGTGTCCGAATCGATCTCTCCACTTGATGACAAGGATTAACGGGGTCTCCGGTAAAATATCGCTCACACTGCGTGCAGGTCACATAGGTCTTACACCGTGGCTTTCTCAGCAGAATGTATTACTGGACCCTATCTGGACTCTCTAGAAATAAGCTGTAGGGGCAGCTGATCCCGTGGACTGTCTTCTCGTCTATGTATAGCCAGGGTTCATGCTATTAATTCTAGAATAAATAGGTGCTGGAAGCTCGAATGAGCGCGCTCTCGGCCCATCAACAACTTAAACAAACCACTGTAGGCACACAGCACATTGACGTGGATACGGTAGCTGATTGTCTTGAAGATCGACTGCCGCAAATGCTATTCGTCAAAGAGCACCTTGCAATTGTCCTAGCGTGCGCCATCGCCGTCAATGGGCTACCAAAGACTGCCACCGGGCCCTGCGATCCCAAAACGTGCTACCCAAACCCTTTGCCTTGTCCCTACCCTGGGGCGATTGGTGGCAATGGATGTTGGTGCTGCGCACCACCTGCAGTACCAACTTTTTCTATCAGCAAGTAATCCTGAGTAACTGTTCAGGTCAATCAGAATGTTTTATCGTGCGCTACCTGAGCGAATGAGTGTGGGAGTGGGCGTGTGGACGGATCAATATCTCTGCCCTTTCGCTTTCACATCCACGATGCACAGAACAAATGACTACAAATGTTGCACACCGAGTCCTCGTGCGGCATTTGACATCACGGGTGAAGAAGCTCAGCGGGAGTGAAGGCGCTCCGCCCAGCCTCCCAAAGTCTAACCCTGAAATAGGTGTTCGCTCTCCCGTCATCTGCTTCCTCAGCTGAACGGAACGCTCCTCCAACTGTCATACCCCACCACCGTCAATACCAACACCGCCTCGCTGCCTTACGATCCAATAACATATACCCAATTCCACGCGCTTAATCGTCGCTGACATTCCTCTCCGTTGTCGACAACTCGCTCTTGATGTCTGTTACCCAGGAAGAGGATCCGGCGTCTCCTCATCGGTTCAGAGTCCTGAAAATGTCTTTTGGGAAAGATTTTGCAAGGAAAGATCATGAAAGAAACGAACGACGACCCCTACTCGCTGAACCGACCAACATCCGGCCCTCCCTAGCAGTGGTCACAACCGGACAGGCCAGCGCTTCCCCAGCACCCCTTTCTGCGCAATCCGAAACGAGTGCCGCGTCATCGAGCAGCAGTCGCTCACGCACCAAGCGGAAGAAAGCCGTTCAAAATCCTGTTCAAAATGCTCCTCCGCCGCCCCCAATGCCGTCTGGCGTGGAACTACCACCATTTCAAGGTAAGATATCTTTTGCTAAACAATTAGATTCTGACTTCGTCTGGCAGCCTTTTATCCCCCTCATCCCCTATACGATAATCGCGTATACATATCACCTGGGCCGGCCGCACCCTCTCCCCTCTGCAATCCATCATTGGGACCAATGGTCCCGGGTGTGCCAATGGACATTTATCGAGACTTTGAAAATCTCGTCGGAGTCCGTTTGCAGCCTGTTCCTGTGCCAAATGTTGTCCACCAATATGCCAATTTCTCTATGCTGCCCCCCTCGCTTCCTCGTCTACCATTTCTCCCCGCCACTCTCATAGCAAGCGCCGAAAATCTCATGGAACTCATCGACAATCAAACATCTGCATTCAAGAAAGAGCTGGACCTCTGCAGGGAACGCGCAAAGGCAGCCGAGGAAAAATCCGAAAGCGATGAAACAATCAAGATGCTGAAACGAACTATCAAGGAGCTCGAAGACAGCAGAGCAGAGGAGCGACAACAGTGGGAAGAAAGTAGGCGGGAGGAGGCGGAGAAGAGAGAGGCATTGGAGAAACTGGCTGTCAATCTTTGGAACGCAGGAAGAGAGGACGAGCGACGTCAGCATGCTGTCGAAATTGCTAGGCTGAAGGAGGAAGCGGAAACTGACAGGAAAGTGGCTGCGGAGAATGCCCGAGCCGTCTCTTCTCGCCTAGAAGCGGATCTCGCTTCAGCAAGTCGGGCACATGTGCGGGAGATGGAGAGCCTTCGAGACGAGCACAAGAAAGAGATGGAGGAGGCCCGGATCGTCTACGGCCAACGATGCGACCATCTTATCGTTTCAAACAAGATTTTGAAGGAGGAGAGGGAGCAAATACTATCAGCCCTCGAAGGTACCGAAAATCGTTTGGCTGAGGCTCAGAAAGAAAACGAGAAGCTCGCAGCTGATGCGTTGACGTTGGAATCCTTGGAGCAACTTGTAGTCGAATTGAAGAGGGCAGGGAATGTACAGGACTTGCAACGGCAACACGAAGCTGAAATTGCAAGACTGAAAGAGGAAACGGAGAGGGACAGGACGGAAGCCATGACGAAGATCCAGATCATTTCTGGCCAGATTCAAGCGGCCTTGATTGCGTCCGACAAGGTTCATGCGACCGAAATGGATAATTTGCGAGAAGAACACCGGAAAGCGAATGAAATTCTGTTGCAGGAGAACACACGGCTATCTCATGCTCTTCAAGAAGCCGAATGCGAGAATGCGAACCTATCGGGTGAAATCTCGACATTGAAAGAGAAGACGGGACGCAAGAGAGCCATGACAAGCCCTTCGAGACAGTCAGCAACAAAGCGTTCTCGGACTCAAAATCAGCGCACACCATTAACCCGCGGACGTCGTTCACGATACGCTGACCGGGACAGTGACGCTGAGCTGAGCGTTGACTCTGTCGGTCCCTCAGGCAAGCTCGAGTACGGTGAGTTATGACCTATTTGCTATTTGCCTCTTATTGACAATCGACAGATTGGCTCGTAAGCGACTAAATCCCAAAGCCAGAGGAAGTGTCGAATGTTCAGACATTCCGTTTCTCTGAATACTGCAGGCTCATCCTTATTCATTACTCGTTTGCCTTGATTTAGTTTCACAGCTCCGTCACTGCAGTTTGCCTTTACTATTGGTCCGCCACATCTTGCTCTCGAACTCTGCTTTGCACCACAAACTATGCTTTCCATAGTCAATTGTTGTGACGAACTACGACGGGGACAGTCCTCCAGCGACGTATGTACCTACTGCACTGAGCTATGGACGACTGGTATAGCACACTAGACTGAGTATTCTTGATATCTCGAAGTCAAACCACACGAATAGATTAGAATCTAGATCGTCTAGGAAATGTAGGCTGGATCGCGCATATACCTTCAATTAGTGTTGCGTGACCGCGCGACTCGTCTCTGTACTAGACGGTCACACCCTACCTTCGTCTTGCCTCCCCCCACACTCTCGCGAGAATGATCACGCCCGCAGTCCGAGACTCGTTTTATTTCTTCGAACAAGTGACTTTCAAGGTGCGATTAAACATTCATATATGCGGTCGGATCTCTCCTATACATCTACTCGCAGGTGGAAAACACTTTGTTTTGCGTCCCGAAGCATGGGCTCAACGTACCCGGCACTCTGTTCGCAGCCATGTTTTCTTCTCCACCCTCTGCACGTAAGAAAGAGAAAAACGGAGGTCTCGATAGTGACTTGGAAAGCATCTCCGGCTCGACCTCCGCTACATTGGATGGAGGGAGCATTCGATCAGGAAGCAAAACTCGCGCAGAAACTCTGGCAGGGTCCGGCGAAAACAATCCGATTGTCCTCGAGTCGGTTTCGGCCAAAGGCTTCAGGCACTTCTTACGCCTCTTGTACCCTTTGTGCGTCGCGTCGTTTGAGCTTATGGTACTTCTGATGACGCGCTTCCTTTTTGACCTTAGTCCAGGGAGTGGATCCCCACCATCCACGTACAACGAATGGGAAGGTGTTCTTCACCTCGCCACGATGTGGGGGTTTGGCAGTGTGAGTATCTCGACTCGACAACTTCGTCGTTCTATCTGTTGTTGTTTATATACGGTTCCATAGGTCCGCAAGGCGGCTATCGAAGGCCTTTCCAAGATCATCTCGACAATGATGCCGATATACGCCGTCCTTTTGGGCAAGAGATATCGAGTTAAAGACTGGCTCGTTGCGGGTTACAACCAACTAGTAAACAAGCCTTCGATGGACTATAGGTTTCTCCTGCAGCTCGGTCTGGACTACCAAACCACCTGCAACCTTCTGGCGATCCGCGAAAGAATTGCTTCTGAGCAGCTGCGAAAAACTCCGCATTCGTGGAGTTTTCCGCATGCCTTTGTGGAATTTATTCTGGAAGAGGGAAGAAACCAACAATGCATTCGGTGCAAGACTGTATGCGCGAAGTGCCCTTATCGGCAAATCCTGTGCCAAGACCCTCCGAGATACCTTTGCCAAGATTGTGGTACTTACTTGATGAAGCACGAGGAGAAACACAGGAAGTACGTGGAATCCGTCGTCAAAAAGGTATTCGTGGACGAGCTTGCTTCGCTGTAAAGAAACCCTTACCCTGACTATTACATGCATCATCGTGTCCAATTCAATCAAGAAGTTCTTCCTGGATCCAACGTTCTGAAGTGCGACTTCAAGCTTCAGCGCTTCAGCTCGAGCTGATGAATGAATTCATTGCATCTGGAACGGCGCGTCGCGTGGCTTTCGACATTCGTTTTAATCAACGTGGCGTGACCGCGACGCGACGCGTCGGCAGGCATCGGCGAACCTTAATCCAAAACGCTTGTGGATCATATCACACCTCCATGTACCACTCTTTCTGCAGCACTCCACATTCTTCTCTTGCGAAAAAACATGTCGAAACCTTTGCAGAAGGATTCATTTTACTTCTTCGAGCAGGTCTTCTTCAAGGTGGGTCAACTTGGATACATTTGAACTTTCCGAGTGCACATGTTCATTGAAGGTGGAAGACACGTTGTTTTGCGTGCCGAAGCATGGTCTTAACATGCCCGGAACACCTTTCGAAACCATCTTTTCTATCCCGACTGTCATCATGGACATTACCTCCAGCTCGGTCAATACTGTCCCAGATAGCGGTAAGGGAGAACCTCATGTCCCTAGGAGCGCGGATCTAGGAGAACCTTCAGAGGAACAGCACGAATATGTGGAGGGCAACGATGAGGCCCATCCTATTGTCTCGAAATCTATTTGTGCTAGGGGTTTCAGGCAATTCTTACAAGTCTTGTACCCCTTGTGCGTTGCACATTGTTTAGATCATTTCTCCCTAACCTGAGCATCTCTTTTTACCTAGGCCAGGAAACGGCGGCCCACCTTGGAAATTCGATGATTGGCAAATGGTTTTAAACCTAGCCACGATGTGGGAGTTCCACAGGGTGAATGACTTTGCCTCCTTTGTCAAATTAGCTCCTCACGGACGCTTTCATAGATCCGCCAGCAGGCCATTGATAGCCTTACCAAAATCCTGGACCCAATGAATCCGGTATACAGCGTGCTGTTAGGGAAGAAATACCGGGTCAGAAGGTGGCTGGATTTAGGCTACCACCGATTGGTGTCCCAGGCCTCGGTAGATCACCAATTTCTCTTGCAGGCCGGCATGGACTACAAGACAGTCTGCGATGTTCTTTCAGTGAGGGAGAACCTCGCATCTGCACGACTGAGTAGAGGACAGTCGTCGGAAGTTGTGGTGGACTCTGGAAAAAATACGAAAGAGCGAGGCTGTTCGTATTGCCAAAGGAAAGCTAATTGTCCTTATCGGCGAACTGCACCCAATTGGATCGGAAATTATGTTTGCAGGAAATGCGGGACCGAGTTGAAGGCACTGGAGAACATTCGTAGAAGGATTGATATTGCAGCGGCTGTCGACAAGGTATTTGCAGGCGAACTCGCTTCTCTGTAAAATATGTATCGAATTCACCTTCTATCTCCGTCATCGAATTTGGCTGCATCGAGGCTCGAGGTGGGTCTAGGATGCTACATGGAGACTCTTTGAAGTACTATAAATACACGTCAAGGCTATAGGGGAGGCACAAATGCCGGACGGCCGTGATTTTAACCACGGTCGCATCTCGATTGAGCTTGAAGCTGGACGTGTGATTCACACCTGCGACAAGACCCGGCATTTGAATTCACGAGAAAAGCTGCAGATACCCAGCCGACAGCTTAGTCTCGTATCATGCACTCCCATATGTTCTGAGCACGAAATATCGAAGCTGTGTAGGAGCCTTATTATTTTACGATGAGGAAAGGACCTCTTAGGAGCCCTCAAAAAGCTCTGAATTGCCCCCTGGAAGAAAAGCCGATTGAGCCGCGCATGAAGCATCCGGTATGAAACGACCAGTCCCGGGTCTCAACGACGATCGGAGACCTCCGAAACGTCTTTTAATCAGGGATACCGCCGAACGGCTCCAGTCCGTAGCACCAGTCCGAGCACCGGTTGACGCCAAGCTCCGATCGTAACCAAATTCTCTGCATGCATGCTGCTGGGTCGTGTGGTGACCTTCGCTGGCCATCGTCTTATTCCATAATGACTAGGTAATTTCCGTTATTCTTTAATTTTTTAAGCCACTGTAGTTAAGTGGAGGCCTTATATTCGAATTCAGGACCCCTAGTGCTATGCACGCCGTGCAAATCCTGGTGTCATCAAGGTTGTTTCAGAAGTGACTAATTGGCGCTCCCTGAGCCTCTCCGGGGGTTGCTCGGAACAAGGTCAGGAGGACCTGCTGTAACACACGTCATATATATTTCGTCCTGCTGGCTCCTCTTAAGTTATTTGTATTATCTGCGCGCTTTCCATAGCTACGCAGTACAAGGCTTTGTCGACACCATACTGTACAACTTCGGGTGGGTCCTGATACTCACCCTGTACAACTGGACATTGAGCGATTCCGAGCCCCATTTGGCAAAGGTATTCCCAGAGCGTGCAGGGATCGTACGTTTCACCACTCGACGAACTGTCCCACGCTATATTTTAATACATGTTTCAACACCGTTGGCTGTGAGGACTTCTGACAGAAACACCCTCACGGCCATCGATGTGCCTGGAAGCAACATTGTGGCAATCTTGTCGACGAGGAAATTTAAGGAATGGAGGTTTCATGCGTCGAAGTTGTGCGGACTTGGTTCCTCCCCCATGGCCAACCTTGAGGCTAGGCGCTCGGTATTCATTGACGACAGCTATTCCGATGTGCATTACTCAGGAAGCTGGTTTTTGGATACTTACGATCTCCCCGGACCTTTTCAATATATCGGAGGCAGCGCCAAACGCACCGCCCATGGGACGAGCACGACAGGGGGGTTTTCCTTTTCGTTCGAAGGTAAGTTTACAAACCTATCGCTCCTCCTTTTACTTAAAATGATTATGTTGGTCTATAGGAACTTCCTTCTCGGTCGAAGGCCAATCAAGTGTCATTCCCGCGACGACAAACAGCGGTTTGCTCTGTACGGTCGATGGCATGGAAGGAAGCTCGGAAGTAGTCAATCCGAACAACCTCAAATATTGGCACCTGTGTGGTGCAACCGATCTGAGCTTTGGTCGCCACGAAGTCGTTATCAACATCACCGCCGGCCCAAACACCGTCTTTTGGCTGGACGAAATTTACTATTGGTCCCTGCCCAACCCCAACCTCGATGGAAAGACCAGCATGTTTCACGCCAACGCGGAAGAGCTTGGATTTAGTGGCATCAGTTGGGTCAGCCCTTTTGACGAGCACGGTATTCTTGGTCGGGAAACCTATGCCAACGGTGCAAAGGTGACCATAAAATTCTACGGTTCGTTCTATCTTTCCACAATTTCCTCTTCTCACTACTCGTGAGCGTATAGGTGTTTCGTTGGAGCTTACCAGTTATTTGACGTCACAAATGCCGCTGACCGCTGGCTCCGGATCCTACTCCCTGAATGGAGGACCAGCTGTGAGGTTCAACATATCTGCATGGACACCCGAGTTTAGGGGTCTGCCTCCCAACGAAACAATACACCGCGTCAGCCTATTCACCACGCCCCCTGCACTCCCTGGACAGCACGTCCTCGAGGTGATCAATTTGGGCAACGCCGGAACTGTCCCGCTATCTATCGAACGACTCTTTGTAGATCACGGAGGCGTCGATCAAACAACGGGGACAGCTCTGCCAGCCCCGGCAGTTGCGAGACCCGTTCCACCGCAAGTGACAACCTCCGGGTCTGCTTTCACTGCTCCGTCGGAGGCAACGGTTACAGGAACCTCAGCCATCAATAACGGATCGACGCAAAAGACCCTCGTCGGTGCAGTGGTTGGAGGAATCGTGGGTGGGACAGCGATCATCATCATCGCAGGAGTCCTTATCTACCTTTATCTGAAACGACGGAAGGAGTCGAGCACAGCCCGTACGCAAGCCTTATGGACGGAACAGGAAAACTTGGACTCGTTATCTGTTCCCCTAAGTGGGTTTCACCGGGATACCGGGTTTGACGGCGGATACGACGCATATTCGGTAGCCACAGGTCCCAGTAGCTCCAGAGCCAGCACCGTTTGGACAGCATCATCGCGGTACTCCAGTAGCTACTACAGCTAACACTTACTGTACCAAAACTTGTTGACAGTCAATTAGGCAGGCATTTTTGTGCTGATTTCTGGGAAATGGCCATCCGAAGGCTAACATCCTTCAAAGTGGGGTCATAGTCCTTCACGTAGGTGACTAGCTACATATAGGACACAGCGCAAATATATGGTCACTCGTACCAGAGTATGTGCGAGGGCATCCGAGTCGGAATGAAAGGACTCGCAGAAGTGGGTCACAACAGTTGACGTGCTTAGCTTCTCTATCCCAGATAGAACAACAGATGCATTACCATAATATATACTCATCTATCCTCAATAACGCTTATTATCGTACATGTCCTGACCGAAGCCAGCCGACCGCATCGGACTCATACCACCCATCGGGCTGCGCGGCGGAGG
>Ga0247732_10000526_pt1 | contig 17944 bp, 21 predicted proteins | sample UWRJL163409C2_FD_180940 | JGI IMG/M metagenome (GOLD analysis project Ga0247732, IMG submission 180940) | Plant litter microbial communities from Arlington Agricultural Research Station in Wisconsin, United States - UWRJ-L163-409C-2 | ecosystem: Environmental > Terrestrial > Plant litter >...
TCACGGTTCACCCGCTCGCGAGTGATCACAGCGATCGTCGCTTTCGTTCTCGCTGGCGCAGCGACAGGAGGCGCAGTTTCTGCGGTCGCAACCTCGGGCGGACAGCAGACAGATCCGATCATCGCAAGCCGCTACGTCGCGGAAGGTGTAATCGGCCAGCACGGTTTCTTGCTGGGCAGCCCCACTCGATATTTCGGGGTCGACAACGTCGAGCTCGATCTCGGCACTGCTCCGACCGGGTCGACATCGCTCGTGGTCGTCCTCAATTGTGTCGATCCTGGCTCAGTCACGGCGGTGATCGACGCTCAGAGCGGGTCACCAGTCAGCGTGTCAGCGGGAGCTTGTGATGGAGCAACTGGCCAGGAGATCTCGATAGTCCGGCCGGGCAGGCACACCATGACCCTCTCACCACACAAGAGGCAAAGGGTGGCGATATTTGCATCGTGGGTAAAAGAGCCCCCGATGCCGGACGCGTCTTCGGCACAGCAAGCCGTGCTGGAAGACGGAAAAGTTACCCGCGCTGAATACCTTGCCTCCTATAACCGGTACGCGGGCTGCATGACGGCCTCGGGCTACGCGCTACCTAGTGCCCCGGATAGCGCGATCTACTTCCCAACCACGACCTCTGATGAGGCTCAGACTTCCGGAGCCTTCGATCGCTGCTATGCCAGTGAGTTCAAGCAAGTCGATCCCTTATGGCAGGTATATGCGCATGACGCGATAGAGGCATGCCTCGCAGACAGAGGGCTTAGACCCTCTAGTCCGTCGCTGGTCCTTTTCGACCTCATTGCCGATCTCGCACCCATTCACCTAACCTTCGACCAATGCTCGTCAGAGCACCCGCCACCCACGATCGATCCGAACTAAGCGGCTGGGTCAAGGAGCGGTCTGGAGACGAGAAGATCTTCGACGAGGGTCCGAGCTGCAGCCTCGATCCGACAATCGCGGTCGGATCCGAGGCCCCCAGCTCTTCGAAGCGATCAACTTAGACACCCGTGAACCGGCAGAACCTTCGCGCCGGCTAAGAGAGGAATGAAAAGTGCGAACCGTTAACTACATGCGCAGGCTGTCGCGCATCTCGACGCGGGGGCTGGAGTGACCTTCGTGCTAGTGATCCTGGCAGTTTGGGCATCCTCCATCCCAGGGGGTGGGCAGGGCGGAACGGTGTGGGCACTCGCGGCGATAGCGATTCTGGTCACTATCGCTTCCTTTGCCGGGCACACCGTCGTAAGCGCGGTTGAGCAGACTTCGATCGGTTCAGATTCACCCCTAAGCCGGACTAAGTGATAGAGCGGTGACGACCAAGGCAAGCGTGACTGAACAGACCCAATACAGCGAAGGTCCGTCTACTAAGTACCTCGGAGCCTCGGGGGGCGCATCACGGTCAGCGATTCGGCTGATGGCAAATCTCCTCGTCACGGCTAGCGCGATCGCAATGTAGAGGATTCCGCTGAATCGAAGCAGACCATCGATCACCGGAGAAATGCCAGGGTCGCTCACGGTGCCGTTCCTGCACACGGCGGTTGCGAATGTCGCGACAGCAACAAGCCATGCCCCAGCAGTCGCGAACCACGACCGCCGAAGGACAGGGAAGACGCGGCATACGAAGTAACCGCTAGGGATGAGCATCATTCCGGCGAACGTGGCGGGCAGGAGATGTATTTGAGGTTCCATTCACGAACCATGCGCGGCACCGCGAGAGTGATAACTCGATCGTCAGCCCGAACCAAGACGTTCCGTTGTGAGCGGCGCGCACAGAAAAGAGGGAGCTCTAAAAATGGTTGATCCAGAATCAAATGATCCCGGCCTCGAGTTGATCGACCGAGGAAACGAGCTTTCGGAGAACGGCAGACACCGGGAAGCAATCAAATACTTCGAGAAGGCAGAGAAGGTCGGAACGACCTGGGCCGGACTGAACGTCGGAAATAGTTTTGCGGCGCTTGGCAAATACAAGAAAGCGCGCGAGGCATTCGAGCGAGCATGGGCAACTGGAGATGAAAACTCCGGCTTCAACCTTGCCCGGCTTGTGGAGACTCGCGGCAAGACATCGAAGGCCCGAAAAATATATCGGGCGCTAATCGCCTCGAACTACAGCCCCGCCATGGACCAGGAAGCTTTCTACCTGTACGAGGAGGGAAGGAAGAAAGATGCGATCAATCTGATGAAGCGCGCCAGTGAAGGCGGTGGTGATCTTGGAAACCGCGCCGCAGGCATCGTCGGTGTGTGGATGTGGGAACAAAAGGATCTCGCGGCCGAGGAGTGGCTGCGTCGAGGGCAGGACCACTACATGCTTGCGCGAACATCGTTGGCCGACCTGCTCGCGTTGACTGAGCGTCGCGATGAGGCGATACAGACATTGATTCGGGGAGCTGAGTCTGGTGAAAAGCTCAGCAGGATTGAGCTTTTGGCCCGAAGTACCAATGAAGCGGAAAACGGGGAAGCGCGTTAGGGGAGCAACGAACTGAAGCATCCCGCTTCAGAAGGATTGACACCAGACGGAACGACAATCTACGAAACGGACCAGCCCACGAGAATCACGGCTCTAAGCGTTGAGCGACCATTCAACAACGGTCCAAATTTGCTGGGCGGCGCGGTCCGCTACCTGTCCTGGTCAGAGCGGGACTCGGAGATCAGCTCGCGCAGGGCACGCACTTCCTCCGTGAGCTCCGTCACTTGGCGGCGGGTCGCTGCCTGTTCCAGCCCCTCGCTTGCAGACACTCGTTTGACGATCCAGGAGGCAAGCGTCGCGGTCACCACACCGATGAGCGCGATGCCACCGAGCATGACAGCGGTCGCGATGAGGCGGCCGATCTCGGTGACCGGGGACAAGTCTCAGTAGCCGACGGTAATGATTGTCACCACTGCCCACCGCGGGTGGTTGGGAAATGTGAGGATGGACGCACCGAGGCCGCAAGAAAGTCGTCGTCTCTCGTGAAAATTTGGTTCATTCTCATTGAGGGGGGTTCTGATCTGATGAGTCCTACATGCAACTCAGAAGCCCTCGGCGCATCTCTGCGGACCATTGGGATTACAAGTTTGATTCTCGATGAGCGGGCAATCGTTAAGTGTGGAATTGAGGCATTGGCTTTCGGCTACAAATGCGGGCTGATAAGCAGCGCCGATGCCGTCGCCATCTCGGTCAACCGGCTCACCAGAGGTCTTCGGCTATTGGTGACCGAAGAGGAGATTGCGCTATCTCTACCTGATCAACGTCAGGAGGTAGAAGCGACGCTCGAAGCTTGGACTTCCACACGCGACGACGGCGCACTTTGGTACTGCGCGACATTCGCTGCCCTCGTGGAGCGGTGGCAGGCCGTGGACTTTCCGGAGCTGTCGTATCGGGACCTCCTCGATGCATGGGGCGAGCCCGATGAGTGGACTTTTCCTGAGACGGTTAAGGTAGGGCAGCGGAGTAGACGTCGCCTCGAAGCCTGGTTGAGATTCAAGCTGCAGTCACAGTCGTTTGCTTCGGCTTCCAGCAGTGTTGTTCTACCTCGAGGCTTCAACAGCTAGGCCGCGAATTGGTGCGCTACATGACTGAGAATGTCGCCGTTGGTCAGCGTTTGGTGGTGGCTCGAGTGCGAATGAGGGCGAAGCCGAGCACGGCAGCAATGACTGCCAGCGCTAGTCCGCCGAACAAGATTGTTGCCTCCGCGGCGGTGGTGAATCCGGTGCCCGACGCGTCAACCTCATATCCCCTGGCGAACAAGAAGAGCCCAATGACCACTGCTGAAATGAAGAAGGCGACCGCGGCGCCCACTGCTGCCCACCCGAACTTCTTGTCCACGAGGTCTCCACATCTTTTGCGAATTCTCAATCTACTCAGAGAAGTCGATGACTCCTTCGATGCGGACCAGCACCGTTGCCACATGATGCAGTCGGGTTTCGCCGATGAATTGAAGTTAGACGCCTAGTCTCGCGATTATATTCGCGCATCGATTACCGAACAGGAGGTTCGGTGACTGTCGCCCCCGGCGGCAAAGTCAGATCGTTTCCGCTGCTCCTAGTGTGCTGGGTGATAGGCACGGTTGCGCTGGTCGCTATCGCAGTCGGGCTTTGGTTCGTCATACTTGACGGGTCTTTGCGGGACTTCCTGCAGGATGCACGAAACTGAAAGATGCATATATGCAAAGAAAATGTAGGAGAGCACTAGTCGCAGTATTCAGTGCGGCAGGCGTGATCGGTGTTGTGTTTGACGCCGTAGGCGTAGTCCAATACGTGCTTCAGAATGCTCTTTGGGGTGGCGCACCAAGCGCAGGCGCGTGGTGGTTGTCTCAGGGTGCGTGGTGGCTTGGCATATGCGTGACCGGGCTCCTGATCTGGCTCGCGGCGAAAGGGTGGGGTCGAGCAGAGACGAGCTCGGGCGAGTAAGTGCTTATCGGACTGTAGTCACGGGACGCAATTAATCGCCGTGTTAGACATTGGCACCGTAGGCTGCGTTGCTGAGCCGAAGCCCGCAACCGGAACGTCGACTCGGGGCGTACACAATGGTTTCTCTGCCGCCGGGCCAGTGGTGGATTTGCGACGACGCCGGCGTTCACCCTGCTGGGCTCGAACCCACTTGACGATCTGCTTCAGGTCCGCCGCGTCAGACGCAGGCTAGGCGACGACGTAGGTAGCGCGAACAGGTGATCGCCACGGGTTGTCGTGCGGAGGAGTGTCTCGGACATCCGGTAGAGCATCGAACGGGCATTGCCGCGGGACGCCGGCGACCAGGTCGGGAGGCCGGTGTGGATGAACTGTTCGATGGTCGGGGCCGCGAACACCGTCTCGATATCGAGGGTCAGGCTCGGAGAGCTAGCGACGAACGTGGTGAGCTTCGTGCTGATCGAGGTGAGGTCCGCATCGCTGTACGCAGTAGAGGCGTGGCACTGGTCGACGGCTGAGGAGGCGAGGGACTGCACTGCGGCCCGGGTCTCGGCGGTCATCTGGGTCGGCTTGGTGGTGGGCATGTATCGAGTCCTGGTCTGGAAGAGGGGGAGTCGAGAATTCAACTCCCGACCTGTACATGCGCGGCACATTGGCTGGCGAGCCGATTCGCATCAGTTAGGTTGAGCCACGGCGTGACATGCTCGTGCGGGGTGGCAGCGCCAGTGTCTGGTGTAAGCGCGGTAGACCGAGTCGAGGGGATCCGATGGAGCTGTCTCCCGACCGCGCGGTGATACAAGAGATCATCTTGTTTGCTAAGCCAGTCGACGAGTTGGCTCGCCTTGCAGCACAACTGCCATGGGACCCGGACGGCAGTGCTCCAGTCGACCTAACGGATCAGGATCTAGTCAGGGTGATCGTGCGATTCCAGAAAGGAGTGCTGGCTGCCTCAGATATTGAGCAGTGGGCCGACCTTCTCGAATCCAGAGAAGATGTTCATGTCGCAAGTGAGGCAGGAGAAGAAGTTCTATTCGAGATGGCGAACCCGCTCCTGAACGCCGGAGACGTTGCCGAACAGGCTCAGTCCTGGATGAAGCGGCTTTCTACCGGTGAGCTCGAGGCGACTGGCGATCGACTCTGAACGGCGTGGGGGTCACCCCACTCTTTGTCGTGGCACGATCCTTCCTTTCAATCACTCTCGGATGGTTCTCACTTCGCTAGCGAAAACTCGCCCCAGCCGAGTTCTAGAGATCGTGGGAAGCGCCGCAGCTCTGGGTCTCATAGCCAATTCTGGAGTCTTCTCCCTAAGGCCAAGAAACCATTTGGCTCTCCGGGTAGAGCTCCAGTCGAGCGCACCCGTCCGTGGTGGCAGTCCGCGTGCGAAGCCTTGAACGTCCGAGTTTCATGCTTCCTTTCTCGTCGGTGGCCCATGACGCGCAGCGGTTCCGCAGCTCCGGGCCCTGTCCTGCACCATGCTAGATACATGACACCGGCGAGACGAGCGACGTTGCGAGATGTGGCACGAGCCGCGGGCGTCTCCTCGCAGACGGTGTCCCGGGTATTCACGAGCCCTGACCTGGTCGCGCCACCAACTCGGTCGCGAGTGCTGACCTTCGTTGCGCAGCTGGGGTATATACCGAATGAAGCCGCGCGGCGACTCAAGTCCACGGGCCAGACGGAAGGACCTGGGGGCGGAGTGATTGGTGTACTCGCACATCAGTTGAGGGCCACAGGGCCAGCAAATATCACCACTTCCGCAATGCGCGAACTTCAGCATTCGGGCTTCGCGCTCGATGTGGCGTACCTCGACGACGACAACGCAGACACGATCACCTCGGTGATGCGTCGGTTCTCGGCATCAACGGCGGGCGTTCTCGCGATGGCACAAACAGCCGACGCGCGACGCGCCGTGTTGTCGGTAGAGCTGCCGGTGCCCGTGTATATCGATGAAGGGCTCGACCGGGGCACCGCCGACCATCCTGGGACCGAAGAACGCATTGGAACTGCCGCCGCCGAGTACCTTCACAGTCGGGGGCATAGATCGGTGCTCCACCTTCCGGGACCCCCCGGTTCGCTCGCGGCGACTTACCGACTCCAGGCGTTCACAGACGCGTCCGCCGAACGGGGCATGAGCGTCAGGTACACGTCAGCGGGTGACTGGTCCGAACAATCTGGAGCCGCGGCGATGGAACACATGGCGCTTGGAGACGCGACGGCGCTATTCGCCGCCAACGATGCCATGGCCATAGGAGCCCTGGACGCGCTTGCGCGACGAGGGATTCGAGTACCCGCGGACATGGCAGTGCTTGGTGCGGACGACATCCCCGCCGCGGCATTCGTCACCCCGTCCCTCACCTCGGTCGCGCACAACCTTGAAGAACAAGGGCGGCATGCAGCGTGGACACTTCTCCGAGCGCTCGGCCGAGACTCGGAGCAGCCGGTCGACCCGACATTTGGCGTATCCGTCCGAGCACGCGAATCAACCACCTGCTTCCGTGACTCGGGAGCACCCCGCACGACCTGAAGGCCACAGCATACGGCCGGCTCGGCGACGACGCGGGCAGTGCGAACCGGCGATCGCCACGGGTTGCCTTGCCGAGGAGCGTTTCGGACATCCGCTAGAGCATCGAGCTCGTATCCAACGGCCCGCGCCTGAAGGCTGCACCGGATACGAGCCATTACTTAACTGTCCGCGCGTTCGAGCGCTCGGTAGATGGTGGCGGGGCCACATTAACAACTCCACAGCTCATCGATGGAGTCGAACCATCCGATTGAGGAAGTTCATCACGATCGGGCCGGATATGCCGCTAGATACGTAGGCCGAATAGCGTGTGGTATGAGATCGAGATGAGGAGAAGGGCAACGCCTGTGATCAAAATAATCACGGCGATTCCGGCGAATGGAACCCAATCTATGGCGCGCCCCGCAAACCATCGGATGAGTAGAACAACGATGGTCAGGATCACGACCCCCCACCCGGTGCCTACGACCATCCAACCTGCCGCGGTCGCCAGCGGAAAATTACACGCTGCTTCGCTGGCGCATCCTGCCGCTGACATTGAGTAGACCGAAGCGAAAAGGAACGCGATAAGTGCGACCAGAATTTCGATCACTACTCCGATGACTGCGAGTTTCCAGCGCGGTTTGGAGCGCTTGACCTGATCGTTGATCGTCATTTCCTTCTTGTGAGTATGAGTTTGCGTCGCCCTGGGAGGCGAAGAAGCCTCCCAGGACGACTCAGGGATGGTTCTACTGGTGTCGATCGCTGTCTATCAGGAACTGCCGCATGAACGCCCATCCTGAGGTGGTGTTGTAGCTTTCGTGAATTGTCTGTCCGCCCGGATATGCCGCTTGGCACCACGCGTCGCCTGCGAGGCAGTACGACACCACGCGAGAGATTGAAGTAGGTCCATTTTCGGTCCACTTCGTCCCTACGTACTGTGAAAATGCATGCGTATTTCTCCAGAATCGACCGCGCGCCGACGGATTCCCCGCCGCGTCCCAGCTCTCGCCGGGTACGTAGGTCGGGTCACCCCAGAGCGCCACAGCGGCGATCTTCGACTTTGCGTTCGACGAAAGCTGAGTCGAGGTGGTGGAATCGATGACATCCCCGATGACGTGGGCTCCCTGTGAGTATCCAGCTAACAGGATGTTCGTATGCGGACACGTTGTGGCGATGTCCTCGATCTCGGCACGCAGTCTCGATACTCCAATCGCCACACTGTTCACGTAGTTGGTGCCGTCGGCGCTCCATACCGCGGCAGGGTAGTTGAGGGCCTCCTGATACACGGGAATCAGCTGGTCGTTGTCCACCGCCAGTCCGAAGTTCACCAGTCGTTGCCCAATTCCGCCCGACTGATACACCCGACCCCCGTACATGGATCCAGAGCCGGCAGCCTCGAGGGATCCTCGAACGTATATGAGAGTTGCCAAGCCACACCGTTGACCCGTGGCGACCAGAGTTCCGGCGTTTGCGGGGACCGCGACGACGAGAGACAAAACAGTCGCGGCCAGTGCCACAACACCCACGATTCGACGCCGTTTCCTTGGTCGGGAAGACAGTTTTCTCATTGACGAGCCTTTCTTGCGCGCGAGCGCTTTTTGCTATGACGAGCATCACGGCGTGATGACGTTGGACTCGAAGTAGCCGCGCGGCAGAAATTGACTCCTGATCAAAACTTAGGCCGTCTTGCATCGGAAACAGGACCACATCTGGGCCCCAATTTTGGGGGCAATAGATCACTGTCAGTGACCTCGAGCGCGTTGGGCGGCGCCGTGGCGTCTCGGGGTCGGCCGACGCCCGCGCATATCCACGAGCATTCCGGTCACGTTCAAGATCCCCATCACCGGAACCTTTTCGTGAGTGACGAGTCCGGGTCGGACTCCCACGGTGACTCAGCAGGTAAGCGCAGCGAGAGTTCACCGGATGACAGATCGAGCAACTCGGCAGTTCAGCTCGCCTCGCCCGGAACCGACGTACTCGCCACACGCTCGGATCGTCGCCCTCGGGGCAGTTCTCGTCCGGCGTCGCAGCAATTGACGACCGAAACTCCGCGCCAAATTTCCCCGACCGAAACTAGGCCTCGATTCGAGGCACTTATCTGGGATCCGTCAACGTTAGTTGATTCGTCAACGTTAGTTTCACGAAGTGAGCCGAAGACGATCCTTTCTGGGCGGCAGTGTTCCTAGCTGAGATGATCGGCCCATGAGTGAATCCCCCATCGAACGAACCACCTTGACCAACTACGAACTCAGTGGGGCACCGAGCTTCGCCGCCGTCGAGGTTCAGCGCATTACCCTTGCCGCCAACGTCCATCCCGGGGAGCACTGGCACAACGGGCCAGTCCTCGGCGTGATCGAGGCCGGGTCCGTCTACTTCCAAGTGGGCTCCGAACCCCAATCCGTTTTGCGTGCTGGCGACACTTTCTACGAGCCAGGCAACGAGTCAATCACCCGGTTCGACGCAACTGACGAGGGCGTCACTTTCCTCACCTGGCTCCCTGTTCCGACCGGCACTAGACCCGAGGTGACGATGGGCAAGCTACCTCAATAAACGCTCGCGTTTTCGCTCGGAAACGAATCGCCTACCCAACCCGTCTTTCGGCATATCTCGACAGTGAATGAGAATGACCTAACGAAGCAAACGATGGCACTCAAAGGGAGCTACGACCCCTTCGCCGAATCGGCCACCGCGGCCTGGCGGACGTCACATCTGCCAGCTAGAAAGTCGTAATTCCTGCCGTCCCGAACGGCCCAACAGGATTCCTGGGTGAACCGTCCCGTAGCGCGACTGCAGGTGGGAGCGTGACATTGCACTGGCTCATCGTCACACCCTTTCCGATCACCGTCTCCGTTCAATGGTGATCGGTGAGCGAAGCGCGCTCAGAGAGCCCACGCTGGTCTGCCAAACCCGTCAGCTGCCGCCTTCGCGCGAATCTCTCGGAAGGTGTCGGCGTTCCTCGGGTTGACCACCGCATTCCACCACATCGTGAATGCAGCGTTCAGTTCTGCGGCGTCGGAGTGCATCGCGTGAGAGGCGTCTTCGTCGGTTACGGGGAAGAACCAGTTCGGGAAGCTCTCGTCGAGCACGCTGACCTTAAACATCTCGAGCTCTCCGGCCTCGTGGAGAAGTCGCTGCTCGAGGTGCCATTCGTAGAGCGAGTTCTCTTCTTCGGTAGAGAGAGTTGTGCTGGTCATTGCGTGTCCGATCGTCGCGGCGAAACGAGCCGATCAGCTCGTCGCTAGATGGACATGCGGCAACTATTGCCGGCCCTAGGACGAAGTAGATGGTTCAGGTCCCAGCTTTCTTCGGCCATAAGCAGGAGTGTCAGTCGAAGCCTGAGGCGTGAGTCTTTCGATTCAGGGGAGCCCTCGCCGCTCGACCCGCGAGGCACGCGAGCGTGCGCGGGGAAGACCGTCCGGATCGATGGCGGAAGGGCGGCTGCCTTGCGAGTGAGACCAATTGCCTCAGTTTCGGCCGAAGTAGTTGCCTTCAGGCAAAGTCAGCGGCGATCGGCATCAGCGGGTCGCTCAGGTGTCGGTGGGTCGTCAGTCCGCGCGCACTCCTTCATTTGGAGCGCGCAGGGACACCTGCACGAAAATCAACCACCGAACCGAGTGGCACGCGCAGCGCGATGATCGCCATTAGACGCGGGGTCCGAGCCGGCAAGAAGGTCCCTCGACGGATCTACTGGTGTGGCGCCTCTCGATCGTGGCATGACGTCTCAAGGCTGAGGCTGAGGCATCACTGTCGGCGTTCGACGACGCGGAAAGCCCTCCGCAGAAGGGGCGTTGTCGTTAGAGCTGACGGAACGGGAAGCACCTCTGCTATCGCAGTCTTGGCCGAGGAAGGCGTCACCAATCGACAGCCATCATCGCGATCGCGGCTGGCTCCAGGTTTGGGTCGTCCAGATGGTCGACGGGACGGCCACCGTCGGCGAAAGCCCGCGATGGGCTGCAGAGCCAGATGATGAAGCTTCCTTCCGACCAACTCCCTTCGCGCATCAAAGAGACCAGCTTGCTGATCGCGGGGTGGATGGCGCCGTCGGGCTGGAACTGGAAACCGGGATAGCGATACGCGTTCAGACGACGAATGCCGAGTAACTTACCCTTCCGCCGAAGCTCAGACACGAGGTAGCGGTTCTGCGACTTCGAGCCGATCGCCACTGCGACCTCTGCGCTAGTCAAGAAGCCGAACTCCTCCTCGATCTCGCGCCAGACGTTCTCGGAGGCCTGCAGGGCGCGGGCGTAGCCGGCCGGAACGGTCGGCGCTTTCGAGATTGCGATCCCGAGGCTTGCCCTACTTTGCAGCTGGGTGAGAACGTCTTCGACGGCTCGTTCGAGTTCGACAGGCGCTGTAATGACCCCCGCTGATCGCAGACGCCTGGCGACAGCTGAATGGAGCGTATCTGCGTCGAATACGTCGCTCATGGTGGCCTCCATAGATGAGGTGCGCGCTTATAGTCTCGCAGTCACACTCCCCGGAGGAAATGCAGCATCAGATCACAGAGAGTGCCAGTGACGGCCGGGCTTGTCGGCGTACGAGTTGCGCGGAGCGACGAACTGCGAGGATCTCCGACCTCCGGTGCCGAGCGGTTCGGCGGGCGGCTAGGTCAGCGAGCCGGGTGTCAAGGTCGCAAGTCGAACACCGGCAGCCCGTAAGAGTGCTGCTCGTTGTGTACCGTCGGGAAGATCTGCTCACCGCGCAATTCGAACGACGGAAGCCCATATGCGTCGCGTGAATTGTGAACGGTGGGATAGAGCTTCCCATTGCGTACCTCATACACGGGTAAACCGAAATTGTCGCGATTGTTGTGCACGGTGGGGTAGAGCTGCTGCGCGCGCACTTCGTAAACCGGCAGCCCAAAAGAATCCTGCGAGTTGTGCACGGTGGGATAGGCGTACATGGGAGTCCTTTCCCGCTGTCATTTGGTCCTGTTCAGCTTCTCAGAAGCTACCGTCTGTGCGCAGAGGAAGATCCCTGAGCGACAGGAAAACAAAAAGCGTCCGCGATTTCAGAGCACATTGAGTTCGGGCGACAGCCGTGGGACGCTCAGATCGCTATCCGGCGCGGCGCCCGAGCCGGGAAGAAGGTCCCGCGACGGGCTTACTGGTGCGGCGCCTGTCGATCATGGCATTTGACGTCTCGAGGCTGGGACTTTGTCGAAGGCCTCCGTTCCGGGAGCGGACCGTTCTCGAGGTGCAACTGCCGTTCCTGGCCAGGACGATATTCAGCCTTTAGCTCGCGGAAAGCCCGCACCTAGTCGGTGAGCTCAGTCACCTGGCGGCCAGTCGCCGCCCGTTCCAGCCCCTTGCTCGCGGACACACGTTCGAAGATCCATGGATCAAGCGTCGCGGTCCCTGCGCAGATGAGCGCAATGCCGCCAGGCATCACGGCTTTTACGATGAGCCGGGCGATGTCGGGGCCGGGGTGCGAGCATCCGTCGATAGAGATCAGACCATTACTTGCGGTAGCAATCCCTTACAAGTGACCTACTGGTTCGCGTCCTTTGAGCACCGCATGCTGGTGGTAGGCATCCGCGTCGCTCAGACTAGCGATGTAGTCGAGCAGGCCCCGGTGAACCTTCTGACGGCGTGTGTAGTGGCTTTCCTGGAGCATCGAGTCCTGGATTGTTCGACGGAGTTCGTGCGGGAGTCTGCGAAGGTCTTTCTCATCAGGCTCAGCATCTCCGCCGACCCTGAACGCTTTTTCAGCGGGCTCCATCAGGGCTTCAAAGATCTCGCGGAGCACTCGTCGCTGACCGGCCTGAATGTTGCTTAGCCGAGGGTCATCGATGACGTGGTACCAGATCAGCTGCTTGACAATTGAATTCAGGGCTTTCTGAGTTCTGTCGATTACTAGGTCGCTGCCGACGATCGACGCGCCGTTGATGAATCTGGTTAGGAGAGTTCCTCGCGTACGGTCCAGTTCTTCGAAGTCGGACTCCCGACCCGCGAAACGACGTGTCGGAAAGTACGCAAGGAGCTCACCGAGGGTTTGCTTGATGGCCGGATCAATGGGGCCAAGTGCAGAGCGCGACTCTACGTATTCCAGAAACTCGTCCAGAGCTTCCTGACCAGCCTTGAGCTGGTCCACTGGGATGTAGCCGGCTCGGTAGAAATCCTCCACGTCGTGAACGGCATATGAGATATCGTCCGCCCAGTCCATGATCTGTGCGTCCAGAGTTACGGCCGAATCCCGCCCTGTGAGCTCATTGAGGATGGGAAGATCGCAATCGTATGCTCCCCATTTTTTTGGTTTGCTGGCGTTGTCGCCTCGAGCCCACGGATACTTTGAAGCCGCCCGAAGCGTGGCTCGAGTGAGATCGAGTCCGTACAGCTTGTCCGGCTTTTTTGCGCTCCAACGCACCGACAAGACGGACAACAAACGAAAGCTCTGTGCATTGCCTTCAAAACCATCTTCAAGAAGGCAGTCCGGACACGGGTCCTCCGCACGCTGAGCGTAAGGTCGCGGAGCTTCGCGGTGAACATCGCAGGTCACCAATGCGTGTAGTTCCTGCTCGCCAGCGTGTCCGAACGGCGGATGTCCGATGTCGTGGGCCAGGCAGGCCGCCGCTACAGCGGCTTGGTCTGCCTTTTGGGCTAGTCGAGGGTGATCCGCCTTGAGTTTCGTGAACAGCGACACGCCGACCTGCTCCACTTTGAGACTGTGAGTCAGACGATCGTGCAGCAGCATCCCCGGGGTTCCAGAGGCAACTTGGGTCACCCCTCCCAGCCGACGGAAGGCCTCCGAATACAAGATCCTGTCGCGATCACGCTGGGTCTCGCTTCGATGCGAAGGATCAGAACTGGTCCTGCCCGATAGCCGATCGAATCGGTCGACCGCTCCGTCCGCCACTACGCAGGCCGGAGTGTGTATCGGTCCGTGAGGACGATCTTTCCGAGTTCGATAAGGCTGTAGATCAGGTCTCGCGCCGCCTCGATCGTGTAACCAAAGCGGTCATTTACATACCTCAGGAAGGCGTTCGTCGACAGTTCGTTCGACTCGGCTGCTCCCAATTCACGGAACGCTTGGCCGACGTCGAATGCTTCTGCAGCGTCAGTCATTGACAGGTCCTTTTGGCTGATTACGGTTGTTGCACTCACGATTTCCCCAATCGATCAGCGCTTCAAGCATGTGTTCTTTGGTCGGGTACCGCGATGAACGGGCGGCGGGAGAGCACGAGTCTAGCTCGCTGGTTCGCGAGCACGCTAGTGCTTGGCTGGCGTCAGGCTGCTAAGGCATCGGCTACCTCCAACTCAATTGTCGCAGGTTAGCGCGGTCTTCCTGAGACATTTGTGGCGTTGCGCCGCGACATATACGAGTGCCAACGAGTAGACATGCGGCACTTGAGTCGGACGGGGCGAAACGACGACTGGAAACGGCCCTTGTATGCCCTCGGGCCGCTTCGACAAACTGCACGGAACGCGACAGCACATCGAGCGATCAAAGGCCAGCCAGCTCCATGAAGCTGACGGCCGGCGCGGCCGCCTGAAGGTGGTCCACGACCGAGTTGCCCGGATCCTCTGAGCGTTCGGCCGGGCTCGGTCGACCCTTGTCACTTCATGGGTGACGGTGCGCCATCTCCCTAAGGCACTTGGCTCGGCCAGGCCGCGTAATCTTTTGCGTTCACGATCCAGTAGAAATTCTGCATTTCGTCGGTAGGAGCCGTGAAAGACGCGTTGCACGTCGTGCTTTCGCCCGCCGCCACTTGGTCCGCGTCGCACTTCACAGTCGTATAGACGCCGTAGGACTCATCGTCTAGGTGGGATCTGTTGCCTGGTCGGAAAAAGAAATGGTTGTCGCCCGCCGCGCTTGCGCCGTTGCCGTGGTCCTCTAGCCGCTCGACGAGGAAACTGCCGGTGACTGTCACCTGGCCGTCGGGCTGTAGCTGCCCAAATTGCGGGAGGCCGCGTACCCGCACCTGCCACTCGTCGTACAGGTGTTTGTACGGCTGCTCGAACCCGATGTCACCGAAACTCCACGTGCCGTCCGCGGGACCCGCCCACGGTGTCGGCTCGGGTGCAGGGCGGGCTGATGGGCTGGTGGAAGGTGCGATCACGTAACCACTGTCAGGTGCATGAGTGCTGCAGCCGGTCAGCACGAGAAGTGCGAGCGTCAAGGCCAGTGCGGTTCCATAGAGACGCATGTGTAGAAGATATATCGCTGAGCAGGCTTGACCGCTACCGGTTAGCTCTCTGGTGTGTCACGAGGGGCCGCACCCTCGCAGGACCCGTGTCTTAGCTGGTGCAGAAATGCGCCCTCGGCTTGCGCTTTATTTAGCGCGTGCAAGTTATGGCCACACCAGTCGCGCTGTTGCGCCAGAGGCTCAGCAAAGTGCGGAGCACTCATTACGAATTGAATGGCACGCAATGAATGACCGGAGGCTCCCATCTTCTGGAGGGCTCTGTGGTGTGTGTGTCTGCTAGGTCGGGAACTTGCCTCTGATGCCGGATCGTCTGACGGTTTGTGACATAGCCCGTGTTTGATCAGTCTCGGGTGCGGGGGATCTCTGGCCTACATGGCCAAGGCCTTCGATGGGACGGCTCGGGGAATAGATGAGGATTACGCTCCTGGCCAATAGCGTGCGTTCAGGCGATCATGAGTTGGTGAACTCCGATGATCAATTGAGCCTTCTGAACGATGACCCCATAACCGGCCAGCCATCGGCGCCAGACCTACTTGGGCGGACGGCATTTGCAAGATCCTGTGCCGACGCAATTGATCGAGTTGCTAGAGAGGGCCACTCATCAGTCATCGCTTTGATCGGTCCATGGGGGTCGGGCAAATCGAGTGCGGTCAACCTGATTCGAGCAGAGCTTCAGGCGCCCGGTAGGGCACCAGTGCAAAAGCGTCGTTGGGAAGTTTCCGAATTCAATCCCTGGTACTACGAAACACTCTCGTCTCTCCAAAACGGGTTCTTCAACACATTGACTCAGAGCCTGCCGAAGGACAAAGGCAAAGTTGCACGGTCAGCGATAGGCAATGTCTTGAAGACGGTCTCTCCGCTCGGATCCTTGGGCAGCATCGTGGGAGTGGATGGGCAGGGGATCGTAGAAAAGGTCGGCGACCTACTTTCGCCTGAACGCAACGTCGAGACTCAGAAGGCGATCGCGGAGAAGGCGCTGCAGGAGGCGGGGCAGCCGATCTTGATTGTTCTCGATGATCTTGACCGCCTGGCGCCAGATGAACTGCTGATGGTGTTCAAGCTCATTCGGCTGACCGGCCGGCTTCCCCATGTGCACTACCTCATTTCATACGATGAACAGACCCTGCTGGATGTCCTCACGAGGACGGGGTTGGTTGGTAGCGACGGCGGTCGGCGCGCTCAGGACTACATGGAGAAGATCGTCCAAATTCGGCTTGATCTGCCACCTCTGCGTACATATCAAGCGTCGAGCTTGATCGACCAGACGCTGTCCGCACTGGCCCGGCGCCACGACGTCGCTTTGGAAGAGTCGGACCTGAACCGGTTCTCTACGGCTTACCGACTCGCCCTTCGAGATCGCTTGGACACCCCGCGTGCCCTGCGCAGATACTTCGGCCAGGCTGACGTTTTCCTCACCGAGGTGAAAGGGGAGGTCGACTTCGTGGACTTCTTGCTTCTCACCTGGCTCAGATCAACCGAGCCGCTCACGTACAACCTGCTCATCAAGCACAAATCCGAGTTGGTGGGTCGGACAACGCTTGGAACAGATCCCCTTGGGGACGTAGCTGAGGCTAAGAAACGATGGCACGAGCTTCTGGCCGGAGCAAAAGTATCCGAAACGCACCTAGATGGGGTTGCATCCGTCCTGGGACTTCTCTTTGGACGCTGGTCGGACGTCTGGGCGGGACGCTCAGTCAGACGCGAAAGAGAACAAAAGAAGGGACGCGTAGCGAACCCTGATTACTTCGAGAGGTTCTTTGCGTTCGGAGTGCCAGCAGAGGACATTCCCGATGCAACAGTCGCGATAGCGCTAGACCAAATTGGTCGTGACATCCAAGGCACGGAACTGCAGATAGTCAACGGTGCGTACCTAGTCTCCCCTGAGCTTGTGCTCACGAAAATCGAAGAGCAGAATCTCTCCAGTCCCATCGAGGCGACGCCCCTTCTCCTGTGGCTGATCGACCGCCATCACGCCGCACCGCAATCGTCTGGACTCTTTTCCCCGAAAGAACAGACAGTCGCGCTGGCAGCCAGACTGCTTGTGGAATTCTCGCCAGCAATCCAGCGAGCGATGATGCAAGACATGATGACGGCACCACACGGATTCGAATTGGTCGCATCAGTCGTTCAGATGTTGCGGGTCGACGAAACCAGATCTCGTGCGTACCAGCCAGAGAAGGAGTTGGCTGACGAGGAAGAAAGACTTGCCCGTGATCGCGAATTCATCGCCTACTGCAGAACAGAATTTGATAAACAAGGCGCAAAATCACCTCTCGATATTCCTGACGACACTTGGTTTGCTATCTGGCCCTGGCAAGAGATCGATTTCATTGACGCCGTGGGCTGGGTCCGAGAGGCCATCGAGTCAGGGCGCTGGGACGTGCTCGACGCTCTCGCTCGGTTTGTTTCTACATCGACAGTGATAGGTGTCGACCATCCTCAATCGCAGATAAGTGACTTCTCTGAGTCGGTGGTCACCGAGGCAATCGGGCTACCGCACATTTTCGAGACCCTGCGGAGTCAGCTAGACCAAGCAGAAAACCCGGATGCGTTCAATCGTGTCGTGGCAACCCCAGACACGCGCCGTCGATACGCGCTTGCACGCCTGAGGGCCATGCGGGATTCGGCTTCGCACTAAGCAGGCCCAGGGAAGGCACCACTATCTGTGCGACGGGCATATCGCCTCTCAGAACGAGGTCGACATTCCGCTGCGGAGGATTTTGATAAGCGGTGCGGAGGATTGGAGATTCAGCTGCTCCACGAACCCCCGATAAACAAGGGCCGGGGAGCACTGGTTTGAGTTTTGCAATCGACCCACAGTGGGCCGATTGCATAACAGGTAGTTTATGTTTGCAAAACGGTCCGAAAGAGATTGGCCCCCGAGAAATCGGGGGCCTTCTTCGTTTCTGAGGCGTTCTGAGCGGGTT
>Ga0247732_10000527_pt1 | contig 17903 bp, 16 predicted proteins | sample UWRJL163409C2_FD_180940 | JGI IMG/M metagenome (GOLD analysis project Ga0247732, IMG submission 180940) | Plant litter microbial communities from Arlington Agricultural Research Station in Wisconsin, United States - UWRJ-L163-409C-2 | ecosystem: Environmental > Terrestrial > Plant litter >...
CCGCCTCAAGGACACCGGAATCGACACCTTGCCCTCCGCCAGAGCCGACAACACGGCACAATAACCACGACCACGTGGCCTACTTTTCACCGTCGCTTCTGGCCTACTTTTCGACCGTCGTCAACACCTTGCTGTCGATGCGGAAGAGCGCTCATGAATCCCGCCGCCGTCACTGATCCCGCGCACCCCTTGTCGCCCTCGCCGATCAGCGAAACGCTTCGAGCCGCTCGCCGGCCCACTGCCGGAACGTGCGCCCGGGCCGCCCGGTGATGCGCTCGACGGATCGTCGCGCCTCGTCGTGGTGGCGCGGTATCTGAGCCCAGTATTCGAGGATGCCGTCAACCAAACGCAACGGTGCGTGCCGCGAAAGATGCTGCACAGCTTGTTCTCTGCTGGGCTCACGCCAATCCAGTTCGCGCGCGAGCAGGCTTGCCAGAGTGTCGCGCTGCTGATGGAAGCTGAGCACCTCGGGGCCGCCAAGAGCCAGCACTGACCCCTCCAGATCGTCGTCGATGAGCGCGCGCTCAGCCACGTCGGCGATGTCCTCGGGATGGATAACGTCGACACAAGCTCCCCAGAAGGGCTGCTCGACAGGGACTCCGGCGCGGATGAAGAATGCCCAGTCGAGCGTCATAGTGGCGAATGTCCCCGGCCGCAGTACCGTAGTGCTGAAAGACGCAGCAGCAAGCACCCTTTCGACGTCAGTATGATGTCGTGCGAGCGAGTTGTGATCAGCGTCGTCCATCTCAGCCGAGTCCGAAGAGAGCAGGACGACCCGCCGGACACCTGCGCGCTCCGCGAAGTCGACGAAGTCCTCGATGGCGGCAGGTTCGGCGTAGAGGAAGACACGGTCCACGCCCGCCAGTGCCTCGTGGAAGGTTTCTGGCGCGGCGAGATCTAGCTCCACGATCTCGGTGCCCAATCCTGCCGCCTTGCGGGGATCGCGACTGCCCGCCCTCACGGCATGGTCGGCCGCCGCCAATCGTCCAACCAGGCTGGCTCCGATTCCGCCCGTCGCGCCAGTGATGAGTGTGGTCATCGTTGAAACCCTACGGGGGAATCAACAACGAAACAAGACTTGAGTCCGGCTTCATGACATCACGCCAGTTAGAGCGCTACTCCGATCCGTCCGGCTGAGCGCCCGACAGCACGAGATCCAGCAACGCACGCAGTTCGGCGCCGAGATCGGAGGCGGGGGGCTCCTCCTGGATCCACTGCGACATCGCGGAGACGTAGCCCGACGCGAGCAGCCGCCCGACTCGTTCCGGTCGCACCGATGGTCGAAGGACCGCCTCGGTTTCCTCGATTAGGGCGGCGAAGTCCAACCCAACAGGATGGTCGACCAGCATCGTCGTGTGCAGGAGGGCGGGCGGGACTAGCGCGCACATCTCCGCACGGGCGGCGGAGTTCGAGGCGGCCAGGGTGTCCAAGTATGCGCCGAGCACTTCCCGAAGTGGCCGACCCGCCACCCCGTCAGCTCGCGCCGACCTCAATGCGTCGCGGCGTCGTCGCCGCATCCATTCCTCGAGGAAGAGCGTCTTGCGGGCAAAGTGCGTGAAGACGGTGCTGCGCGCCAGCCCCGACCGGTCTGCGATCTCGTCCATCGAAGATGCCTCGAATCCTCGCTCGACGAACAGCGCGATGGCGGCTTCGTAGACGCGGTCGTGCCGCTCTGCTCGCTTCACCGTCCGCCGTGTCGGCCCCTGTCGCACACCTCGCCCGCGCGTTCGCCCGGTGACTGTCTCGAAGTGTTCTGGATCCATCGTCCCAGTGAAGCACTCGCCGGCCGGTGAGCAATGGCTTGCCCTGGGGCGTTGGTTGGTTTCCAAGCCTAGATCGTGCCCCTGGCTTGTGAGGGCGTCCGCAGTGCTCATGGGATGTCGTGCCGGTCGAGTACTGATCCATTGGGGGTCGCCGCCGGGCGCTCGAACAGGTTCCATCCACACTGAACCAAGGGAGGTCGACCAATGCTCTTCTCGGGGCTCCATGGCGCCGTTGTCCCGCACGCAACGAAGCAGCCCGTTTATCCACGTAACCCGTTGTGCGACAGCGCGTGGACGCACTCCTGCGACCGAAACTGACTGCGCCTGTCGGAGTGAACGATCGTCGCGACAGGCGAGCAGTGCCACGACCGGGCCCATGGCGGCCAGTTCGAGCGTGGACCTCGTTCGAGAGTCGATCGAGTAGACCACAATCCGGTTGGAGTACACGTCCTTGCTGGCGCAGAAGTAGAGCTTGCCTTCACCGAAGCAACGCTCGGCGATGCCGGCCAGCCAGACCTGAGCGGCGGCCCGGGCGCGCTGAACTGGTGTCACGTAGCGAAAGACACACGTAGGCGCTTCAACCCGTGGATCGCGAAGCCGTGCTCCAAGTCGGCGCTTCGTGCAGCTCGAAACTGACGAGGCACGGGCGAAAGCGCTCGATCGAAATCTCTTCGCCGCCGACAAGGCTGAGCACACGGGAAGCACGCCGTCTCCCGCCCAGGCGATTGCGCGGGCTGGACGGGCGAGGGAACGCTCTTGATCGTCCTTTCCAGCAGCAGCAGTAGTGCTCTGGCCCCGCCGAGCAGTCCAACCTCATGGGGTCTTCTTCCGAAGCGTCGCAGCTGAGCCCACGCCGGCCAACGAACTCGAATCGAGAGCAGATTTCAGCCGCGTGCCGTTGGGCGTCCTGTGTTACCTCCGAAGGTAGATCGATAGGTACGCGGAGAGACGCCAAGCTCTGATCGAAAGTGAAGACGAAGGGTTCCGGCGGTCCCGAAGCCCGCGCTATTGGCAATGTCATCAATGGACAGCGTGGTTCGTTCGAGCAGTTCGCAGGCGCGTTCAATTCTTCGTCTCGTAAGCCATTGCCCTGGCGTGGTTCCGATCTCCTCGCGGAAGCGGCGGGTGAAAGTACGCGTGCTGGTGGATTCTTGCTTCGCGAGTTCTTGCAGTGTGAGCGGGCGGTGCAGATTTGCCAGTGCCCACTGGCGAGCACGTCCAGTCAAGGACAGTTCCGGAGCTTGCTTCGGGAATCTGATGTACTGCGCCTGACCACCACTGCGGTGCGGCGGCACCACAGTCCCTCGTGCGACCTCGTTGGCGACTGCCGCCCCGTGATCCGTACGCACGATGTGCAGACAAAGATCGATTCCGGCGGCCGCGCCAGCGGACGTGAGGACACCATCATCGTCGGTATAGAGCACATCAGGGTTGAATTCGACCTTCGGAAAAAGCGTCCGAAACCGGTCCGAAGACCGCCAATGGGTAGTGGCGCGACGACCATCCAACAAACCCGCGGCAGCCAACAGAAAGGATCCACTACAGACCGAAGCGATCCGGGTATCGGAGCGAATGTTCAAGAGCGCCAGAACCGTTGACGAATCAGCGAAGGCGTCGCCGGGTTCGAAGTCGAGTTGCGAGCCAGGAACAACGACGGTGTCTGCACGTGACAACGCCTCAGGCCCCAGCGCTACGGCAATGTCGAAGTCAGCGTCGGTGCTCACTACTCCCGGCTCGGGTGCGCACGTCAACACTTCGTAAAGAGCCGCGCCGCTAGTCGTTCGGGCCTGCCCGAAGATCCGGTGAACGATGCCGAGTTCAAAGGAGAGCACGCCGTTCCGTACGAACACTGCTACACGGTGGCGACCATTGTCACCGCCACTAGGCATGACTCGATCCTAACGGATGTTGTCCTTGCGGCCACTGGTTACCGCTTGCCGGGACCCCAAGAATGGCCTGGTGAACGTCTTCTGGATCACCGCACATCCTGAGTCCCGCTCCCTCAACGGCTTCCTGAAACGTGAGGGGCAGAAGGCGTTGCGAAGCAAGGGACATCAGGTCGAGGAATCCGATCTTTACGCGATGGAATGGAATCCGGTCGTCGATGCGGCGAGTTACGGCCACGATCCGGTTGAGCGCTTACAGGTCGCGGCAGCAGCGAAGTCGGCGCACGCCAAAGGAAGTGTCTCTGCAGACATCCGTGCCGAGCAGGAGAAGTTGGACGCCGCCGACGCCATCGTGCTGCAATTCCCGATGTGGTGGTTTGGGATGCCGGCCCTGTTGAAGGGATGGTTCGACCGCGTGTGGCATCAGGGGTATGCCTACGGAAGGCGCGGACCCAACGGAGAGTGGGTCGGCTACGGTGACGGCTTCCTGGCAGGAAAGAGAGCCATGGTCGTAGTCACCATGGGGGGCCCTGAGCACATGTTCGGCGAGCGAGGAATCCATGGCTCGATCGACGACCTGCTCTTCCCGATTCAACACGGAATGCTCTTCTATGCTGGCGCCGAGGTCATTTCACCGTTCCTGGTGATGGGGTCCGAACGATTCACCGCTGACGACGCCGAGGTCGCTTTGGCACGGTTACGTGAGCGGCTTGACACATTGCAAAGCGCGACACCACTGCAGTATCGAACCCAGAACGGCGGCGACTACGAAAACTTCACACTCAGACCAGACATTTCTCCTGGGGTGACTGGTTTGAGTATGCACCGCGTGCGACGCGCACCGTGACCGCTGTGCACGGACGGCAACTGTCCCGAGAGGGCGCCCCGGCGCTGGCCTCACTATTTCCGCTCGCCACTCGCACACGTAGTCGAACGCGTAATTCGGTGCTCTACCCGGCGTCGAGTACGCGACGAATGAGGCCGGGTTCGACTGGGGCTAGCCGGGTGGGTCTTGGGGTCGGCCAATTACCATGTGTTTCATGGGCACTCTCGATGACGTGGCGCGTGCGGCTGGGGTCTCGAAGTCAGTTGCCTCCCGCGCCCTGACGGGCGATGCCAGGGCGCGGATGAGCGCAGCCACCCGTGCCCGGATTCTGGCGGCTGCCGCCGAGCTCGACTACGTGCCGAATGCCCGCGCCCGCGCCCTCCGCCAGTCTCGCTCCGGCGCAATCGGGCTGATCGTCCCCGACGTCAACAACGCGGTGTTCGCAGATATGTTGTCGGGAGTGCAGCAGGCGACCGCCCGGCATGGTACCGACGTGCTGCTAGGGCAGGTCGACGCGCCGCCGGAAGGCACTCAACAACTGTCCCGCCTGGTGCGGGAGGGCCGGGTCGACGGGCTGCTGATTCAGCGTCGGGAGGATTTCGACGACACCATGCTGGCGGCGGTGCTGCACTCGGGCGTGCCTGCGATCACCGTCAACTCCCGGCTACCGGGCAGGGTCGGATCGGCGATCCTCGAGGATGAGCGTGGAGCGGGGCTGGCCACCCGACACCTGATCGGATTGGGTCACAGGCGGATCGCCTTCATTTCCGGCACCCCCACCCACGACACGGCGGGCCGACGCAAGAGCGGGTACCTGCGTGCGCTGACTGAGGCCGGCCTCACAGCGAACCCCACCTGGGTGATCGATGCCGGGTGGGAATCCGATGCCGGCGCACGGGCGCTCCACACGCTCCATCGCGATGGCGGGCTGGGAAGACCTGACGGCCCCACTGCCGTCGTGGTGGCCAGCGTCAACGCTGCCGTGGGCGCCCTGTTCGCCGCGCTGCGACTCGGCGTGCGGGTGCCACAGCAACTGTCGATCGTCGGGATCAACACGACGTGGGTCTCCAACACGGTGTATCCAGCCATTACTACCGTCAAGCTGCCGCTGCACCGGCTCGGCGAAGTTGCCGCCACGATGCTGCTAGACCACCTCGGGGGAGCCGAGCTCACAGATGTGGTGGTTGAGGATCCCGCACCTGAACTTGTGGCGAAAGAGACTGCGGTCCAGCCAAGTTCGTGATCCGGTGCTCATTCAGCGCCTGAAGTCGGCCGGGCGCTTTTCCACGAAGGCCGCCACCCCTTCGACTCCGTCGTCGGAGGTGAACAACTCCATCAGCGTGGCACGTTCGTCACTGTAGGCCAGCGCGCGTTCGGCGTTCGATACCAAATCCTTGGTGGCAGCCAGCGCCGAGGCCGAGGAGCCAGCCAGAATCGCGGACAACTCGTTGGCACGGTCCCGGCTGGTTCCCGCGGGGACCACCTCGTTCACGAGTCCGAGGGCGTGGGCTTCGGCAGCTGGCAGTCGCTGCCCAAGCATGATGAGCTGCTTGGCTTTTCGAGCGCCCACTTGTGCGGTCAGGCGCTGGGTGCCGCCCCAGCCCGGGATCAGACCGAGGGACACCTCGGGAAGTCCAAGTTCGGCCGTGTCACCCGCCACCACGAGGTCGGCGGCCAGCGCGACTTCGAAGCCACCGCCGAGGGCCATCCCCTCGACCGCCGCAATGACGGGGACGGGAACGGTGGCAATGGTCTCAACCAGGACACCCGCCGCCCGGGTGAGTTCACCGATCTCGCCCAGATCGCCGCGCCCGTACACCGAGATGTCCGCTCCGGCACAGAAGAAGGAGCCACCGCTGAGCACGATCACCCGGGTGCCGATTGGGCGCGCGTCGATCGTCCTGGTCAGCGATCTGACCATGTCGAGGTCGAACGCGTTGCGCTTTCTCGGACGGTTCAACACCACGTGCAGCACGCCCTCGGCGGCCTCCGGGTCGACGGTCACCGACTCCCCGATCGTCAGCGTCTCGGTCATCACTTACCCACTTTCGCTTGAAGTCGTTCGATATCTTCTGTCTCGTAGCCCAATTCAGTTAGAACAGTGCGGTTGGAGCTGCCCAGCTCGGGCGGCAAGTCGCGCACCCCCGGGCGCTGTCCGTCGTAGAGCACCGGGTGCCCGAGGAGCTTGACTGCACCGGCGGTCGGATGGTCGATCTCGATCACCGACCTGTTGTGCAGGACCTGAGGATCCTCGACGATGTCGGCGTAGGTGTTCACCGGCGCGAACCAAACCCTGGCCTCTGTGAACACCGCAGTCCATTCGTCAGTGGTTCGTTGCCCAATATGCTTGGCCACCCGTTCGTTGACGTCCTCGCGCCGTTCGTAGGACGACTCTTCGCCGACACTGAGGAACCAGTCGTCCTCGAACACGGCAGCCAGCACAGCCAACGCATTGAGCGACAACGTGAGGTGGCCGTCGGCGGTGGCGAAAACACCATACGGCGCTTTGTAATACGGCGAGGACACGCCGCTGTTGCTGCGGCGCCCGGTAAAACCGTTCAGGAAGTAGGACAGAGGTTCGATCTGGAGATCGAGCGCGGCGCTGAGCAGATTGCTCTCCACCCGCGCGCCCCGTCCGGTGCGTGCGCGGCCATGCAGCGCCGCCAGGATCCCGAACGCCCCCAACACCGCACCATGTTGGTCGACGATCGAAGCGCCGACCGGCGTCGGCGGGCCATCAGCGGCACCCGTGGCTGCAGCGATCCCCGACAGTGACTGCAGCAACACGTCCTGACCCGGCCGGTCCTTGTAGGGGCCGTCGCTGCCGAAGCCCGACAGCGAGCAATACACCAGCCGGGAGTTGCGGTGGCGCAAGCGTTCCCAGCCCAGGCCGAGCCGATCCATCACACCGGGGCGGAAACTCTCGATCAGTACGTCGGCGTCATCGAGCAGTCGGAGGACCACGTCCACCCACTCGGGGTCCTTGAGATCGACCGCCAAGCTGCTGACGTTTCGGTTGCCCAGAAGGAAGAAGACGCTCTCCCCGTTGAGGTAGGCATCCGGGCCTGACCACGACCTTTCGAACGCTCCCGCCGACGGTTCGACTTTCACCACCTGCGCACCCAGATCCGCGAGCAACTGTGTGGCTGATGGGCCTTGTAGAAAATGCGTGAAGCTAACGACGCGAATGCCGTCAAGCATGGCCACCTGGTGCCTCCTTTGATCGAAACCCAGTGGGCTGGCGCACTTCGCCACGACCCATTCAACCCATATGAACAATCGATTGTCCACCCCCGAGATGGAAATGCGCAACCGGTTGTTCACAGCGCTTTTCCTGTGCTTCACTGTCAGCGCCGTGATCTGGGACACAGCCCGCGGACACATCCATCAACCATGCGCACCGACAGGGAGCCACCGTGGTCAACTCATCGCCCCAGCAATCTCAAACCGCCAGCCCGCCCACCAATGACCCGCCCAGCAGCAAGCTGCGGAAAGTGGTCGCGGCGTCCATGGCCGGCACCGTCATCGAGTGGTACGAGTTCCTGCTGTACTCCGCGGCCTCGGCGCTCGTCTTCGGCACGTTGTTCTTCCCGAAGACCGACAACGCACTCGACGGCGTCATCAACGCACTGCTCATCTACGCCGTCGGCTTCCTCGCCCGACCCCTCGGCGGCCTGGTCTTCGGCTACTTCGGTGACCGCGTGGGACGCAAGAAGCTGCTCCAGGTGAGCCTGCTCCTGGTCGGCGCCTCAACGTTCGCAATCGGCTGCATCCCCGGCTACGCCAGCATCGGGATGGCCGCTCCCCTACTCCTCGTCCTGATGCGCTTCATCCAGGGCATCGGGGTCGGCGGCGAATGGGGCGGCGCAGTGCTACTTGTTGCCGAACACAGCCCGAACAAGAGCCGCGCCTTCTGGACCAGCTGGCCGCAGGCCGCCCTTCCACTCGGCAATTTCGTTGCGACACTTGTCCTCACCGGTCTGTCGTTCGCCATGACCGAGGACGCCTTCCTCACCTACGGGTGGCGTATCGCATTCTGGCTGTCGGCCGTGATCGTGATCGTCGGTTACTACATCCGGACCCGCGTCGACGAGGCGCCACTGTTCCTGGAAGCCCGCGAGGCGGCCGAGAAGACCAACGAGCCCACACCCTCTGCACTGCAGGTAATCAGGACCTACCCGCGCCAGGTGCTGATCGCCATGGGCGCCCGAGTCGCCGAGAACATCATGTACCAAATGGTGGTCACGTTCTCGATCACCTATCTGGCGTTCACGATCGGAGCCACCACCACCGAGATCCTGGTCCTCATCCTCGGTGCGCACGCCATCCACTTCGTCGTGGTGCCGTTCTACGGACGGCTCGCCGACACCTGGGGCCGCAAACCGGTTTTCCTACTGGGTTCCGTGCTCGCCACCGGCTGGGGATTCGTCGGCTTTCCGTTGTTGTCCACCGGCAACGACGTGCTCATCTTCCTCGGCATCACGCTCGGCCTCCTGATCCACGGCCTGATGTACGCACCACAACCGGCGCTGATGGCCGAGATGTTCCCCACCCGGATGCGTTACACCGGCGTCTCCTTGGGCTACCAAGTCACCTCGATCTTCGCCGGATCGCTGGCTCCTTTCATCAGCACCTCACTGTTGCGTTCCCATGAATCGTGGGTGCCGATCGCCTGCTACCTCGCCGTGGCGGCAGTGATCTCGACCGTGGCGGTGAGTTTCCTGAAGGAGACCAAGGGTATCGACCTGGCCGGCATCGGCACCACGGTCCCGACACCCCGGGGAACCGCATGACGCCGGCGGACGGGCAGAACCACCGTTACCCATTCGAGGGAAGGGCCGCAGGTCCACCCCGGCAGACCACACAGAGAACAACCGGTTGCGCAGTTGGTTATCAATCTTGCCCAATCGGTTGCTCAACCCGTAGGCCTGTGCTTCGCTTAGAACCGCTGGACGTTGGAGGCTCGAACTTCTTCGGCCCCGGCATTGCTTCGAGGCCCTAAACCACCAACTCACGACAATCGAGAACGGGATCAGTTACGACATGGGTGATATATCGGTTATTGATCGGTTTGCCTGCTCCTTGCCGACGCGGGCTGTCCCGCGATGACCCAAAGACTGGAAGTCGTCGGCATCGACAAGCACTACGCCACGCCTCACGGCGTCTCCCGCGTGCTGCGAGGGCTGACTCTGCACGCGGACCGCGGCGAGTTCGTCTCCATCGTCGGCCCGAGCGGATGCGGCAAGTCGACCCTGTTCAACATCATCACCGGGCTGGTGGAACCCACCGCCGGGTCGATACGGGTCAACGGGATCGACGTCACCGGCACCACCTCGGAACACATCGGCTACGTCCTGCAGAAAGACCTCCTGTTCCCATGGCGGACGGTTCTGGAGAACGTCATCCTCGGACTCGAGGTGCGCGGAACGAGCAAGAAGGAAGCACGCGAACGCGCCCGACAACTCTTCGCGGCCTACAAGCTTGAGGGCTACGAGGACAACTACCCCGCCGATCTCTCCGGAGGCATGCGGCAGCGGGCGGCACTCATGCGCACCATGGTGACCGACCCGGACATCATCCTGATGGACGAAGCCTACAAGGCACTCGACTACCCCCTCAAGATCGCACTGGAGGGCGAGCTCCTCGAAACCGCCAGGGCCACAGGAAAAACAGTTGTCGCTGTCACGCACGACATCGAGGAAGCGGTCACGATGTCAGACCGCGTGTACATCCTCAAAGCCCATCCCGGAGAAATCATCGACGAACTCGACGTCGATCTCGGCACCACGAGCACCGACATCAACGAGCGGCGACTGGCGCCCAGATTCAACGAATTCTACGAAAAGATTTGGCGCGGAATCGAACAGAGGGCGGACGTCGCATGAACCAGATCGGCCGCATACTTCCTCACCTCACCCAGGAGGACAGATGACCACCGTACTGACCGAGCCGGCGGCCGCCCCCACACGGCCGCTCAGGCGGCGGACGGCCACCGCATCGCCGCGCCGCCGGCGGATCATCCTGCACACCATGCAGGTCCTGATGGTCGTAACAGCATTGTCCACGTGGGAATTTGGCACGCGGAGCGGCGCCGTCAGCTCGTTCCTCTTCGGCAGCCCCAGCGCGGTGTGGCACGTACTGCAGACCCGCGCGATCTCCGGTCAACTGTGGTCTGACATCGGCGTCACCAGCATGGAGGTCATCCTCGGATTCCTGATCGGCGCCGTCGGTGGATCTGTCCTCGGTCTGCTGCTGTGGTACTCGCAGTTCGTCGCGGATCTGACGTCACCGTTCATCGCCGCCATCGGCTCGATCCCGGTTCTGGCGGTCGCCCCGCTGACGATCATCTGGTTCGGCACCGAAATGACATCCAAGGTGGTGATCGTCGCGTTCTCATGTGTGGTCGTGTCGTTGACCACCTCCTACCGTGGCGCCCGGCGGACCGACCCCGACCTGATCAACCTGATGAAGTCCTTTGGTGCCACCCGCTCGCAGATCTTCCGCAAACTGGTTGTGCCGTCCGCGATGTCATGGGTCGTGTCGGGCCTCAAGCTGAACATCGGCTTCGCACTGGTCGGCGCGATCGTCGGCGAATACATCAGTTCCGACGCCGGCGTAGGCCACATGATCCTGCTCGGCAGCTCCAATTTCACCATCAGCCTCGTCATCGCCGGCATCGCCATCGTCATGGTCATGGTGCTGGTCTTCAACCTCCTCGTCAGCGCCCTAGAGCGCTTCCTCGGTCATTGGGAAAGGTCATGATCATGACAACTCGAAAGTTCCTCCGGCAACTGATTGTTGCCGCCACATCGGCAACGGTCCTGATCGCGACGGCCTGCGGCAGCCAACCGGCCCAGACCGCGGACGGCACCACCACGGTGCGGGTCAGCCAGGCCTTCCAGTCGCTGCTCTACTTGCCGCTTTATGTGGCACAGGAGAACGGCTATTTCCGGGAACAGGGGGTGACCGTCGACATCGCTACGGGCGGCGGTGGCACCCAGTCTTGGACCGCGGTGCTCGGCGGATCCGCCGACTTCTCCATCCAGGACCCGGTCTTCGTACCGAAGTCACACGAAAATGGCGGCCCCGGTGTGGTGGTGGCCGCTATTCAGAACGCTCCGTCGGTGTTCGCCATCGGCCGCGACGGCGCCGGCACCACCCTGAACGACCCGACGGTTTTTCAGGGCAAGAAGGTGGCGGTGAGTCCGGAACCTGACACCAGCTGGGCCTTCATGAAGTACCTGATCGACCAGAAGGGCCTGAAGAACGTCACGATGGTCAACGTCGCGCTCGGGAGTGAACTCGCCGCCGTGGCAGGCGGACAGGCCGACCTGGCACTGTCCTTCGAGCCGACCGTGAGTCAAGCGGTCGTGGATCAGGGCCTGAAGGTGGTGTACTCCTTCCCCGCCAATCCGGACTGGTACCCCTTCGCCTTCTCCAGCCTGACCACCACGGAAAAGTACCTTCAGGACAACCCCAAATCTGCTCAGGGCGTGGTCACCGCGATCGCCAAGGCGTCGAAGTTCATCTACGCCAGCCCCGAAGCGACCATCGACATCGCCGCAAAGTACTTCCCCGATCTGTCCCGCGAGGTCGTCGCGGCCGCGGTCGAACGGGAGATCGACGCCAAGGGTTACGCCGAGGACGTCACGGTGACCAAGGAGTCATGGGACCGCAACATGGACATCTCGTTGTTCACCAAGAACATCGCGGCCTACCCCGCGGATGCCACGTCGTATGAAAACAACGTCAACACCGAGCTGGCAACCCGCGCCCGTGACGCCCTCGAGGCGGGCTGAGCATGACCGTGCAACCACCAGAATCCGAAGATCTCGAAAACATCTCTGCCACATACGGTCTCGGGCTCTCCACAAGTGAATTGGCTGAGTTCGCCCCACACGTCAAAGACCTGCTGACTTCCTGGGATGTCGTCGCCGAATTGCATGGGGAGATCGCACCACCCACCGTCACACGTGCCTGGGCGCAGCCGGCAGACAACCCCTTGGGCGCCTGGTATGTCACGTGCAACATCACCTCGACGGGCGTGGGCCCGTTGGCCGGCCGGACAGTGGGCATCAAGGACAACATCGCGGTGGCCGGCGTGCCGATGATGAACGGCTCGGCATTGGTCGAAGGCTACGTCCCAAACCGCGATGCCACCGTGGTGGCCCGGCTGCTCGCCGCGGGCGCCACCGTGACCGGCAAGACCGTCTGCGAAGATCTCTGCTTCTCCGGAGCGTCGCACACCGCGGCCACCGGCCCGGTGCGCAATCCCTGGGACCTTACCCGCACCTCGGGCGGATCCTCAAGCGGTAGTGCAGCTTTGGTGTCTTCCGGAGCCGTCGACCTGGCCATCGGCGGCGACCAGGGCGGCTCGGTACGGCTGCCTGCCGCGTTCACCGGGATCGTCGGGCACAAACCGACCCACGGACTGGTCCCCTACACCGGCGCTTTCCCCATCGAGCAGTCCCTCGACCACCTCGGTCCCATGACCCGCACCGTCGCCGATGCGGCGCTGGTGCTCGACGTGATCTCCGGACCTGACGGCCTGGATCCCCGGCAGCGCGGCAAACACCACGGACCGACGCTCACCGACGAGCTGACCCGACCCGCAACCGGGCTGCGGGTAGGAGTATTGGCCGAGGGCTTCGGGCACCCCGAGTCGGTTCCCGGTGTCGACGCCGCCGTCCGCGACGCAATCGACGTCCTGCGTGCCGAAGGAATGCTGTGTGAACAGGTTTCGGTGCCCTGGCACCGCCACGGCAAGCAAATCTGGGACGTCATCGCCGTCGAGGGCGGTACCGCCCAGATGGTCGACGGCAACGCCTACGGCAGGAACTGGCAGGGCTGGTACGACCCTGCGCTGATCGAGCACTACGGAAGCCGACGCCACTCCAACGGCTCCTCCTTTCCCGACACCGTGAAACTGGTGCTGCTGGCCGGCCGCCACACCCTCGACCGGCACCACGGCGCGCACTATGCAAAGGCACGCAACCTCGTTCCGCGCTTGCGTGCCGCGTACGACGAGGCCTTGTCGCGCTTCGATGTCCTCGTCATGCCCACCACTCCGATCCTGGCCAGTCCGATACCGGGCAGCGATGCGCCACTGGAGGAATACCTGGCGCGGGCATTGGAGATGATGGCCAACACCGCCACGTTCGACGTGACGGGGCACCCTGCGTGCAGCGTCCCGGCCGGCTTGGTCGACGGACTGCCGGTCGGGATGATGATCGTGGGCCGCCATCTCGACGATGCCACGGTCCTGCGGGTTGCGCACACCTTCGAGCAGGCACGCGGGGGCTTTCCCACTGTGCCGGATGGGGCATCATGAGTCACGTGCGCGAGATCGAATTGGACCTCACCAAGTCACTGGTGGAGGACCCGCGAGGAGGCCACAACCGCTGGCATCCAGACATCCCGGCAGTGCTGCGGTGCTCGCCGGGCGAGACCGTGGCGTTGCAAGCCCGCGACGGGTACGACGGCCAGATCAACCGGTATTCGACGGCTGCAGACGTGCTAACCATGAACGCCGCCCGGATCCACCCGTTGACCGGACCGGTGTACGTCGAGGGTGCCGAACCCGGTGATCTCCTGGTGGTCGACGTGCTGTCAGTGGAGACCGGCGACTTCGGCGCCACCCTGAACATCCCCGGGTTTGGTTTCCTGCGTGACGAGTTCACCGAGCCGCACGTCGTGCGCTGGGAGATCGCCGACGGGTTCGCCCGCTCGGCGGACCTGCCGGGCGCCCGACTGCCTGCGGCTCCCTTCATGGGGGTGATGGGGGTAGCACCGTCGCGGGAGTTGTTCGAGCGCACCAAATCAGCCGAACAACAGGTCGACCAGGACGGCGGGTTGGTCGAACTGCCGAATCCCACTTCGGCGGTGCCCCCGGACCTGCCGGGCGACCCGGGGCGGCGCACGATCTCCCCCACCGAGGCCGGCGGCAACATCGACATCAAACACCTGACCGCAGGGAGTCGGGTGTACCTGCCGGTCTGGGTTGCGGGCGCGTTGTTCTCCGTCGGCGACGGGCACTTCGCGCAGGGCGACGGCGAATCTTGTGGTGCCGCAGTGGAAACCACCACCAGAGTGGTGCTGCGATTCGACCTGCGCAAGCGGGCAGCGACGTCGGGAGGGGTACGTCATCTGCGCTTCGAGCGCCTTAGCGCCGGACCGCCGGAGGTGGCCGCACGGCCGCACTTCGCGGTGACCGGTGTGCCGGTGGACACCGACGGCCGGATTCACCCGGAGAATCTCAACCTGGCCACCCGAAACGCGCTGCGCCTGATGGTCGACCACCTGGCCGACGAACGCGGTTTCACCCGTCAGCAGGCGTACGCGCTGTGCAGCGTGGCCGTCGACCTGCGCATCAGCCAGATCGTCGACGTGCCCAACGTGCTGGTGTCAGCCATGGTGCCCACCGACATCTTCGAATGACCCTCAGGCCGCGGTCGGCGGTCGGCGCCACGAAATTACGGGCTGGGCGTTCCTCAAGCTACGACTCAGCTTGGCGGTGCTCATCTGCATGACAATCCCGATCGCAACCCTTGCTGATAGAAGGCTTTCCGCACATCATCCGGCTCCGCGTCTTCATCGGTAAGCGACTGGCCGCGGCAAGCCGTGACCGCCAACGGATCGGCACCCGCGGCCCGGCATTCTGGAAGTCGTTCCGTCACGAGTCACGCTGACTCTGACCCGGACATTTGCGACGCCTACATCCGCAACGACGCTCGGGACTGGCCATCGACCAGGCCATCGCTGAGGATCTCGGCCAAAGGCGTTGGCGTCACACCAAATTTGCGTTGCATGCGGGAAGAGTCCAAGATGAACGGCCTCTGCAACTGGTATTGCATCTCGGGCAACTCCCGGACCACCGGAGACACGCAGCCCACCGCATGCAGAACCCAACCAGGCATCCGGTGCAGCGTCGGCTCAGGCGCCCCAGCGCAGCTGGCGAAGGCGGCGCTCAACTGGCGAACCGACATTGGGGCGTTGGTGGGCGCGTGCCACGGTAGTCCCCACGCACCATCGCCCGCGGCGGCGGCGATCAAGGCTCGGGCGGTGTCCACGGTGCCCGTCCAGCTGTGCGGGGCGTCGAGGTCGGCGGGGAACCACACCGGCCTCCGGGCAAGGATCCTGGGACCGGCGATCCGGGTGAAGACCGACGTCGCACCACGGCCGATGAAGTCGCTGGCCCGCACCTCCGTCACTCGGACGCGACCGGCATCGAAGGCAGCCTTCGCCTCATTCCAAATGTCGGCCCGCAGCACACCCTTGCGAGTGTGGGGCCGCAACGGCAGATCCTCGGTCATGGGTACGTCGACCAGGCCGTACCCGTATAGATTTCCCAGCATCACATAGTCGACCTGCGACACGATCGCCGCACGCAAGACCGCAGATGCCAGCGCAGTCGAATGCGTATGCCATTGATCGTAGGGCGGAGCAGCACAGTTGAAAATCGTCGTCGCCCCCTCGATCACCGTTACAAGGTCGGACGTCGACGCAGCATCCAGGGCGACTCGGTCAAGGAGCGGATGAGTCGGTCCGCCGCCCCGGCGAGTGACAAGTCGCACCCGGTCACCTTGCGCTGCAAGTAATTCGGCAGTGGCGACGCCAGTGCCGCCGGCGCCGACGACGATCTTCAAAGACATGGTTCTTCCTCGCAGTCAGGGGATGCCCCCACCATCGCCTGTAAGCGAGGCGTTAGCCTACTGGCTTAAAAGCCACACTTGCGGAGGTTCTAGCCATGGCAGGCCACGAGATCGCCGTGGTAGCGGTTCCACCGGTGGGAGCGTTCGAACTGTCGATCCCAGATCTCTTATTCGGCAGGTTCGTTGCGTAACAGAAGCGGTTTCGCGCCGATTTTTGCGACGAGGTGCTGTCCTGACTAGCAACCGATGCGGCTACAGCAGGAGTCTGCAGGCGAAACATATTCGACGACAACGGAAATGAATGGGAAACGACGACACACTCGTAGTGTGGGCTTACTGCGAATGAGCGTATCCGTGCCTTGCCGTACCGCGTTGGTCGCGCTCGTCCGCGAATAAGCTGCGGTCAATTCACCGTCCGAAGTTGGGCCTGCTGACGCGACTCTTCACCCAGGTTCGACGTTGCTCTCAGTATTCGAGAACTGCAGCGCCGTGCGCGGTGTCGATGTATTCCCGGGCCCTGTATACCTTTTCACCCCTGATTTCGAAGAGGAAGTGGTACACCTGAGTCATCACGTTGCCGTTCATCAAGGTCGCCGACGATTCAGCCTCTATGGCTACCCGGTTGCCTTCGGCGGTCACACCAGTGACTGCGATTTGCAGTCCGTTTGGTACGGCTTGGCGAAAGCGATGCATATGTTCGAGAAATTGGGTCTTGTTCATGTCACCTGTCACGGGAAACGATGCCGGGTTCGCCATCACGCTCCATAGAGCCTCTTCGTGAAGCAGGCTCGAAACGGCGTCGCTCCGATCCGAGCCAAGACTCTCCACTAGTGCACGCGCAATTTTCTTGTGGGATTCGACACTCATAGCTGTTAAAGCACCCTTCGTCGATCTTCGACAACCCATACCTTGAGTCGATTTCGACATGCGAGTGAAAGACTACCGACGACCACGACAAGTGGAGGACGTCTCTCCGTGAACTAGATGTGCTGGCCTCGCCTCGGTCGGCAAAGGACAGTCATATTTCGTCGAAGGGCTCCCATTGGGTGATCCTTTGGTCACCGTCACTCGACGCGATAGAGGCCGCTCCCCGGCCGGCGAAGTGGGCAGGAAACACTGCCGCGCCGAGTCGGGACGCAGTGGCGAGGATTGCGCCGCGGCTAGCGCGGGCCTGATTGGCGTCCACGTCGAAGGCGCAGCAGTCTTTCGGTCGGCTGAGCTGAAGTGGCGTGTGCACCAGGTCGCCGACGAAGGCTGCGCCAGAACCGGTTTCGAGCCATGCCACCGACGACCCCGGTGTGTGACCGGGTGCGGGTTCGAGTCGCATGACGTCGTCGATGCGGTGTTCGCCGTGCCAGGTCTGCAATTGGCCTGCCTCGGCAATCGGGGCGATGCTGTCGGCGAAGACGAGCCGGATGCCTGCGAAGCGCGCTCGTTCGTCGTCGGTGCGTGCGGGTCGCATGCGTTCGGCGTTCTCCGGGCGGAAGTAGTCGTAGTCCTTTTCGGGCACCAGATAGGTCGCGTTCGGGAACGTGGGCACCCAGGACCCATCCTGGAGCGTGGTGTTCCATCCCACGTGGTCGTAATGGATGTGGGTGTTGACGACGACGTCCACGTCGGCCGGCTGGACGCCGATGTCACCAAGGCGGCGGAGATAATCGGTGCGCAGGTGATCAAGGGCTGGCGCTTGCGGTCGGTCTCGGTCGTTGCCGACGCCGGTGTCGACCAGGATGACCCGGCCGGCTGATCTGATCACCCAGGTCTGAATCGCCGCGCG
>Ga0247732_10000529_pt1 | contig 17882 bp, 14 predicted proteins | sample UWRJL163409C2_FD_180940 | JGI IMG/M metagenome (GOLD analysis project Ga0247732, IMG submission 180940) | Plant litter microbial communities from Arlington Agricultural Research Station in Wisconsin, United States - UWRJ-L163-409C-2 | ecosystem: Environmental > Terrestrial > Plant litter >...
TCGGTGAGGTAGCGCCGCACACTCGTCGTCGAGCCCGACTCCCCCGCCAGCCAGGCGTAGAAGTCAGGACCGCCAGCGAACGCGGAACCCCACTCGCGCACCGCCGCTTCCACGCCGACGTCTCGCCGCACCACACGAACGCGAACGTGAACGGGCAGCTCACGGCTGAGGATCTCATCGGCGAAGTCGGATGCTTCGAGGACCACCTCGACGTCGGCATCGGGCCAGAGCGTGCCGACGATGTTGCGCACCGCCGGGTAGGCGGTCTCGTCGGCCACGAGCAGGAAGCGTCGCGCATCGCCGGGGTTCCAGTGGATGCCGTATCCGGTGCGCCCCATGCGGATATCGGGACCGTTCACAACAAGGCGGTCGCCGGGCTGCGCTGCCGCCGCCCACGCCGACGCAGGCCCGGCCGGCTCGTGCAGGAAGAAGTCGACGTCGATCTCGCCGACCTCGGGGCGGATCGCGGCGGGCGTGTAGGTGCGCAGCACGTTGCGCTCGGCCTCGGGCAGCGCGCGCCACCGGCTGTACCAGTCCGACGGATGCGGCGTGGGGTCGTCGAGCAGTCCGAATTCCGCGATCGTGCCGTCGGCGAAGGGCAGCACGACCTTGATGCGCTGGTCGACGCCCCACGGCGCGAAGTTGCGCAGTTCGTCGCCGGCCAGCGTGAGACGGAGGAAGCGCGGACTCAGCAGCACGCGCGAGCGCACCTGCACCCGGAACGCGCTGTATGCCCAGGGCCGGTTCATGCGCTGGCCGCCGCGCTCGAGGAGCCACGCAGCGGCACGACGAGCGGCCCCCCGGTCACCGGATCTTCGATCACCACGTTCGCGAGCCCGAACACCTCTTCCACCCGCTCACTGGTGATGACGTCGCCCGGCGCCCCCTCGGCGACGATGCGTCCGCCGCGCATCGCGACGATGTGACTGGCGTACCGTGCTGCGTGGTTGAGGTCGTGCAGCACGGCGACGATCGTGCGCCCGCGCGCGTTGAGCTCGGCGAACAGCTCCATCAGCTCGACCTGGTGCGCGATGTCGAGGTACGTCGTGGGCTCGTCGAGCAGGAGCAGCTCGGTCTCCTGCGCGAGCGCCATCGCCACCCAGACACGCTGACGCTGGCCTCCGGAGAGCGCGTCGACGGGACGATCCCTCAGATCGGTGGTGCCCGTGGCGGCCATCGCCTCGTCGACGGCTTTCGCGTCAGCATCCGACCACTGGCGCAGAAGGCTCTGGTGCGGGTAACGACCTCTGCCCACGAGATCGGCCACGGTGATGCCGTCGGGGGCGATCGCGCTCTGCGGCAGGAGTCCGAGCCGGCGCGCGACCTCCTTCGCCGGATACGACGAGATGGCCGCGCCGTCGAGCACGATCCGTCCGCTCGTCGGTGCGAGCAGCCACGAGAGCCCTCTAAGGAGCGTCGACTTGCCGCACGCGTTCGGACCGACGATCACGGTGAACGACCCCGGCGGGATCGACACGGTGAGATCGCTCACGACCTCGACACGGTCGTACGAGAGCGTGACCCCCTGGGCGAGGAGGCGGGCGGAAGTGTCTTCAGGCACGGCGACGGATCTCCAGGACGATCATCAGGACGAGATAGGCGCCGCCGACCGACACGGTCACGACACCTACGGGAAGAGCGACGGGCAACAGGTGCTGCGCGACCATGTCGGACGCGAGCAGGATCACCGCCCCGAACACGGCGGACAGTCCCAGCGAGAGGTGGGGCGTGCGAGCGACGAACCGCGCGACCTGAGGAGCTGCGAGCGAGACGAAGGCGATCGGGCCCGCGACGCTCGTGGCGGCCGCGACCAGCGCCACCCCCACGACGAGGGCGATGCCGCGCGCGAGGTTCGGACGCGCACCGGATGCTGCGGCCACGTCGTCACCCAGATCGAGCTGACGCAGGCTCGGCCCGAGCACCGTCGCGACCAGGACGAACGGCGCAGCGGAGAGGAGCGCTCCGCCCAGCGACCCCGCGGTGACGGCGTTGAGCGTTCCCGTGCCCCACGCCGAGGCGAACATGGCGGTCTCGAGCTCGATCTGCAGCAGCATCCACGTGTTGAACGACGCCAGCATCGCGGCCACACCGATGCCGATCACGATCAGTCGGAAGCCCTGGATGCCGCCGCGATACGACAGCACCCAGATGACGACCGCCGTGGCGACACCGCCGATGAGGGCCCCGACCGTCAGCGACTGCCAGCTCGACGAGACCAGCACGAGGGCGATGAGCATGCCGGTGAACGCGCCGTTGGACAGCCCGAGGATGTCGGGGCTCGCCAGCGGATTGCGCGTCACGGTCTGGAACAGCGCGCCGGCGACGGCGAGCAGCGCACCGAGGGTGATCGCCGCAAGGGTGCGCGGCAGGCGCCACTCGACGATGACGACGCGGTCCATCGTCTCTCCGGCGCCGAGGAGGGTGCGAACGACCGCGTCGGGTGCGACGACGTAGGTTCCGACGCCGAGCGAGACGATGCCCAGAACGAGAACGACCGCCACGACGACGGAGGCGACCAGGATGCTGCGCACGCGCAGCGGAACCGCGAGCGGCCCGAGACGAACGAGCACGCGCCGCGGCGCAGGGGTCGCGGTGAGGGTCACAGCGCGCTCGCCCTCTTGCGCCGCGCGAGCACGATCAGCACGGGCGCGCCGACGAAGGCGGTGACGATGCCGACCGGCACCTCGGCGGGGGCGATGACCACGCGGCCGAGCACGTCGGAGAGCAGCACGAGAACGGGGGCCAGCAGCGCCGACAGGGCGATGATGGTGCGCTGGTCGACACCGAAGGTCCACCGCACGACGTGGGGGATCATGAGCCCGACGAAGGCGATCGGGCCGACGAGGGCGGTCGCTGCGCCCGCGAGCAGAGTGGTCGACACGATGACCGCGACACGGATGCGGCGGACGTCTGCACCCTGCGCCCGCGCGACGTCGTCGCCGAGGGCGAGCGCATTCATCGCCGGACCGACGAGGAACGCGAGGGCGAGGCCGATCGCGATGAACGGCAGCACGGGCATGATCACGTCGAAGCCGCGACCGAGCAGCGACCCGGCGTTCCAGCTGCGCATCGAGTCGAACGCGTCGGGGTTGCTCAGGGTCATGCCGGTCGTGATGCCCGAGAACACCGCACCCAACGCGACGCCGGCGAGGGTAAGCCGCAGCGGATCGGCCGCGCCCCGGCCCGACGAGCCGATGAGGTACACCGCGATCGTGACGACGAACGCCCCGGCGAGGGCGAGCCAGACCAGGGCGGAGATGTCGCGGAGTCCGAGCAGGGCGACCCCGAGCGCGACCGCGAGGGCGGCGCCGGCATTCACCCCGAGGATGCCGGGGTCTGCCAGCGGGTTGCGGGTGAACGCCTGCGTGAGGGCACCGGCGACGCCGAGCGCGGCACCGGCGACAAGGCCGGCGACGGTACGCGGGATGCGCAGGCCGATCACGATGTACGTCGTCTCGGTACTACCCTCACCGCGGAGCGTCGCCCAGACCACCTGCGGCGACAGCGGGTTGGCCCCGATCATCAGCGACAACGCGACGGCGACGATGAGCGCCGCCACGACGACCGAGAGGGCGGCGCCCCGCCGCGAGCGGCGCACCGGGGGCCGAGCCGGTGGCGACTCGACCCCGGTGAGAGCCGTCAAGAGCGCTCTTCGAGGTACTGCTCGATGTCGTCGAGCACCTTCTGTGCGCCGAGAGGTCCGACGCCCGACACCCAGTAGCTGGTGTCGACGAGCGTGACCGAGGGGAAAGCATCCGCGTTCTGGACGATCGCCGCCGGGATGGTGGAGTCGTCCGACGGGTCGGCCGTCGTCACGAACACGTGGTCGGCCTGGGCCGAGAGGATGTTCTCGGGAGAGATGTCGGCCTGCAGACCGTCTGCCCAGTCCTGGTCGGGGATGGTGAATCCGACGCACTCCAGGAGACTGCCGGCGAACGACACCGGGCCGTACAGGCTCAGCGTCGTCTCGTCGCGAGGACGGATGAGCTGCACGGTCTCACCGTCGACGCCGTAGGTGTCGGCGAGCTCGCCGCAGCGGGCATCGACCTTCTCGAGGAGCGCCGCCGTCTCGTCTTCGCGCCCGAGCGCCTCGCCGATGAGCGCGGCGTTGTCGCGCCACGGATCGGCCTGCGTCGCGATGAAGACGGTCGGGGCGATGGACGACAGCTGCTCGTACAGAGCCGAGTGGCGGGCCTCGGTGCCGAGGATGAGGTCGGGCTTGAGGGCGGCGATGGCCTGCAGGTCGGGCTCGGGCACGCTGCCCACGGCCTCCACTCCGTCGAGACCCAGGTAGGCCGGCACGCCCACGACGTTGCTCGCGACAGCCGCGCCGACGGGCACGACGCCGACAGCGGCGGCGGTGTCGAGCTCGAGCGGCTCGAGGGTCACCACGCGCTGCGGCTCGACCGGCACCTCCGTGGTGCCGCGCGCGTGCTGCACCTCGCGCGTGGTCGCCGTGTCGGCGTTCGCGGCCTCCGTCGAGGGCGCCGGAGCCGCGCACCCCGCGAGCAGAAGAGCGGCAGAGGCGGTCGTCGCCGCGAGTGCGATCAGTCGACGGTGGAGACGAGAAGACATGGTGGAGCAGCCTTTCTAAAGCCGGGCAGACCCAGTAAGCCTAGACTTACTAAGGGCACCCTAACGAATCGTCGCCCTCGCCTCCGAAATGCGACTCGGGCCTATTCCGGCAGTTACTGCCACAACGGGCGTAGGGTGGGAGCATGCCACGCGAGCGCGACGAGGAAGCGGTGCTCGCCGCATCCGAGGCGGCCATAGCCCTCTTCCTGCGACGGGGAACACTGCGTGTCAGCGTCGCCGAACTCGCCGACACGGCGGGCCTCGCCCACCGCACCTTCTATCGCTGGTTCGCGACGAAAGAGCGGGTGCTGCGCCCGGTCTTCGACTGGGGGACGGACGAATACGCCCGGATGCTGCGCACATCGCCCGGGCCGCTTCACGAGACCGTCGAGCGAGCGTTCGACCACGTTCTGTGGGGCGAGCGCGAAGCGCGCACGCGCGGGCTGTTCCCCCTCGTCTTCGCTGATCCGAGCGCCCAGTCGGTGTTCTTCTTCGCGATCCACGACGGCGAGCACCGGATCGTCGACCCCCTCGCTGAACGGCTCGGTCTGTCGGTCGGGGATCCGCAGGTGCGCGCCACGGCTGCCGCCGTGACGGCCTCGCTGCGCATCGCCCTCGAAGACATGATCGCCACCGGCGCAGACCCGCGCCCCGTGCATGCACGCGCTCTGCGCGCGTTCGCCATCCCCGCCCTCTCCACTTCCCGCGCGGCCGCCCGCGGGACCACGGATCAACCCGGCGGCCAGGGAAAGGACACACCATGACTGGTCGTCTTGACGGCAAGGTCGCCATCGTCACCGGCGCAGCGAGCGGCATCGGCAGGGCCACCGCCGAGCTGTTCGTCGCCGAGGGCGCGAAGGTCGTCGCCGCCGACATCTCCGACGAACAGGGCGCGGCGCTTCAGCGGGCCCACGAAGGAAACCTCGTCTATGTCCACACCGACGTGACGAGCGAGAGCGACATCGAAGCCGTCGTCGAGCGCGCCGTCAGCGAGTTCGGCAAGCTCGACATCATGTTCAACAATGCGGGAGCCCAGGGAGACCCCGCTCCGATCGCAGAACTGACTGCCGACGGGTTCGACAAGACCCTGGCGCTGCTGACACGCTCCGTCGTGCTCGGCACGAAATTCGCGGCTCGGCAGTTCATCGCCCAGGGCACACCGGGCTCGATCGTGAACACCGCGAGCGCAGCGGGCCTCCAGGGCAACTGGAGCGCACCGAGCTACACGATCGCGAAGCACGCGATCGTCGGCGTCGTGCGGCAGGCGGCTTCGGAGTTCGGCGCCCACGGCATCCGCTCCAACGCGATCGCCCCGGGAATCATCCGGACGCCGATCATGGCGCGATCGTTCGGCATCCCGCTCGACGAGGCCGAGGAGTTCAGCGCCTTCCTCGAGACCAAGCTCGGAGCGGGTCAGCCGATCGGAAGGCTCGGCCTCCCCGAAGACATCGCCGAGGCCGCCCTCTGGCTCGGCAGCGATGCCTCGTCGTTCGTCACCGGCATCGTGCTCCCCGTCGACGGCGGCGCGACCTCGATCTACGCCGGTTCGTTCGCGACCGACGTCGTCGCGGCAGCCTCCGAGTACAGCGCGCGATAAACCGCGACGCCCGCGCGGGGTGACGCTGTCGACGTCACCCCGCGCGACTCGGATGCCGCGACCTCTCGCGCTCCGCGACCTCCGTCGCGTCGGCCGGGCGCGCGGTCACTCCCCCGCGATCAGTGCCGCAGCATCCTCGATGAATCCGAACACCGCGGTCTGGTTGGTCGTCAGCGTCTGCGCGTCGTCGGCACGGGCGAGCACCGTCAGCACGATCGGCTCGCCCCCGTCGCGCTCGAGGTACCAGGATCCGGCGAGCACGCCCACGGAGCTGCCGCCCTTGAACGCGACGTACGTCCACTCGTCGCCGAACGACAGCCCGGGGTTGGCGGAGAGCAGGTCGCGCAGCGGCTCGCCCGCTGGGGACTGCACCTTCTCCTGGAGGGCGACGTGCGCACGGGCGATGTCGTCATGCGTCGCGAACCAATCGACGCCGTCGGGCCAGCCGGGCTGAACCTCGGCGGCGTTCGCAAGAGACGGCACACCCGCCGGGATCTCAGCCAACACCGCCTCACGCGCAGCCTGGTCGCCGGTCGCCCAGCGCTCTCGGAGAGCGGCATCGTCGAACAGCATCCAGAACATCTCACGGGTCGTCAGGAACGGCGTGTTCACCGCGGGCGACTCGTGGCCCATGTCGACGAGCGCCGCCTCGACGGCGTCGCGCCCCACCGCTCGGATGAGAGCGTCGGTGCCGGTGTTGTCGCTGATCGCGATCATCTTCTGCGCAGCTTCGAGCACGGTGACGGTCGAGCCGTCGGGGAGGTTCTGCAGCTCTCCGCTCGGAAGGCTCCGCACCTCGGCGTCGATGGTCAGCGCGTCGTCCCAGGCGAGGGTGCCGGCATCGATCGCGTCGACGACCGCGCCGAGAACCCAGAGCTTGAACACCGAGCCGATCGGCGAGGAGGACGACTCCCCCATCAGCCTCACCGGTTCACCGGCGCCGGCCTCGGTCACCTGCAGCGACACCTCGTAGGGCGCATCCGCGATCTGCGACTCCAGTTCGTCCCAGCTGGCGGCCGGGGTGCGCGGACCCTGCGGTTCGCCGAAGAACAGGCCGTTCATGCTGCCGTCGTCGCCGACCGACACCGACATGTCGTAGGTGACCTGCGGCGACTCGATCGTCACGCGCGCCTGGGTCTCGGTGCCCTCGTAGGCGATCGGCGTCCAGGGCGCCGCCGCACGCAGCTGCTCGAAGACCTGCTGCAGATCGGAGACGGCCATCTGCTCGAACATGATCGGATCGAACCGGTCCTCGAAGTCGGCCTGCTCGCTCGGCGCACCGTTGATCTCGGTCAGCACCCACGAGGCCTGCGTGCCGACGGGGTTCGAGGGAATGGCCACCCGCTCGGACGGCTCTTCCGACGCGGATTCGGCGGGCGAGGCACACGCAGTCATCACGAGCGCGGCGGCGGCGAGGAGGGCGACGGACAGGGATCGGAGCGGGCGGAGGGTCTGGGGCGAGATCTTCACCCTTCGAGCCTTGACGGGATCGACGGCGTGCACCTCCCCCGCGCGACGGAAATCCGGCGCAGCCGAGTCCCGAATCGTTGCGTCGACCCGTGCGGTGTGCTCGGGTGGTGGCATGTCCTTCTTCCCGCCCGACCCCGAGAGTCCCCCGTTCGACGACGCCCCGGCGATGCGATCTCCGTGGTGGACCGCCCCGACCGACCGTCTCCCGGTTCTCTATCCGGCGAGCGAGATCCTCGTGACCACCGGGCACCTGGCGATCGCACTCGCCGGCGTCGATGTCTACGCAGACGGTGCCGAGATCCGCATCGAGCGAAGGCTTCGGCGCAACGACGCGCCGCTCGACGAGTGGCAGCGCATGAACAACGTGTTCATGGAGCACTGGGCCGGACACGGTCAGTCGTCAGCGGGGCGGCTGCGATACGGGGTCGTGCTGAGCACCGGCGAACAGGTGATCTCCGATCGCGCCTTCGGCTTTGCGGGCGACCCGATGTCGCCGCCGAAGGGTTCATCGCTCGTGCGAAGCGGCGGAGGCGGGGGCGGCGACGGGCACTCGTACTCGTCGAACGACGCGCTGTGGCTCTGGCCCCTCCCTCCCCCGGGGTCGCTCGAGCTCGTCCTGCAATGGCCGGCGCTGGGTGTCCCCGAGACCCGCACGTACCTCGACGTCTCGTCGTTCGGCGAACTCGCCGAACGGTCCGTACCGTTCTGGCCGTGAGGTGCACCACGACGGAGACGGCGGCGCGTCGGATTCCGGAGCGCACCGTCTCATAGGGTCGTCGCCATGGGGTCCCACACGAGAAGGATGCTGGTCGCTGCCGTCGTGGCGGGAGCATTGTGGCTCGCGAGCGGGCTGATCCACGCCGTCGTCGCATCGAGCCCGTACGCCGCTCAGGCTCTGCGGCTGCTCGTGCCGTCGCCGATGAACCTTCTGTTCTGGGCATGGCCGGCCCCGTGGTCGTTCCTCTCGCTCGCGCTGGGCGGCGCGAGCGTCGCCGCCGTGGTGTTCGTCGTCATGGGCTGGGTGGCCCGACGCGGATCGCCGGGCTTCGCGGCTGCCTGGCTCGCGTCGGTCGCCGCGGGAGCCGTGGTCGGTCTCTTCATCGACGGCATCGGAGTTCTCGACACCATACAGAGCTTCGGAGCGCGCGGACTGTCATTCGCGAGCGTCGAGTACGCCGTCGTGGGCGCGTATTGGGGCCTCGTGCAGGGATGGATCCCGGCGCTCGTCGCCTCGCGCGGAGAGCGCGAATCCGTCGACGGGCCGCGGCGCACGCATGCGCGGTGGACGTGGGCCGTCGCCGTCGTCGTGCTGGTCGCGTTCGCCGTCGCGGGGACGGCGGGTCGCACCGCCGACCGCACCGCGGTGGCCGAAGCGCAGGCCCGCGCCGACGCCGAGACACAAGCCGCGGCCGAGCAGTACACGGGCCTCGGAGCGGTCCCCGACACGGGAGCCGTCGGAACTCCCCCGCAGCTCGTCGCGCCGACCGCGGCGCCTCGCGATCCGTCGTGGTGCACCCCCGAACAGGCGACGGCGTTCGTCGGGGGCGACGATGCCGCAACCGGGCACCGGGGTCTCAGCATCCGACTCATGAATTTCTCCGACAGGCCCTGCATCGTCGAGGGCTATCCCGACGTCGCCTTCGCGGATCAGAACGGTCCCGCGCTCGACGTCAGAGTCGAGCGCGGCAGCTCGTTCATGGCGACGGATGCCGGCGCCCAGCCGATCGAGGTGCCGGCGGGCGGCTGTGCCATCGCCTTCATCGGGTGGGACGCCAACCCCACGGCGGTCCCGCTCGTCGCCTCCTCCGTTCTCGTCGCCCAGGTCGGCGGCGACCAGAGGAACGGATCGGCGGTGTCGCTCGACATCATCTCCGGCTCGACCGTCGAGGTCACCGCGTGGGAACTCGACGCGCTCGGTGACTCGCGATACAGCGACGGCTGACGCTCACGCGAGCGGGTGAGTCCCGGCGGTCAGACCGACGCGGACTCGCGTTGCTCGAGGACACCGGATTCGAGAGCCGTATAAGACACCACCTTGTAGCCTTCCGACTCGAAGAACACGGTCGCCCGGTCAGCCTCGACGCTCATGACCGTGCCCTCGCCCCACTCGCGGTGGCGCACCACATCGTCGACGGCGAGCGGGGACTCGACCGCCTCGTCGGCCGCCTCGATCCGCTGGGCCTCGTGCCGCTCGCACCCGTCGCAGTTTCCGCACCAGTGCGGGCCCTCGACACCGAAGTAGTCCAGCAGGACCCGCCGGCGGCAGTGCGACGTCTCGGCGTAGGCGCGCATCATCGACAGCCGTGATTCAGCGACGCGCTCTCGCGACGCGAGCGTCGCCTTCACCGCGCGCACGACGGCATCGACCCGGCGGTCGGTCGTGGCCCGAACCCCCGACGCCGTGTCGACCAGGCCGGCGTCGACGAGATCATTGACGAGACGCGACACGGTGCGTGACGGCAGATCCACGGTCTTCGAGAGCTCAGCGATCCTGCTCCCCGGCGTCGCCGTGATCGCCGCCCAGATGGCGCGCAGCGAGGGCTTGTCGACAGAGCGCTTGGCGAAGAACCGACGCAGTCCGAGGTCTTCCGCACGATAGTGCAGCGCGCCCGTGGCAGGCTCGCCGTCGCGTCCCGCTCGCCCGACCTCTTGGTAGTAGGCGTCGAGCGATTCGGTCGTGGTGGCGTGCAGCACGAAGCGCACGTCTGCACGATCGATCCCCATCCCGAACGCCGAGGTCGCGACCACGACGTCGAGCTCCCCCTCTCGCCAACGGTCCTGCACCGCGCGGCGCTCGGGAGCGCGCAGACCCGCGTGATACGCGGCAACCCGCCGCCCTTCCGCGGCGATCTCGGTGGCGTACAGCTCGGTCTCCGCGCGGGTGGCGACGTAGACGAGACCGGGCGCCGTCCAGCTGCGGGCTTCCTCCACCACGGCGGCGCGCTTCTCACTCTCGCTCTCGTGGCGGTGCACGACGAGCCGGATCTCGGGGCGGTCGACGCCGTGCACCTGCACCTCGGGATCGACCATCCCGAGGCGTTCGACGATCTCCTCACGCACGGGCCCGGAAGCGGTCGCCGTCATCGCGAGCACCGGCGGATCGCCGAGCTCGCGACGCACGTCGGCCAGGCGCAGATAGTCCGGCCGGAAATCGTGACCCCACGACGAGACGCAGTGCGCCTCGTCGACGACGAGGAGCGAGACGCCGGAGGCGGCGAGTCGAGCCACGTTCTCGCTTTTCGCCAGTTGCTCGGGGGCGAGCAGCACGTACAACGGGCCGCCCTCATCGACGCGATCCCACGCGTGCGCCTCGGCAGCCGCACCCTGGGAGGAATTGATCGCGACCGCGGCGGGGGCCGCCGGTGCGGCTTCGATCGACGCGAGCTGATCGGCCTGCAGGGCGACGAGCGGGGACACGACGACGACGACCCCGCCGCGCTTCGCGCCGGCGATCTGGTAGACCGCGGATTTGCCGCCGCCGGTGGCGAGGACGACGAGGGTGTCTCGCCCGGCGACCGACGCTTCGATCGCTTCACGCTGCCCCGGGAGGAGCGTCTCCCAGCCGAAGACCTCGCGAGCGATGCGGTCGATGGATGCGGCGGAAGTACGGGAGGAACTCACCCTCGGACGCTAACAATTCCGATCGTTCGATCCCGCCCGCTTGACAGCCTCACCCGACGAACTCGCCGCGTCGCGACCGTCGGTGGATTCGGTCGATTTCGGTGCGTTCTCTGGGTGAGATGCACCGGATCACCCCGAATGCACCGATGTCGCTCAGCGCGCGTGCCACGCCTCTTGGCGGGAATCGCGCGAACGTCGACTCCCCCGCCCCTTCGTCGTTCGGCGTCGACTTGATTCACTGGAACGCATGACCTCGCAGCCCCGCCAGCCGACTCTCAACGTCTTGGGCGTGCCCGACAGCGCCGGTGCCTACTGCGTGGGGGTGGAGCACGCACCGGCCGCGCTCCGCGACGCGGGGCTCATCGAGGCCCTCTCCGACGCCGGCTGGCACGTGCGCGATCGGGGAGACCTCACGAGACGCCTCTGGGCTCCCGACCTCGCGAACCGGTACTCCCAGAACGTGGGCGAGGAATCGGCCGCGGTGGCGGAGCTGGCCGACGCCGGCGCCGCACTGCTCTGCGAGGGCGAAAGGCTTCTCGTCGTCGGAGGCAGCTGCGTCGTCGCCGTCGGCCTCTGCGGCGCGATGGCGAGAGCCGGCCAACGCCCTCGGCTCGTCTACATCGATCGGCACCTCGATCTGAACACCCCGCTCTCGACGACCGAGGGATCCCTGAGCTGGATGGGCATGGCTCACGCGCTCGATCTCGAGGGAGCGGCGAAGGAGCTGGCGACCGCAGCCGGCGAGGCACCTCTTCTCCGCCCGGCCGACCTCGTCTACCTTGGCGTCGATCTCGCGCAGACGACGGAGGGAGAACGGTCGCAGCGGGAGGCGCTCGGGCTCGCTGTCGTCGAGCAGATTGCTCTCGTCGCCGATCCTCGGCGAGCTGCTCGGACCGCACGAGCCCACCTCGCCCCAGGACCGTTCATCGTGCACCTGGACGTCGATGTGCTGGACTTCCTCGACGCACCCCTTGCCGAGAACGTGAACGGCCGAAACAGCGGGCCGACCGTCGAGCAGCTGCGGGTCGCACTCGCCGAGCTTCTGCAGCATCCGGACTGCTGGGCGATGTCCATCGGCCAGGTGGTCCCCGCGCACGCGGCGGCCGACCCGACCGCCATCCCGCGGCTCATCGGCGCCCTGGCCGTGAGCTCCCCGTAGCCGGACGCCGCTCCTGGAGCGGAGCCGCTCCGGCAGGAACGGCGTCGCGCCCCGTCGAGCGGGGGCGTCGCCCTCTTCGACGGGGTCTGCGGCGCGGCTACCCGCGCGGCAGCGTGATCCGCCACCGACCAGATCTCATGCATTTGGACGAACTTCGCCGTCCAATTCTCTCCGCGCCTCGAGCAGGTATACATCGCTCGAACGCGTCTTCACTGGCCTGACGGTCCGCGATCACGTCGTGCAGTGAAGCATCCTGCCGCGAAAGGTCTTGATGCGCATGCAGTACGGGAGTCGAATCACTTTCACGGGCACGGCCGGTATCAGTACTTGACAAAACGCATTTATACATGTTGCATCGATCCAGTAAACCGTGCAGCTCGCGGACCGATGCGCATCCGACAAGGAAGTCAGGAGAGAGTCATGAGAACGACAGTTCGTACCGCTCGCGTCTCCGCGCGTACGGGCCTCGCGATGGGAGCAGCCGTCGCGCTGGCGGCCGGCGCGCTCACCTGGGGCACCGGCCCCGCACCCGCGAGCGCCGACCCCACCACGTCGCCCGGCCCGCTGGCCGAGGGCGACGTGATCTACCAGGTGCTCGTCGACCGGTTCGAAGACGGCGACCCCACCAACAACGACCAGGGCGACGGAGAGTACGATCCGTCCGACCTCGGTTTCTACCACGGCGGCGACTGGGCGGGCCTGACGGACCGGCTCGACTACATCGCCGATCTGGGTGTGACGGCGATCTGGCTCTCGCCCGTCTCCGAGCAGCAGCCGCTCTCGCGCGACGGGCTGGAGGCCAGCTACCACGGCTACTTCACTCGGGACTTCGCGACGCCGAACGAGCATTTCGGCGACCGAGCCGAGCTGCAGGAGCTGATCGACACGGCGCACGATCTCGGACTCAAGATGATCCTCGACGTCGTGCCGAACCACACGGCCGACTACCTCGCGGGCACATCGACGACCTATTCGCCGAGCACCTACAAGCCGGCGAGTCCGCTCGATGACGCGTCGTACTTCCATCACGCCGGCGACTGCCTGTTCAACGGGCTCGAGACGCAGACCCAGATCGAGAACTGCGACCTCGGCGGGCTCGACGACCTCGATCAGTCGAACCCGGTCGTCTCGTCGCACCTGATGAGCACGTACAAGGACTGGGTCGACATGGGCTTCGACGGCATCCGGGTCGATGCGGCGCGCTCGGTGCCGAAGCCGTGGCTCGCCGACTTCGAAGCCGAGATGGGCGTGCCGACCTTCGGCGAGGTGTTCGTCGGCGATGTCGACTACGTCTCGGAGTACCAGGACTACGAGTGGGGCGTGCTCGACTTCCCCTACTTCTTCACGGTGCGCGAGGCGTTCTCGGCCGATACCGACATGAACAACCTCGGCGACCTCTTCGACCAGGACAGCAAGTACGCGAACCCGAACCGGCTCGAGACGTTCCTCGACAACCACGATCGGGCGCGGTTCCTCACCTGGGCCGATGACAACTATCAGCGGCTGCGCTCAGGACTGACGTTCCTCCTGACCTCCCGGGGCGTGCCCGTGATCTACTACGGCACCGAGCAGGCCGACGACGGCAACGGCAACCCCTACGAGGTACCGATCGCGAACAAGGACAACCGCAAGGACATGGAGAGCTTCGATCAGAACTCGAACCTCTACAAGCACATCCAGCGGTTGACCGCGATCAAGGCCGCCTACCCGGCTCTGCAGGTCGGCACACAGCGCGAGATGTGGTCCGACACCTCCGTCTACGGGTTCTCGCGACGCGTCGACAGCACGGGTGCCGAGGCGATGACCTTCTCGTCGAACTCGTGGACGACGCAGACGCGCACGGTGCCGCTGCGCGCCGAGAGCTCGATCACGGTCGGTACGACGCTGACGAACCTCATGAACACGGGCGACACGGTGACCGTGACCGCCGGCGGTGTCACGGGGAAGCAGATCACCGTCTCGCTCGGCGAGCACGAGAGCGCGGTCTATGCGCCCGGCACCCCGGTATCGGCATACAGCCCCGAAGCGCGCAACACCACGAAGATCCGCGTGCACTACAACGTGGGCCTCGGGCACAGCATCGCGATCCGCGGCGACGAGTACCCGTTCACCTGGACCTCCGGCCGAGGCGCGCGCAACGTCGCGTCCGACGTCTGGGAGTTCGAGGTCGAGCGCATCCCCGACGGTGAGACCTTCCAGTTCAAGCCTCTGATCGACGACGTCACCTGGTCGACCGGCGGCAACTTCACCGGGACGGGCGGCGACGTGATCGACATCTATCCCACCTTCTGAACCCATCCCTCCCGGGCGGCGCCGACATGGCGGACGCCGCCCGGGACTCCACCGAAAGGATGCTTGTGAGCCACACCATCGAACGGCCCTCTCGCCTCGACACGGCGAGGCGCGCCTTCTCCTGGCGCGACGCGGTCGTCTACCAGGTCTACCTGCGGTCGTTCCGCGACGCGAACGGCGACGGCATCGGCGACCTTGGCGGCCTGAGCCAGGGTCTCGACGCGATCGCCGCACTCGGCTGCGACGCCATCTGGCTGAACCCCTGCTACGCCTCGCCCCAGCGCGACCACGGGTACGACATCGCCGACTACCTGACGATCGATCCGGCGTACGGCACCCTCGAGGAGTTCGACGAGGTGGTTCGCCGAGCGCACGAGCTCGGGCTGCGCGTACTGATGGACATGGTCGCGAACCACTGCTCGTCCGACCACGCCTGGTTCCAGGCGGCGTTGGCCGCCGAGCCCGGCAGCGACGAGCGGGCGCGCTTCATCTTCCGCGACGGCCTCGGCACCGATGGCGAACTGCCGCCGAACAACTGGGACAGCGTGTTCGGAGGGCTCGCCTGGACCCGCGTCACCGAGCGCGACGGACGCCCCGGGCAGTGGTACCTCCACTCCTTCGATACGAGCCAGCCCGACTTCGATTGGCGGCACCCCGCGGTGGCCGAGCACTTCGAGAACGTGCTGCGGTTCTGGTTCGAGCGGGGAGTCGACGGCTTCCGCATCGACGTCGCGCACGGCCACTTCAAGGACGCCGCCCTGCCCGACCACCCGGGTGGCCGGGGGCCTGACGCCGGCCACAACCACGGCATGTGGGACCAGCCCGAGGTGCACGACCTCTATCGCTCGTGGCGAGCGCTCGGCGATGCCTACGAGCCCGAGAAGTACTTCGTGGGCGAGATCTGGGTCCCCTCCCCCGACCGGCTGGCCGACTACCTGCGACCCGACGAGCTGCACAACGCCTTCTCGTTCGATCTGCTCGTGCAGCCGTGGAACGCCGACCGGTTCCGGAAGGCGATCGAGACCGGACTCGCCGTCGGACGCGGGTGGCCGGCCTGGACACTGGCCAACCATGACGTGCATCGTGCGGTCACCCGCTACGGCCAGGAGCAGCCGTTGGATGAAGCCCTGCCGACCGACATGATCGCCGCGGCGCGGCGCAGGGGCCCGGCCGATCTGGATCGCGGTCTCCGCCGTGCGCGCGCGGCAGCCGCCCTCGCCCTCGCGCTCCCGGGGTCGATGTACCTCTATCAGGGCGAAGAACTCGGGTTGCCCGAGGTTCTGGATCTCCCGGATGCTGCGCGCCAAGACCCGATCTGGACCCGCTCGAACAACACCGAGCTCGGCCGGGACGGGTGCCGCATCCCCCTCCCCTGGACGCGGGAGGGCCGCACCTTCGGATTCAGCGACGCGGCCGCCGCCACGACCTGGCTCCCGCAGCCCGCGTGGTTCGGCGCGTTCGCCCGAGCGACGCAGGCGGCCGATCCCGACTCGATGCTCTCGCTGCATCGCGATCTCCTCGCCACGCGCCGCACCCGCCTCCGCGGAACGGAGCCGATCGTCTGGCTGTCCCCGGCAGATGCCGAGGTGCTCGCCTTCCGACGCGGAGACGTCGTGGTCGTCACGAACTTCGGCTCCGCACCCTTCACGCCGCCGTCCGCCTGGGGCGCGCTCTCGCCGCTCCTGGCCTCCCAGCCGCTGACGGAATCCGCGACCGTGCCGCCGGAGACGACCGTGTGGTCGAGGCTGCACCGCGGTGTCGCAGCCTGAGCATGTATACATTCCCGTTCATATCTTCGAACCCGAACAGCAAGGAGAAACCCATGAAACGCACGTCCACCGCCGCCGCCGTCATCGGAGCCGTCGGCGCGCTCGTCCTCTCGGGATGCGCCGCGAACGGCGCACCCGGTGACGGGCCCGTCGAGGTGACCGTCTGGCACTACTGGGACGGCACGAACGCCGACGCGTTCGACGCGATGGTCGACACCTACAACGCGTCGCAGTCCGACGTGAGGATCAGCGCGTCGAACGTGCCGAACTCCGACTTCCTCACGAAGCTGCGAGCCTCGGCGACGTCCGACACTCTGCCCGACATCGCCATCGGCGATCTCGTGTGGGTGCCGCAGATCGCCGAGATCGGCACGCTGGCCGACTTGAACGGCCGAATCCCCGACGACACCCTGACCGACGTCAACGACGCGCTCACCTCGTTCGGCACCATCGACGGCAAGCAGGTCTCGGTACCGGTCTCCGCGAACAACCTGGGCTACATGTACAACAAGACCCTCTTCGCCGAGGCAGGGCTCGACCCCGAGAACCCCCCGACCACGTGGGAGGAGCTGAAGGCGGCCGGTCAGACGATCCTCGACGAGACCGGCAAGCCCGGCTACGACCTGTACACGCAGGCCGGTGACAGCGGCGAGGGCCTGACCTGGAACTTCCAGGTCAACCTCTGGCAGGCGGGCGGCGACTTCCTCACCGCCGACAACTCCGCCTCGGCCTTCAACACCCCCGAGGGCGCGGAAGCCCTGCAGTACTGGGTCGACCTCATCGACTCGGGTGTGAGCCCGTACGCGAAGTGGGGCGAGTTCGAGAAGGGGCAGGGCGGTTCCGCTCAGGAAGGCTCGTGGATGGTCGGCATCTGGGCGGCCGACCCGCCGTTCGAGTTCGGCACCGCGCGGGTGCCCTACCCGAGCGACGGCGAACCGGCCACGAACCTCGGCGGCGAGCAGGCCATGGTGTTCGAGAACTCCGATGCCGAGGCCGACGCCGCCGCCGACTTCCTGTCCTGGTTCCTCGAGGCCGACCAGGTGACCGAGTGGAGCAAGGAGACCGGGATGCTGCCGGTGCTCGACTCCGTCGCAACAGGCTCGGCGTACCTCGAGTGGGTGGAATCGACCGAACCCCGCCTGCTCCCCTATGTCGAGCAGATGGCGGATGCTCACGCCCGCCCGAACACGGCCCTGTACCCGACGGTGTCCTTGGCGTTCGCGCAGGAGATCGAGAAGGCGCTCGCTGGCGAAGCATCCGTCGACGACGCGCTCGACGCCGCCGAGCAGGCGGTCAACGCCGTGCTGAAGAACGGTTGAGCGGACGATCGTGACATCGGTACCCACACGGATCCGCCCGGCGCAGTCGGCGTCGGGCGGGTCCGCCCCCATACGGCGGC
>Ga0247732_10000530_pt1 | contig 17857 bp, 10 predicted proteins | sample UWRJL163409C2_FD_180940 | JGI IMG/M metagenome (GOLD analysis project Ga0247732, IMG submission 180940) | Plant litter microbial communities from Arlington Agricultural Research Station in Wisconsin, United States - UWRJ-L163-409C-2 | ecosystem: Environmental > Terrestrial > Plant litter >...
GCGAGTTCATCTTTGACGTCGGCGGTGAGAGCCAATCTGGGGCTTCTTTCTGTTGTATCGGAATCCTGGATGCCGCGCCCACATCCGTCAAGCGGAGAAATGGGGGCGGGTGGCCGCTGGCGCGGCGGATGTCACTCGCGACCGAGGTCGCGGTGCTTGACGCTGACGGCGACGCCGGGCTGTTCTCGCAATAGGCGAGCGAGCCTCTCGGCGACCGCGACGGAACGGTGTTTACCGCCCGTGCATCCAATGGCGATCGTAGCGTGTCTCTTGTTCTCGCGCTGATAGCCGGCGAGCACCGGAGTGAGTGCGCGGGTATAACTCTCGACGAATTCCGCCGCACCCTCCTGGGCGAAGACGAAGTCGGAGACCTCGGCATCGAGGCCGCTACTCCCCCGCAGTTCCGGCACCCAGAACGGGTTCGGGAGGAAGCGCATGTCGGCCACCAGGTCGGCGTCGGTGGGCAGGCCGTACTTGAACCCGAAGCTCATCACGGTGACCTGCAGGCCGGGCGTTTCGGCGTCGGAGAAGGTCTCCTGCACCGTGGTGGCCAGCTGGTGGATGTTGAGATCGGAGGTGTCGACGATGATGTCGCTCGACTCGCGCAGGTTCAGCATCCGTTGGCGTTCTGCGCCGATGCCATCGAGCAGGGTGCCGTCGCCCTGAAGCGGATGCGGACGTCGCACCTGCTCGAAGCGACGCACCAGGGCCGCATCGGTGGCCTCGAGGAACAGCACACGAACCGGATTGTTCTCGCGGAGCGATTCGACGATCTGCTCCAGGTCGGAGAACAGGTTTCCGCCGCGCACGTCGACGATCGCGGCGATCTTAGGCAGCGTGTCGCCGACCCGGCTGGCCAGCTCCACCAGCGGGCGGAGCATCTGGGGCGGAAGATTGTCGACCACGTACCAGCCGAGGTCCTCGAGCGCGTTTCCTACCGTCGACCGACCCGCACCGGACATGCCGGTCACGATCAGGACTTCCTGTTTGTCGCTCTCCGCGCTCATGCAGCCAGCCTACTTAAGTCGCCAGCTCCCCCGTGGGTCCCAGCGGCGTCGGACTTCATTGGCGCAGTCGCTCGTAGATGGTCTGCGCGAGCGTCGGCCCGATGCCCTGCACCTCGGAGATCGCCGCCTGGTCTGCCTTACGCAGCTGGGTGACCGACCCGAAGTGCCGCAGCAGCTCCTTCACCCTGGCGGGCCCGAGGCCGGGGATCTCACCGAGCTGCGAGGAGACATCCTTCTTGCGGCGCTGGCGCTGATAGGTGATCGCGAAGCGGTGCGCCTCATCGCGGATGCGCTGGATCATGAACAATGCATCGCTGTTGCGCGGCAGGATGACCGGGTAGTCCGAGTCGGGGAGCCAGATCTCTTCGAGGCGCTTGGCGATGCCGCAGAGCTGGATATCGGTGATGCCGGCGTCGTCGAGCGCGCGCTTCGCGGCAGCGACCTGAGGCTGACCGCCGTCGACGATGAGCAGGTTCGGCCGGTAGGCGAACCTCTGCCGTCGGGAATCCGCGGCCGGGTCGACGACGTCGTCTGCGGCGGGATCGGCCGGTTCGATGCTCTCGGGGTCGGATTCGGCGCCCGTCGCGTCGAGATACGCCAAGCGACGGCTCAGCGTCTGGTAGATCGACTCGGTGTCATCGGTCGACTCCGGGATACTGAACCTGCGGTACTGGTCTTTGCGCGGCAGGCCATCCTCGAACACGACCATCGACGCGACGATGTTGGTTCCGCTGAGGTGCGAGACGTCGTAACACTCCATCCTCAGCGGCGCCTCGGGCATGCCGAGCGCATCCTGGATGTCGGCCAGAGCCTGGGAGCGCGCGGTGAAGTCCCCGCTGCGGCGGGTCTTGTAGAGCATCAGCGCATTCTTCGCGTTGGTGCCGACGGTCTGGGCGAGGGCGGCCAGGTCACCGCGCTGCGCAACGCGGAGGCCGACCTTGCCTGTGCTCTCGCGGGATGCGCGGATGCCGGTGAGCCAGACCTCGAGCTCCTTCGCGTCCTCCGGAAGCTCGGGCACGACGATCTGCCGCGGCGGCACCAGCTCGTCTTCGTAGGCGTTCTGGAGCACGAGTTCTACCAGCTCGCCGAGCGCCAGATCGAGCTCCTTGTCGACCACCCAGCTGCGGACACCGCGGATGCGCCCACCCCGCACGGTGAACTGCTGCACGGCGGCGGCGAGTTCGTCGTGGGCGATGCCGAATACGTCGGCGTCGACGTCCTCGGCCAGCACCACCGTGCTCTTGGACAGCGCGGTCTCGAGAGCGCCGAGCTGGTCGCGGAAGCGTGCGGCCGATTCGTAGTCCTGGGTCTCCGCCGCCGCCATCATCTTCTTGCGGACATCCGTGATGTAGCGCGAGTCGTTGCCCGCCATGAACGAGGCGAAGTCCAGCGCGATCGACTTGTGGTCTTCCTTGCTGATGCGCTTGACGCAGGGTGCCGCGCACTTACCTATGTCGCCCAGCAGGCAGGGTCGACCGGTCTGTTCGGCGCGCTTGTACGTGGCGTCGGAGCAGCTACGCATCGGGAAGGCTTTGAGCATGAGATCGACCGTCTCGCGGATCGCCCAGACCTTGGTGTACGGCCCGAAGTAGCGCGCCCCCTTCATGGTCTTGTGGCGGGTGACCAGCACCCGCGGCACGTCGTCCCCCAGCGTGATCGCCAGATACGGGTATGACTTGTCGTCCTTGAACTGAACGTTGAAGGGCGGATCGAACTCCTTGATCCAGGTGAACTCCAACGAGAGCGCCTCGAACTCGGTGCCGACGACCGTCCATTCGACGGATGCCGCGGTGAGCACCATCCGGCGCGTGCGCTCATGCAGGCTGCGCAGCGGCTGGAAATAATTACTCAGCCGAGACCGCAGGTTCTTCGCCTTGCCGACGTAGAGCACCCGCTGGTTCTGGTCACGGAAGCGGTAGACGCCCGGCTGCTGCGGGATCTCCCCCGCCTTCGGCCGCCAGCTCACCGTGCCCGACATCGGCGGGCGTGGAGGCTGCGCCCCCAGCGGGGAGCGCCGGGGAGGGGTTGTCGTCGCCATCGTGCCGACCCTACGCCGAGGCGCGGGCGGGCTTGCGCGGCTGCTTGCTTGCCGGCTTGCGCGAAGACACCCGCACCACCGGTGCGGGGGCCGGCTCGAGGATCTCGGCGAGGAACTGCCCGGTGTGGCTGTTCTCCACGGCTGCGAGCTGCTCGGGAGTGCCGACAGCGATGACCTGGCCACCGCCGGCGCCACCCTCGGGGCCCATGTCGATCAACCAGTCGGCCGATTTGATCACGTCGAGGTTGTGCTCGATGACGATCACCGTGTTGCCCTTGTCGGCGAGGCCGTTCAGCACCAGCAGCAGCTTGCGCACGTCTTCGAAGTGCAGACCGGTGGTCGGCTCGTCGAGCACGTAGATGCTGCGCCCCATCGAACGCTTCTGCAGCTCGGTGGCGAGCTTGACACGCTGCGCCTCACCGCCGGAAAGGGTCGTCGCGCTCTGGCCGAGGCGGACGTAGCCGAGGCCGACGTCGACCAGGGTGTTGAGGAAGCGGCTGATCGAGGAGATCGCCTCGAAGAACTCGGCGGCCTCGCTGATCGGCATGTCGAGCACCTCGGCGATGGACTTGCCCTTGTAGTGCACCGCCAGCGTCTCCCGGTTGTAGCGGGCGCCGTTGCAGACCTCGCAAACGACATAGACGTCGGGCAGGAAGTTCATCTCGATCTTGATCGTGCCATCACCCGAGCAATGCTCGCAGCGGCCGCCCTTGACGTTGAAGCTGAACCGACCAGGCAGGTAGCCGCGCGACTTGGCGTCGACGGTCTCGGCGAACAGGTTGCGGATCTTGTCGAAGACGCCGGTGTAGGTGGCCGGATTCGAGCGCGGTGTGCGGCCGATCGGCGCCTGGTCGACGTGCACCACCTTGTCGAGGTTGTCGAGGCCGGTGACGCGGGTGTGCTTGCCGGGGATCTGGCGGGCGCCGTTCAACTCGTTGGCGAGCACCTTGTACAGGATGTCGTTGACCAGCGAGGACTTGCCCGAACCGCTGACACCGGTCACCGCCGTGAAGGTGCCGAGAGGGAACTCGACGGTGACGTCTCGCAGGTTGTTGGCGCGCGCACCCTCGACCGTGAGCATCCGATTCGGGTCGACCGGCCGACGGCTGGTCGGCGTCTCGATGGCACGCCGACCCGACAGGTAGTCGCCGGTCATCGAGCGGGTGTTGGCCAGCAGGTCTTCGTACGAACCCGAGTGCACGACCTCACCGCCATGCTCGCCAGCACCCGGTCCGATGTCGACGACCCAGTCGGCGGTGCGGATGGTGTCCTCGTCGTGCTCCACCACGATGAGGGTGTTGCCGAGATTCTTGAGCTTCACCAGGGTCTCGATGAGCCGGCGGTTGTCGCGCTGGTGCAGGCCGATGCTCGGCTCGTCGAGTACGTAGAGCACGCCGGTGAGACCGGAGCCGATCTGGGTGGCGAGACGGATGCGCTGGGCCTCACCGCCGGAGAGTGACCCAGCCGAGCGGGCCAGGTTGAGATAGCTCAGGCCGACCTCGATGAGGAACTCGAGCCGGAGGCGGATCTCGCGCAGCACCTGGGCCGCGATCTTGGCCTCGCGCGGGGTGAGCTCCAGGAGCTTCATGAACTCGTAGGCGTCGACGAGGCTGAGCTCGGAGACATCCGCGATGTTGTGTTCGTGCACGGTGACCGCGAGAACCTCGCGCTTGAGCCGCTTGCCGTTGCAGACCGGGCAGGCGATCTCGCGCAGGTACGAGGAGTAGCGCTGGCGGGCAGAGTCGGTCTCCGCCTCGAGGAACTTGCGCTCGATGTAGGGCATGACACCCTCGAACCCGGTGGAGTACTTCATCTCGCGACCGAAGCGGTTCTTCCACTTGACCGTGACCTCGAAGTCGTTGCCCTCGAGGATGGCGCGCTGCACCTTCTCCGGCAGGTCTTGCCACGGGGTCTTGAGGGAGAAATCCAGGTCGGAGGCGAGACCCTCGAGCAGTCGCTGGAAGTAATTGAACAGGCCCTTGCCCGACTGGGTCCAGGGCAGGATGACGCCCTCGGCGAGGCTGAGCGCCGGGTCGCCGAGCAGCAGCTCCTGGTCGACCGACATGCGCGTGCCGAGACCCGAACATTCGGGGCAGGCGCCGAAGGGGGCGTTGAACGAGAAGGTGCGCGGCTCGATCTCGGTGAGCTGAACCGGGTGGCCATTCGGGCAGGACAGCTTCTCGGAGAAGTTGCGCCAGGCGGCGGGACCGGTCTCATCGACGTAGTTGATGCTGACGAGGCCATCGGTGAGCCGCAGCGCGGTCTCGAGCGAGTCGGTGAGTCGGGTGAGGATGTCGTCGGAGGCGACCAGGCGGTCGATCACCACCGAGATGTCGTGCTTGTACTGCTTCTTCAACGTGGGCGGGGAGCTGAGCTGGATCTGCTCGCCATCGACGATCGCCCGTGAGTATCCGCTGGCCGCGAGTTCTTTGAAGAGGTCGACGAACTCGCCCTTCTTCTGCGAGACGACCGGGCTGACGATCTGATACCGGGTGCCGGTCTCGAGGGTCATGAGCTGGTCGGCGATCTGCTGCACGGTCTGGCGCTCGATCTTCGCGCCGCAGATGGGACAGTGCGGCACCCCGATGCGCGCCCAGAGCAGGCGCATGTAGTCGTAGATCTCGGTGATCGTGCCGACGGTGGAGCGCGGGTTGCGGTTGGTGGACTTCTGGTCGATCGAGACTGCGGGGCTCAGGCCGTCGATGAAATCGACGTCGGGCCGGTCGACCTGGCCGAGGAACTGGCGGGCGTAGGCAGACAGCGACTCGACGTACCGACGCTGACCCTCCGCGAAGATGGTGTCGAACGCGAGCGACGACTTTCCCGAGCCGGAGAGACCGGTGAAGACGACGAGGGAATCCCGCGGGATCTCGAGGTCGACGTTCTTCAGATTGTGCACCCGAGCCCCGAGGACAGAGAGCTTCGGGCCGGATTCGACGGGGGAAATAGTCACTCTACGAGTCTACGTAAGCCACCGACATTGCCCGGTGGGTTAAGCCACTAGCGGACCAAGGACTAGGCGAGGTGCCCCGCCGCCTCCATCTGGCGCAGCTCCTTCTTGAGATCGGCGACCTCGTCGCGCAGCCGCCCGGCAAGCTCGAACTTGAGCTCGCCCGCCGCCTGCAGCATCTGCTCGTTCAGGTCGCGGATGATGGTCTCCAGATCGTTGGCACCGGCCGCCGCGAGACCGGCATGCTTGCCCTCGCGCTTGAGGTTCGGGGTGGGGGCGCGCTTGCGTCCGCCGCGACCGCTGAGCAGCTCGGCGGTGTCGGCATCCTCCCGCTGGAGTTGGTCGGTGATGTCGGCGATCTTCTTGCGCAGCGGCTGCGGATCGACGCCGCGTTCGAGGTTGTAGGCGATCTGCAACTCGCGGCGACGGTTGGTCTCCGAGATGGCCAGTGACATCGAGTCGGTCATCACGTCGGCGTACATGTGCACGGCGCCCGACACGTTGCGGGCCGCGCGACCGATGGTCTGGATCAGCGAGGTCGACGAGCGGAGGAAGCCCTCCTTGTCGGCGTCGAGGATCGCCACGAGCGACACCTCGGGAAGGTCGAGTCCCTCGCGCAGCAGGTTGATGCCGACCAGCACGTCGTAGACGCCCTGCCGCAGCTCGGTCAGCAGCTCGACCCGGCGCAGGGTGTCGACGTCGGAGTGCAGGTAGCGCACGCGCACGCCCGCTTCGCCCAGGAACTCGGTGAGCTCCTCGGACATCTTCTTGGTCAGGGTGGTCACCAGCACGCGCTCGTTCAGAGCCACGCGCGCGCGGATCTCCTCGAGCAGGTCGTCGATCTGACCCTTGGTCGGCTTCACGACGATCTCGGGATCGATCAGGCCGGTCGGGCGGATGATCTGCTCGACCACCGAATCGGTGATCCCCATCTCGTACTTGCCGGGCGTCGCCGAGAGGTAGACCTTCTGGCCGACCCGGTCGAGGAACTCGTTGAACTTGAGCGGGCGGTTGTCGAGGGCGCTCGGCAGCCGGAAACCGTGGTCGACGAGGGTGCGTTTGCGCGAGGCATCCCCCTCGTACATCGCACCGATCTGCGGAATGGTGACATGCGACTCGTCGATGACGACCAGGAAGTCGTCGGGGAAGTAGTCGATCAGGCAGTGCGGCGCCTCGCCGGGCTGTCGACCGTCGATGTGGCGCGAGTAGTTCTCGATGCCGCTGCAGAACCCGATCTGCTCCATCATCTCGATGTCGAAGGTGGTGCGCATGCGCAGCCGCTGGGCCTCGAGGAGCTTTCCCTCGCGCTCGAGCTGCGCCAGCCGCACCTCGAGCTCCTCTTTGATCGTGACGATCGCCTTCTGCATGCTCTCCTGGCCGGCCACGTAGTGCGAGCCGGGGAACACCGAGACGGCATCGAGCTTCTTCACCACGTCTCCCGTGAGCGGATGCAGGCTGTACAGCCCCTCGATCTCGTCACCGAACATCTCGATGCGGATCGCGAGTTCCTCGTACATCGGGATGATCTCGATCGTGTCGCCGCGCACGCGGAAGTTGCCGCGGGAGAAGTCGACGTCATTGCGCTGGTACTGCATGGACACGAACTTGCGGATGAGCGCCTCACGGTCGATGCGCATGCCCACCTGCAGGGCGAGCATGGCGTCGAGGTACTCCTCGGAGGAGCCGAGGCCGTAGATGCACGAGACGGTGGAGACCACGACCACGTCACGTCGACTCAGCAGCGAGTTGGTGGTGGAGTGCCGCAGTCGCTCGACCTCCTCGTTGATCGAGGAGTCCTTCTCGATGAAGGTGTCGGTCTGCGGCACGTATGCCTCGGGCTGGTAGTAGTCGTAGTACGAGACGAAGTATTCGACGGCGTTGTTCGGCAGCAGCTCGCGGAATTCGTTGGCGAGCTGCGCGGCGAGCGTCTTGTTGTGGGCGAGCACGAGCGTGGGTCGCTGCACCTGCTCGATGAGCCAGGCGGTGGTCGCCGACTTGCCGGTTCCGGTAGCACCGAGCAGCACGACATCCGTCTCCCCGGCGTTGATGCGGGCCGTGAGCTCGGCGATGGCCTGCGGCTGATCGCCGCTCGGTACGTACTCGCTGATGACCTCGAACGGGCGCACGGATCTGGTCGGTTCCATGCCGTCAAGCTTAGGCAGCACCCCCGACACTCGGCTCGAATTGCGCCCTGGGCAGAACGCCCGACGGAGTCAACTCGATGCGGTGATCGGCAGCACCGATGTCGACCGGCTGATGGGTCACCAACACCGTGATGCGATCGGCGAGAGCCACCCGCAGGTCGGCCATCAGCGCGCGGGCAGATTCGTCGTCGAGGTGGGCCGTCGGCTCGTCGAGCAGGATGACGTCGGCCCCCGTCAGCAGCGTGCGCGCCACGGCGAGCCGCTGTCGCTCACCCCCGGAGAGCTGCTCGCCGGCGGAGCCGATGCGCGTGTCGAGACCGTCGGTCAGACGGTCGAGCAGCGGACCGAGTCCGACCTGCCGCAGCACCGCGTTGAGTTCCGCCTCGTCGGGCGCGTGCTGCCGCGGTCGGGCGATGAGCAGGTTGCCCCGGACGGTGGAGTCGAACAGATGGCCCTCCTGCGGGCTCCAGCCGAAGCGCCGACGGAGCGCCGAGAGGTCGCGGCCGGTGACGTCGTCGCCGTCGAGTAGGTACCGGCCGGCGCTCGGCGCCAGGTGTCCGAGCAGCAGCGCGATCAGCGTGGACTTGCCCGAGCCGGACGGCCCGGTGATCGTGAGCCAGTCGCCGCGGGTCACGTGGGCGGCGGCATCCGCGAACACGGTCTGGCCAGGCTGCCACCCTGCCGCCACCCCGCGCAGCTCGAGGCTGTCGATCGGTCGGTCGGCGACCGCGACGCGCGGCACCGCGCGCTCGTCCGCTGTGGTGCGCGACACCCGCCCCAACACCCGGCGCAGCGCCGGCAGCAGCTGCACCACGCCCACCAGCTCGAGGGTCGGTTCGATCAGGGCCAGCGGCACCAGTGCCAGCACGGCGACCAGGCCCGGATGGATGCCTGGCTGCTGCAGCACCGCGAACGGAACGAGCAGCACCGCCACGAGCCCGCAGCTCGCGATCACGACGGCGCCGCCCAGGCCGAGCGCCCAGGCGCCGTGACGGGCGGCGGCGGATGCTCGGCCGTCCAGCCGTGCGAGCTCGGCGCGCACGCCCGAGTCGACGCCGTTGGCCCGCAGGTCGTCTGCCGCTCCGAGGAGCGCGGCGAACCGCACCAACACCGTGGAGCGCAGGGCCTGCCGACCGCGCGAGGCACGACGATCCGCGGCCAGAGCGACCACCGGCGCGATCACCCCGGTGAGGAGGCCGAGCACGACCAGCAGCGGGGTGACATCGGGCACCAGGACCGCCAGGGTGGCGAGAGTGATCAGCACTGTCGCGCCGCCGCTCGCCAGCGGAAGCACGACCCGGATGGCGAGGTCGCGCAGTTCGTCCACCTCGCGCACCAGGCGGTCGAGAGTGCCGCCGGCGGTGAGATCGTCGCGGCCGCGGAGTCCCCGGGCCGAGAGAGCCGACCACAGTCGCATCCGCACACCGGTGAGAGCGGCGAACACGGCGTCATGGCTCAGTAGTCGTTCGCTGTAGCGCAGCACGGCGCGACCGACTCCGAAGAACCGGACGCCGACGATCGCGACGAGCAGGTACATGATCGGCGGGTGCTCGCTCGCTCGCACGATGAGCCAGCCGGAGACCCCGGTGAGGGCGATGGCGAACAGTGCGGCGAGGGTTCCCAGCAGTGCGGCGCCGATCATGCGGCCGCGGACCGGTCGCAGGAAGGAGAGCAGCTCACGCCAGGGGCGCTCCTCCGCGGCGGGATCGTGGAGTGTGCGCGGTGGCAATACTTCCGCGGCGAGGCCCGACGACGCGGGGATGGCCTCGAAGGGAGCACCGGCGTCCAACCGCACTCGCGCATCGGCGAGCGATCGCGCCGCCGGATCGTGCGAGGCCAGCAGCACGGTCGCACGCCCACGGAGCCGCACGATCTCACGCAACACGAGGGCGGCGCTGGCCGGGTCGAGCTGGGCCGTCGGCTCGTCGAGCAGCACGACGCGGGCGCCTGCATCGACGCGGGCGATCGCCCGTGCCAGGCCGAGTCGACGCAGCTCCCCCGGGCTCATCAGGGCGGGCGGCAGGTCCGCGGTGTGCGCGATGCCGAGCCGCTGCAAGAGCGACTCGTCACCGCCGTAGACGGCGAGCTCCTCGCGTACAGTGTCGGCGGTGGTGCGCGGATGCTGGGGCAACCAGGCCACCCGCGTGGGATCGAGTCCCTCGATCCGTCCGTCGACCTGTACCGACGCGCCGGACCGGAGTCGCCCGGCCAGCACCGCGAGCACCGTGGACTTGCCGCTGCCGCTGCGGCCGTCGAGCAGGGTGATCGCCCCGTGGCGCGCGGTGAAGGTGAGGTCGGCCAGCGCATCCGTCTGCCGGTCGGCGAAGCGCACGGCGAGGTCGGTCACTCGCAGGTCGCCATCGCTGCCGGCCACGGTCGATGCAGCCACGATCGATGGTGCGACGGGCTCGTCGACGATCGCCCGCGCACGCGACAGGGCCTCCCGGCCGTCCTGCGCAGCATGAAACGCCACCCCGATGTCGCGGAACGGCGCCATGCAGTCGGGGGCGAGAATCAGCACGAGCAGCCCGACCTCGAGCCCGAGATCGCCGGAGACCAGACGCACCCCGATGAACACCGCCACGATGGCGACCGAGATGGTGGCGATGAGCTCGAGCGCCAGGGACGACAGGAAGGCCGTTCGAAGAGTCTGCACGGTGACACGGCGGTGCCGCTCCGAGATCTCGCGGAGCGCACCGGTCTGCTCCTCCGCCCGTCCCAGCCCGACCAGCACCGGCAGACCGCGCGCCAGTTCGACGAGATGGTCGGAGAGCCGCGCCAGCGCGGTCGAGGCGGCGGCCACCCGCTCCTGGGTGTGCATGCCGATCAGCGCCATGAAGAGCGGGATGAGCGGAACGGTCAGCACCACGATCAGTGCACTGACCCAGTCGGCGAACAGGATTCTGGCGCCGAGGATGAGGGGAACCGTCGCCGCGGTCACGAGGGCCGGGAGGTAGACGGTGTAGTACTTCTCGAGTTCGTCGAGTCCCTGCGTGGCGAGGGTGGCCAGGGAGGCCCGGGAGCCGCCCGGCTCGACGGCGCGGGTGGCGAGGGTGGCACGCATCCGTTCGGTGGCGCCGAGCAGAGCACGCGAGGCGACCACGCGCTGTGCCCAGGCGACCAGTGCGCGACCCACGGCGGATGCCGCCCCCAGGCCGACGATGCCGGCCCAGTCGGCCTGCCCCGCGGCGCTGTGCCCGCCCGCGACCGCCGCCACGCCCACGGCGATGGCGGTGGCCAACCCGATGAGGGCGAGCGCCTTGGCCGCCCCGAGGAGTGCGAGCAGGTACAGGGTGGGCCGCGGCATCGCCGACAGCTCGGCGCGAGGGTCCGGGCGTTCGCTCATCAGCGACGTACCGCCGCCTCGACCGGATGCGCGGTCGGCAGCTGGGTCGCGCTGACGCGCTTGCGGAAGACCCAGTAGGTCCAGGCCTGGTAGCCGAGCACGAGTGGCACTCCGAAACAGGCCACGATCGACATGACCGAGAGCGTGTACGGCGCCGAAGAGGCGTTTGCGACGGTGAGGTCGAAGCGCGGATCGATCGTCGAGGGGAGCACCACCGGGTAGCTGGCGCCGAAGATCGCGGCGACGGTGAGCGCCAACGCCAGGCCGAGCGCGATGAAGGCCCATCCCTCCCGTGCGGCCCGATTCGCGACCCAGGCCCCCACCGCGATCAGGACCGCGAGGATTGCGACCACCCAGGTGACCGCAGAGCCGGTGCGCACCTGCACCCCGAACAACCACACCGCGAGCGGAACGAGCGCGATCGGGCCGATCAGGTCGGCGAAGCGGCGACCGGCGACCCGCACCGGCCCGTCGGTCTTGAGCGCGAGGAACACCGAGGCATGGGCCAGCGCGAAGCCGACTACGGCGAGGCCGCCCACGACGGCCCAGGGGGTGAACCAGGCGAAGGCACCGCCGACGCGGTCGCCGTTGGCGTTGAGCGGGAGTCCGGTGGTGGTGAGCGCGAGGGTGGCACCGATGCCGAACGCCGCGACCAGCGAGCCGAGGCCGAGCGCCGCGTCCCAGCCACGACGCCAGCGATCGGTGCTGCCCTTGCCGCGGTATTCGATGGCGACGGCCCGGAAGATCAACCCCAGCAGCACGAAGATCATCGGCAGGTAGAGGGCCGACAGCAGTGAGCCGTACCAGAACGGGAATGCGGCGAAGGTCGCGCCGATGGCCGTGATCAGCCAGACCTCGTTGCCGTCCCAGACCGGCCCGATGGCGTTGAGCATGACCCGTTTGTCGGCCTCTGTCCTGGTGAAGAAGAACAGCCGCATGCCGACGCCGAGGTCGAATCCCTCGAGGAAGAGGTAGCCGAGCCACAGCACGGCGATCAGGATGAACCAGATGGTGGGAAGCATTGCCGGATCTCCTAGTACGCGAAGGCGAGCACGTCGCCCGAGGTCGAGTCGTCGTCATCCTTGTCGGATGGCGACTGCGGAGGATGGGCGAGTTCCGGCACAGCGCTCGCGATGCCGCCCCGCACGTACTTCACCAGCAGCCGGATCTCGAACACCATCAGCACGGCGTAGACCAGGGTGAAGGCGCTGAGCGAGAAGAGGATCTCGCCGAAGCTCACCCCGGGCGAGACCGCGGCAGCCGTGAACATGAACACCCCGTCGACGCCGTCGGGGTTCGGCGCGACCACGAAGGGTTGCCGGCCCATCTCGGTGAAGATCCACCCCGCCGAGTTCGCCGCGAAGGACGCCAGGATGCTCGCCACGGCCAACTGCATCAGCCAGCGCTGCCGGGGAACGGTCCCCCGGCGCGTGAGCCAGAGCGCGAGTGCTGCGGCGCCGGCCGCGAGGATGCCGAAACCGATCATCAGCCGGAAGCCCCAGTAGGTGACCTCGAGCACCGGCGTGTAATCGATGGCCTCCCCGGCACGGGCGCCGTAGATCGCCTTGTCGGGCAGATTCGCGCCGTACTGCGCCTGGTATTGCGGGATCAGTTCGTTGATCCCCTTGATGTCGGTGCTGAAGTCGCCCTTGGCGAGAAAAGACAGCAGTCCGGGGATCTCGATGATCGGAGTGATGTCAGAGCAGTTCTTCGAGCCCAGTTCGCCGACCGAGAGCACCGAGAAGCTGGTGCCGTCGTGGCACGCACCCTCGGCCGCGGCCATCTTCAGCGGCTGCTGCTCGAACATCAGCTTGGCCTGGCCATCACCGGTGATGGCGACGCCGGCAAACGCGACCATGGCGACGACGGCGCCGACCCGCAGCGAGGTGATCCAGACCCTGTGGTCCGACCGGTCACGACCCGGGATGTCTGCGGCCTCCCCCACGACGACGCGCTTGTCCGGTCCCACCGTGTCGATCCCGTCGCGCCGTCGCTGCCAGAGCTGGTACCAGGCGATGCCGACGAGAAACCCGCCACCGACGGCGAGCGAACCGCAGATGGTGTGGCTGAAGGCGCTGAGAGCGGTGTTGTTGGTGAGCACGGCCCAGACATCCGTCATGACGGGGCGGCCGTCGATCAGATCGACGCCGACCGGATGCTGCATCCACGAGTTCGCGACGATGATGAAGTAGGCCGACACGATCGACCCCGCCACGGCGATGCACAGACTGGCGAAATGCAGCTTCTTGGGGAGTTTGTTCCAGCCGAAGATCCACAGGCCGAGGAAGGTCGATTCGACGAAGAAGGCGAGCAGGGCCTCCATGGCGAGGGGAGCACCGAAGACGTCGCCGACGAACTTGGAGTACTCGCTCCAGGCCAGTCCGAACTGGAACTCCTGCACGAGCCCCGTGGCGACGCCGAGGATGAAGTTGATCAGGTAGAGCTTTCCCCAGAACTTGACCATTCGGTACCAGCGCGCGTCGCCGGTGCGCAGCCACTTCCACTGCATGCCCGCGACGATCGGTCCGAGGCCGATCGTGAGCGGCACCATCCAGAAGTGGTAGACGGTGGTGATGCCGAACTGCCAGCGTGCGATGAGCAGCGGGTCGAGTTCCGTGTGCAGCATGGTGCTCCCTCTTCTACCGGATGTAGAAACAGTTAAGTTCTACACCATGTAGAAACAAAGTTCTACATCGGGTAGAATTGGAGCATGCTCACGCTCGGCGAACTCGAACGATCGGTGATGGACATCCTGTGGGACGCTCCGGAACCGATCGCGGCCACGGACATCCGTGACCGATTGGACGGCAAGGAACTCGCCACCACCACGGTGCTGACCGTTCTCGGCCGACTGGAGAGCAAGGGCTTCATCACGCGCGACCGGGGGGCTCGACCGCACCTGTTCGCCGCCACCACCAGCCGCGCCGCGCACATGGCCGAACTGATGCACAGGGTGCTCGGCACCGCCCCCGACCGGGAGGCCGTGCTCGCCCGCTTCGTCGGTCAGGTCAGTTCCGGTGACGCAGCCACATTGCGCCGGATGCTGGACGGCAAGTAATCCTGCCGTGACCGTCACCTGGGTTGCGCTCGCGGTGCTCGCGGTCGCGCTGGCCTGGCCGGTGCCGATCCTGTTGGCGCGGGCATCCTGGCCGTCGCGCGCGCCCGCGACGGCGTTGGTCGTCTGGCAGGCGATCGCCCTCGCCGGAGGACTCTCCATGCTCGGCGCCCTGTTCTCGTATGGACTCGAACCCTTCGGTCCCGACCTCGCCAGCGGTCTGGCCGCATTCCCGGGCTGGGTACTATCGGGGCGGCTACCCACCGGCACCACCTTTCTCCAGATGTTCGCGGTGAGCGGCGGAATTCTGCTCGGCCTCCACCTCGTGCTCACCCTGGGCCTCACCTTCGGCCGCGCCGAACGCTCGCGCCGCCGCCATGCTCAGCTGGTGCAGCTGCTCAGCGCGCCGATGCCGGAGCGCCCCGGCCTGCGCCTACTCGACCACGAGGCGCCCGTCGCCTACTGTCTGCCGGGCACCACCCGCTCGGTGACCGTGCTCTCGGCCGGGCTGGTCGACCTGCTCGATGACCAACAGCTGCAGGCCGTCATCGCGCACGAGTTCGCCCACGCCACCCAGCGCCACCACCTCCTCCTGGTCGCGTTCCGCGCCTGGCGCGGATCGCTCCCCTGGTTCCCCATCGCCACGCGGGCCCTCGACGCGGTCACGGTGCTGGTCGAGATGTTGGCCGACGACCGGGCTCGCCAGCAGGTTCCCGACGAGGCGCTCGCGGCATCCATCGCCCTGGTCGCGTCGGCATCGGACGTCACGGCCGTATCCAGCCTCGACAGCGGGGCGGATGCCGCGGCTCGCGCCCTCGCGGCCGACGGTGACTCTGCCGAACGCCGCCTCACCCGACTCATCACGCCCGGCGCCCCGCTCGGCGCCGGCGCCAGGGCCCTCGCGCTGGTCTGCAGCGTGGCACTGCTCGCCGTGCCGACGGTGCTGATCGTCGCCCCTGCCGTTCTCGCCTGATCAGGTAATTCATGCGCGGGCATTGAACCATCGCCACTTCGGGTGTTCTATGGGCACCCCAAGCTGTTCCATAGGGATTCTCCGTATCGTCACCTCGAGTACGCCCATCCGCTACCTCGGAGAAACGAGCGCTCCATGGCCACGACCGACACCGTTCCGCGCACAGCAGCGACGCCGATCCTGTTCCATCGCCGTCGTGGCCGCGTGCTCGTGCTGCTCTGCGTCATGTACTTCATCGCCTACTTCGACCGCACCAACATCTCGGCCGCGGGCCCGTCGATCATCAAGGAGTTCGACCTCACGAAGGCCGAATTCGGCCTGGCCGCCTCGGTGTTCGCGTTCTTCTACGCCACCCTGCAGATCTTCGGCGGCTGGATCGGCGAGAAGATCGGCCCGCGTCGCGGTCTGCTGATCCTCGGTCTGCTCTGGGGCCTGTCTACCTTCTTCACCGGCCTGGCAGTCGGGCTCGTCACCCTGCTCATCGCCCGCGCCATTCTCGGGTTCAGCGAGTCGGCGACCTTCCCCACCGCCACCCAGGCGATGAGCCGGTGGATGCCCCCGGATCGCAACGGTTTCGTGCAGGGCATCGTGCACTCGGCATCCCGGCTCGGAACCTTCGCCGCGCCGATCGTGGTGACCACGCTGATCATCTGGACGGGCTGGCGGGAGTCCTTCTTCATCGTCGGGGTGCTCAGCATGGCCTGGGCCGTCGTCTGGTTCGTCATGTTCCGTGACCGACCGAAAGACATGAAGGGGATGACCGCGCAGGAGCTCTCCGAGGTGCCGGCAATCCCGAAGGCGGCCGACCGACCTCCCGTGCCGTGGAAGCGCCTCATCCGCACGATCCTGCCCGTGACGCTGGTCGACTTCGGCTACGGCTGGGTGGCCTGGGTGTTCTTCACCTGGATCCCGACACTGCTCGCCACGGTCTACAAGCAGGACATCAGCAAGTACGGCCTGCTCACCTCGCTGATCCTCGCTGGCGGCGTCATCGGCGACACCCTCGGTGGCGTGCTCAGCGACCGCCTGCTGCGCAAGACCGGCAACGCCCGCAGCGCCCGGCGCACGCTCCTGCTGATCGGGTTCATCGGCTCGGCGCTCTGCCTGGTGCCGCTGGTGTTCTCGCCGCCGTTGACCGTGGCGATCGTTGCTCTGGCCTTCTCGTTCTTCTTCCTCGAGCTCACCAACGCACAGCTCTGGTCGATTCCGATGGATGTCGCACCCACCTGGTCGGGAACCGCCAGCGGCATGATGAACACCGGCTTCGGCGTCGCCGGCATCCTCTCCCCGATCGTCGTGGGCGGTCTCGTCGACATCACGGGAAACTTCGTGGTGCCGTTCGCGATCTCCATCGCGATCCTGGTCGCCGCAACGGTGCTGGCCGGCGTGATGAAGCCCGCGCGGGTCGACCCGGTAGGCTCCCCGATCCCGGGTATTACGGGCTAGGACGCGGACGCTCGCATCACCCGCAACACGGGGTACGCCAGCTCCTGAATGGTGGCGGCGAGTGAATGCCTGCGCGTGGTGGTTGTCCCGCCGGGCAATCACCGCGCGTCGTTGTTATCCCCGCATCGCGCCGTACGCGAGAATCCGCCCGGCGCGCGCTGGCGCAATTCAGGACCCGACGTGACGTGAGTGAATAAAGTGACGGATGTTCGCACCATCCGCCCCCGGAGCATCACCCGTCACACGATCTCCTGAATAACGCAGAGGCCGCGGGACGGGCGACCGACCCGCGCGCATCACCCGCCACGCAGGGCACACGTACTCCTGAATAGCGTCGCGCCATCACTACGCGCGACCGCAGCTCAGTCGGGCGGCGGGCCACCCGCGCCAGGCGAGGCGACCGCAGCGGGGCGCGCCTTCTTCCGCTTGTAGATCCAGGGTCGGCCGGTGAGTGGCAGGCTGACCGGCGAGCGGCGCGCCAGCTCGGTGATCCCGATCGCGCCGACCAGCACCACGATGTAGGCCACTAGCGTCAACCAGGGCTTCGCCACATGATCCGGCACCCAGTCGCCGCCGACCCAGAGCAGGATCCAGAGCACCAGCGGATGCGACAGGAAGATTCCGAACGAGCGATCCGAGGCGACATCCACGCCTCGCGCGAGAATCGACCCTGGGCGCCTGCGGTCCGCCCACCAGCTGCCGATCGCCAGGAATCCCAGCCCCACCGCCACCGACCAGACCATCAGAATCGGCTGCAGCGGGGTACCAGAACGGTACAGGCTGAACCCGAGCACGAGGTGTTGGAAGGCGAAGACCCCGAGCGTGACCAGCCCGGTCGCCAGTGTCAGCCAGCCGATCAGACCGCGGTGACCACGCACCCAGCCGATCATCTGCTGCG
>Ga0247732_10000531_pt1 | contig 17832 bp, 17 predicted proteins | sample UWRJL163409C2_FD_180940 | JGI IMG/M metagenome (GOLD analysis project Ga0247732, IMG submission 180940) | Plant litter microbial communities from Arlington Agricultural Research Station in Wisconsin, United States - UWRJ-L163-409C-2 | ecosystem: Environmental > Terrestrial > Plant litter >...
GCCACGGGCTCCGGGGGCAAGGCGCTGGAGGCGCTCGCCCGCTCGAACATGCTGGCCGGGGTGCTCGACCTCACGACCACCGAACTCGCCGACGAGCTGGTCGGGGGAGTTCTCACGGCCGGACCCGACCGGCTGACGGCGGCCGGAGCATCCGGAACCCCGCAGGTGGTGAGCCTGGGCGCTCTCGACATGGTCAACTTCGGACCCGAGGCGACCGTGCCGGCGCAGTTCGCCGACCGGCACTTCTTCGTGCACAACCCCACGATCACGCTGATGCGCACGACCGTCGACGAGAACGCGGAGCTCGGCCGATCGCTCGGCGCCAAGCTCGCCGCGGCCGAGTCGCCGACGATTCTGATGATCCCGCGCGGGGGCGTCTCGGCCCTGGATGCCGCGGGCCAGCCGTTCCGCGACGTGGCGGCCGACGAGGCCCTGTTCGAGAACGTGACCGCGGCCGTCGAAGGCTCCGCCGTGACCGTGCTCGATCTGGATGCCAACATCAACGACCCTCTCTTCGGACGCCAGGCCGCCGACGAACTGCACGCGCTCATCACGAAGAACTGAATCGAAGGACATCGACCATGGACAGAGCCACCGCACTCGAGCGCCTGCGCGCCACGAACGCCCAGGGCAAGCCGATCATCGGCGCCGGAGCGGGCACGGGAATCTCGGCGAAGTCGGCGGAGGCCGGCGGCGTCGACCTGATCATCATCTACAACTCGGGCCGCTACCGCATGGCCGGCCGCGGCTCGCTGTCGGGACTTCTCGCCTACGGAGACGCCAACCAGGTGGTCGTCGAGATGAGCCGCGAGGTGCTGCCGATCGTGCGCGACACCCCGGTGCTCGCGGGCGTCAACGGCACCGACCCGTTCCGCATCATGGAGAACTTCCTCGACGACCTCAAGCGCATGGGCTTCGCCGGGGTGCAGAACTTTCCCACGGTGGGACTCATCGACGGCGTCTTCCGGCAGAACCTCGAGGAGACGGGCATGAGTTACGACCTCGAGGTCGACATGATCCGTCTCGCCGCCGAGCGCGAGCTGCTCACCTCGCCCTACGTGTTCGACGTCGAATCGACGATCGCGATGACCGAGGCGGGGGCGGATGTGCTGGTTCCGCACATGGGGTTGACGACCGCCGGCACGATCGGCGCGCACACGGCGCTGACCCTCGAGGACTGCGTCGGCCGTGTGCAGGAGATGCGTGACGCGGCCGTGAAGATCAATCCCGACGTGATCGTGCTCTGCCACGGCGGCCCGATCGCCGAACCCGAGGACGCGGCCTACGTTCTCGCCAAGACGACCGGTGTCGCCGGGTTCTTCGGCGCATCCAGTGCCGAGCGCCTGCCCACCGAGCGCGCCATCAAGGCCCAGATCGAAGAGTTCAAGAACATCACTTTCTAGCCCCGCAGAAGAAGGAGTTTCACGCATGACCACATCAGCGACATCCGGCCGTCGCCCCGACGAGGTGCCCACCCGCACCTTCGGCTGGGGAACCATCAAATGGCTCGTCACCCCGCACCTCGACGAGGGAGCCCAGCTCACCGTCGGCGAGGTCATCATCTACCCCGGACAGGGCCACGCGCCGCACGACCACCCGGGTGAGGACGAGGTCATCTACGTCATCTCCGGCGAGGGCGAGCAGACGGTCGGCGACGGTCCGGCGTTTCCCATCCGCGAGGGCGACGCGGTGTACATCCCGAAGGCCACGCAGCACTCCACCTACAACACCACGTGGCGTCCGCTGCGACTGTCGGTCACCTACACGCCCGGAGGCGCCGAGACCGGCCTCGACGGACTGCCCGATGCGCGCATCCTCGACCCCGGCACGGCGCCGCTCTGGAGCCAGTCGAACTGATGCCGATCATCGAACCGGGCTCGTGGCTCAACCCCGAGAGCAAGCCCGACTGGACAGGCATCGCCTCGATCGGACGCTTCGTCGTCGCCACGGAGGGCGGCCGTTTCGAGCGGCATCACCACGACGACGACGAGGTCTGGATGATCTGGGAGGGCAAAGGCAAGATCCTGCTCGAGGGCGAGGAGCGCTACGTTCAGGCGGGCGACATCGTTCTCACCCAGGCCGGAGACACGCACGACATCGTCGAGGTCTACGAGACGCTGCGCGGCTTCTTCCTCGAGAGCGGGCTGCCGGCCGGCGGCCTGGTCGGCCACCTGCACGCGAGCGAATCGGATGCGGCGGGGCACGACGTGCCGGCCGCGCCGGTCCCCGCAGACTTCCCCGCCCGCTGACCCTGCCCTTCGACAAGCTCAGGGAACGAGCCGTTCCCTGAGCCTGTCGAAGGGACGACTCCAAGAAATGGACACCCCCATGCGCATCGCCGTCACCGGAAGCTCCGGCAAACTCGGGCGGGCAACCGTCGACCGTCTCCTGGCCGACGGCCACGAGGTCATCGGCTTCGACCTCGCGGGCTCGCCGGCCGCCGACCCTCGACTGCGGTTCACGACCGTGGACTTCACCGACTACGGGCAGACGCTCGACAGCATGCTCGGGGTCACCGCGCGGCACAGCGGAATAGACGCGCTCGTGCATCTCGCCGCCATCCCCGTGAACGGGCTGGTGCCCGATGCGACGACGTTCCACAACAACGTCACGGTGTCGTTCAATGTGTTCTTCGCCGCCATCCGCGCGGGCATCACGACCATCGTCTACGCGTCGAGCATCACCGCCATGGGCTTCCCCTTCGACGAGGCGCCGGCATCCCTGCCCCTCGACGAGAACGTGAGCGCGGCGAACAACACCTACGGCCTCGGCAAGGTCGTCGAGGAGGCGATGGCCGGGCAGTTCGTGCGCTGGAGCGACGAGCTCTCGATCACGGCGCTGCGCTTCACGAACGTGATCACGGCCGAGGAGTACGGCAGCTTCGAACGCGCCGGCGATCCCGGCTATCGGCGCGATCTGCTTTTCAGCTACGTCGATGCGCGGGATGGCGCGGCCGCCGTCGCCCTCGCCCTCGACGCCGCCGAGCCCGGCTTCGAGGTGTACAACATCGCGGCATCCGACACCGGACTGTCGATCCCGTCGGCCGAGCTTGCCGAGATCACGTTCCCTGGTACCCCGGTGACGAAGCAGTTGGGCGAGTTCGAGACGCTGATGTCGATCGACAAGGCGCGGGACCGTCTGGGCTTCGAGCCGAAGCACCTGTGGCGAGAGGGCTACGCGGCGCTCGCGTGACGAATTCAGGAGGAGCGGCCGCCCGCCGCCACTATCCACGAGGCGGGCCCCTCCTCCTGAATACGTAGCGCTCTCAACCGCCTCCCGTGCTCCGTAAGAAATAAGTCTTGCCATTCAGTGGCAATACCATTTTACTTACTGGAAACACGAGGGCGTCGTGAGTGGAAACATTCCGTCGTTAATGTCGATGACGACAGGAGGTCCACCCATGGCCGAATCATCCACTCGCACGGTCGACCGGGCGCTTGTTCTGCTCGGAATCGTGTGCGACCGGGGCTACGTCTCGCTCGCCGACGCGGCCCGCGACGCGGAGCTGTCGGCCAGCACGGCCCTCCGACTGCTGCGGACGCTCGAGGCGCAGGAGTTCATCCGCCGCGATCCCGACAACCGCTACACGCCCGGCGCGCGCCTCGTTCAGCTGGGCGCCCTCGCCCTCGCCAACGAGTCCCTCGTCTCCCTGGCGCGCGATGCCATGTCGCGCATGGTCGAGGCCACGGGGGAGTCGTGCTACCTGTCGGTTCCCGGCGCGAGCGGCACCGCCCTCTACATCGCCATCGTCGAAGGAACGCACTCGGTGCGCCACGCCAGCTGGGTCGGCCGCACCATTCCGCTTCACGGATCCGCGGCCGGCGCCGTTCTGAGCGGCGAGACAGACGACTCGGGGTTCGTGGTGGTGCGGCAGGGCGTCGAAGACGACGTCACCGCGATCGCCGTTCCCGTCATGGTGGGCACCCGCGTGATCGCCGCGCTCTCCAGCGTCATCCCCAGTTATCGCCTGCGAGACGAACAGGTGGCCCACATCGGGGAGCTGCTTCGCGTCGAGGCGGGCTCGATCGTCTTTCCCCCCGCTGTGCACAGCCGCCGAACGAAGGAGCGCGTCTCATGATCACGTTCGAGAACATCACGAAGGTCTATCCCGACGGAACGTCGGCCGTCGACGATCTCTCGCTCGTCGCGCCGAGCGGAAAGCTCACGGTCCTGGTCGGCCCCTCGGGCTGTGGCAAGACCACGTCGCTCCGCATGGTCAACCGCCTCATCCGGCCGACCTCGGGCGACATCCTGCTCGACGGCGAATCGACGAACGGCATGGACGAGGCGCTCCTGCGTCGACGTATCGGGTACGTGATCCAGCATGCCGGGCTGTTCCCCCACCGAACGATTCTCGACAACGTGGCGGCCACCGCACGCCTGACCGGCAAGTCGAAGCGGGAGGCGCGGCTCATCGCGGGGGAACTCATCGAGAGGGTCGGCCTGCCTCAGGCCTTCGCCACGCGCTACCCGTGGCAGCTCTCGGGCGGCCAGCAGCAGCGCGTCGGTGTGGCCCGGGCTCTGGCCTCCGACCCCGACTTCATGCTCATGGACGAGCCGTTCAGCGCCGTCGACCCCGTCGTGCGGGGACAGCTTCAGGAGGAGTTCCTTCGCCTGCAGCGTGAGATCGGCAAGACCATCATCATGGTCACCCACGACATCGACGAGGCACTGAAACTCGGCGACCAGGTGGCGGTCATGCGCACCGGCGGCCACCTCGCCCAGCTCGCCACCCCGGAGGAGCTGCTCACCGCTCCCGCCGACGACTTCGTGGCCGACTTCGTAGGCCGCGACCGAGGCTACCGCTCGCTGGGCTTCGTGACCGCGGCACCCGACCTCGCCGTCCGTCCCGAGCCCGCCGTCGAACTCGGCAGCACTCCCGAGGCCGCCCGGGCCGCGTCGACCGACGACTGGCTGCTCGTGGTCGACGGCCACCGGCATCCGCTCGGCTGGGTCGAGCAGCGCACGCTGACCGGCCCGATCACGGTCGGCGACCTCAACCTGAGCGGCACGGTCGCCAGTCGAACCGGCACGATGCGGCAGGTTCTCGACGCGAGCCTCAGCGCGCCGAGCCGTCGCGGCGTGCTTGTGGATGCCGATGGCGCGCTCATCGGCTCGGTGACGGCCGCCGAGGTGGTCGGCTCGCTCGACGAGATCCGCTCTGCCAAGGGTGCGGCCTCATGAACTTCGACTGGATCGGCCGGGAATCGGACACGATCGTCGTTCTGCTGCTCTGGCACATCGCTCTCTCCGTGATCCCCGTGGTCATCGGACTCGCGATCGCCCTGCCCCTCGGCTGGGCGGCCCACCGCAGCGGCATCTTCAAGTCGGCGATCCTCGGCACGACGGGACTGCTCTACACGGTGCCGTCTCTCGCCCTGTTCGTTCTGCTCCCTCCGATTCTCGGCACCAAGATCCTCGACCCCGCGAACGTGGTCGTCGCGTTGACCGTCTACACGGTGGCTCTGCTGGTACGAACGGTGTCGGATGGCCTCGACTCCGTTCCGGTCGAGACGGTTCAGGCGGCCACCGCCATGGGCTACCGCGGCTTCCAGCGGCTCGTGTCCGTCGAACTGCCCGTGGCCGTGCCGGTGATCTCCGCCGGCCTGCGTGTGGCTGTCGTGTCCAACGTCAGCGTGGTCTCGATCGCCGCGCTCATCGGCACCCAGCAGCTCGGACTGCTGTTCACCCAGGGAGCCCAGCTGCAGTTCCTCACCCCGATCATCGTCGGCATCGTGCTCTGCCTCGTGCTGGCCATCGTGCTCGACGGGCTCGTGGTTCTGCTCAACAAGAGACTCACCCCCTGGGTGCCGAAGGCGGTGCACGCATGATCGACTACCTCATCGACCCCGCTCACTGGACGGGCAGCGACGCGATCGGCGTTCTGATCGTTCAGCACCTGGTCTACACGGGCATCGCCCTGCTGGTCGCCGCGCTCATCGGCGTTCCGATCGGACTCTACGTCGGCCACACCGGCAAGGGCACCTTTCTCATCGCGGGCGTCGCCAACGCGCTGCGGGCGTTGCCGACGCTGGGTCTCGTCATCCTGCTCGTGCTGATCATCGCTCCGGTCTTCGCCTCCGAACTCGCGTTCGTGGTGCCCAGCCTGATCGTTCTCGTGCTGCTGGCCGTGCCCCCGATCATGACGAACACCTACGCCGGCATCCGGGCCGTCGATGCGAGTGCGGTCGACGCCGCGGTGGGCATGGGCTACCGGCCGCTGAAGGTGCTCTTCGCGGTGCAGGTGCCGTGCGCCCTCCCGCTCATCCTGAGCGGATTCCGCGGGGCCACGCTGCAGGTCATCTCGACCGCCACGATCGCCGCCTACGTCTCGCTCGGAGGACTCGGCCGCCTGATCATCGACGGCCGCGCCCAGAACGACTACGACCAGATGATGGTGGGTGCCGTGCTCGTCGCCCTCCTCGCTCTTCTCGTCGACCTCGGCATCGGACTCATCGGCCGCTTCGCCGTCTCGCCCGGCCTGACCCGGCGGCGCATCCGGTCGGCGACGCGCCCGACGACGCCCCGCCCGACGACGCCCAGCCCGGCGTCGTCGGCCCTCGTGGCCCCCTGAACCGCACCACTGCACCACCCGCACCATCCCGCACCAGTTCCATCCGGCTCCACTCCCTCTTATCGACAACCGAAGGACAGCACATGAGAACTCGATCAGTCATCACACTCACCGCCCTCGCTGCGGCTGCGGCCCTCGCGCTGACCGCCTGCTCCGGCGGCGGCGATCCCCTGTCCGCCGATGCGCCGGCGACTCCTGCCGACGGAATCATCGTCGGATCGGCCGACTTCCCCGAGAGCCAGCTTCTCGCGACGATCTACGCCCAGGCCCTGGATGCCGCCGGTATCGACGCGACGACGAAGCTCAACATCGGCAGCCGCGAGGTCTACATCCCCGCTCTGCTCGACGGCTCGATCAACCTGCTGCCCGAGTACTCGGGAGCCACGCTCAGCTACCTGAACAAGGAGTCGGAGGCGACCGCGCCCGACGAGGTGAACACAGCGCTCGGCGAGGCCCTGCCCGACGGCATCTCGATGCTCACGCCGTCCGACGCTCAGGACTCCGACGTGCTCGCCGTGACCCGCGCCACGGCCGACAAGTACAACCTCAAGACGATCGAAGACCTCGCCGCCCACGCCGGCGACATGGTTCTCGGCGGCCCGCCCGAGTGGAAGACGCGCCACGAGGGCGTGCTCGGCCTCGAGGAGGTCTACGGCGCCACGTTCAAGGAGTTCCGCACGCTCGACGTGGGCGGTCCCCTCACCATCAGCGCACTGACGAACGGCCAGATCGACGCGGCCGACCTGTACTCGACGAGCCCGGCCATCGAGGAGAACGACTTCGTGTCGCTCGTCGACAACAAGAACCTCTTCCGCGCGCAGAACATCGTTCCGATCATCGCCGAGGACCAGGCCACCGACGAGGTGACCAAGGTTCTCGACGCGATCTCGGCGGCACTCACCACGGAGGACCTGATCACCATGAACGGTCGTCTCGCCAACGAGGAGAGCATCGACGACGTCGCCGCCGACTGGCTGGCCGAGCACGACCTCTCCTGAGCCTGACCGACGCACAGCATCACGATCCACGCAGTACTGAGAAAGGAACCACCATGAAGGGATCTCGCCCCGTTCGCGCCGCGCGCGGACTCGAGCTCACCGCCAAGAGTTGGCAGACCGAGGCGCCGCTTCGCATGCTGATGAACAACCTCGATCCCGAGGTGGCCGAGCGGCCCGACGACCTCGTCGTCTACGGCGGCACCGGCAAGGCGGCTCGCAACTGGGCCAGCTACGACGCGATCGTGCGCTCGCTGACCGAGCTCGAAGACGACGAGACCCTGCTCGTGCAGTCGGGAAAGCCGGTCGGCGTCTTCCGCACGAACAGGTGGGCTCCGCGTGTGCTGCTGGCCAACTCGAACCTCGTCGGCGACTGGGCGACCTGGCCCGAGTTCCGCCGCCTCGAGGCCGAGGGGCTCATGATGTACGGCCAGATGACGGCCGGGTCGTGGATCTACATCGGCACCCAAGGCATCCTGCAGGGCACCTACGAGACGTTCGCGGCCATCGGCCGCAAGCGCTTCGGCGGCACCCTTGCGGGAACCCTCACCGTGACCGGCGGCTGCGGGGGCATGGGCGGCGCCCAGCCCCTCGCGGTCACCCTCAACGGCGGCGCGGTCCTCATCGTCGACGTCGATGAGACCCGCCTGCGCCGTCGTCTCTCGAAGCGCTACCTCGACGAGGTCGAGACCGACATCGAGGTCGCCCTCGAGAAGGTGCTCGCGGCGAAAGCCGAGGGGCGCGCCCTCTCGGTGGGTCTCGTCGGCAACTCGGCCGAGGTACTGCCCCTGCTGCTCGAGCGCGGCGTGCCGATCGACATCGTCACCGACCAGACCTCGGCGCACGACCCGCTCTCGTATCTGCCTGTCGGCATCTCCGTCGACGAGTGGGCGGCCGCAGCCGAAAGCGATCCGGATGGCTTCACCCTGAAGGCCCGCGAATCGATGGCCCGTCACGTCGAGGCCATGGTCGGCTTCCTCGACGCCGGTGCCGAGGTCTTCGACTACGGCAACTCGATCCGCGACGAGGCGCGACAGGGCGGCTACGACCGGGCCTTCGACTTCCCCGGCTTCGTGCCCGCCTACATCCGGCCCCTGTTCTCCGAGGGCCTCGGCCCGTTCCGGTGGGTGGCGCTGTCGGGAGACCCGGAGGACATCCGGGTGACCGACGAGGCCATCCTCGAACTGTTCCCCGAGAACGAGGGCCTGCACCGGTGGATCCGCGCCGCCCAGGAGCACGTGGAGTTCGAGGGCCTGCCCGCGCGCATCTGCTGGCTGGGCTACGGCGACCGCGCCAAGGCCGGCCTGCGCTTCAACGAACTGGTGGCGGAGGGCAAGATCTCGGCGCCGATCGTGATCGGGCGCGACCACCTCGACTCCGGCTCCGTCGCCTCGCCGTACCGCGAGACCGAGGCCATGGCCGACGGCTCGGACGCCATCGCCGACTGGCCCATCCTGAATGCCCTGCTGAACACGGCATCGGGCGCCACCTGGGTGTCGCTGCACCACGGCGGCGGCGTCGGAATCGGCCGTTCCATCCATGCAGGTCAGGTCTCCGTCGCCGACGGCAGCGCGTTGGCCGCCGAGAAGCTCGAGCGGCTGCTCACCAACGATCCGGGCATGGGCGTCATCCGGCATGTCGACGCCGGCTACGACCGGGCCATCGAGGTCGCCGCAGAGCGCGGCGTGCGCATCCCGATGTTCGAGGCCGCCGCCGCCGAGGCCCGGGCCGCCGAGGAAGTCTGACGGTGAGTCGAGACGCGGCGCGCGCCGTCACGATCGGCACGGCCGGCACCTCAATCGACGAGGTTGTGGCCGTGGCCGACGGCGCGCCCGTGCTGCTCGACGCCGCGGCGCTCGAGGGCATGGCTCGCACGCAGTCGCTCATGGCAGGGGTGCTCAGCTCGGGCAGGCCCGTCTACGGGCTCACCACGGGAGTCGGCGATCTCTACGGCGTGACGGTCGGCACGAGCCGCACCGCAGACATCCAGCTGGCGATGCTGCGCAGCCACGCCAGCGGCGTCGGCGAGCCGCATGACGAGCGGGCCGTGCGCGCCATCATGACGACCATGATCACGGCGCTCGCCAAGGGCTTCAGCGGGGTCGGCCCCGCGCTCGTTCAGACGATGGCCGCGATGCTCAACCGCGGCGTCACGCCCTGGGCGCCGGCGCAGGGATCGGTGGGATACCTCACCGCCACCGCTCACATCGGCCTCTCGGTCTTCGGCTTCGGTCGCTCGTGGTTCGAGGGCGAGCTTCTACCCGGTGCCGAGGCTCTTCGTCGAGCCGGCATCGAGATCATCGAGCCCGGCCCGCGCGAGGGCCACGCACTCATCAGCGGCACCTATGAGATCACGGGCGTCGGCGCTCTGGCCGTGCACGCGACCCGGCAGTTGGTCGACGTGGCGGATGCCGCGGGCGCCCTCTCGCTGGAGGTCCTTCGCGGAAACAGTCGTGGCTTCGACGCCCGGCTGCAGGCCATGCGCCCGCACCCCGGGCAGGCCGAGACGGCGAGACGGTTGCGCGCACTGCTCGACGGCAGCGCCATTCGGGAGGCCAACCGGGATCACCGGCTGCAGGACGCATTGAGCCTGCGCTGCATTCCGCAGGTGCACGGATCGGTGCGCGACGCACTCGCCGAGGTCGAGCGGGTCATCGGCATCGAGATCGACTCGGTCACCGACAATCCCGTCTTCGTGATCGACGACGGCGAGCTCGTGGCGCTTCCGGGCGGCAACGGGCACGGTGCTCCGATCGCGCTCGCGCTCGACTACCTCGCCATCGCGATCGCCGAGGTGAGCACCATGTCGCAGGCGCGGAGCGACCGCCTGACCAACCACCACCTGAGCGAGCTGCCGCCGTTCCTCATGGCCGCCGGCTCCGCGGCATCGGGTTTCATGATCCCCCCGTACGCGGCGGCGGCGCTCGCCGGTGAGAACCGGGCGCTCGCGGCTCCGGCGACGGTTCACACCGTCTCCACCTCGGCGGGGCAGGAGGACCACGTGAGCATGGGCACCACGGCGGCGATCAAGGCCCGCACGGCGGTCGCCAACGCGGCGACCATCGTGGCCATCGAGCTGCTCTGCGCCGCACAGGCGGTCGAGTTCCACGCCCCCCTGCGGCCGGGAGCGGGAACCGGCGCGGTCTACGACGCCATCCGGGCCCTCGTGCCACACCGCACCAGCGACACCGAGATCGCCCCCGACATCGAAGCCGTGAGGCTGCTCGTCATCGACGGCACCCTGCACGACCTCGTCACAGCCGTCACGAAAGGCCACCATGACTGACACCACCACTCCGACCGCCTCACCCCTCACCGGCGTCAAGGTCCTCGACCTGGCCCGGGTGCTGGCCGGCCCGCTCTGTGCGGCCATGCTCGGCGACCTCGGAGCGACGGTCACCAAGGTCGAACTGCCCGGACACGGCGACGACTCACGCCATTTCACGCCGCACCAGAATGGCGAGAGCACCTACTTCATGCTGCTGAACCGGGGAAAGCGCAGCATCACGATCGACCTCAAGTCGCCCGAGGGCCACGCGCTGCTGCTCAAGCTGATCGCGCAGGCCGACGTGCTGGTGGAGAACTTCCGGCCCGGTGTCACGGAACGTCTCGGCATCGATTGGGAGACGGTGAAGGCCATCAATCCGCGTCTCGTCTACGTGAGCATCTCGGGCTTCGGCCAGACAGGTCCGCTCTCGAAGCGCGCGGCCTACGACCACATCGTGCAGGCGATGGGCGGCATCATGAGCGTCACGGGCTGGGCCGACGGTCCGCCCACCCGGATCGGCGACGCGGTCGGCGATGTGGTCGCGGGAATCTACGGTTCCTGGGGTGCGCTCGCTGCGCTGTTGCAGCGCGGCATCACCGGAGCGGGTCAGCACGTCGACGTGGCCATGCTCGACTCGATCTTCTCGCTGCAGATGGTGTCGCTGTCGCAGGTACTGGGCGGCGCACCCCTGGCGGGGCGCATCGGCAACAGCCACCCGATCAGCGCGCCCATGGATTCCTACGCCGCCTCCGACGGACACGTCGTGATCGCCGTTGCGAACGATCCTCTCTTCGCCCGGCTCGCGTCAGCGCTGGGCCGACCCGAGCTCACGAGTGACGAGCGCTTCGCCACCGACCCCGCACGCATGAGCAACCAGCACGAGCTTCGAGAGGTGATCGAGGCCTGGACCTCTGTCCGCGGCGTCGACGTCATCGTCACCGAACTCGAGGTCGCCGGCGTTCCGGCCGCTCCCATCTGGGATATCGAGCAGCTGGCCGCCAGCGAGCACGCAGCCCACCGCGGGCTTGTCCAGACGGCCGAGCATCCGGTCGCCGGAACGGTGAGCGTCGTTCCCCAGCCGGTGCACTTCAGCGCCGCGGCAGCGGCGGGAACACTCGTCGCACCGACCCTCGGCCAGCACACAGACGAGGTGCTCTCGCAAGACCTCGGGCTGACGGCGGCCGAGATCGCCGAGCTGCGCGCGAACGGGGTGGTGTGACGATGAGCGACAGCGACCGCCGCGACAGCGACCACCTGAATGTCGCCGTCGTCGGCGCAGGCACGATGGGCGCCGGCATCGCCGGTGTCTTCGCCGCCCGCGGCCACGACGTCTCGCTGTACTCGCGAAGCCGCGCAACCCTCGATACGGCACTCGACGCGATCGAAGCACGCATAGGCACCGACGTCGGCCGCGTTCGCGTGACCACCGACCTCGCAGAATGCGTCTCCACCGCAGATCTGGTGAGCGAGAACGTCGTCGAGCGGCTCGACCTCAAGCGCGAGGTCTTCGCCGACCTCGAGCGCCTCGCGCCCGAGCACAGCCTTCTCACCACGAACACCTCGAGCGTTCCGATCACGTCGATCGCCGAGGGCCTCGACCGACCGGAGCGCGTCGTCGGGCTGCACTGGTTCAACCCGCCTGCGGTCATGCCGCTCGTCGAGGTGGTGCGCGGCGCATCCACCGACGACCGCACCGTGGCGAGGGTCATGTCGATCTGCGCCGCCATCGGCAAAGAGGTGATCGAGGTGCGCCGCGACGTGCCCGGCTTCGTGATCAATCGACTGCAGTACGCGATGCTGCGCGAGGCCATCGCCCTCGTCGAGGCGGGCGTGGCCACCATCGAAGACGTCGACCGCGCCGTCGAGACCACCCTCGCACCCCGCTGGTCTGCCTCCGGCCCGCTGCGGCTGATGGATCTCGCCGGCCTCGACACGGTGGAGAAGGTCTCTGCCGTGATCATGCCCGAGCTGAGCACCGCCTCAGGGGTGCCGACGATCGTGAGCACTCTGGTCGCAGACGGCGCGCTCGGCGCCAAGAGCGAGCGCGGTTTCTACGCGTGGACGCCCGAGACCATCGCCGCGGCCGTCGCCGAGCGCGACGAGACGGTGCGACTGCTGACCGACCGGAGGGGCGCACGATGAGCGCCCTTCTCACCCTCGACCGCCTCGGCGCGGTCGCGACGATCACGTTCGGGCGCCCCGAGAAACGCAACGCGCTGAGCCGCGAGCTGCTCGAGCAGCTCGTCGACACGCTCCGTGCTCTCGAGCGCGATCCCGAGATCCGCGTCGTCGTGCTGCGCGGCGACGAGAGAGCCTTCGCCGCCGGCGCCGACCTCGGCTCGCTGGGCGATGCCGGTCCGATCGAGCTCTACACCAGCGGTTTCAGCGAGCTGTGGGACGATGTCGCCGCGATTCGCACGCCACTCGTCGCAGCTGTCTCCGGGTTCGCACTCGGAGGAGGGCTGGAGCTCGCGCTCATCTGCGACGTCATCGTGGCGGCCGACAACGCGCAGTTCGGATTCCCCGAGACCGGCATCGGCATCGTTCCGGGCGCCGGGGGCACGCAGCGCATCGTGCGCGCCGTGGGCAAGCCCGTAGCCATGGACATGCTGCTCACCGGGCGCCGACTGACCGCGCCCGAGGCGCTGGGCTTCGGGCTGGTGAGTCGCGTCGTGCCGCTCTCGTCGTTGGAGGAGGAGAGCCGGACGGTGGCCGAACGGATCGCCGCCGCCGCGCCGCTGGCGATCGCCATGGCCAAGCACGCCATTCTCACCGCCTTCGATGCGCCACTGAGCGTGGGCGTCGCCCACGAGCGTGCGCTCTCCGCCCTGATCGCCGCGAGCGCGGACCGCTCCGAGGGGCTCCGTGCGTTCCGCGACCGCGACGCCCCCGATTTCACCGGAAAGTAGCCATGCCCCCCTCGACCGCAACCGTGAGCGGCCTGCTCGACTCCATCGCCCCGGTGGGCCGCGATGGAGGCACGGGCGGCTACCGCCGGCCCGTCTTCTCCCACCCCGAACTCGAGCTGCGGGAATGGTTCGAGGCCGAGGCCACCCGCCGCGGCCTCGGCGTGGAGATCGACCGCAACGGCATCATCTGGGCGTGGTGGGGCGAGCCCATGCCCGGTGCGCTGGTCACGGGCAGCCACCTCGACTCCGTTCCGGGCGGCGGCGCGTTCGACGGCCCGCTCGGCGTGGTCTCGGCCCTGGTCGCGATCGACCGGATGCGCGAGCGCGGCGTCGTCCCCTCCCGCTCGCTGGCGGTCGTCGTGTTCCCCGAAGAGGAGGGCTCGCGATTCGGTGTGGCCTGTCTCGGATCGCGCCTGCTCACGGGGCTGCTCACGCCCGACGCCGCGCGTCGGCTCACCGATCGCGACGGCAACACGCTGGCGGACGTCTTCGCCGGAGCCGGCGTCGACCCGGAGCACCTCGGTCCAGACCCCGAAGGGCTCGCCCGCATCGGCCAGTTCGTCGAGCTGCACGTCGAACAGGGCCGCGGCCTGGTCGACCTCGCTGCGCCCATCGCGATCGGCTCGTCGATTCTCGGCCACGGCCGCTGGAAGGCGACGGTCACCGGGCAGGGCAACCACGCCGGCACCACGCTCATGAGCGACAGGGCCGACCCCGTGGTGGCTGCGGCGGCGATCGTCGGGCTGATCTCCGAGCTGGCGCGTGCCCGCGACGACGCCCGTGCCACCGTGGGTCGGTTCGAGCCCCAGCCGGGAGGCACGAATGTGATCGCCTCGCACGTCGACTTCTGGATCGACGTGCGGCATCCCGACGACTCCGTCACCCGCGGCCTGGTCGACCAGATCGCCGTCGAGGCCGCGGCGCTCGCGGCGAGCTACGGATGCGACGCGCGGATCGCCGAGGAATCGTGGAGCCCCACGGTCGGCTTCGACCCGGCGCTGGGTCGCGCCCTGGCCGACCTCGTGCCCGGAGCCCCCGTTCTGCGCAGCGGTGCCGGCCACGACGCGGGGATCCTCGCCGCTCGGGTGCCGAGTGCGATGCTCTTCGTGCGCAACCCCTCCGGCATCTCGCACTCTCCCGAGGAGTTCGTGGAGCGGTCGGACGCCGACGACTCCGCCGATGTGCTCGCCGATGTGCTCGAGGGTCTGCTGTGAGCGCCGCATCGGCGTCTCCTCCTACATTCTGGGCGGCACAGGCGTGGGTCGGCGACGGAATCCTCGATCGGGTGCGCATCGCGGCCGGGCCGGACGGGACCATCGCGACGGTCGAGACGGGCGTCGACGCGGCGACCGACGACATCCGTCTGTCCGGCGTGGTCTACCCGGGCGCGGTGAATGCTCATTCGCATGCCTTCCACCGGCTGCTGCGCGGTCGCACCCACGACGGCGGCGGAAGCTTCTGGACCTGGCGGGAGCTGATGTACCGCGAGGCGGGCCGGCTCGAGCCGGAGAGCTATGAGCGAGTGGCCACGGCCGTGTATGCCGAGATGGTGGCGTCGGGGTTCACCTCGGTCGCGGAATTCCACTACGTGCACCACCGCGTTGATGGCGCCCCCTACGCGGAGCCGCACGCCATGGAGAGAGCGCTCGCCCGAGCGGCGGTCGCGGCCGGCATCCGCTTGACTCTGCTCGACACCTGCTACCTCGCGGGCGGATTCGATGTCGCGCTGTCGCCCGAGCAGGCGCGGTTCGGCGACGGCTCGGTGGGTTCCTGGCTCGAGCGCAGTTCGCGGCTGCGAGAGAGCATGGCGGGTGAGTTCGATCCTCGATTCGTGACCGTGGCGGCGGCGCTGCATTCGGTGCGCGCCGTGCCCGTAGCCGCGCTATCCGTCGTCGCGTCCGAGCTCGACCCGACGATTCCGCTCCATATGCACGTGTCGGAGCAGCCGGCTGAGAACGAGGACTGTGTGCGTGCGACCGGACTCACCCCGGTCGGGCTCCTCCAGCGTGCCGGACTGCTCTCGCCGCGATTCTCGGCCGTGCACGCGACGCATCTGAGCGACGACGACATCGAGCTGCTCGGTGCAGCCGGCAGCACGGTCGTCATGTGCCCCACCACCGAGGCCGACCTCGGCGACGGCATCGGACCGGCCCGCGCCCTGCGCGACGCCGGAGCCGTCATCGCGCTCGGCACCGACCAGCACGCCGTGGTCGACCCCTTGCTCGAGACCCGCGCGCTCGAGCACGGGGAACGCCTCGGTTCGGGTCGAAGGGGACGATTCAGTCCGGCCGAACTGGTGCAGGCGATGACAAGCGGAGGGTCGGCGAGCGTGGGCCGGCCGACGGGGTCGCTCACGGCCGGACAGCCGCTCGACCTCATAGAGATCGACCCGCACAGCGCTCGCACGGCCGGCAGCGACCCCGGGCAGCTGATGCTCACGGGCGCGGCGAGCGACGTCGCCACGGTCGTCGTTGCCGGGCGGGTCGTCGCGAGAGGCGGGCGCCATGCGACGCTCGGCGACATCGGATCTCTGCTGCGGCGAGCGACGGACGAGATGTCATGACCCACCCGAACAGACGATCCAGACAGGAGGCGACACCGTGACCATCACGGCGCTCACCGGAATCTCCCAACTCGTCACGAACGACCCCGGCATCGAGACCCCCGCGGCCGGGCACCACGCCCCGCTGGGCGTGATCACCGATGCCGCCGTCGTGTTCGACGACACGCGCGTGCTGTGGCGCGGCCCCGAGCGCGAGCTGCCCGAGGGCTTCGCCGACGCGGTCGTCGACGTGGGCGGACGCTCCGTGATGCCCGGCTTCGTCGACAGCCACGCGCACCTCGCCTTCGCGGGCGACCGGGCCGACGAGTTCGCCGCGCGCATGGCCGGCCAGTCGTACAGCGCCGGCGGCATCCGCAGCACCGTCGCGAACACCCGCGCGGCCAGCGACGAGCAGCTCGCCGCGAACGTGCGCCGACTGCGTGACGAGGCGCTCGCCCAGGGAACCACCACGCTCGAGAGCAAGTCGGGTTACGGCCTCAGCGTGCTCGACGAGCGTCGCAGCCTGGAGGTCATCGGGCGGTTCACGGCCGAGTCGACGTTCCTCGGCGCCCACGTGGTGCCGCCCGAGTTCGCCGACCGTCCCGACGACTACGTGTCGCTCGTCGCGGGCGAGATGCTCGACGCGTGCGCCCCCCACGCCAAGTGGATCGACGTGTTCTGCGACCGCGGCGCGTTCGACGTCGATGCGGCCCGCACGATCCTCACCGCAGGAATCGCCGCGGGACTCGCGCCGCGCATCCATGCCGGCCAGCTCGAGCAGGGCGGCGGCATCCAGCTGGCCGTCGAGCTCGGCGCCGCGTCCGCCGACCACGTGACCTACGCGAGCGACGCCGACATCGAGGCGCTCGCGTCGTCGTCGACCGTGGCCACCCTGCTGCCCGGGGCCGAATTCTCGACCCGGGCCCGGTATCCGGATGCGCGTCGGTTTCTCGACGCGGGCGTCACCGTGGCGCTGGCCGCCGACTGCAACCCGGGATCGAGCTACACCACGAGCATCCCGTTCTGCATCGCGGTGGCCGTGCGCGAGATGTTCATGACCCCGGGAGAGGCCGTGTGGGCGGCGACCGCCGGCGGGGCCGCGGCACTCCGGCGCACAGAGGTGGGGTCGTTGCGCGTCGGCGCCGTGCCCGACCTGGTGGTTCTGGATGCCCCGTCGTATCTGCACCTCGCCTACCGCCCGGGGGTTCCGCTCGTGCAGTCGGTGTGGCGCGGCGGGGCGGTCGTCTCGAGTCGCGCGTCGTGACAGGGGGCGCGGTCGCCTCTGTCCTTCGGGCGAGCGACCGGGTCGGGGTTCCGTGGCGCAACGGCGGGGGCACGACGACGGTCGTCGCCGCTGAGCCCGACTGGCGGGTGAGCATCGCGACGATCTCCGAGGCGGGAGACTTCTCGGTGTTCCCCGGGGTCGATCGGGTGCTGATGCCCCTGTCGCCCGCGGGACTGACCCTGGCGATCGCGGGGCGCATCCGGCCGCTCGCCCAGTATGAGGCCGCCTCATTCGCCGGCGAGGAGGAGGTCGCCTCGGT
>Ga0247732_10000533_pt1 | contig 17726 bp, 14 predicted proteins | sample UWRJL163409C2_FD_180940 | JGI IMG/M metagenome (GOLD analysis project Ga0247732, IMG submission 180940) | Plant litter microbial communities from Arlington Agricultural Research Station in Wisconsin, United States - UWRJ-L163-409C-2 | ecosystem: Environmental > Terrestrial > Plant litter >...
TCGATCTTGTTGACCGCCACCACGATCGGCACGTCGGCCGCCTGCGCGTGGTTGATGGCTTCCACCGTCTGCGGCATGACGCCGTCGTCGGCTGCGACCACCAGGATGGCGATGTCGGTGGCCTTCGCACCACGGGCACGCATGGCGGTGAACGCCTCGTGGCCCGGCGTGTCGATGAAGGTGACCAGTCGCTCGTTGCCGTCCAGTTCGGTGAGGACCTGGTAGGCACCGATGTGCTGGGTGATGCCGCCGGCCTCGCCCTCGCGGACGGTGGCGTTGCGGATCGTGTCCAGCAGTCGCGTCTTGCCGTGGTCGACGTGACCCATGACGGTGACGACCGGCGGACGGAACTCGAGATCGTCCTCGTCGCCCTCGTCCTCGCCGTAGGTGAGGTCGAACGACGACAGCAGCTCGCGGTCCTCGTCCTCCGGGGACACGACCTGCACGACGTAGTTCATCTCGCCGCCGAGCAGCTCGAGGGTCTCGTCGCCTACCGACTGCGTAGCGGTGACCATTTCACCGAGGTTGAACAGCGCCTGGACCAATGCGGCCGGGTTGGCGTTGATCTTGTCGGCGAAGTCCACCAGCGACGCGCCACGGGCCAACCGGATGGTCTCGCCGTTGCCGTGCGGCAACCGCACGCCGCCGACGACGGGCGCCTGCATGTTTTCGTATTCGGCGCGTTTTGCCCGCTTCGACTTACGGCCACGGCGAACCGCGCCACCGGGACGACCGAACGCACCGGCCGCGCCACCGCGCTGACCGGGACGGCCACCGCCGCCGCCGCCGCCACCTGGGCGACCACGGAAACCACCGGCGGGAGCGCCACCGGGGGCACCGGCGCCACCGGCGCCGCCACCACGGTAGTTACCGCCGCCACCTGCACCGGGAGGACCACCGGGACGACCGCCGCCAGCGCCGGGTCCACGAGCACCCGGGCCGGGGCGAGGTCCGCCGGGACGACCGGCCGCACCTGGCCGTGCGCCGGGCGGACGGGGAGGCATGTTGCCGGGGGTCGCACCCGGACGGGGTCCGCCACCTGGGCGCGGGGGGCCACCCGGACGCGGCGGGCCGGCTGCACCCTGGGGCGGACGCGGCGCTGGCCGTTCGACGGGCACCTGGGTGGAGAACGGGTTGTTGCCGACGCGGGGTGCGCGGCCTGCGGGCTTGGGGGCCGGACCCGGCCGCGGACCCGGGGTGGGGCCTGCGGGGGTTGCAGGTGCGGTGGGCGCTTCCGGGGCGGCGGCGGCCGCAGCGGGAGCTGCGGCCTCGGCCTGCGGCTGGGCCGGCGGTGCGACGACCTCGGGCACGACGACCGGGGGCGCCGGCGGTGCCGGCGGCGGCTCGGGTGCCGCCTGCGGCTTCGGCGCGGCGGGCCGTGGCCCTCCGGGCTTGGGCGCCGAACTGGTGGCGCCACCGTTGGCCGACGCGGCGGCTGCGGGTGCCTTGGGTGCGGCGGGGGCCGCCTTGGGGGCGGCGGGCTTGGAACCGCCACCCAATGCCTCACGGAGCCGTCGCGCGACGGGCGCTTCGACGGTCGAGGATGCTGATTTGACGAATTCGCCTTGCTCGCTCAGCCGGGCGAGAACTTCCTTGCTGGTGACACCGAGTTCTTTAGCCAACTCGTGCACGCGGGCCTTGCCTGCCACTACATCTCCTGTCTAGGAGGCGACAGCAGTGGGCCGCGCCTCGGGTTTAGCTATGACGCATGGTCATCGGAACTTCACGGTGTGCTCATGTTCTTGACTACCTGTTCTGTTGCCGGGCAGACCGAGTCTTCGTTTCTGGTGAAGAACTCGACCACCGCGGAGGTGTTCGGCGAACCGGTGATGCGCAACGCTCGAGCGAATGCTCGCCGCTTGATTGCCACCTGTAGACACTGCTCGTCGGAGTGCAGCCATGCACCCCGCCCAGGCAGATTACCCGCTGTATCGACGGTGACGGCGGATTCGCCGTCTCCATCGTCAACAGCGGCCACTCGAAGCAAATCGGCGGCCAGCTCACGCTTCCGGCATCCCACACACGTTCGCACTGGTCCTTCGGGACTTTTGTGCTGCCGCGCGCGGTGGGCCGAACTCTCGCGCTGGATCACGGTTCAGTCTACCGTCACGATCACCGCAGAAAGAAACGCGTACCAACTACCCCTCGCGAGAGGCGCCGTGGGGCGCCTCCTTCTCGGGGACGGGTTCGGGTGCGGGCTCGGAGTCACTGCGGATGTCGATGCGCCATCCGGTCAGTCGGGCAGCCAACCGGGCGTTCTGCCCCTCCTTGCCGATCGCCAGCGACAGTTGGAAGTCGGGGACGACGACGCGGGCGGCCCTGGCGGCTTCGTCGATCACCGACACCGACACGACCTTGGCCGGTGACAGTGCGTTGGCGACGTATCGCGCCGGGTCCTCGTCGAAGTCGATGATGTCGATCTTCTCGCCCGACAACTCGCTCATCACGTTGCGCACCCGCTGCCCCATGGGCCCGATGCAGGCGCCCTTGGCGTTGAGGCCAGCGACCCGCGACCTGACCGCGATCTTGGACCGGTGGCCCGCCTCGCGGGCGACCGCGGCGATCTCCACGGAGTTGTCCGCGATCTCGGGCACTTCCAGCGAGAACAGCTTCCGCACCAGGTTCGGGTGGGTGCGCGACAGCTCGATCTTCGGTTCGCGCGCACCGCGCGTCACGCCGATGACGTAGCAGCGCACCCGATCCCCGTGCGTGTAGGACTCCCCCGGCACCTGTTCGGCGGGCCTGATGACTCCCTCGGAACCCTTCGCCTCGGTGCCTAGGCGCACGACGACGTTGCCGCGGGTGTTCTCCCTGGCGTCACGCTGAACTACGCCGCCGACGATGTCGCCTTCGCGCGCCGAGAACTCACCGAACATCCGTTCGTTCTCGGCGTCCCGGAAGCGCTGCAGCATCACCTGGCGCGCAGTGGTGGCCGCGACTCGGCCGAATCCCTCGGGGGTGTCGTCCCATTCGCTGACCAGGTTGCCGTCGTCGTCGGTCTCCCTCGCCATCACCTTGACGATGCCGCTCTTGCGGTCGATGTCGATGCGCGCGGCGGCTTCGTGCCCCTGGGTGTGCCGGTAGGCGGTCAGCAGCGCGGACTTGATGGTCTCGAGCAGTTCGTCGACCGGAATCCCCCGGTCCACTTCGATGGCATGCAGCGCACCCATGTCGATGTTCACTCTTCAACCTCCTCAACAGACACCCCGGCCAGCTCGAGCTCGAGCGGGTTCGGTGGTGAGAATTCCACCTGGACAACGGCATTGGCGACGTCGTCGATGGAAAGTTCGCGAATCTTTGGTTTGGCGCCACGGTTGGCGACGACGAGTCGCAGGACACCGTCACCCGGTTCCCCCAACCGTCCGACCACCTGAGAGCCGTCGGACAACGTCACCTCGACCTTGCGCCCGTGGGCACGGCGAAAGTGTCGCTCGGTGGTCAACGGTCGGTCCACTCCGCGCGAGGTGACTTCCAGCACGTAGGTGGCTTCGTCAGGCGTGTCGTCGATCTGGTCGAGCAGTTCGGATGCCAACCGTGACAGTTCGCCGAGGGCATCCAGGGTGAGTCCGCCGTCACCGTCGGCGATCACCACGATGCGCGGGGGGCGGGCGGCGGCCTCGACGACGACGTCGTCGACGTCGTATCCCGCGCGGCCGAACGGGCCTTCGAGCAGCTCGGTCACCTGCTGCGGGGACGGCAACCGCGCAGACCGTAGCGGATTCTCCGATGCCACGGTGAGCTCCTCGTCTTGAGTTGTATGGACGCGATTCCGCCAAGCGTTGCCTGGAACCGAGTGTCAAGGATACGCCAGCCGAGGGGCCACTCTCGGCAAACGTTCGGCGAGACGAGCGCGGTCGAGCCCAGACGGGCCCGCGCGAACGGGATGGCAGGATGTCGATGTGCCGAGCACCCTTCCCACCGTCAGCAGGCGGCGCGTGCTCGTCGGCGCCACGGCGTTGGCCCTGCTGGGGGGCACCGTGGCCACGGCCTGCGGATCGACCCCGCCCGTCAAGGACGTCGACGCCCTGATCGGTGCGCTGGAGCGAGCTCGCGACGACAGTCAGCTGGCGGGCAACGCCGCGGCAGCGGCGGCACCCACGATCGCGGCGGCACTGTCGGTCGTCGCCGACCAGCGGGCCGCCCACGCTCGGGCCCTCACCGACGAGATCACCAGAATCTCCGGTGAGGCACCCACCACCTCGGCGTCGACCACTGCATCGTCGACGTCTGCCACTCCGACGACGTCGGGTCCGCCCCCCAAGCCACCCACCGCCGCGGACGTGGTCGCCGCACTCAAGCAGTCCGCCGACGGCGCCGGCCTGCTCGCGACGCAGCAGTCGGGCTACCGGGCCGGACTGCTCGGCTCGATCGCCGCGGCGTGCACGGCCGCGGCCTCGGTCGCCCTCGCCACGACCGGGGCGGCGTCATGACCTCCCCAGACCCCGCGCCGTCCCCGTCCCGCCCTTCGGACGCCGCCGACGCCGCCCTGTTCGACGCGGTCGCCGTCGAACACGGCGTCATCTACGGCTACGGCCTGGTCTCGGCGCATTCGACACCCGACTCCAACCAGCTGGTGTCCAATTCCCTTGCGGGACATCGCGAACTGCGCGAAGAGGGCATCCATCGACTCGCCGAGCGCAAGGTGACTCCGCCGATCCCGGCGCTTGGCTATCAGCTGCCGTTCGTCGTCGACGACCCGACGGGTGCGGCGAAGCTCGCCGTCCGGATGGAGGAGGACTCCGCGGTCGCGTGGCGCGCAGTGCTCGAGCGGGCCACTGCCGGTGACGACCGCGAACTGGCCGTCACCGCGCTGACCCGTGCTGCGGTGTCGGCCGCCAGGTGGCGAGCGGTGCTCGGCGTCGAGCCGATCACCGTCGCCTTCCCCGGCGGCAACGACTGACTAGCCGGCCAGCTTGCCTGCGATGGTCGCGGCCGCGCCGTCGACCGCGATCTCCTCTACCTCGCCGCTGAACCGGTTTCGCAGCTCGACGACACCGTTGGCCCAGCCGCGTCCGACCACGACGAGCCACGGCACGCCGAGGAGTTCGGCGTCCTTGAACTTGACCCCCGGCGACATCTTGCGGTCGTCGAGCAGGGGTTCCACCCCGAGCAGGTCGAGCTGCCGCGCGAGTTCCGTTGCCCCGGTGCGGGCGTCGTCGTCCTTGTTGGCGATGACGACGTGTACGTCGAATGGCGACACCGACGACGGCCAGCGCAAGCCGATGTCGTCGTGGCTCTGCTCGGCGATGACGGCCACCATTCGCGACACCCCGATGCCGTAGGAACCCATCGTCAGCCGCAAGGGCTTGCCGTTCTCGCCGAGGACGTCGACGGTGAAGGCGTCGGCATACTTGCGGCCGAGCTGGAAGATGTGGCCGATCTCGATGCCGCGCGCCGAGACCAGCGGTCCCGCCCCGTCCGGCGACGGATCGCCGTCTCGGACCTCGGCGGCCTCGATGGTGCCGTCGGGCACGAAGTCCCGTCCCGCCACCAGGCCGACGACGTGCTTGCCGTCCTCGTCGGCTCCGGTGATCCAGGCGGTTCCGTCCACCACGCGCGGGTCGACGAGGAAACGAACACCGTTGGCCAGCAATGCCTTTGGCCCAATGTATCCCTTCACCAGGAACGGGTACTTGGGAAAGTCCTCCGCGGGCAACATGACGTACTCGGCCGGGTCGAGCGCCGCACCCAGTCGCTTGTCGTCGACCTCGCGGTCACCGGGAACGCCGATCGCCAACAACTCCCACTCGCCCCCGGGCTGGCGGACCTTCAGCAGCACGTTCTTCAGGGTGTCGGCGGCCACCACGGTGCGACCGGCGAACTCGGGCAGGTTGGCACCGTTGGCCCAGTCCACCAGCGTCGCGATGGTCGGGGTGTTCTCCGTGTCGTGGACGACCGGCTCCGGGAGACCCGCCACTTCCTGTGGGGACAGCGGTTCAGGCCGCTGGGTGATCACGGCCTCCACGTTGGCGGCGTACCCGGATTCCAGGCAGCGGACGTAGGTGTCCTCTCCGACCTCGCTCTCGGCGAGGAACTCCTCCGACGCGCTGCCGCCCATCGCGCCCGACACCGCCGAGACGACGACGTACTTGACGCCCAGACGGGCGAAGATCCGCTGGTAGGCCTCGCGGTGGGCGTGGTACGCGGCCTTGAGACCGTCGTCGTCGACGTCGAACGAGTAGGAATCCTTCATCACGAACTCGCGGCCGCGCAGGATGCCGGCCCGCGGCCGCGCCTCGTCGCGATACTTGGTCTGGATTTGGTAGAGCCGCAACGGGAAGTCCTTGTAGGAGGAGTACTCCCCCTTCACGGTGAGGGCGAATATCTCCTCGTGGGTGGGCCCGAGCAGGTAGTCGTTGCCGCGGCGGTCCTTCAGACGGAAGAGGCCCGCGCCGTACTCGGTCCACCGATTCGTGGTCTCGTACGGTGCGCGTGGCAGCAGGGCGGGCAGCAGGATCTCTTGTCCGCCAATGGCATTCATCTCCTCGCGGATGATCTGCTCGATCTTGCGGAACACGCGCAGCCCGAGGGGCAGCCAGCTGTACAACCCGGGTCCGATCGGCCGGATGTAACCGGCCCTGATGAGCAGCTTGTGGCTGGGCACCTCGGCGTCGGCGGGGTCGTCGCGCAGCGTGCGTAGGAACAGTTCGGACATGCGGGTGATCACAGCCGACAACCTTATCTACCCGCGCAGCTAGTCCCGACCCTGCCACGTGCATACGCACACCTCGTTGCCCTCAGCGTCGGCCAGAACCCAGAACGCGGGGGCGGCGGCATCGGACTTCAACGTGCCGCCCGCCGCCAGCGCCGCGTCGACGCGGGGCCGGGCCAGTTCGGGCGGAACGTCGACGTCGAGGTGGATGCGGTTCCGCTCGGTCCGTGGCTCGTCCATCTGCTGAAACCAGATGGCGGGTCCGCGCCGCAGCGGGTCGACGAGGCCGCCGTCGGGCAGGTCAGTCTCGTCCGGCTGCTCGACGTACCCCGTCGCCGCCTTCCAGAATGGCCTGACCAGGGGTATGTCCATGGCGTCGATCGCGATCTCGAAGGTCTGCGGCGCCACGTCGTCGACCGCCGGCTGCGTGTGCAGCCCGCGGGCCGCCAGCGCCGCGGTCACGCGCGCCACCAGCTCAAGGTCGGGCTCGGTCACCGAGCCGGCATCGACGGTGTGTACGCGGAGGACCAACCGGTCGGCGTGAAGGTCGACGGTGAGGTGGCCGTCGACCCCGTCGGTCGAGATCGCGACCGCGGCGGCCTCGGCTGCGGCGGCCAAGGTGGGCACCCGCACGTGGGTCACGGCTACGCCGAGGATCAGCCGCCAGCCCAGCGGGTCGACCGCGTCGGAGATGCGCTGGCGGGTGAGTGGCTCGGTCATGGGGCCACGCTAACGCGGTCCTCTGACAACCCGCCCGCTACAACTCGCCCGCCTCAACGGCTTCCTTCGTGTGCTGGGCACGGGCGATGTCGCGGGCGGAGAAGCCGATCCAGAACGCGGCGACGCCGACCAGGATCGAGATGCCTGCCACCCACAGCAGGGAGTAGGTGTAGCCGGCTCCGAGCGCGTCGAGTTGGGTGGGCGTCATGTTCTTGACGGGGCCCGTGGTGCCCCCGAGGTACAGGGTGCGGGAGGTTTGCACCGCCATGATGGCGACCAGCACCAGCGGTCCGCCGAGGTTCTGCACCATCAGCGTGATCGCCGACACCGGACCGATCTCGCGCGGCCCGACCCCCGCGACCGCGCACAGCGGCAGGATCACCGAGATGATGCCGATTCCGAAGCCGCCGAGCACGATCGGGATGAACAGGTTCGGGAAATACGGGATGCTGCGGTCCAGCGTGGAGCCGTAGAGCATGGCCGCGAGCACGTAGATTCCGCCACCGATGATCAGCCAGCGCGGCGCAATCCTGGGCGCCAACTTGGTGGCCAGCACGTTGCCGACGCCGACCGCGACGGCGAACGGCAGGAAGCACACGCCTGCCCGCAGGGCCGAGTAGCCGAGCACGTCCTGCGCGAGCAGTCCGACCATCACCGTCACGGTGAGCAGCACGCCGCCGCCGAGGAACCACGCGGTGAACGTCATCACCCGGTTGCGGTCGCTGAAGACCGAGAACGGCACCAGCGGGTTCTCGGCGGTGCGCTCGGCGAGCAGGAAGGAGACGAAGAAGACGATCGACGCGACGGCTGCGCCGATCACCCACGGGTCCACCCAGCCGCGCGGCGGTCCCTGGGTGAACACCAACACCGCCGACGTACAGCCCAGCGTGGCCAACAGGGCGCCGGTGATGTCCAGCTTGAGCCGTTCGTGATGCGTCTCGCCGATCCGCAGCCACGCGATGACGATGATGACGATGCCGATCGGGACGTTCATCAGAAACGCCAGCCGCCACGAGATGACCGTCAACAGCCCGCCGAGCACCAGCCCCATCACCGACCCGATGGCCTGCATGCCAGCCGAGACCGCCATGGCCTGGTTGCGCGCGTGTCCGACGGCGTAGGTCGTGGCGATGAGCGCGAGGCCGGTAGGGGCGGCGACGGCCGCACCGATCCCCTGCAGGGCGCGGGCAGCGATCAAGGTGAACTCGTCGCCCGCCAGGCCACAGATCAGCGAGGCGATCGTAAAGACCCCGACGCCGGAGAGGAAGGCGCGTTTCTGGCCGATCGCGTCACCCACCCGGCCGCCGAGCAGCAGCAGTCCACCGAAGGTCAGCACGTAGGCGGTGATCACCCAACTCTTGCCTGCGTCGGACAGGTCGAGATCGGCCTGCATACGTGGCAGGGCGACGATGACGATGGTGCCGTCGAGGGTCGACATCAGCTGCATGCCCGTGATGGCGACGATCGCGATGCCGAGCACCGACGACGACAAGGGCGCGGTCGAGCTCTCCGTCGAACCTGAGGTACCACCCGCGGCAGACATTGCCGACACCCTACCCAGCGGTACCGATCGTGAAACCGATGTCGGCGGTGGCGGCGTTGGCGCGCTGCGCGGTCAGCTCATCGAGGCGGCCGCGCAGCGCGTCGGTGACCAACTGCCACGCGTCGGATCCCAGCACCAGCCGGCGCGGCGGATCGGTCGAGTCGCCCGCCCTGATCATGGCCGCCACCGTCTTCTCCTGGCTGTCGACCATGTCGTCGATCGTCGGCGCCGGCGTGTCCGCCGGGCCACCTTGGTACGGCGCGCTCAGAGGTATCCGCGTCGCGGCGTCGAAGAAGCCCGTGCGGACGACGCCCGGCTCGACCAGGGTGGTCCGGATGCCGAACGCCTCCACTTCCTGGGCCAGCGCCTCGTAGAAGCCCTCGATGCCCCACTTGGTTACGTGATAGAGCGAGAAGGCGGGAAAGGCGATGTGCGCGCCCATGCTCGACATCTGCATCAACAGGCCACCACTTTGGGCGCGCAGGTGCGGCACGGCCGCCTTGGCCAGGTGGATCGACCCGGTGAGGTTGGTGGCGATCATCGAGTCGATCTGCGCGTCGGTGAGGTCTTCGGCGGCGCCGAACACTCCGTAGCCGGCGTTGGCGACCACGACGTCGATCCGCGCGTGGCACGCGAACGCCTCGTCGGTGACGGCGCGGACGGCGGCGGGGTCGGTCACGTCGAGCGCCCGCACCCAGAACGCGTCACCGTAGCGGTCGGCGAGGTCGGCGACGTGGCCAGTGTCGCGAACCGTCGCGGCGACGTGATCACCACGGGCCAGCAGTTGTTCGGCCAATTCGCGTCCCATGCCGCGTGATGCTCCGACGATGAACCAGGTCTTGGGCATGTGTCTGTTCTCCTCGTTGTCACGTGCGCTGTCGGTGGTTTCAACCACCGGTGCGGCGCCGGCAATCCATACCGAGGATGACGGTCTTCGATAGCTGCCATACGGTCGACGCATGGCTAGGGTGACGCCATGGACGACATGACCCTCGCGGGGCTGCGCGTGGTCCGTGAGGTGGCGACCCTCGGGTCGTTCACCGCGGCCGCCCGGTCACTCGGCTATTCACAGCCCGCCATCTCGCGCCAGGTCGCCGCCATGGAGGCCGCTGCAGGCGTGCCGCTGTTCGTGCGCAACGCGCGCGGGGTCAGTCCCAGTGCTGCTGGCGCGGCGGTGGTCGCCCGCGCCGGCCGCATCCTGGCCGACGTCGATTCGCTGCGGCGCGACCTCGACGGCCTGGGTGACCGACTCGCGGGCCGCGTCCGACTGGGCGTCTTCCCGGCGGCCGCTGCGGTTCTCGCGCCGCGCGCCATCGCCCGGCTGGCTGGCGAACACCCTGGCCTGGAGGTACGGCTGACCGAGGCGTCGACCCCGGCACTGCTTCGCGAGGTGCGCGCCGGACGGGTGACGGTGGCCGTCGTCGGCTCGGGCACGGGCCTCGAGGACTACGACCTCACCGGCTTGGTAGTACGCCAGGTGTTCGCCGGCGACCTCTGCGTCGCGGTTCCCATTGGGCACCGGCTCGGTTCGACCGCGACGGTGCAGGTCCGCGCACTGGAGGGCGAACCCTGGGTGGTCGGCGAGGGCCACGCCGGTGACCCGCAATTCGGGGCCTGGCCGACGTTGACTGATCCGGTCGTCGCGCTGCGGACCAAGGGTTGGCAGGCCCGGTTGGGGCTGGTGGCCGCCGGGCTCGGCATCTGCCTGCTACCCGAGTTGGCCGCTCCGTCGGTGCCAGAGGGCGTGACGACCGTACGCGTCGAGGATCCGAGCTGGCTGGGCCGCGTCACGCTCGCGGTCACCAGGCCTGAACCGGGTGACGCCGCGCGTGCCGCGGTGGCGGCGCTGGTCGCCGCCGGTGACGGCATCCGCGCCGAACCGGCGCGGTCGGCCTAGATCTCGCCGGCGTCGATCGCTTCCTTGACTTCTTGAGCCTGGGCGACTTGCTGCGCGGTGTAGCCGATGAAGAGCGCGACGACGCCGACGATGACGGCCACGGCCGCGACCCACAGCAAGCCGTAGGTGTAGCCCTGGTCGAGGGCGTGCATCTGGGCGGCGTCCATGTTCTTGACCGGCCCGGTGGTGCCCCCGAGGTACAGCGTCCGCGACGTGATGACCGCCTGGATGACGGCAAGCACCACGGGGCCACCCAGGCTCTGCAGCATCAGCGCGATGGCCGAGACCGGCCCGATCTCGTCGAACGCGACGCCGGCGATTGCCGACACCGTGAGCGGTACGACGATCATGCCGATGCCGAAGCCGCCGACCGTGATCGGGATGACGAGGTTCGGGAAGTACGGGATGTCGCCGTTGAGCGTGGAGCCGTAGAGCATGGCCGCGAGGACGAACACGCCACCGATGATCACCAGGATGCGCGGCGGCAGGATCGACACCAGGTAGGACGACAGGCCAAGGCCGATGCCGAGCGCGATGACGAACGGGATGAAGCCGATGCCCGCGCGAAGGGCGCTGTAGCCCATGATGTCCTGCACGTAGAGGCCGATCAGGACGGTCAGCGTGAACATGATGCCGCCGCCGAGGAATACCGCCGCGAACGTCGCGACCCGGTTGCGGTCGCGGAAGAGACTGAATGGAACGACGGGGTTGACCGCGGTGCGTTCGACGAAGAGGAAGGCGCCGAAGAGGACGAACGCCGCCACACACGAGCTGAGCGTCACCGGGGCGGACCACCCCTTCTCCGGGCCCATCGAGAAACCGAAGACACCCGCGGTGCACGCCAGCGTCGCCAAGATGGCGCCGGTGGCGTCCAGCTTCATACGTTCGCGGTGCGTCTCGCGAAGGGTTCGGCGGGCCAGGTAGATCATCAGCAAACCGACCGGGACGTTCACCAGGAAGGCCAACCGCCAGGAGTACTCGGTCAGCGCGCCGCCGACGACGAGCCCCATCACCGAGCCGACACCGGTCATGGCGGCGAACACCGCCGTCGCGGTGTTGCGGGCCGGACCCTTCGGGAACGTGGTCGCGATCAGGGCAAGGCCGGTGGGCGACGCGATGGCCGCGCCGACGCCCTGGGCGAGCCTGGCGATGACCAGGGTGGTCTCGTCCCATGCCACGCCGCAGAGGATGGAGGCGATGGTGAACAGTCCGACACCGACGATGAAGGTGCGTTTGCGGCCGATGGTGTCGCCGAGCCGCCCCCCGAGCAGCATCAAGCCGCCGAAGGTCAGCACGTAGGCGGTGATGACCCAGCTGCGCCCTGCGTCGGACAGGTTGAGCTCGTCCTGGATCTTGGGGAGCGCGACGATCGCAACGGTGCTGTCCATCGTCGCGAGCAGCTGCATGCCGCCGATGGCGATGACCGCGGCGATGAAGCGGCGCGACGGAAGCCATTCGGGATACCAGCTGCTCTTGACGATATGAGTCTGGGTGATCGGCATGGGCAGAGCTCGTTCGGCATCTCCCGCATCACGCTCAGAGGCGGCGCGGGCTGCGTCGTTGGGAGCCGTCATATCGGGTTACCTTACAGTAATCTTAAGAACCCTTTAAGTGGCGAAGCCCGCGACAGCCCCGATCACGATGATTGCGGGAGGTCGAATGCCGTCCGCGCGGATGTGTTCCGGCGCGTCGACCAGCGTGGTCCGCAGGGTTCGCTGGGCGGCCGTGGTGCCGTGCTGCACCACCAGAACCGGCGTCTCCGCTGGTCGGCCGCCTTCCAGCAACACCTTCGCGAAGAGTTCGATCCGCTCGACGGCCATCAGCAGGACGATCGTGCCGGACAGCGCGGCCAGCGCATCCCAATTCACTAACGATTCGGGGTGCCCTGGCGCGAGGTGGCCGCTGACCACCACGAACTCGTGGGTGACCCCGCGGTGGGTGACGGGAACGCCCGCCGCCGCAGGAACCGCTATGGCACTGGTCACACCGGGCACCACTGTGACCGGAATGCCCGCCTCGGCGCACGCCAGCAGCTCTTCGTGACCGCGCGCGAAGACGTACGGATCGCCGCCCTTGAGCCGCACGACGAACTTGCCAGCCTTGGCGCGGTCGATCAGGACGGCGTTGATCGCGTCCTGGGCCATGAAGCGGCCGTAGGGGATCTTCGCGGCGTCGATGACCTCGACGTGCGGAGCCAGCTCGGCGATCAGTTCCTGGGGGGCCAGGCGGTCGGCGACTACGACGTCGGCTTGGGCGAGCATCCTGCGCCCGCGCACGGTGATGAGCTCGGGGTCGCCAGGCCCACCGCCGACGAGAGCGACACCGGCGTACTGCGTTCCGGGTGCCCCGACCTCGGCGGAGGAGGCGATCATGCCCGTTTGCAGGGCCTCGTGGATGGCCGACCGGATGGCCGCGGAGCGGCGGTGCTCACCGCTGGCCAGGACGCCAACGCTCAATCCGTCGTATTCGAACGACGCAGGCGTCACCGCGGTTCCGTCACGGGCGACGTCGGCCCGGACACAGAAGATGCGTAGCCGTTCGGCCTCGGCGACGATCGCGGCGTTCACCGCGGGGTCGTCGGTCGCGGCGAGTGCGTACCAGGCACCCTCGAGGTCACCGGGCCGGAAGTCGCGCAGCGCGAGGGTGATTCCGTCGAACGCCTCCACCGCGGGCGTCGCCGCACGGGCGATGACGTGCACGTCGGCGCCGTTGGCCAGCAGCAGCGGGATCCGCCGCTGCGCGACGCTTCCGCCACCGACGACGACGACCCGCTTACCGTTCAAGCGCAGGCCGACGAGGTAGGCGTTCTCAGTCAATTCCTCGCTCCTCGCGTGCGCAGTCAAGTCCTCGCTCCTCGCGTGCGCACCACCCGGCGAGCTTAGAGGTTGCGGCGGCCCCTACGAACCGGGTGGCCGCCAGCGGGTGTGCCGCCGCGTGCGCGTGGAGATAGGCGGCGTGGACCCCGCCGGTGACTGCGCCGTCGGTGACCGAGGCGCCCGTGCCGTCGCGGAAGCCCCAGGCGGGCTCGTACTCACCGGCGAACGTGACGGCGGTGCGGTGGAATTCGTGGCCGACCACCCGGGCGCCTGCTGCGTGCACGGACGAGTCTCCTAGCGCGACCGCGTCGCGGTATCCCAGGGTCAGTCGCTCCGTGAACCGAGCGCTGCCTGGCACCACGCCGCACATCGGGTGCCCGTCGAGGTCGTCGACCAGGTAGGTCAGGCCTGCGCATTCCGCGTGGATCGGGACACCGCGGCTCGCGAGCTCCCTGATCTGCCGCCGGACCACCTCGTTGTCGGAGAGCTCGGCGGTGAACTGTTCGGGGAAACCGCCGGGGATCACCAGTGCGTCGGTGTCGTGCGGCAGCGGATCGGTCAAGGGGTCGAACGCGACGACGTCCGCGCCTGCGGCGGCGAGCAACTCGGCGTGCTCCGGGTAGCCGAAGGTGAACGCGCGCCCCGCGGCCAGCGCTACGGTGACGCGACCGGCGACGGGTTCGGCGATCGTCGGCGTCCACGGCTCGGCGGCGACGTGGGACCGGGCGACGGCGGCCACCGCGGCCAGGTCGACGTGCTTGGCCACCAGCGTGGTCATCGCCTCGACGGCCGCGACGGCGTGCCTGCCGTGTTCGGTGGCGGTCACCAGGCCGAGATGCCGTGACGGCACGGCCAATTCGTCGGCCCGCGGGATGGCCCCGAACACCGGAACCCCGGCCTGCTCGCAGCCCTGTCGCAGAACGGCCTCGTGCCGGGGCGAGCCGACCCTGTTGAGGATGACGCCGGCCAGGTGGACCGAGCTGTCGAACGTCGAGAACCCGTGCACCACCGCACCGATGCTGTGGCTCTGCCCGCGCGCGTCGACCAGCAGGATCACCGGCGCGCCGAGCAGACCGGCAACCTGGGCGGTCGATCCGCGGGCCAGCCCGGTGGCGTTGGGGTCGATGCGGCCGTCGAACAGCCCCATCACGCCCTCCACCACCGCGAGGTCGGCGTCGTCGCTGCCGTGGCGGTAGAGCGGGCCGATCAGGTCCTCGCCCACCAGGACGGGATCGAGGTTGCGCCCCGGCCGACCGGAGGCGAGTGCGTGGTAGCCGGGGTCGATGAAGTCGGGACCGACCTTGAACGGTGCGATGGTGCGGCCCGCCCTGCGGAACGCGCCCATCAGCCCGGTTGCCACGGTGGTCTTGCCGCTGCCCGAGGACGGTGCGGCGATCACGACGGCCGGTGTGCTCACCACTCGATACCGCGCTGACCCTTGCGCCCGGCGTCCATCGGGTGCTTGACCTTCGTCATCTCGGTCACCAGGTCGGCCGCGTCCAGCAGTCGCTGCGGGGCGTCGCGCCCGGTGATGACGACGTGTTGCCTGCCGGGCCGGTTCACAAGGACCTCGACCACCTCATCGACGTCCACCCACCCCCACTTCAGTGGGTAGGTGAATTCGTCGAGCACGTAGAAGTCATGGCGCTCGTCGGCCAAGCGGCGTGCGATCTCGGCCCAGCCGTCGGCCGCCGCGGTGGCGTGGTCCTCCTCCGAGCCGGGCTTCTTGGACCACGACCAGCCGGAGCCCATCTTGTGCCACTCCACGGGGCCGCCGGCGCCGTGCTCCTCGTGCAGGCGGCCGAGTTCGCGAAATGCGGACTCCTCGCCCACCTTCCACTTCGCGCTCTTGACGAACTGGAAGACGCCGATGTCGAAGCCCTGGTTCCACGCCCGCAGGGCCATCCCGAACGCTGCGGTGGACTTGCCCTTGCCGGGGCCGGTGTGGACGGCCAGCAGCGGGGCGTTGCGACGAACCCTCGTCGTCAGGCCGTCGGCCGGGACGGCGACTGGTTGACCCTGTGGCATGGAACATCTCCTCCGTGACGAATCAGGCGGCGCGGTCGCCGGAATGCGATCGGACCAACCGGGTCAGACCCTCCGCGCGCAGTTCCGCGAGTCGAACCGCGGGCGCTTCGAGCTGGGTGGCGAGCACTTGGGCCAAATCCAATCGCACATAGGAGGTTTCGCAGTCGACCACCACGGCCGCCGCGCCCTCCGCCAGCAGCATCGCCGCGGCGGTCCGGGCCCGCCCGAGCGGGTCGGGCCCGCCGGTCGCCCTGCCGTCGGTCAGCACGACCACCAGACTGCGCCGCGCGCGGTCGCGCGCCTTCTCCCTGACCACCACGTCCTTGGCCGCGAGCAACCCCTGGGCCAGTGGCGTCTTGCCGCCGGTGTCGAAGCGGGCCAGGCGCCTGCCAGCGATGTGGACCGACGTGGTCGGCGGAAGCAACACCTGCGCCTCGGCGCCGCGGAAGGTGATGACCGCGACCTTGTCGCGGCGCTGATAGGCGTCGCGAAGCAGCGACATGGTCGCGCCGCCGACGGCCGAGAGCCGGTCCCGCGCCGCCATCGACCCTGACGCGTCCACTAGGAAGATCACCAGGTTGCCTTCCCGGCCCTCGCGGATCGAGCGGCGCAGGTCTGCGGGCCCCAGCCGCGGTCGGCCCGGTCGGGTTTGACGTTCGGCAGCGGCCAGCAAGGTGCCGAAGACGTGCAGCCCGTGACCGGCCTGCGGATCGTCGGTCGCGGCGATCGGTGTACCGGTGCGGTTGCGGGCGCGGGACCGGCGGCCGGGGGCACCCTCCCCGACTCCGGGCACCACGAGGGCCTTCGCCCTGAAGGTGGCCGCGGGCGCGTCGTTCGGCCGCGGCGTGGACGACGGCGAATTACGCTGTTGCGCTGGACCACTCGATGCCTCGGCTTCGGAGGACTCCGGCGCCTCTCCCCCACCGCCGCCCGGCGGGTCGGGCTCGGGTTCCGGCTCGTGATCCGGTCCGGACTGGGGGTCCGGCCCAGGGTCGTCGGCCGCCTCGCCGGCCTGGCTCATGGCCTCGTCGAGCCGGTCCTGATCCAGTCCCGGGTCGTCGAACGGGTCGCGGCGACGTCGGTGGGGCAGCGCGAGTTCCGCGGCAACGCGGACGTCCTGCTCCTCGACCCGTGACACGACTTCCCCCGTCGCTTCGCTCGCCGAGGCCCCACGCCACGCCGCATGCGCCACCGCCGTCCGCGCCACCACCAGGTCCGCGCGCATCCCGTCCACGTCGAACGACGCACACAGCGCCGCAATCCGACGTAACTCGTTGTCCGGCAACACGATTGAGGACACCATCGCGCGCGCGAGGGCAATTCGACGGGCCAGGTCGACGTCGCCGTCGGCGTACCGGGCCGCGAAACCGTCGGGATCGGCCTCGAAGTCCATGCGACGACGGATCACCTCGACCCTGGTGTCCACGTCGCGGGACGCCCGGACGTCGACGGTCAGGCCGAATCGGTCCAGGAGCTGAGGCCGCAGCTCACCCTCTTCGGGGTTCATGGTGCCGACGAGCATGAACTTCGCCTCGTGGCTGTGCGAGACGCCGTCGCGCTCGACGTGCACCCGGCCCATCGCGGCCGCGTCGAGGAGTACGTCGACCAGGTGGTCGTGCAACAGGTTGACCTCGTCGACGTAGAGCACGCCGCCGTGTGCCCGCGCCAGCAGTCCGGGCGAGAAGGCGTGCTCGCCGTCGCGGAGCACGCGTTGGAGGTCCAGCGATCCGACGACCCTGTCCTCCGTGGCACCGATCGGCAGCTCGACGAGGCGCGCCCCCTCGTCGACGTCGGCGAGTACGGATGCCAACGCCCGCACCGCGGTCGACTTGGCCGTCCCCTTCTCCCCGCGGATCAGCACGCCCCCGATCTCGGGCCGCACCGCGCACAGAATGAGCGCCAGCCTCAGCTGGTCCTGGCCGACGAGTGCGGAGAAGGGATATGGCGTCGGAAGTGAAGTCGTCATCGCCTCTCAGCTTGCCCCATGAAGACCGCTGCGCCGCAACATGGGGAGGTGCGGAATCCCGTCGTCGAGGAACTCGTCGCCGTCGGGGACGAAGCCGTGCTTGG
>Ga0247732_10000535_pt1 | contig 17714 bp, 17 predicted proteins | sample UWRJL163409C2_FD_180940 | JGI IMG/M metagenome (GOLD analysis project Ga0247732, IMG submission 180940) | Plant litter microbial communities from Arlington Agricultural Research Station in Wisconsin, United States - UWRJ-L163-409C-2 | ecosystem: Environmental > Terrestrial > Plant litter >...
GGTTGGGGGGGTGCGCTGGGCGGGCGCGGCGGACGACATTTTCGTGCTTTTTTTCTTTCCGACTGCGCAACCCGGTTGTTAGCAAGCAGACTCCTCCGAAATACGAGCGGCGGTCGCGCAGAGGCGCGTGGAAGGGATTGGGGTGCCTTAGGGGGGGTTGGGGTGGCCATACAAAATTGTGGTTGCGGTGCGTGGAAAGAGACGGCAGTCGAGTTCGCACAATATTTTTGGTGTTGAAAAGGTAGGAGGTGCGAGTACCCTAACCCACGTGCCCTACCTATTTTCCGCCGCCTTTCCTCGAGCGGAGGCGCCTGGTACGAGGCGGACTCCGCTTTACGAGTTGATATCTCTTCCTGGCTCCGAGACTCGCCCGCCGCCGGTCTACGGACAGCTATCCCATGCTTCTTTACCCTCGGCTTCTCTCCTCCGGCCAGCCGCCTCCCTGACGACGGCGCCGCGCGCGCTGCCGCTCCCTCCGCTCGCGCCGCACCGCACGTCTGAACGCCTTATCATCCTCCCCCGTCCGAAACGCCAGCCCTTCTCGGAGGGCTGCCATTCTCGGGTCCTGCGCCGGGCCGTGGAAGGTTTGCTGTGGAAGAGAAGCCGCCGCGGGAGCCGTGCCGTGGAAGCCGTGCCGTGGAAGCCGTGCCGTGGAAGCCGTGCCGTGGAAGTCGTGCTATGGAAGGCGCCGTGGAAAGGGGCGCCGTGGGAGGAAAGCCGTAGAAGATGGTGCTGTGGGAGAAAGGTTAGCCGCCAAGAAACTTCGAACCTGTATGGTAGGCGCCAGGCCAAAGAAAACACGAGAGCGAGCCGACGGCAACGGGCAGGCGTTTGCGGGCCGTGCCGTGCCGTGGTGCGAGAGGCGTGCCGAGGCCTTCTACTGCTCAGAGGGGGCCCGCTAGCTGAGGGTACCCTGCTGCCGTGGGCGGAAAGCCTGCCTGCCGTGCCGAGTGGTGGCCGTGCCGAGTGGGTGGCCGTGCCGAGTGGCCGCTGCAGAGAGCTGTCGAACGAGCACGCTGACCGCAGTAGGTAGGCTGCCGGCGCCTGGGGCATGCCAACGCACTGCTCCGAGCGGGTCTGACTGCCGAGTGTACGCCGCGTTGCCGGAAGCCGAGGGACTGAGTGGCCGAGTGGCCGCTGCCGTAGCCAGCGAGCCGAGCCGAGGCGAGTTGGATGGAGGCGAATCGAGCCGAATTCCCCCCAGCCGAGGCGAGTCGAGCGGAGGCGAAGCCTTGCCGTCGACGCCGTCGCGCAGGCCTCCGCCTTGGTATGCTCAGAGGCAGGCAACTGGCCGAATCGTAGATATCCTCGCGGTTCGAGTGCTGCGGTAGTCGTTGTCGCTGAGGGTGTCGGTCCTTCTGGTCAGCTTGGCCGGGCCCCCTGCTGCCGGAGTCTGGACGTGGAAGGGTTGGATCACGTGATGAAAGGGTGGTCCCGTGTTACAACCTGCTCCCTAGGAGGCGGATTGCAAGGCTGGACGCCGCGGGCAATTGCAGTGGTGAAGGTAAGGATACCGCAAGTGTCCGAACTGACTAATCACTATCACAACAGGGTGCTCCGCAAAGAGCTTGTGTCAGAAGACTGTGGACAATGAACAATAGAATTGCTTGCGCGACGAACCGAGACAGGTCCCTTACTAAGCTGCCGACGGCTTATCCATATACTTGTGGCAGGGCAGTAGGTATGCCAGGACCCGTGTCCCGAGCCGGGTTGTGGGTCTTGGCCCCCTCGAGACCCAGGCAACCAGGACGGGCCCCGGGTCTCGGGTCCAAGTCACGTGATTTTAAGTCAGGTGACTGCGGGGTTCTGGTCCACACAATAACCCTATTGTAGTCGTCAAGCTGCGAGATATGGCATTAACATAGTACCCGACCAGTGACAGCTCCAACCGCCATTGCGCGTCATAGTGAAGGATAGCAGGTTGTCCGGATCCCATGTCGGGTTGGGGGGTGCAAAGTGGTTAACAATGTATGGGTCATTGCGGCCAGGGCTACGGCCCGTTTGCGGAAACAGGGCCTGATGCAAACGAATGGCTTACGGGGCTGACATGTCTGGCGGGAGGTCCGCAAGCATGTTGGCGCAGTCTAGGGGCCCTTTTTAGGTTCCGCATCTTCCCTTCTCATCATGCCGTTGACCGGTTAGATGAATGTGTGTCGGCAGACCAGCAGGCCGCCTTTTTCTATCCCTTCCTTTCTACTTGTGGCCGAGTCGAGGGTTTTGTCGGAGCGCTTGCGGGTGTGCTAAGCTGTGGCGTGCTGTGGCCCAGTCGTGGGCTCGCAGTCGTCGCAGTCGTGCGAAGGAATAGGAGGTCGAAGAAACCAGACAAGCAGAAGGAGGCAGTCGAAGCCGTGCCGGGCTAAGGACGAGAACGAGACCGAAGAAACCGCTGCGCTCCAAGAGAGCCTACTACTCGATGGAGGTAGGCAGCGCCGCGTGCCGCCGCGCGGGCTGCCGTAGCCAGCCGAGGCGAGTCGAGTTGTGGTGAACCCCCGCCCTTGGAGTCCTCGCCCGGGTCCCCGCCTCTGTTGGACGGTCCTACCCTAGTAGGTAGGCCGTTAATTGTCCTTTGTGCTGGCTCCCTGTCCTCCTCAAGGAATATCCCTCCCCTTGCGAGGCATTTCTCCCGATAAAGGGCGCCAAGCCGGTCTGCCCCTGCGTGCCTCTCCCTCTACCTCGCCGACGCGGGGGGGCGCCATAGTGGTTAACGCCGTAGCCGCGGGCCGCCGTTCTGGAAGGTGCTGTTGATAGAGGCTGCCTGAGCCGCGGCGCTGATGGGTTGGGGTGGAAGGCTGCTGTAGACTGCTCGCTAACGCGGTCCCTGACATCTCTGCTGAACTTGGCCAAGCTCCTCTCCTCGCGGTCTGCCGCAAAGGTCGGTCGAACTCTTCGTATCGCCAGCGTCCGCGGGAAGGGCGGGATCCGCCTGGCGCCGACTTGCTCGCCGCCCTCGCTTGCCGCCCTTGGCAGTAGGGAAAGAGGAAAGTGGGAAGGGTAGCGTAGAAGGGCACCAGGGAATCTGACCAGAGGCGACAGGGACTCTGACCAGAAGCACCAGGAAAGGTAGCTAGAGGTGCTAGGGGATATGACCGGAGGCACCGGGGAATATGACCAGAGGTACCAGGGAACATAGCTAGAAATGCCAGGAAATATGATCAGAGGCACCAGGGAAGATGACCAGAGGCACCAGGGAAGATGACCAGAGGCACCAGGAAACATGGCCAGAAATGCTAGGAAATATGATCAGAGGCACCAGGGAAGATGACCAGAGGCACCAGGAAACATGGCCAGAAGCACCAGGAACTATAACCTAGAGGAAAAGAGGAGCTAGCCTTTAGCCAGAGCTGGGGTACCCAGCCTTATGCCGCTGTCGTTATCGCTGTCATCCCGCGGTCCGCGGTAGGTATTACCTCTCTTAGGGGGGGCTCCCTATCGTAGCCGTAGATTCGTCCTCTAGGGTAAGAGCTGAGTTAAGCTAAATCGAGCTGAATCGAGCCGAATCGAGCCGAATCGAGCCGAATCGAGCCGAATCGAGTTGAGGCAAAGCCCTGCCGTTAGCGCTGTCGCGTAGGCTACCGTCTTGGTGTGCTTAGAAGTAGGCTGCTGGCCGAATCGTAGGTGCCTCGCCTGCCGTTGTCGTCTCCGAGGAGGCCAGCTCTTCTGGCCAGCTTAGCCCGGGCTGTACCATAGCCCGGCTATTCGCCCCCTCCCTCTCCCGCTCCCTGCCGCCTTGTTATGCCGTGGCGGCAGGGCCGTGGCCGAGGGGGCCGTGGACGGAAAACATCACTATAGAAGCGGAGCTGTAGAAATAATACGGTATAATAGAAGCCGTGGAAGTAGCGCCGTGGCAGAAAGACTGTGGAAGGCGTAGAAGGAAGCGAAACTGCCGAGAGTCGTCGAACGGGTATGGTAGGCGCCAGCTTAAAAAAAAAAAAAGCCACGGTCTTGCTGTTGCGCTCCGTGGGAGCCGAATTGCCGTAGGCGGAGCCAAAGAAAGGCGAGAGCCTACCCTGCCGACTGGCCCCTACTGAGAGCGAGTCAAATGAAGGCGAGTCCAACACAACGTACAGACCTTTGCCGGCCGTGCCGTGGTGCGGGAGGCGTGCCAAGGCCTTGCTACTGCTCGGAGGAAGCCCGCTCCCGCGACGGTATGGGCCGGCGACCAGACCTCAGAATTGCGGCAACAAGGTCATCCTGTCGACCCGGGATACTTCCGCCGGGTACCTTCCCACCTCGGCTCAGCCCTCCTCGGGTTCTACGTCCTTCCTACTTGTTGTGCCGTCGACTGGTTATATGAATGCATGTCCGCAGACTAGCAGGCCGTGTCTCATCATACATTTCTTTCCATTTAGGGCCAAGCTCTGGTTGTCAGACCCGGAAATGTGGATTCATCCTCGCTTCCCCTACCCCGCTGATGTTGGTGATATATAAGCTCGTGCCGATGTCTTTGGGGATCTGGAAGAGACGGTGTATCGCCCGTACGTAGACATTAAGAATGGATTAGGCAGAAGACTATGTGTCCTGGTGATCCGGGGAGGGTCTCCTCGCCTAGACGAGCTGAGCTATCTGTACTGCGTACATACTGATACCGACTACGTCTACTACCCCGTGCGTACCTGTGTCGTGCTCCATCTACCTATCCGTGCAAGAGCAAAATGCGTCCTATGTCATTCCTTAGTCCTTCCCCGTTGCTGCCAAGAGAAAGAGCCGAATATGTCGTCGTATTCGTGCTGGTTCTATGGCCTAATTTCTATAGGCGATCGTAGTCTTACGATGGAGAGACGGTATTGCATAGTTTTCCTTCTCTTCCCGGCTTCCACTTCCACTCTGATAAGGTGGTTGTCGGGAAGCGGGAGCTTCCCTGGAATCAACGCCTACTGCTTGAATTCAGAAGCAATATGAAGGCTTTATTAAGGGCAAGCATCAATTCAGGGAATGTATAGGATTTTCGCATACCTAGCAGCCGGAGGCGTTTACGATAAAAGCCGCCCGGAGTTGAGCAGAAACTTGGCCATAAAACCGGCACGACAATACGACATTTAGCATAATGACGGGCTGTCTGCTATTCGTCCTATGCGAAGACATGGAAATTTGTGGCACACTCAAAGGCACGAATATCGTAGATTACGAGATTGTTGGTTGTGGTCCAAGGCAGAAGAATCTGCCAAGGGCCAAATCTGTGGGCTATCTAGGGTGCGCTGGTCTGCAACGCAGGGGCCACTCAGTGGCCCAGGGTGGGTTCCCCACCACACGCCCCCTCAGACCAGCCTACGTGAGGCCGTGAATCTACTCTATTTTGGTGGTGGTGATCCTTCTCATGGTGTTTTGCCTTCCTCCACTCCTTTCGGCGCACCTTCTCGCGCGGTACCAGCGCACCTTCTCGCGCGGTACCGCTTAATTAAGCCAAGGCACTGCCATTGAGGTCATTCCCAGTTGCTTGACGAATTTCTCGTGCTTCTCACGCTGAAGTGGCTTCGTGAAGCCATCGGCAACCATCTCTTCGCCTTTGACGTACTTGATCTCGAAGAGGCCATTCCTGGTCTGTTCAATGATCCACTTGTACCGGATATCGATACACCGCGTGGGAGCAGCTTTCTGGGGATTCAGCACATGAATCCTGGCGTTAGCGCTGTCTGTGAACACCACAACGGGAGCCTTCACTGCCAGTCCGAATTCCTTCACAATTTCTGCCACCCACTGCGCTGACTTGGCTGCGGGCGTGAGGTTGCAGAACTCCGCTTCTGTTGTGCTCAGCGCCACGAAGGTCTGTTTCTTCGTCTTCCAGAAGACCGGACCGCCTGCAAAGAACACGACGTGACCTCCAGTTGAGTAGCGTGTGGCCAGATCGTCGGCGTACGAAGCGTCGGCGTAGGCCAGGGGGCCCAAGTCGTGGAGGTTGTACTTGCCTCCCAGAAGGAGACCAAGGGACTTAGTTGATGCCAGGTAGTGGTACAGGTGCTTCAGGACTGTCAGATGCTCCTGTCCTGGCCCTGCATTACCTTCACATAATCTGGAGACCGTATACGTGATATCTGGCCTTGTTCCAGTGCTGAGATAGAGGATAGAGCCGGTTTGCTTGATGTAGTAGCGGGCCTCGCTCATCTGGGGTTCCCATTGCCTTGGTATTTCTACCTTGTTGGGCCAGGGGCACGTAGTCTTACCGCCTTCTAATGTCGAGAACTTGGCCAAGATCATCTTGGTGTACGCTTCCTGCAAGATGAATACCGTGTTGTTTTGGTAGTTGCGGATAACGTCGAAGCCGAGATATCTCTTAACCTTACCTATTTCCTTGAGTTCGAACTTGTCGCTTAATTGGTCTCTCGTATGATGGATCTCCGTGATGGTTGCCGCTCCCATGAGAACGTCGTCGACGTACAAGAGCAACAGAACTCCTGTCTTCTCATTCTTGAACAGGCAGGTGTCTTGGCTGAACGGCTCAAAGCCCATCTCCTGTAGCACAGGCAAGATGGTCTCGAACCAGTATTGAGGCGCGCGGCGGAGGCCGTACATGGCCTTCTTGAGATGCCAGACCAAATGGTCGCCTTTGGATAGTCCTCTGGGTTGCTCCACGTAGTAGACGTGATCTTCCTTGAGCTTGGAGTTAAGGAACGCAGTCTTAAAGTCGTACTGTTCCACCAGGAAGCTGTTCCAGGCGTAGATGGCCATAAACAGCCTGAAGCTCGTGGCGTTGGCAACTGCGGCGTAAAGGTCCTCTATATTCCAGGAGCCCATCTCAAAGTTGCCGCAGACTACCCAGCGTGCCCTGGCTGTCGTAATGCCTGTAGTTGGTTCCATCTTTTCGTCGAACACCCACTTGCCTGGCAGTACTCGCATGCCCCTCTTCCTCTCCACGAGGACGAAGACACCGCGATCTTGGAGACTGCGTAACTGCGCCTCTATTGCCGGCAGCCAGTAAGTCTTGAAGTTCGGTAATCGTTGGGCTTGCTGGTAGTTCTTGGGGGCTGTAGTTCCTTCAGTCGAGAGGTTATGAGTCACCTTGACTGCTGAGAGGCATAGCTCCTCAACTGCGATTGGCTGGTATAGGTAGCCAAGCTTTGAGATGGCGACTGCCGAGAGATGTTCAGGTCGTATTTTTCCAGTGGCTACTCCCTTGTAGTAGCCTGGCTCTGGGCGGCGTCTTGTTGCACGTCCAGAGCGTAAAGGATCTCCTTGTTCGTGCGAGGGTTTACCAGGCTCAGGTACCTCTCCAGGTGCCTGTGTTGCCGCTAAAAGGGGGTCCACGAAAGTCTCGCGGCCTCCAGGAATCGGATCCTCATCTCTGAGATCTTCATCAAAGTCGTAGAAGATGTCTGGGGCCCCGTCCTCTTCTTGTCGGTTTAGTATTGTCTCCGGTTCTGGAGTCAGTAGTTGAGCCGTGAAGTTAATACGCTTTGGCGTTGGTCTGCTCTCTTGTGCTGAAGTGGTGGTCTTCTTCAAGATACCCTTCCTCGCCGCAGTCTGTTGCGGGGAAGTCGGTTCCGCATCTTATTGTTGACTGCCACTGCCAATGGGGATTGAAATGGAGGACTTGGTGGTTTCCAACACCTCCTCGTACGTTAAGTCTGGGAAGAAGACCTCCAGTGGAAGCTCCTCGTCATCAGTTATGGGCTTATTCTTTTCGTTGAACTGGACTGCGCTTGCCCTGATAATCTTGCCTTCATCAGGGTCCCAGATGTAGTAGATGCGACCGTGGAGATCGCCGTAGCCGATGAGCTTGCCTTTCTTGCTTCTCGGAGCCCACTTGTCGGAGTTAACGCGATCTTGCTTTTTGAGGTAGTAGTAGGCGTCGCAGAAGTAGGTCCGAAGGTGGCGAATATACGGCTTAACGGAGGTCTGGGGAATTCCCACCCCCTCAGCGAAGACCTCATGGGGGCTCTTTATGTCTGGGTTAGCTGTGGTTGGCAGGAGGTTCAAGACCTTGACCACGCTCTCGACCACGAAAGGCCAGAGATGCTCTGGTATAGCGTTGGCGATTATGAGAGTCCTCGCCTTGGTCATAATCTCCTTGCCTGCGCGCTCACTTTTACCGTTCATCCAGGGCGTGTGCTTTGGAGTCTTCCAGACTTCTATCCCCTGAGCGTCGGTCCAGGTGGTGAGCTTGCCGCTCTGGAATTCCTTGGAGGATTGGCCGAATTCTGTTCCACCGTCAAGTCCAATCATCTTAACCTTGAGGTTGGTCTGGCGCTCTACTATGGCAAGCCACTGCTTAATCAGTTTAAGACAGTCTGACTTTTCTGCAGCGAGTTTGACCCAGTGGAATCCAGAGTGGACGTCAACGAAGTATAGTGTGTAGAGGTAGTTGAGATGGCCGCGTTGCCTGTAGACCACGAGGTCAAGTCTGACGAATTCGAGGGGTCTTGAGCAGGCTGGACGGGCCACCTGGGGCTTCAATTCGTCGGTCTTTTTCGAGAGTACGCAGGGCTCACAGAAATGGTCCTCGTATTTGCCCTTTAATTCAATTCCGGCCTCCTGACAGGCTTTGAGAACGGCCGCCCTGCCGGCGTAAAGAAGGCGTTTATGCATGGTGTAATAGTTGATCGACGCCATCACTGCCATCTGTGGTGTGATAGCCGTCTGGTCGTAATCGTTAGGGATATCTGCCAGAATAACCGGTACGTTACCCTTATAGACCATGGGGATTTTGTAGCCTACGTCTGCAGGGCTCCAAAGTCTGTTGTAATAATGGTCCCAGTATTTGTTTTGTTGTGCCAGGCTCTTGCCAGAGATAAGGCTGAGCGGCATGTTGGGCGCGTAGTACGCTCCGTCGATTGTGATCCTCGTGGGGTGACCTTGATCATTCTTGGTTGTGATCTCAACCGTACCAACGTGGTAGGAGAAACTATCCGAGTTGGTGCTTGAGGTGTAGATCATGGGGAACGCGAGAGGTGACAGCGATGTGAACCACTTAAGATGGTTGAACATGGTGTTCGCCGTTGCCGAGTCAAAGAGGACTGAGTCTTCGGTCAGTATCTCTGGCGCTGGTGTTGCCTTGCCGGTCTGTTAGACTTCAGCGCTTATGAGCGCTACGGACCGTTGTGAAAATCCGACTTCTTCTTGGCTTTAATCTCCAGAGCTGAGAGGTCGATAGTTGCGAAGGAGGTACTGGTATCGGTCCCTCGGAAGTGGTTCTCAAAGAGAAGGTTGGAAGGGTGTAAGATACCGGATGAGTTGGGGTTCATCACGCCGGTTGGCGTAGATCCTCCGCGTTGTTGAAGTCTCTGAATAGCCTTACTCTTTCTCTTCCAGTAGTCAGGAGCTTTCGTCGGCTCGCACCAGTAGCAGAACATGCCACTGCCAGCTGGTACGTGTTAGCCACACGGGGCGTGATGTTTCCAACCCTTGGGCATCTCTTATTTGCAGTCGGAGCAGGTGATCGTTTCCCTCTGCTTCTTCCTGTCACTTATATTAGTCGTATTACCGTTGTTGGAGTTAGTGGCTTTGTTGCCGTTATCCGAGGGCTTGCCTCTGGTTTGGAGATTAACCATGGCCTTCTTCTGAGCCTCCTTGTTGGCTATCCCTGCTAGTTGTTGCATAAGATCATCCCACTTCAGCTCTTCTTTGCCTATATCGCGCACCCAGAAGCGGTGCTCGTTGGGGTATATATCTTTGAGGCCATTCAGAGCCATCCAGAGGTGAAGCTCTGAGTCGGCAGGAAGGCCTTTATTCAGGTCCACTACTCTCTTTCTCAGGTGCTGGAGCCGCTTCTGGTAGTTGTGAAGGCTGTCGAAACTCTTGCGGTTGAGTGAGACGTACCCCTGGACCAGATCTCCGGTGTTCTCTGGAGTGGTCTTGCTAACAGCAGCCTTAACAAGGGTGTACGTGACGTAGGGATCCCTCTTATTCCTGTCCCATCTATTGGCTTCCAGGAGTTGATCAATGTGAGGGTCCAAGAGAATGTTGCAGAGCAATAGGCCAACCTTGGCTCTGTTACGTCTGAAGTTTTTGAGCGAGCGGATCTCCTCATCAGTCATGTGCAGGGGATCTTCAGTATGGGGAAGCTCCGCGGTGCCGAGGAGATGATCCTCCAGGTCCAGTATCTGCAGCGTTCTGCGCAAGATATTATCCCAGACTTGGATATTAGACTCCCCTTTCAGTAGGGGAATTTCCGGCTTGAAGTTGGCAGATGGTTCAGCCATTTTTAGTACTTAATCACACTAACAAGCTTGGTAGTATGTTAGGTATTTCTTGTGGCCACTTCGGAGTGGGCTTTCGGTTCGGCTATCTCGCTGACAGGCTTTTGTCGAGAGTAGCTGCAGGGGTTGCTGCAGGCTTCAGGCTTGGCTTGGCTTGATAAGGGCGTGGATTCACGGCTTATTCGCTATCCTTGCCGAATTAACAGCTGCTTGGCGTCGCTTTGACGTCTTTCGCAGGTGTCCAGATAGTTGTGCCTTGAGCGGCTGTGGGCGTAGATCTTGGCCAGAATCGAGCGAACCTTTACCGAATCTGGTTAAATCTTACCAAGTTGACGAATCAGATCGTCGGAAATAGCTTGGATATTGCTGCGTAAGCGGAAGTAAGAGGGCGTATGACCTATGGCACACTCAAAGGTACGAATATCGCAGATTACGTGATTGTTAGTGGTCCAAGGCAATAGAATCTGCCAAGGGCCAAATCTGTAGGCTATCTAGGGTACGCTGGTCTGCAACGCAGGGGCCACTCAGTGGCCCAGGGTGGGTCCCCCCACCACAAGAATACAGTCTTCTGCCCAGTTAATTGTTGATGTGGTAAATCCGACAGCAACTGAGAAGTCCTCCAATGCTTAGCTATGAATAGTACGATATTAAGCATTGTGGCAGGTGGTCTGTGGCGCTCCGTGGGAGCCGAGTTGTCGTGGGCGGAGCCGAAGAAAGGCGAGAGCCTACCCTGCTGAGTGGCTCCTGCCGAGTGGCTCCTGCCGAGTGGCTCCTGCCGAGTAGCTCCTGCCGAGTGGCCCCTGCCGCGGGCGGGTCAAACGGGGGCGAGTCGAACGCAACGGACAGATCTGTGGCGGCCGTACCGTAGCGCGCGAGGTGTGCCGTGGCCTTGCTACTGCCGAGAGGAAGCCTGCTAGCCGAGTATAGGCCGCGTTGCCGTGGGCCGGAAGACTGGCTGCCGTCCCTGGTAGTATGGCCGCGTAGGAGCGGGAGGTCGTTGCTTCTGGGGCTTATGGTTTTTTTTTCCGTTGCTTGCTTCCAACGAATACAGTCCTATGGCGTAGTGGTAACGCGCTTCGCTCTTGCCGCTACCTGGCCGGAAAATTTTCCGGTCAGGTATGTGGATTTCGGAGAGGTCGTGGGTTCGATTCCTGCTAGGGCTAGTAGATCCATCCGCTTGTTACACCGGAAGGTGTAGCGAGTTGGGTGGATTCTTTTTTGCCTTAGCTAACCCTCCTTCTAGTTCCAAGCCGGGGTTCTTTGCCTGCCGAGTGTGTGAGAAGCCGCGAAAGCCACATCAGGCCGTACAGTTACGGCGGCGTATAGTGCCTCCAAATCTTCGTCCGTGATCTTCCGCAGTGTGGCCTCCCTCTGTTGCAGTAGGCTGGAGATATCCACCACTCCTATCAGCTCTCTGAATCTCTTGACGTCTTGATCGGCCAACGCCTTGGTAAGGCCATCTGCCACCTGCTCCCTCGTGGGGACGTATTCCACGCGCACCTCTTGCCTTTCCACTTTCTCGCGCAGCCAGTGGTTGTGCATTTCCACGTGCCTTAACTTGGTGTTGAGGATTGCCACGTCTTGCGTAACGAGTCGTATCGTCTGCGTGTTATCACACCAGACCTGCACGTGTGGCTCGTCTAACTGGACTCCGATTTCCTGGATAAGGCGCAGCGAGAACAGGGCTTCTTTCGTGCCCTGCGAGAGTGCGAGGAGCTCCGCTTCCGTGGTGGAAGTCGTCACGGTATCCTGCTTATTAGCCTTCCAGCCAATTGCTCCGCCAAAGAGCATCATCACGTATCCTTGTAAGCTGCGGCGATCCACGGTGTTATCGGCAAACGAAGCATCGGTCCAGGTGGCGAAGCGGTCGCCGCCGCCAAGCTTGAGGGCGTAGTCGGCTGTGGCCACAAGGTAATCGACTGCTCGTTCTGCTGCCTTGAGGTGTTGTGGCCCTGGGTTGAGGTTGTGCCGTGCGAGGCGAGAAGCTGCGAAGGCCACGTCTGGCCGTAAGGTTACCGCTGCGTACAGGATGGTGCCCACGATCCGCTGGTAGTGTTGTGTTTCTTGGTATAAGGCCACGCCGTAATGGGCTTCCAGCTCTTCGGCCGCCATGGGGGTCCTCGGCGCCTTCCGGTTTCCGCGGTTGGCGAGAAATCTCTCCATCTTGCGCACGTAGTCGGCTTGTGAGAGGTAGATGGTCTTATTGGCTCTGTCGCGCACGACTGCCACGCCGAGGAACCACTGCGCTTCGTCACCTCCCTGCAGTGCGAATTTGCTGCGTAGGTGCGTGATCAGATCGTCGGCCACGGATCTCTTCTCCTCTTTGAACGCCACGACGATGTCGTCTACGTAGTAGAAGAGGATAACCCCATCGCGGATCCAGCAACAGGGTTCGTGCTTGACTGGCTGGCAGCCGGCCTCTCGCAGCACTTGGTTGAACAGCTTCTGCCACAGAAGTGGCGACTCGCGCAGGCCGTACAGCGCCTTGTTGAGCTTAAGAATGCGGTCTGGCCTTTCGCATCCACGCGGCAACCGCATGAACACGTTGTAGGGCACCTTGGCGTGCACGAACGCGTTGACGACGTCGAATTGCGCCAGTTCGAGGTCAAACCTTGCAGCTATCGTTATGAGCGTGCGGAACGATCTGCCGGCGAGTGTGGAAGCGTAGGTGTTCTCCGAGTCCATCTTGGTCTGTTGATCTCCTCGCACAACGAGCCGTGCCTTGGTTTTGAGAAGGAACCCGTCTTTATCGCACTTGTACGTGTATACCTACTTGCAGTCGAGGATCTGCGTGCCTTTGGCCGCAGAGTTGTGAACCTCTTCGAATGATGCCATCTCGCGATGGCTGCGCATGTGGTCTGCCATAGCGGCGCAGAACCACTTCTCCAGTGGGTGTGAGCATATTCGTGCGTACGTGGTGGGCGCCGGCGGAAGGTCCTTCCTGTGATATTTCCCATTAGCTCTCGGCTTGATCGCGAGTTGAGGGCTTCCAGCGCTGCTCTCTGCCATTATGGCAGCTTTAAACCTGGCTATTTGCCTTCGCCTTCGTGGGCTGAGTCGCAGATGGTTGAGTTCCTTGTAGAGCTTCTATCTGCTGATGGGCTCCCCATCGCGATCGCCTGTGGTCGCCGCACCTCTTCCAGCGGAGAACGCAGCTTTCCACCTGTGGTAGTCTTGGGTGGGCGGATCTACGCCTCCCATCTCTGTGTCTTGCTCTGTGAGCTCCAGCGTTGAGAACACTATTGATAGCAGATCTTCTGCGTGGCGCTGATCGCGCCCAGCTGGTATGCGTTGACTGGCGCATATCGCTGAGTGGAGGTGGCCAGCCTTACACTCGGACTCTACCGCCACTTCTATGGTGGACTCCGCCTCGTTCCCTGAGGACCCGGAGTTATCTGCCTCGTTGACTGAGGGACCAGATACGTCTGCCTCGTTACCTGAGGAACCAGAAACATCTGCCTCGTTAATTAAGGAACCAGATGTATAGAGCTCCGCCTCGTTAACTGAGGATACGGGGTGTGCGCGCAGCTCGTCATCTATTCGCTGTTGGTCATGATCCTCGCGTTGAGTCTCGGTAGTCTTCTCTAGTGGCCTGGGGGGCATTACCACGATCTCATCAAGTATAAGATCGCTAAGGGGCTCCTCCTCATCTTCTTCTTGAGTCTGGAAGTCGTGCACCTCTTGTGATGCGGCAGTTGCCTTACTGGCTTTATCTTGGTGTGTGGATGTCTCGCAGGCTTCGAGTATCTCGAGCATCTGCGGGTAGCTGATGGCGCAGAGGTCGTCTTTGAACTTGGTAATGTCTCCATCGAAGAGGTTGTCCTCGTCGAAGGTTACGTCTCTAGTTCTGATCACCTTGTTAGCCTTGGGGTTCCACACTCTGTAGATGTTAGTGCTCTCGTATCTCACGAGGTATCCTATCCACGCGTTGGGATTGAGTTTCAACAGGCGGTTCTCTTTCTTGAGGGCGTCCGCAGTTATGGCGTAGGCGCGGTATCCATAGTTGCGGAGGTGGTGTATCTTGGGCTTCCGCATCGCGAGCTGGTTGCCGGAGGCGCGCGCGACTGCGCTGTGGAACACTTCGTATGGGGTCTGCCAGTTGAGACTCCTCCGCGGTGTGCGGTTGAAGAGATAGACCGCGGCCTTGTAGACTTCCACCCACAGGTAGTGTGGAAGCCTGGCGGCGATCCTCAAGGCTCTGGCTTTTATCTTGATCACACCCCCCGAGCGTTCGGCTCCGCCGTTCTGAGCTTGTGTATCCGGTGCCGAGCGCTCCACAACAACGCCACGAGCCGTGAACATCTTCCTCATCGCTTCGGACCTCATCAACTCGTTGTCGGTCTCTATCCTCTTTACCACAAGGCCGTGTTGTTTCTCCACCTTGGTGAGGAAGTTGGCGATCGCTCGCTGAAGACTGGGCACCTTGCGGTTGACGAGGTAGGCGTCGAATACGTAGGCGGACTTTCTGCAGGTGAGCAGCATCGCGGAGCAGATTCCTGCTGGGTCTGGGGCTAGGTCGAGGAAGCCGATGGCGATCACCTCGCCCACTCCGTTCGGTGGATCTCTTGGGGTTCGTCTGATCTGTCTCTTGGCTTTGGCTTGGCCACAGTCTGGGCAGGTGTAACCTGTTGGTCCTCTGATCGTGGCTCCTTCGGTGGCCACTGGGAGGTGTGCGATTGCCTCCGCGCCGGGGTGTCCAAGCCTTCCATGCCAGAGCAGTCCGGTCTCGCAGCTCGGCTTTCGGCCGGTCTACGAGATGTGGTTGTGTGCGGGGAACGCCCCTCTCGGTGCGGCGTCCGCTGCGTCGTAGGGCACGAATTCCAATACGAACTGGTTGTAGTGGCTCTCGATCTCGCCGACTACCCTGTCGTTCTTATATCTCCTCAGCGTGTTGTCTTTGTTGTGGAAGTAGTAGCCAAGGTGGTTGAGCCTCCTCAGGGAGACCAGGTTGGTCTTGAAGCCCTCGCAGTGTGCCACTTCTAAGAGGGCCAGCGGTATCTTCCTTCCGCTGGGGGTCTTGAGTCTGACCGTCGCGGTCCCCCAGCCGAGGATCGGCACTTCTGTGTCACCGGCGAAGATGGACTCGCCGTACGTGGCCGCGCGAAAGTTACGCAGTCGTGTGCGGTCGTTGAAGACGTGTAGGCTCGCACCTGAGTCGAGGAGGGTAGACCGCCGCAGAGGGTAGTCTGCTGAGTGGAAGGCTGCTGCCACGAGCAGTCTCTGCCTTGGTACGACGTGGCGCCGCAGCGGCGTCGTCATGAACTTGAGGAAGGCGTCCTCTGAGGAGAAGGCCTCCGCGAGTCAGCTCTGCAGGTGGCTTTCCTTTATCTTGCGGACCCTCGCCGCGAGGTCTGGGTCCAGTCGAAGGGCCCTCTCAACGTTCTTCTTCTCGCGAGGTGGCATGTCGCGGAACCACGACGGTAGATCTGGATGGTTATCTGGGTAGGTGTGGTAGCACCTATCTATACTGTGGGTGTTGGCGAGGCACAGCTCGCACTCCAGGCGGTTGGCCGAGTAGGATCGGCCCTCGCTGTCACGGCTGCTTCCGCGGCTGTATCCACGGCCTCCGCGCCCACGGCCGCGGCCACGTCCTCTGCCTCTTGTAGATCCTCGTGTTGCGGGGGAGGCATCACGGCTCGGCGTACTCACCGGTGTGCTTCGCTCCCTCTTCGGTGCGCGCTCCTGTGCCGCATCGGAGTCGTTGTCGTTGTTGTTATCGTCTGAAGCCGCCGGCTCTCCTTCGTAAGCAGGAAAGGCACCGGTGTATCGTCTCTTTTCCGTGGTCCGGCTTCCTGTGGTTTTCGTTCTGGCCAGCCTCATCTGCATCCGCGCGCCCACTTCGATGTGGTCCATCTCCTCGTCTAGGATCTTTGGTTCCAGCGCGATCAACTCCGACAACGCCCAGATCTTCGTATGCTCACACTCCTCCAGGTGGTCTTGTAGGTGGAGGAACCATCGTACCGGGGATGTGATGTCTGGCAGGTCGTATTGCATGGCTGTAGACAGCAGTCTCATCCAGGTAGCGATCCACTACCCTATCTTCTTCTTATCGGTCTTCCTCACGAGATCCATATAGTTGAGGTATTCTTAGCGGCAGTTCTCGAGAGCTGCGCGTTCAAAGGGCTCCGAGTATTTCCTCAGGGCTTCGTATCTCTAGACCAGATCCTTATCCCTGAACAGGTGCAGGTAGCTTGGGGAGACCGTTCGGTAGGTCCAGTCCAGCAGGGCCGCAGCCTCCTTGTGTATGCGGTCGTATTCCCTCTTGCGGTGGGAGAACCTCGTCACTTCCATATTATATCTCTCCTTTCCTTTCTCCGTCAGGTGTCCCTGGTTATTCTCGTTCGCGGTATCTCGATCTTCGAGGTCTCGGAGGCGTTGGCGTAGTGCAGCATCTCTTGGTGCACCACAGCATCAGTCGGTGAGACCCCATTATTTCCCTGGTGGGATAGCAACCCCCCTGCTAATTTTCCGGACAACTTAAGCCGATCTGCGTGCGCTCGTCTGCACTAGGGTCGCAGGGTAGATGAGGGGAAGGAAAACCTGAAAGTTACCAACCTGCCTGTATTTAGGAAGGTATCCGGCTTTGCTAGGCACCTCTCTAGGCACTCGAAGAATAGTTATAGAAGGTAGTCGCTATAGCCGACCAGTATAGCGCATGCCGTAATTCGAATGCCCGCTATAGTGCTCGGCTTTAGCGACTACCTTCTGTAACTATTGCGCCGACGGAGGAGGAGACGAGGTTTGGTGCGAGCGAGTTCGATTTTTAACTGCCCGGCCAAATCAGCTCCGTTTTCCAACTTTTCCGGACAACTTAAGCCGATTTGCGCGCGCTCTTCTGCGATTCTAGGACCTCCTTTAGCGTTTGGAGAGGCTGTCTGGCTACGGCTAGGCACCTCTCCAGGCACGGGGCGGCTGTGCTTACCACTCAATTCATACTGCGTAAGCCGAACCCGTTCTTACCAACGCATCTTCTGGAAAGACGTTCGGGTGGCTATACAAAGGGCTGTTAACGTCGTCTTCGGCCCTGAAGGGTGGGCTTTATGGGTAACTGGGCTTTGCCTATCACTATCATTATAGCTACTGGGGGATTACTTACGCTGGATGCTCTCGCTAAAGGCGCAAGCACGCCTCCTTTTAGGGCGCTTAGGTAGTATAAGGTTCGCGTTCCGCGACCTATACCCTCCCTAAGCCGTCCTAAGGGATATAAAAGGGGAAACGGAGATGGGTCTTATAGCGCTGCCGGCTCTAAGCCGTATCGTTACAGGCCCGCCGACCTGCCGAGGTGATTCTCAGCGGGGAAGAGCAGATCCAAACGTATAGCGCGGCGTCCCAGTTCCAGCGCTAAGGGCGATCTCCATATGCTTCCCCTCGTCAGAGCGGCGCTTCCGGCAAGGGAATTAGCGGAGGAGCCGGTATAGGGGTCTAGTTCTTACTCTTCCGCTATACGTAAGCGTACGGCGGACCGCTCGAACCTAGCTAGCGTACGGAAGAGACCAGCCGTCCGGATATTCCCCGCTCTTACGGCAACTCTCGCCGCTTAAAACTCGCCGTCCATCCCGCTATCAGGCATCATCGAGGTCTGGA
>Ga0247732_10000537_pt1 | contig 17681 bp, 16 predicted proteins | sample UWRJL163409C2_FD_180940 | JGI IMG/M metagenome (GOLD analysis project Ga0247732, IMG submission 180940) | Plant litter microbial communities from Arlington Agricultural Research Station in Wisconsin, United States - UWRJ-L163-409C-2 | ecosystem: Environmental > Terrestrial > Plant litter >...
CGTGCGAGGCGCACAAGGGCGATGTCGGTGCCGGCGCGCGAGACGAGGCACACCCCGACCGGCGCGAGGCCGAGGGGCGAGGCGACGGTGAGCAGCGGCACCGAGACCGCCGGCAGCCCCGCGACGGCCGCGGGCACGGTCATGCGCAGGGTCGCCGCGCGGGTGGCGTCGATGCCGGCGGGGTCGGCGGTGCGCGCCGGTGCGGGCCCGGGCACGGTCGGGAAGATCAGCACCGCGTCACGCACCAGGTCGTCGAGCCGGTCGCGGAGCGGGGCGAGAGCGGCGCGGGCGGATGCTTCGTCTGCGGCCGTCACGGCGGCGCCGGCCCGGAAGCGCTCGGCCACCGCGGAGCCCACCGCATCCGGGTGCGCGCTGACCCACTCCCCGTTGTTGCGCCAGGCTTCGGCTCCCTGCACCGCGCGGAACGCGGCGGCGGGCGCGGCGAGGTCGCCGATCGACACCTCGTCGACCACGGGCGCGTCGGGCGCCGCGGCGAGCACGGCGAGCAGCGCGTCGAAGGCGACGAGAGTCGCGGGGTCGGCGTTCTCACGCACCTCGGAGGGCACGTGCAGTCGCCACGGCAGATCGGGGCCGGATTCTCCCCACACGCTCTCGGTCGATTCCGACCCGTCGTAGCTCAGACACCAGTCGGCGACCCGCTGGAGGGTCTCTCCGTCGCGGGTGAGCCAGCCGACGGTGTCGAACGACTGCGCGAGGGGCAGCAATCCCTGCCGGGGCACGAGTCCGTGGGTCGTGCGCAGGCCCCAGAGGCCCTGATACGAGCCGGGTACACGCACTGAGCCGGCGGTGTCGGTGGCGAGTCCGATCTCGGCCTGACCGGTCGCGACCGCCGAGGCCGGCCCGTTGGACGAGCCCCCGGGCAGCGCCCCGGGCACCGCGCCGTTGGGCGGAGTGCCGTAGTGCGGGTTGTCGCCGGCGATCGAGTAGGCGAACTCGTCGGTACGGGCGATGCCGCGCAGCGACGCCCCGCCGCGCAGCAGGTCGGAGACGGCCGCCGCGGTCGTCGCCTCGGCCCGCGCACCCTCGAGGTATGCGGGGTTCCCCGCGCCGATGCGGAAGCCCTTGATCGCGAACAGGTCTTTGACCGCGACGGTGAGTCCGGCCAGCGGCCCCTCCCACGCACCCTGCAGGAACGGGTCGCCCACCTGCCGCCACACGGTGCGGTCGAGCGCCTGGGCTCGGCCGGTGACGTGGGCGGCGGTGATCACCCAGCGCGTTCCGACGTGCTGCCAGACCTGTGTCTGGAGTCCGGTTCCGCCGCCGCGGAAGCGCGAGACCGACACGAGGAGTGCGACGTCGTCGGCGAGGGGTCGGTACTCGATCCGCTCGATCGTGCGGGGAGCGACCCCGCCGCGCAGCTTCCGGAACGCCAGCAGCGCCTCGTCGCCGACGAGCAGCCCCGCAGCATCCCCTCGCATCACCTCGGGCCCCGAGGCGAAGGCGTCGTCGAGCACCTCGACGTCATCGGCCATGAGCGCCCGCTCATAGGCCTCGAAGGCCGCGAGCAGGTCGGCGGGGATGAGGGTCATCGCGTCACCGCGGCGAAGTCGGACTCGCGGATGCGCGCGTGCACGCCGCAGACGATGTCGACCACCTGCGAGATGTCGAAGTCGGTCGCCGCGCTCAGGTAGGCGTAGGCGAGGTGCTCGTCGAGTCCCCAGCGCGCGCGGATGAGCGAGATCGCCGCGCGTACGCAGGCGCGCATCGCGGCATCGAGGTCGGGGTCGAGCCCGGTCGGCACGAGGTATTCCGCCGTACGCACGAGCGGCCCGGTGACCTCGCCGAACTCGGCCAGCGCCTCATCGCGCGCGACGATGTCGAACCGCAGAGTGGCGCGCAGCGACGCCTCGAGCGCGGTCAACGCGACCTCGCCGTCGCCCTGCGCGAAGTGCGGATCGCCGACGTAGGCCAGGGCACCCTCGACCTGCACCGGCAGGTAGAGCACCGCACCCTCGACGAGCAGGTTGATGTCGATGTTGCCGCCGTGGGCGCCCGGCGGCACCGAGTGCGGCCGGTCGGATCCCGCGACGGCGACCCCCATGGTGCCGAGGAACGGCGCGAGCGGGAACGTGACGACCCGCTCGCCGCCCTCGACCACCGGAAGGCTGCCGAACAGCTGACCGTCGCGCTGCACCACCGGTGAGAACACGCTGACGTTGCCGGTGCTCCGGGGCAGCTCCCCGGCGAGCGCGCCCTTGCCGTGGCGGTTCGAGATGACGCCGTAGGGCACCCGGGGTACGAGCGTCACGACAGTGATCTTCAGCAGGTCGCCGGGCTTCGCGCCCTCGACGCGGATCGGTCCGGTGACGACGTGCGGTCCGTCGGCGGCGGGGTCGCGGGTGACGGATGCGGCGATCTCGACCGCGTCGTCGAGCACGTCCGATGCGGCGACCCCGTGCGAGGCGAAGTACGCGAGAGGGTCTCTACCCTGGTCGTCGAGGATGCCCTCGTGTGAGACGGTGTCGATCGTCACGGTCTCGCCGGGCGAGACGGTGAGCACCGCAGCATCCGTCTCGCACGGGAGCCGCCCCCACCGCACCGTGTCGGGCGTGGCGGGCAGGTAGTGGTCGCCGGGGGTCTCGCCCCTGCCGGGCTGGAGGATCTCGATGGTCATCGCGCGCGCCTCACTCCGCTTCGGACGCGGACCCGGCCAGGATCTCACGTCCTCGCCGATCGACGACACCGACCGAGGGCGCGTACGCCAGCCCGCCGTGCACGTAGGTCGCCTCGACGGCGCCCCGGAGCGAGCGCCCGTGCCACGGCGACATCTTGTTGCGGTACTCGAGCAGCGCCGCGTCGACCCGGCGCTCAAGGTCGGGGTCGAACACCACGAGGTGTGCGGGTTCGCCCGCGGCGAGACGTCCGCGCCCGCCGAGTCCGCCGATGCGCGCGGGGCCGGTCGTGAACAGCGGCAGCAGACGCTCGATCGCGACCCCACGGCGGTGGGCCTCGGTGTAGACGGCCGAGAATCCGGTCTGCAGCCCCGAGATGCCGCCCCACGAGAGGCCGAAATCGGGCGAGGACTTCAGGTCGGGCGTCGAGGGCGAGTGGTCGCTGACGATCGCGTCGATCGTGCCGTCGAGAACGCCCTGCCAGAGCAGATCCTGGTTCGCGGCGTCGCGGATCGGCGGGCAGCACTTGAACTCCGCGGCGCCCGCGGGCACATCCTCGGCGCGCAGGGTCAGGTAGTGCGGGCAGGTCTCGACGGTCAGCGGCACACCCTCGGCCTTGGCCGCTCTCACCGCGTCGAGGGCGCCGCCGTCGGAGACGTGCACGATATGGGCGCGACCGCGCGTGCGGCGCGAGGCGTCGATGACGGCGAGGATCGCCTCCCGTTCGCTGCGCGGTGGCCGCGAGGCGACGAAATCGGTGTAGACGTCGCCGAGCGGACCGTCGGCGTGCAGGTGCGAGGGATCCTCGGCGTGGACGATGAGGATGCTGCCGAGCCGCGCGATCTCGGCGAGCGCGACGCCGAGCTGGTCGGCGTCGAGGTGACCGAATTCGTCGATGCCCGACGGCGAGAGGAAGCACTTGAAGCCGACGACGCCCGCCGCATCCAGCGCTGCGAGCGCTCCCAGATTCTCGGGCACCGCACCGCCCCAGTAGCCCACGTCGACGGCGAGCTTTCCGTCGGCCGCGGCCCGCTTCTCGGCGAGCGCCTCGACCGTGGTGGTGACGGGAACGCTGTTGAGCGGCATGTCGAGCACGGTCGCGACCCCGCCGGCCGCCGCGGCGGCGGTGCCGGTCGCGAACCCCTCCCACTCGGTGCGGCCGGGTTCGTCGAGGTGCACGTGGGAGTCGACGAGGCCGGGGAGCAGCATCCGCTCGTCGCCGAGCACGAGGTCGGCGGCGGGATCGAAGGTGTCGACGGCGGTGATCACCCCGTCGGCGATGCGCACCGTCGCGGGTTGGAAGGCGGCACCCGTCCAGACGCGCGTCGCGGCGACCGTGGTGGGCAGGGGAGGAAGCGCGGTCATGATGCCCACGGTAGGGGCGCCGCGTTTCCCGGATGTTACCCAGGGCAACATTTTCGCCGCTCGCGCGAAATGTGCGCTCGATACGGTGACGGCATGGAACTGAGCGAATTCGACGCGGCCGACGAGGCCTCAGCGACCGCCGTCGCGCGCGTCTGGGCAGAGGTCGACGGGTGGGTGAACGCGATCGTGACGGGTCGTCCGTTCGGGTCGGTCGACGCGCTCGCGGCGTACGCGGGCGCCCTTGCCGCGCAGTGGACGCCCGCGGATCTCGAGGCGGCCGTGGCCCACCACCCCCGGATCGGGGCTCGCGTGGCGGGGCCGGATGCTGCGGCTGCCGCGTCGCGGCGGGAGCAGGCCTCGATGACGTCCGCGGGCGACGACGTGGTCGGCGCGATCGCCGAGGGGAACGCGCGGTACGAGGAGCGGTTCGGCCGGGTGTTCCTCATCCGCGCCGCCGGGCGGACGCCGACGGAGATGCTCGCCGAGCTCGATCGGCGGCTCTCGAACGACCCCGAGACCGAGACCCGCGAGGCCACCGCGCAACTGGCCGAGATCGCGTTGCTGCGGCTGCGCGAAACGTTCGCCGACGCCTCGACCCCCGAGAGGGAGGAGCAGGAATGACCCACCTCACCACGCACGTGCTCGACGCGGCCACGGGAAACCCGGCGGCCGAGGTCTCGGTCGTGCTCGCCCACGCGTCGGGGGGAGCGGTGACGGCCGAGGCCGCCGGCGCGATCGTCGCGCACGGCGCCACCGACGCCGACGGGCGTCTCGCGCTCGGACCCGAGATGCTCGAGCCCGGCGACTACACGCTGACCTTCCTCACGGGCGAGTACTTCGCGGCCCGCGAGACCCCGACCTTCCACCCCTACGTGGCGGTCACCTTCACCGTCGACGACTCGGGCCGGCACCTCCACGTGCCGCTGCTGCTGAGCCCGTTCGCCTACTCGACCTACCGCGGGAGCTGAAAATGACAGAAGTGAGCGTCAGCCTCGGCGCCAACAAGTACGGCAAGGCCGAGAACCGGGTCGTGCGGATCGTGCGCGACACCGCGCGGCACGAGATCATCGACCTCAACGTCTCCTCGCAGCTGCGGGGCGCAGCCCTCGCCTCCGCGTATCTCACGGGCGACAACGCGATGGTCGTGGCGACCGACACGCAGAAGAACACCGTTTTCGCATTCGCCAAGGAACACGGCATCCGCTCGCCCGAAGACTTCCTGCTCTCGCTCGCCGAGCACTTCACCTCGTCGTTCGAGTGGATCGAGGGCGGGCTCTTCCAGGCCGAGCAGTACGCCTGGGAGCGGATCGTCGTCGACGGGGCTCCGCACGACCACTCGTTCGTGCGGCAGGGTCAGGGCACCCGCCTGGCGACCGTGCAGTCGATCGACGGCGCGATGCACGTGACCGGCGGGGTGAAAGACCTCACGGTGCTGAAGTCGACCGGCAGCGAATTCGCCGGCTTCCCCCGCGACCGCTACACGACCCTCGTCGAGACCGACGACCGGATCATGGCGACCTCGGTGACGGGGCGCTGGCGGTTCCTGCCCGAGGCGGTCGCCGCGGGCATCGACTACAACGCGCTGTACGCGGAGGTCACCGAGGTGCTGCTCGCGACGTTCGCGTCGGTGCATTCGCTCGCGCTGCAGCAGACGCTGTTCGAGATGGGCAAGGCCGCGATCGAAGCCCGCCCCGAGATCGCCGAGGTTCGCTTCGCGATGCCGAACAAGCACCACTTCGTCGTCGACCTGTCGGCCTTCGGGCTCGAGAATCAGAACGAGGTGTTCTTCGCCGCCGACCGCCCCTACGGCCTGATCGAGGGCACCGTCACCCGCGACGGCGCCGCCCCCGCGCCCGCCGCCTGGCTGGACCTCCCCGCCTTCGTCTGACCGCGGTTCGCTGTCCGCCGGCCTCTGGCCGGGTTCGCTGTCCGCGAGACCCGTTCCGCGCGGCGAGACCCGGGCTTTATGTCGGGGTTTCGCCGCGCGGACGCGGTTTCGCGGGGGGCCTCGGCCCCCGACCTCGGAGTACGGCCGCGAGACTTCATCCGGGCGACGAGACTGCGCGCTACGGACGCAGTCTCGCGCGCAGGATGACGTCTCGCGGACTGGCCCGGGCGGGTCGGGGGTCAGACGTGGAAGAGCGAGTGCAGCGGGGCGTCGCCGAGGGCGGCGCGCCCGCCGAGGGCGTCGATCTCGAGCAGCGCGGCCGTGCCGATGACCTCGCTGCCGAGCGCGTGCACGAGCTCGCGCCCCGCGGCGAGCGTGCCGCCGGTGGCGAGCACGTCGTCGAGCAGAAGCACGCGGGTTCCGGCGGGCAGGTCGTCGTGCATCTCGATCGCGGCGGTGCCGTATTCGAGGGCGTACGAGACGGATGCTGCGGGGCGCGGCAACTTGCCCGCCTTGCGGATCGGCACGAGCCCGACCCCGGCGACGGTGGCCGCCGCCCCGGCGAGGAGGAAGCCGCGGGCTTCGATCCCGGCGACGACGTCGAAGCCGCCGGCGAAGGGCGCGAGCAGGGCATCGATCGTCACGCGGAGGGCCGCAGCATCCGCCAGCAACGGGGTGATGTCGCGGAAGACGACCCCCTGCTGCGGATAGTCGGGGATGGAGCCGATGAGCGATTCGGCGCGGGCGAGAGGGTCGGGCACCGTATGACCTTACCCGCGGCCGCGAAACCCAACCCGCCGATACGTCAGGCAGGCGCAAGACTCCGGGCACGGACCGCCGTTCCGGCGTCGGGCCACGGCTTCTACCCTCGCCCGAAGTTCGGTGCGCGCTCAGAAGCTCAGGTGCAGGCCTGCCCGGGGGGAGCGAACGTGAGGCCCCGCCGGGGCCAGCCATGAAGCGTCCGTCTGGTTCTTCATGATGAGTTGCTCGTCGATCTCGATACCACTGCCGGGTCGATCTCCCAATACGATCCCGCCATCGGCGAATTCCTGGTCGATCCTTACTCCGAGGGGCTGCCCGAAATCCTGGACCTCCGCCGTCAGATGGTTGGGCACAGCGGGCGCGGCCCCCGCGACGGCGGGGTTGAGGCTCAGTCCGATGGGACTCACGGGGAGATCCCGACTGTGCGCCGCCGCCGCGACGCGAAGGAAGTGGGTGACACCCCAGACGCTGGCGGTCTGGGCGATGTCGATGCCCCCGGCGTCGAAGTGCGGCCGAAACTGCTCCAGCCCGGTGAGGTTCTCACCGCTGGCTACGGCCGTGCGCACCGAGGCGGACAGCCGGGCGTGTCCGGCCGCGTCCCACCGCCGCAACGGCTCTTCGACCCAGGCGAGGTCGATGTGCGCTTCGAGCCGCGATACGTAACGCACCGCTTGTTTCAGGTTCCACGACTCATTGGCGTCGATCATGAGCGCAGGCGAGGGCGTATTCACCATCAGCGCGTCCTCGACGATACGCAGACGTGCAAGGTCGACCGCGAGGTCACGCCCTCCTTTGAGTTTCGCGCTGGTGAAACCGCGGGCTACGACCTCCTTGTAGAACGCTGCGAGCTCGTCATCGCTCAGTGCGATGTCGAGCGGAGACGCATAGCCGGGGACGAACCGATCAGCTCCGCCCAGGAGTCGCCAGAGCGGTTCCCCCGCGAGCTTCGCCTTGAGATCCCAGACGGCCGAGTCGAGGGCGCCGATGCCGCCGAAGGTCGCCCCCGAGTGCCCCGCTTTGAATACCCGCGCGAGCATGCGGTCATACAGCGCGACGGCACCACGCGGGTCCTGACCCTCGAGCGCGGGGAAGAGCTTGTCGACGTCTTGATGGGAGCCGGAGCCGATTCCCGTCACACCGGCGTCGGTCTCGAGAACGACGAGCGGCACAGACGTGACGCCGGACTCGATGAAGCCGTTCACATCACCGATGGGGCGGCCCCAGTCGTAAGAAGTGGTGAGAAGGCGGTAGCCGGTAATCTTCATGAGTTCCTTAGGGTCATCGGCGTCGATGTGACCGCGAGCGCTCATTCAACATACATCACATGTATTTTCTTCGCATGCTCCCTTCCGCTTCAACCGAGCACCCGCAGAGTTCCCTATGGTGTTGGCATGACTGACCTCCAGGGAAACGAGCCGCCGCTCACATCATGGCCAGCGCGGGTGCCGGCCTCGCGGCTCGGCGTGGTTGTGGTGCGCGACCTCGTGACCGCGATCGTCAAGGGCGATGTCCTGCCGGGGGCGACCCTTCCCACAGAAGCCGCACTGAGCGCCTCTTTCGGCGTGAGCCGCACGGTGATCCGTGAGTCCGTCAAACGGGTCGAGGAGAAGGGGCTGGTCGCAATCGAGCAAGGACGGGGCACGACCGTGCGCCCGCCCGGCTCCTGGAACGTCCTCGATCCGATCGTGCTCTCCGTGATGGTCGAGAACGACGATTCCCTCGGTGTCCTCGACGACTTGGCCGTTGTCAGGGGTTCATTGGAGGCTTCCATGGCGGCCCTCACGGCGAGGCTCCGAGACGACGACCAGTTGGCCAGGCTTGGTGACGTGCTCGCGCGCATGGAGGCCGCCCTTCACGATGAGGAGGCCTTCAACGAGGCGGACGCCGAGTTCCATGTCCTTGTCATGGAGGCGTCGCAAAACCGCCTGGCAGACAACATCACCCGCATCCTGTTCCGTCGCGCGCGCGAAAGCAGGCGGTTTCGGGGAGCGTCCACGGACGACGAACTCCGACTCTCGTACGAGGAGCACCGCCTCATCTATGAGGCGATCAGGGCGCGGAACTCGCCTTCGGCAGAGATCGCCATGCGCACGCACGTTCAGTCCGCGTGGGAGCGGAGACGCTTCCGCGACCATCGACCCGATAGTAGTTTGGACGAGAGTTGAAGTAATACGTCATACCCATTATCGTGACCTGTACAGCACCGCTCACATGATCGGTGAGTACATCTCGATGGGGAGAACTCATGACGCACGCATCCCGCAGGTCCCGCCGCCTCGCTCTCGTCGCCACCCTCGCCGGCACCGCCGCCGCGCTGACATCTTGCGCGGGGGGTGGTGCCACCTCGACTTCCGGAGACGTCGACACGCTCCGGGTGGCTGACTACTACACCGATGAGCCGGCACGCTCGATCATCGGCGACACGCTCGACGCGTGCGGCGCATCGATCGGCGTGACGATCGAACGAGAAGCAGTCCCGTCGAGCGACTACTTGAGCAAGATCCTCCAGCAGTCCAGCTCGCGCACGCTGCCCGACGTGCAGATGATCGACGCGCAGGACCTTCCGGCGATCGCCTCCAGCGGGGCTCTCTCGCCGCTCGCCGAACGTTCCGTTCCCACCGACAACGTCGGCGACAGTGTGCTGTCGCTCGGAACCGTCGACGACGAGGTGTACGGCTTGGCTCCTACCGTCGGCACGATCGTGATGTTCGTCAACAACGATCTCCTCCAGCAGGCCGGCGTAGCCGTCCCGACCACGTGGGACGAGCTCACCGCCGCCGCAGCCGCACTGACGGTAGACGGTCGATACGGAATCGCTTTCAGCGCGAAGAACGACGGCCAGGGCACCTACGCGTTCCTGCCGCTTCTGTGGTCTGCCGGCGGTTCGGAGGACGAGCTCGACAGCGACGCCGCCCGAGCCGCGCTGCAGCTCGAGGTCGACCTCGTCAGCTCGGGCTCCGCATCGCAGTCGACCGTGCAATGGGGCAACAGCGACGTCGGAGACCAGTTCCTCACCGGCAGCGCCGCGATGGCCATCACCAGCGGCACGCAGATGTCGAAGCTCGACGCGGAGGGCGGACGGAACTACTCGATCACGGCAATCCCCGTGCCGACCGCCGGCGACACCGCCGTCGCGCCGCTCGGCGGCGAGGTCTGGACCCTTCCCCGCTCTGGCGACGACGCCCGCGAGAAGGCAGCCGCCGACCTGCTCGCCTGCATCATGTCCGATGAGAATCAGCTCTCTCTCGCCGAACAGCGCCGTGTCGTCCCCGCGAACCCCGAACTCGACTCGGCGTACCTCGAGACGCTGCCGCAGCTCGCGGACTACGTCGCGGTCGTCCGCGACGGGCGTTCCCGGACCGCGATCCTGCAGGAGGCTTGGCCGACGACCAACCAGGCGATCTGGACGGCGGTGCAGTCCGCCGTCACCGGGCAGTCCTCTGTCGACGAGGCACTCGCGGATGCTGCCGCGTCGGCGGCGTCGGCACAGTGACCTCCGTCACCACCCCCACCGCGCAGACCGTGCGCCGGCGTCCGGCTCGAGAGGGCCGGGCGCCGGGGCGCCGCCGCGTGTCTCGCGAGCGGGTCTACCAGTGGTTGTTCATCGCGCCAGCGCTGCTGTACGTGGTGCTGTTCTTCGCCTATCCGGTCGTGAAGAACGTCGTGATGGGCTTCCAGGACTACACGACTGCCAGCTTCTACACGGGCGAAGCACCGTTCGTCGGTTTCGCCAACTACGTCACGATCTTCAGCGATCCGACGTTCTGGCCGAGCGTGACGAACACGTTCGTCTTCACGATCGGTTCGATCGTCGGCCAGTTCACCCTCGGACTCGCCATCGCGGTCTTCTTCCGTCGGCGCTTCCCCTTGAGCACGATCCTCCGATCCCTGCTGCTGTTGCCGTGGCTGCTTCCTGTCATCGTCTCCACCGCACTCTGGCGCTCTCTGATGGACCAGGACTCGGGCGCGATCAACGTGGTGCTCAAAGGCCTCGGCATCATCGACACCGGCATCCCCTGGCTCGCCAGCCCCAGCATCGCCCTGCTGTCGGTCATCATCGTGAACGTCTGGGTCGGCATCCCCTTCAACGTCGCTATTCTTTACGGCGGCCTGCAAGACATCCCGGAGGAGCTCTACGAGGCCGCGGCCGTGGACGGCGCGTCCCCCTGGCGCACTTTCTGGTCGGTGACCTGGCCCCTGCTGCGGCCAACCGTCACCGTGGTGATCCTCTTGTGCGTCATCTACACGTTGCGCTCCATCGACATCATCCTCGGATTGACCCGAGGAGGCCCTGCCAACTCGACCCAGACGCTGCCCACGGCTTCGTACTTCCAGTCGTTCCAGCAGTTCCAGTTCGGCCTCGGTGCGGCAACCAGCAATGTCCTGATCATCATCGCCTTCGTCTTCGCGCTGCTCTACCTCCGGGCGAGCCGCCGATCCCTCACCGATTAGGAGTCGAGAGTGATCTCATCGCTTCGCGCCCGCAAGGTTCGCTCGACGCGGGATTCCGTCCTCGGGGTCCTTCTGCTCGTCCTTCTGCTCTTCCCCGTTTACTGGATGGTCAACCTCTCGGTCCAGTCTTCGGGTAGCAACCTGGCCTCGGGTCTGTTCCCCACCGAGATTCACCTCGACGGCTACCGCGCCGCCATCGCCGATCAGTCAGCCAATCTCGTCACGAGCCTCGTGGTGTCGATTCTGAGCGTCATACTCACCCTGGTCATCGCGATCCCAGCGGCGTACGCCCTGGCGCAGTTCCGCCTTCCCGGACTGAACCTCATCCTGCTCGTCCTCGCGGTCACGCAGATGATCCCCGGGATCGTGATCGCCAACTCCCTCTACAGCTCGTACAACGACCTCGGCCTGCTCAACACGATGCTCGGACTCGTACTAGCCGACGCCTCGCACTCCATACCGTTCGCGATCCTGCTGATCAGAACCGCGATGCAAGCGGTGCCCGTGGCAGTCCTCGAGGCCGCGCGCCTGGACGGAGCGGGGCTGTTCCGGTCCTTCCGATCCATTGCCGTTCCGCTGGCGCGCAATGGCATCATCACAGCATCGCTCTTCTCTTTTCTGTTCACGTGGAGTGACTTCCTCTTCGCGCTGACGCTGACGACGACAGACGATCTGCGACCGGTGACCCTGGGGATATACACCTACCTCGGCGCCGATCAGACGGACTGGTCGGCCGTCATGGCGACGAGCGTCCTCGCATCGCTGCCGGCGATCGTCCTGCTCTTGGTCGCGCAGCGCTACATCGCCGCCGGCGCCTCCGGAGGGGCGGTCAAGTGAGGCCCCTCATCCTCTGCCCGTCACCCCACACCTACCTCGGAAGAGAGAAGACCTGATGCCAGGCGCCGCGTACACCGGTAACGGATCCATCGACATCATCGAGACACCCTCGGCGCCGGTCGGCCATCAGGACGTCGAGATCGCCGTCGCCTTCTGCGGATTGTGCGGGACCGACCTGCACATCGTGCAGGGTCATATGAACGGGCGCGTCACCCCTCCGCACGTCTTCGGCCACGAGATGTCGGGGGTCGTGCGGCGCGTGGGCTCGAGGGTCACCGCATGGTCCAAGGGAGACCGGGTGACGGTCATGCCTCTGCTGTGGGACGAGACATGCGCGGCCTGTCTCGATGGCAATCAGCACATCTGCCAGAACCTGACGTTCATCGGCGTGGACACCGCGGGAGCCCTCCAGTCGCGGTGGGTGGTCCCCGAGCGAACGCTCGTCCGCGTGCCCGACGAACTCTCGCTGCGCGATGCGGCACTGGTCGAACCGACCGCCGTCGCCGTCCACGACGTGCGTCGTTCCGGCCTCGAGGCCGGGGACCAAGCCGTCGTCCTCGGCGGCGGCCCCATCGGCGTCTTGATTGCGACCGTCGCGCGCCACGCCGGCGCACGCGTCCTTGTGTCGGAAATGGATGCTTCGCGCCGCGCTCGCGTCGCGGCGCTCGGTTTCGACGTCGTCGACCCTGCCACGGACGACGTCGCAGCGGTCGTGGAGCGGCGGACCGGTGGCGCGGGAGCCGATGTCGTCTTCGAGGTCTCCGGTGCGGCCGCCGCCGTCCGTCAAAGTACGGCCCTCGCCAAGGTCCGCGGCACCATCGTGATTGTCGCGATCCATCCGAACCCGCGAGAGCTCGACCTTCAGCGGGTCTTCTGGCGAGAGCTCCGGCTCCTGGGCGCCCGCGTCTACCGGCGTTCAGACTTCGAGAGGGCGTTGGTGCTGCTGCGCGACGGCGTCGTGGCCACCGATGAGCTCATCAGCGACGTCGTCGGTCTCGACGACACGTCCCGCGCGGTCGTATCGCTCGCTGCGGGCGGATCGATGAAGGTCCTCGTTCAGGTCGACGACTCTGCGGAGGGCGTCTCGTGACCTCGCTTTTCGATCTTTCCGGGCACACGGCGGTCGTCACCGGCGCGCGGCGCGGCATCGGACGCGCCATGGCTCTCGCGCTCGCGCAGGCCGGCGCCGACATCATCGGCGTCAGCGCCCATGCGGCAGCCGATGATGCCGTCGGCGAGGCGGTTCGCCAAACCGGTCGGCACTACCGGGCAGTCACCGTGGATTTCGGCGACCGCGCATCGACGATCGCCGCCGGGGAGGAACTCGCGGCGACCAGCCCCGACATCCTGGTCAACAACGCCGGAACAATCGCGCGGGCTCCCGCGGTCGAGCACCCCCTAGCCGACTGGGATCGCGTCGTCGAGGTCAACCTCAGCGGCCCGTTCGTCCTGACTCAGCTGCTCGCCGGGCCGATGCTCGCGAGGGGGCGCGGCAAGGTCATCTTCACCGCGAGCCTGCTGAGCTTCCAGGGCGGCATCAACGTGCCCGGCTATGCCGCAGCGAAATCCGGCGTAGCCGGGCTCACGCGCGCGTTGTCGAACGAGTGGGCAGCGAAGGGTGTGCAGGTGAACGCCATCGCACCGGGCTACATCCGCACCGACAACACCGCCGCTTTGCAGGACGACGAAGAGCGGTCCTCTGCCATCCTGGGGCGGATACCGGCCGGGCGCTGGGGTGAGGCATCCGACCTCGGAGGAGCGACGGTGTTCCTGGCCTCTCCGGCCTCGGACTACGTCACCGGAACCGTGATTCCCGTCGACGGCGGATGGATGGGCCGTTGAGCGATCGGATGATTCTCGAAGATCTGGCACGCGTCCGTGTGCTGCCCGTCATCGAGATCGACGACGCGACTCGGGCCGCCGATCTCGCCACGGCGCTGAGCCTCGGAGGGGTCCCGTGCGCTGAGGTGACTTTGCGCACACCCGCGGCCCCCGCGGCCATCGAGGAGATGAGCCGCCGCGGCGACTTTCTCGTCGGCGCTGGAACCGTCCTGCGCGCAGAGCAGGTGGACATCGCAGCGGATCGCGGAGCGCAATTCGTCGTGAGCCCCGGTTTCGTCCCCTCGGTGGCGCTTCGGGCCCACGACCGTGGAGTCGCCTACATTCCCGGAGTCGGGACCGCGACAGAGGTCCTGAATGCGCTGGCAGCCGGTTTCGCGGTGCAGAAGCTGTTCCCCGCAGAGCAGCTGGGCGGGGCCGATTTCGTCAAGGCGATGCGAGGCCCGTTCCCCGATGTCAGTTTCATCCCGAGCGGCGGGCTGACCCCGCACAATGCGAGCTCTTACGACCTCCCCACCGTGCACGCCCTGAGTACGAGCTGGATCGCCTCGCGCGCTGCCATCGCTGCGGGCAAGTTCTCCGCCATCGCCGAGCGTGCGCAGCTGCTGCGAGATTGCGTCAACGCATGATCGAGCGCGTCGTCACCATCGGCGAAGGATTGGCGGTCTTTCGCTCCGATCCTGGGGAACCGCTCTGGCAGGTGGATCGTGTCGCCGTCGGCACCGGTGGCGCCGAGGCCAATGTGGCTATGACCCTGGCACATCGAGGATTGCCGGTCACGTGGTGCGGTCGCATCGGTGACGACGCGCTGGGGCGCCGCGTCGTCCGCGAGCTGCGGGCGGAGGGCGTGACGGTTCGCACCGTCGTGGACTCGCAGCGACCCACCGGCCTGCTGGTCAAGGACGCACGAGCAGACGGACGCACGACGGTTTCGTACTACCGCACGAACAGTGCCGGCAGTGCGCTGTCCCCCGCTGACGCCGCTGATCTCATCGGTGGCGTGGGCGGGGGAACTCTCGTCCACGTCACGGGCGTCACCTGCGCCCTGTCTGAGACCGCGAAGCAGGCAGTTCTCCGCACGGTAGCCGCGGCGAAAGACGCGGGAGCCCTCGTGTCCTTCGATGTGAACCATCGCTCGCGCCTCTGGAACGGCCAATCCCCCGTGTCGACCTATCGGAAGGTCGCCGCGCTGGCGGATCTCGTCTTCGCCAGCGTGGACGAAGTCGCTTTCCTCACAGATGGACCCGAGAAGAAGCCAGCGGGCGACGATCTCGACTCCGCCCTCGACGCCCTTCGTCGTGCCGGCTACGACCATGCGGTCGTCACCGCGGGCGCAGCCGGTGCCGCCGCCGTGCATGAAGGGAAGACGGCGACAGAACCAGCGCAACGTGTCACCGCGGTGGATACTGTCGGCGCGGGCGACGCCTTCGTGGGCGGCTACCTCGCGAGTTGGGCGCGGGGCGGGACCCTTTCCAACCGCCTGCGCGCGGGGGCGGTCTCCGGCGCAGCCGCTTGCCGCCACGGCGGTGATTGGGAAGGGGCGACCGACCTCACGGGCCTGTCGCCCGATGATGTGGGGGCAGATCCGGTCGTCCGCTGACCTTACCCGCGGCCGCGAAACCCGTTCCCCGCGGCGAGACCCTGACGGAAAGCCCGGGTCTCGCCACGCAGAAGCGGTCTCGCGGTCAGGGACGGCGTTCAGCAACGGATCGAACCGATTCGGTAGCCTGGTCGCATGACGACCGTTGAGACCGTGCCGACGACCGAGGCCCGACCGGCCGAGACCGGATCCGAGTGGTGGCGCACCGCCGTCATCTACCAGATCTACCCCCGATCGTTCTCCGACAGCTCGGGCGACGGCATCGGCGACCTGCCCGGAGTCACCGCGCACCTCGACGATCTCGAGAAGCTCGGCGTCGACGCGATCTGGCTGAGCCCCTTCCAGCGATCGCCCCAGAAGGACGCCGGTTACGACGTCGCCGACTACTGCGACGTCGACCCGCTCTTCGGCACCCTGGCCGACTTCGACCGGATGCTCGCCGAGGCGCATGCCCGCAGCATCCGCATCATCGTCGACCTCGTGCCGAACCACTCCAGCGACCAGCACGCCTGGTTCCAGGAGGCACTGGCCGCCGCCCCCGGCAGCCCCGAGCGCGCCCGGTACATGTTCCGCGACGGTCGCGGCGAGCACGGCGAGCTGCCCCCGAACAACTGGGAATCCGTGTTCGGCGGCCCCGCCTGGACGCGCGTGAGCGAACCGAGCGGCACACCCGGCCAGTGGTACCTGCACCTGTTCGACACCTCGCAGCCCGACTTCGACTGGTCGAACGACGACGTGCGCGAGGAGTTCCGCCGCATCCTGCGGTTCTGGCTCGACCGGGGCGTCGACGGATTCCGCGTCGACGTCGCCCACGGGCTCGTCAAAGAGGCGGGTCTGCCCGACTACACGCCCGACCCCGAGGGCGGGTCGATGGGCGGCGACGAGGCGAACGTTCCCTACTGGGGCCAGCCCGGCGTGCACGACATCTACCGCGACTGGCACGAGCTGCTCGCCGAGTACGACGGCGACCGCGCCCTGTGCGCCGAGGCGTGGCTGCCGACCATCGAGAAGACCGCGCTGTGGGTGCGCCCCGACGAGATGCACCAGGCGTTCAACTTCGTCTTCCTCGAGACGGCGTGGGATGCTGCGACCCTGCGCTCGGTCATCGACGAGTCGCTGCGCGCCTACGGCGCCGTCGGCGCGCCGAGCACGTGGGTGCTGTCGAACCACGACGTCGTGCGCCACGCGTCGCGTCTGGGACTTCCCGCCGACATCCCGCAGGGCTACGGCATCGGCCCGAACACCGTCGGCAAGCCCGACCCCGCGCTGGGCCTGCGCCGCGCGCGCGCCGCATCGGCGCTGATGCTGGCTCTGCCCGGCTCCGCCTACGTGTACCAGGGCGAGGAGCTCGGCCTTCCCGAAGTCATCGACCTGCCCGACGACGCCCGGCAGGACCCGACCTGGTTCCGCACGGACGGCGAGAAGTACGGCCGCGACGGATGCCGCGTCCCTCTCCCCTGGACCAGCGACGGCCCCGCCTTCGGCTTCAGCGACACGGGCGCCTCATGGCTTCCGCAGCCCGCCGAATGGGCGACCCTCGCCCGCGACGCTCAGCAGGGCGATTCCGCGTCGACCCTCTCCCTCTACGAGACGATGCTGGCCGAGCGTCGCGCCCGTGGCCTCGGTGCGGGCGCCCTCGCGTGGGTCGACGGTGCCGGACCCGAGGTCCTGTCGTTCCGCAACGGCGGCGTGCACGTGCTCACGAACATCGGCTCCACCCCGATCGAGCTGCCCGAGGGCACGGTCATCGTCGCGAGCGAGCCGCTCGAGGGCCGCATGCTCCCGCCCGACACCACGGTCTGGCTGGCCTGACGGGTTCCGCGCCACCGCGCAGCATCCGCTCTGCTCGTCGAGACGCTGTCGTCTCGCCGACGCGACACGCTCTTGACCCGAAGAGGGTGTCGTCTCGGCGAGACGACGTGCTCTGGACGGCAGCGCCGCTCGCCCCCGTAGGCTCGGGTCATGACGATCGACCTCGAAGCCCTGTACGTCGACCTGCACAAGCACCCGGAGCTGTCGTTCCAGGAGACCCGCACCGCCGGGGTGATCGTGCGCCACCTCACCGAGCTCGGACTCGAGGTCGAGGAGGGGGTCGGACGCACCGGTCTCGTCACCTCGATCGTGAACGGCGACGGGCCGGTCGTGTGGCTGCGCGCCGACATGGACGGACTCCCCGTGCAGGAGCAGACCGGCCTCGACTACGCCAGCACCGCGAAGGGCACCGACCCCGCCGGGCTCGAGGTTCCCGTGATGCACGCGTGCGGTCACGACATGCACGTCTCGTCGCTCGTGGGAGCGCTCGAGC